>RCMY010013743.1_pt1 | contig 13510 bp, 16 predicted proteins | sample 2041341 | NCBI WGS metagenome assembly RCMY01 (sample SAMN09708234, study PRJNA481090) | Marine sediment metagenome, whole genome shotgun sequencing project. | reverse complement strand
ACCTTTCCACCCTTGACACTAGGCGAGAAAGGGAGCTTCGTGCCCTAGTCGGTCGGAATTTTCGTTTGCTGACGCGAACCCGGGACGCCTGGTTCGCCCTATTCGGTCTGAGCAGCCTCTCGAACTGCTTTGGCGACCTCGGTCACCACGTCGCTGTTGAACACCGACGGAATGATGTACACCGGGTTGAGCTGGGAGTCGGTGACGACTTCGGCAATAGCCTTGGCGGCGGCGAGCTTCATCGCTTCGGTGATCTCTGAGGCCCGGGCATCAAGCGCCCCCCGGAAAACACCCGGAAAGGCCAGCACGTTGTTGATCTGGTTCGGATAGTCAGAGCGCCCGGTAGCCACGACCGCGGCGTACTTACGAGCCTCGACCGGATCAACCTCAGGGTCAGGATTCGCCAGCGCGAAAATGATCGCCTGGTCGTTCATACGTTCGATCTCTTTGGCCTCAAACAGGTTGGGAGCCGAAACACCAATGAACACGTCGGCACCGTTGAGGGAATCCAGCACGCCTCCGGTCATCCCATCTTTGTTCGTGTTTTCGGCCATCCACTGTTTTGATTTATCCACCAGCTCGCGGCCCTGATGGATGATGCCCTTGGAATCGCAAACAATGATGTCTTTGACGTTTTCAGCCAACAGCATCTTGGCGATAGCAACGCCGGCTGCGCCGGCCCCTGACATGGAAACCACCACGTCTTCGAATTTCTTGCCGACGACCTTCAGCGCGTTACGCAGGGCAGCGACCACCACGATGGCGGTTCCGTGTTGGTCGTCGTGGAAAACGGGAATGTCAAGCAAGTCTCGAAGCCGCTCCTCGATTTCAAAACAGCGGGGGGCAGCGATGTCCTCGAGATTGATGCCTCCGAAGACGGGGGCAATCAGCTGCACGGTTCTGACGATTTCGTCCGTGTCCTTGGTGTCAAGGCAAATCGGGAACGCATCAACGTTGGCGAAACGCTTGAACAGCGCGGCCTTGCCCTCCATGACGGGAAGGGCGGCGATTGGACCGATGTCGCCAAGTCCAAGAACCGCCGTGCCGTCTGTGACGATGGCGACCATGTTCCCTTTGATGGTCAGGTTGCGAGCATCTTCTGGCTCGTTGTAGATAGCCATGGAAACCCGGGCAACCCCGGGAGTGTATGCCATGGACAGCTGATCACGATTCCTCAGATCGACTTTGGAACGCACCTCGATTTTGCCGCCAAGGTGCATGAGGAATGTCCGGTCAGATACCTTGTGGACCGTGGCCCCATCAACGGCTTCCACTGCTGCGGCGATGGCCACAGCATGATCAGAGTTCGAAGCGTTGACGGTCACATCAATAACCGATCCCCGCTCATCCGTTTCGACGAAGTCGAACGCGACTACGTGGCCCTCTGCTTCGCCAATAGCGGTTGTCACGCGACCGATTGCCATTTGGTCGGTGGAGTCGGTGATGACCCGGAGCGTTATCGAGTAGGAAGCGCTAGCCATATTGGTTCCTTGGTTGAATCGTGCACAAAGCCTAGGACTTTTCAACCTAGCGGTGCGTTACCTACCGACGGGTTTGATCCGTTTGGTTGATCGGTTTCGTATATTGCCTAACGTGAGAAAGAGTGCAAAGTGATTCGTCTCCAGGAAACCAGAACCGTGTCATCCTCCATCGAAGAGGCCTTCGACTACGCCGCACATTTTGAGAGAATCGAAGACTGGGATCCGGGAGTAGTCAGCTCCAAGAAGGCCACTGATGGGCCACCAGCGGTAGGTTCGGCATTTGACCTCGTCACTGTGTTTAAGGGTCGCGAGAGCGACATGACGTACACCATCACGGAACTCGACCAACCCCACCGCCTGGTTCTCAAAGGTGAGGGCGCGATGTTGTCTGCGGTTGACACGATGGAGTTCACTGAATCCGAAGTTGGTACCCAAGTGAGTTACACAGCCGATCTCACCTTCAAGGGGATCGCCAAGATCGGCACACTGTTTGTTCGTAAGGACCTCGACCAGCTCGGTCGCGACGCCGTTGACGGCCTAAAAGCTGCTCTCGACTAGTTGGCGCTCAAACCGCTGAGTTCTTTCAACGCCGCTACCAGGGCAGCACGGGCTTCGGGGCGTTCCTTGGTCTTGCTGGTCATATGGGTTGTTCGGGGGGTGCGATCCAGCCAGAACTTGCCGGAAGGGATCGGTTCATCGGTCGCAGCCAACCAGACCATGGTGTCTGCGCCTTCCTCTGGCGAACGGAGCAGCGGGCCGATGACCTTTGAGAAGGTTGGGAGCGAATCCGATACTCCCGGCGTGTCGGACCAACCCGGATGCATGGCACTCACCGTTATTCCTCTGCCAGCCAACTCGTCTGCCCATATCTCCGTCATAATGACCTGGCCACGCTTCGTTCGAGCGTAGGCGGCCGTACCGGTGTACTCGCCGAGTTCAAACTGAATGTCGCGCGGGTGGATACGTTGCGAATACATCCCGCCTGACGACACATTAATGATCCGGCTGCCATCGCTCATGGTCGGAACCAGTATCTCGGTGAGTAAGTAGTGCGACAGCAAGTTGGTGGCGAGCGTCAACTCGATTCCTTCGGCGGTTTCCGTCCGCTCTCCCACGAGGACCCCGGCGTTGTTAATGAGAACGTCGATTGGCGGCCCGGCCACCAGTCGTTCAGCGAGTGCAGACGTCTCGCTCATCAGGCTGAGGTCTGCCAACTCGATCGAGATGTTTTGATTACCGGTCGCTGTCTCGATCTCGCTGCGCGCCGTCTCGGCTTTCGACGCGTTGCGCCCAACAAGCACGATTGAGGCACCTAGGGAAGCCAGCTCCCTGGCAGCTACCAATCCCAGGCCCGAGGTAGCGCCGGTGACTACTACCCGCCGCCCCACCATCTGTGGCAACGGCTTAAAGTTGCTCTTACGAAGGTTATACCCGACGGATGTGAAGCTGAAAAGATCAGGGTACGGTCTAGGAACTGGTCGAGTCGCGAGTTCTTTTTCATCAGCACGAATGTAACTGGCGATCAGCCATACCGTTCATTTGAGGAGCTCGATGTCTACAAAATCCATCTATTTGGCAGTGGCCGTTGCCGGAGCGGTCGTTCCCTACGTCTTCTTCACGTCATTCATATCCAGTGAAGGTTTGGATCTGCCCGCATTTGTATCTGCCTTGTTTGCAAATGGGGCGGCAGGCGGTTTTAGCGCCGACCTCCTTATCTCTTCGTTTGTGTTCTGGCTGTGGTCGTTTCACGACGCCCGACAGTTCAGGGTTCCCAACTGGTGGCTGATGCCAGTCATCAACCTCGTCATCGGACTTTCTGCCTCCCTACCGCTCTACCTCTACCTTCGGCATGACAGGGCGGCCTTAGCCTCTAGACTGAGTGCGTAACCACTCCGGGGAGCTCGGGCCAACGAGCTGAGAGGGAAGCTAGACCTGTCGCTTCCGACCCGTAGAACCTGACCTGGATCATGCCAGCGGAGGAAGCGTGTGGACACCTCAGCGATGAGGTCCTCATCTTCCAACGGAGAGGACCGACTTGAGATATATCGCCACAGCCATCATCGCCTTGCTACTTCTATTGGCGTCCTGCGCTCCGGATGCGACTACCGAGCCGACCGAACTCGTACTCCTTACGCACGACTCGTTCGCTCTTTCGGAAGGGACGCTGGAGGCGTTCACCGAGGAGACGGGCATCTCGGTCACGGTCCTCAGAGGTGGAGACGCCGGGGCGCTGGTAACCCAGGCCGTACTCGCCAAGGACAACCCCACTGGCGATGTCCTCTACGGCGTCGACAACACGCTATTGACTCGAATCGTCGACCAGTTTGTGCCGTACCAATCGCCGGCCATATCGGACGTCGATGCCTCCCTCAAAGGCGATGATCGAGTGACCCCAATCGACTTCGCTGACGTGTGTATCAACTACGAAAAGGCCGCCTTCGGCGACTCCCTTCCTCCACCCACCAGCCTCAACGACTTGATCGATGCCCGTTACGCAGGAATGACTGTCGTACAGAACCCGGCAACGTCGTCCCCTGGCCTGGCGTTCTTGATGGCCACGATTGCCGAATACGGTGAAGATAGCTGGCAGGAGTATTGGCAAGCGCTGCTAGCCAACGGCACGGTCATCGCCGCCGACTGGGAAACTGCCTATTACGCACACTTTACGGGCGGAGGCGGAACCGGCTCTCCGATCGTGGTGAGCTATGCGTCGTCTCCCCCGGCCGGGGTAATTTTCGCCGAGCAACCCCTCGACGACTCCCCCACCGCTTCGCTCGTCGAAGGCTGCTTTCGACAGGTCGAGTATGCCGGCATCTTGAAGGACTCAGATGCGGCTCGCCAGTTTGTCGATTTCCTGCTGTCCACCCGGGTTCAAGAAGACATTCCGCTCAACATGTTCGTCTTTCCGGCTCTCGTAACCGCCGAACTCCCTGCCGAGTTCATCGAATACGCCCAGATCCCTGCCCATCCCTTGACCCTCGACCCCGCCAGGATCGAAGCAAACCGCGACCGTTGGATTGACGAGTGGACCCAGATCGCCGTTCCCTAAGGTGGCTGCTCGCCATCCCGACGCTGTTCCTGGCGTACTTCTTCGTCTACCCGCTCGTCTCGATTCTGTGGGTCAGTCTGACGGCCGGCGATGGCCGACCATGGTCCGACGTGTTGGAATCGGCCCGGATCGGGCGAGTCGTGTGGTTCAGTCTCTGGCAGGCGACCGCCTCGACCCTGCTGACGGTAGCCCTGGGTTTGCCGGTGGCGTGGGCGTTTAGCCGCTTCGAGTTCCCGGCTCGCAAGATCCTTCGCGCCGCCATGACCATCCCCTTCGTGTTGCCGACCGTGGTGGTGGCAGCTGCCTTCCTCGTGCTGTTCGGTCGCGAATCGGCGGTCCCACTCGTCGAGACGGTCTGGATCATCCTGCTGGCCCATGTCTTCTACAACCTCGCCGTCGTGGTTCGGGTGGTGGGGGGTCTGTGGGAGTCAATTGATGACCGACTTGTCGAGGCCGCCCGGACGATGGGGGCCAACCGCTGGGTGGCGTTCCGCACAGTCACTCTGCCGCTGCTGAGGCCCGCCATTGCGGCGGCGAGTGCCATCGTGTTCCTTTTCTCATTCACTTCGTTCGGAGTGGTGCTCCTGCTCGGTGGGCTGCGCTACTCGACGATTGAGGTGGCTGTTTGGCGCCGCTATTTCCTGCTCGACCTGCAGGGAGCTGCCACGCTTGCCATCATCCAACTTATCGGCGTCACGGTGGTGCTGACCGTATATGCCCGCTGGCAGCGGCGACGCCAAACCCAGCAGGCCATCCGCTCAGAAAGGCTTCCTTCCCCTACCGGCTGGAGGCAACGGTTGGTTGTGTTTGGGATCGTAGGAATGGCGGTTATCGCTGAATTGGGACCGCTCGTAACGCTCGTCGTTCGATCATTCCGGACTTCCGATGGCTACGGACTCGCCAATTACGCAGCGCTGACCAATCCCGATTCGGCGTTTCTGGTGACGCCGGCAACTGCCATTGGCAACTCGCTACGTTTTGGTCTCGCCGCCATGGTGCTGGCCGTCGTCATCGGCGGAATGGCTTCGCTAGTGATCGCCTCGCGCCGCACATCTACGTGGTTCGACACGCTGCTCATGCTTCCACTCGGGACTTCAGCCGTCACGATCGGCTTCGGCTTCGTAGTTGCGCTGGGCCGGCCGATCGATCTGCGAACCTCGCTCATGTTGGTCCCGATCGCCCATGCCCTGGTGGCTATCCCGTTCGTTGTGCGCACCACAGTTCCGGTGCTCGCCTCGATTCGTAGCCACCTCAGGGAGGCGGCGGCCACGCTTGGGGCGTCTCCCCGTCAAGTTCTCCGCAAGATCGACCTGCCGATCGCTGCCAAAGCTCTGGCGGCCGGAGGCGGTTTGGCCTTTGCGGTGTCGCTCGGAGAATTCGGCGCCACCAGCTTCATTGCTCGTCCAAACGCGCCAACGCTACCCGTGGCCATTTTCCGTTTCCTTTCACGTCCGGCGGAAGCAAGTTTCGGCAAGGCCATGGCCATGGCCACCATCCTCATGATCGTGACTGCGATTGTCATCGTGGCGATAGACGGCTATCGAGCGGGGGATCTCTAGTGCTTGAGCTAAGAGGAGTATCAGCTGCCTTGGGCGGGATACCGATCGTGCACGACGCCGATCTCACCGTCGACGACGGCGAAATCATCGGACTGCTCGGACCGAGCGGGGCAGGCAAATCGACGTTGCTCCGAGTCATCGCCGGTCTGGTTCCCGTCACCTCCGGGACGATCACATGGGCGGGAGATGACCTATCCAACCTCGCCCCACACCTGCGCAACTTCGGATTCATGTTCCAGGATTACGCACTGTTCCCTCACCGAACCGTCGGTGGAAACGTCGGATTCGGTCTCGAAATGCAGGATCTCCCTGCCGGGCAGATCGTCGACAAAGTCGGAGCTGCCCTCGATTGGGTCGGGCTGGCCGGCATGGAAAAACGCGCCGTGACCTCGCTGTCGGGCGGGGAGCAACAGCGGGTCGCTCTAGCAAGAGCGCTCGCCCCTGATCCTCGACTGCTCCTGCTCGACGAACCGGTCGGATCGCTCGATCGCGAGCTTCGCACCCGACTTATCGACGAACTCGCCGACATGCTCCGCGAGCGACAACTAACCACCATCGTTGTGACCCACGATCAGGGCGAAGCTTTCGGCCTGGCAGATCGGGTGGCGGTGATGCGGACGGGTCGGATTATCGCCTGCGCTGCCCCTGACGTCCTTTGGCGTAACCCGCCAGACGAGTGGACCGCTCGCTTTCTCGGGATGACCAACTTCATTACTGACCCGGTCCGGGGACGAGTTCTCGTTCGCCCAGAGGCCATCTCCTTGGCGGAGAGCGGTATCGCCGCAGTAGTCGAATCCGTCACCTTTGCTGAGGGTCACTACCGACTTGCCATTGAGACCGCTGACGAAGATCGACTCTCGTTCACCACTGCCGAACCAACCGCCGCCGGAACCGCAATTGTGATCGCCATCGACCCGGACGGAATCGTCGATCTCTCCGGGGCGAAGGCCTAGGCGCCGTCCCCGGCAATTGATGCCAGGGCTTCGGCGAACCCATCCGGCAAGCGCCGTGGTTTCCCTTCCAGGTCGGTGATGGCCGCTGTCAGCTCGATGCTGGCCAGCAATTCGTCACCTCGGAACATCCGTTGGCGCCAACTGGTGCTTACCCGGCGTGTGGCGATCATTTCGGTCTCAATCCGCACATCGTCGCCGCCCAGAGCCGACTTGATGAACTTCACGTTCACTTCGGTCACGAGGATCTGGCATCCGAGCGATTGAAGTTCGGACATCGAGAATCCGATTTCTGCCAGCGCATCAATCCGGGCCTGTTCAAAGAACGTCAGGTAGACGGCGTGGTTCAGGTGGTTGTACGGGTCTACCTCAGACCAGCGCACCCGAACCGAATCAACATGGGCCATACGGACAACCTAGCCACACCCCATAGTGCGACCTGCTCCCGCCTAGCGATGTGACCAGAAACTTCGCGCAATCGGCCCTAGAAGTCGTATGTTGTCCTCAAGCGAACACCATGGAGAAGGGAGAAAGATCATGGACGAGTTCGTAGCTTTTAGAATCCGACGCAGTTGGGTAAAGGCGGCAGCAGTAGCGGCGGTGTTGGCAGCGTTTGTTGCACCGGTAACCGCGATGGCTGTCGATCAATTTACCGACGTCCCAGATACCAACACCTTCCACTCCGACATTGCCTGGCTGGCTGACAATGGCGTGACGAAGGGGTGCAACCCGCCGGCCAACGACAAGTTCTGCCCCTCGAGCAACGTGACGCGCGGGCAGATGGCGGCTTTCATGCAACGACTCTCCACTGGCCAAGTTGTTGATGCCGGAACGCTCGAAGGCCAAACGGCAGATGATCTGACCAGCGACGGTTTCTCTATCTACCACGACGCACCTGTGGACATAACCGGCTCCGCCAGCGTTGAAACTGTCCTGGAGTTGACCGGTTTGCCCGCTGGTAGCTACCTCATCATCGCCAAGACCTACCTGACGAACAACGCCGCCGGCAATCAAGGGGTCGTCTGTGAAATCGTCGCAGCACCGGCTTTCGATCGCGTCCTGGCGACGGTGCCCGCCTTCAATGACGTACCGATATCGCTTACCGTCGTCAGAACGTTTCCTGCCGATGGCGGCACCACTCAATTGAAGTGCAACGACTTCGGAAACACCAACGTCACTGCAAGCTGGATCAAGATCACCGCCATCGGCCTCAACGGGTTAGTCAACACCCCCGGCTAATCCCAGGGCCGCACCCACCGGGCGGTGGAACAATTCAGACAATTCAGCCCTCTGGCGGGGAGTAGCCATGCGCTGGCGAGATGCCCGTAGTGTGCCTACCTGAGCCAGATCCAGTCATGCTTCCCGACGCGAGGCCAGGATCGCTCCGACAATCACGAGCCCAATTCCAACGAGAGCCGCAGCGGTGACCTGGTCCGACAGAAACACCACCCCGAGAGTGACCGACACGACCGGGATGAGATAGGTGATGAACGACGCCCTGGTCGGCCCGACGCTGCCGCTGAGTGTCCCCATGATGAGGAACGCCAGACCGGTTCCAGCGACGCCGATGAATAGAACCGATCCAAGAGCCGCGAAGGAAAACGTGGAATCCGCCAGGGAGATGATCCCGAACGGCGACACCCAGATGGTGGCCATGATCAGCATGCGCGACATGATACGAAGCGACCCGTATTTCTGCTGGAGGCCGGCGGCGATGTTGATGGATATCCCGTAACAGAGCGTGGCGACGAGCACCATGACCACCCCGTACCAGGCCGTGTCGCCCTGGCCTCCTGTCGACACAGAAATGAGCGCCAGTCCAATCAGCCCCAGCAGGAGGCCGCCTGCCTGGGCGATACGGGGCAGTCGTTTGAGGAGCAAGCTGGCGAAAAGGGCCGCAAAGATCGGGGTGGCGCCGTTGAGCATCCCGGTTACGGCCGAGTTGATGTACTGCTGGCGGGAACAACGTGAAAGGGATCGCCACCCACAGAAGCGACAGAGCGATCAGCTTTGGTCGGTCCTCACGGAGAACCGGCTTTCGAGCCCTCGGAACAAACGCCAGTGTGGCCGCACCCGAGCCAACCCGGAGCCACGTAATCAAGCCAGGAGCGAAATCATCGAGGGCGATAGAGATGAACAGGAATGACGATCCCCAGATGAGGGCTATCGATATGAACAAACCCCAGTCCGCGGCTGAAAACGGTCCGCGATTGGTTCCCTCGACCGACGAGATAATGCGCGTTGCCATGAACGCAGAACGCTAGTCGTTGGGCATGGTCAGCGATCGCACCGAACAAACTGTCTCACAACCGCTCGGCCACTCTAAGCGGGCTATCATGCACTAGTAGCGACTTACGGCTGGGAGGCGATGAAGTCAGTCTGTACCAATCCCTGGCCGACTGGCTCACAACGCAATTCAAATCCTGGTTAGTCGTTCCGAACCGGCGTCGTCCTTCCCCCTTTGGACGACGCCGGTTCCTTTTTGCCCCCGCCCCTTTGATCGACTGTGCATCTAAAGACCTATAGGAGCTATTGATGCACAGTCGTTGCAGTTAGGCGACGGTGGCCGGGTCGACTGTGCATCTAAAGACCTATAGGAGCTATTGATGCACAGTCGTTGGATGTGGGTTGTTTGGCGACGCGGCTGTGGAGCCTCAGGCCTCAACGAGATACGGCAGCTTCGTGGTTTCGACGATCTGCAAAAACCCTTCGACCATGGCCGGATCGCCGGTGACGCCAACCGACTCGTCTTCGATGGCCGTCCGAAGGGGGATGCGTTTCATGAAGATCTGATAGAGCAGTCCGGTGTCGGCAGTGATCCGGAGGTCGATGTCGATCATCGGGTCGTCGAAGCAGAGCGAAATCTCCCGGTCTTCCCAAACGATCCAGGACCGACAGGCCTGTGGACCGGCCAGGTCGAACTCAGCCACGAAGCGTCGGTCTCCCAACTCTGAAAGGTCAGCGACTCTTGTAAACCAGAGCATCAGTAGCCGGGGATCCATCTCAAGCGGGGTGGGATCTTCCATCACCCACCGGTTCACCCAGTTCGTCAGCGACGTCAGCACCATGGACAGATCGAGCCCCGCGGCGGCCAGATCATAACGGACGGTTCGCCCGCGTTTGTCGACGACTCTCTCGATGAGTCCATCACGTTCGAGCTTGCGAAGCCGCTGGGTAAGAACCGACCGTGAGATCCCAGGAAGGCCGCGATGTAGATCGTTGAACTTGACGGCTCCCGTGTGCATGTCCCGCAAGATCAGGAGCGTCCATCTGTCACCGAGCACTTCGGCGGCTTTGGCGACCGGGCAGTACTGACCGTAGGTGTCCATGAGCCGAGTATGGCCGACATCCCTGGTCCCTGCCCTGGAAATCGCTTCCAGTTCGTTTTTAGAACTATCCCGCCGACCGACTCAAAGTTACGTTGGTCATGAGACACGAGGGAGGAGAACGTCGCAAGACGACCACCGGCAACAGGGGACTTGCGCGGGGGCTGTTATTGAGAATCGGACTCATAATTGGACCGGGAGGTACCAAATTGTCACTGTTCATGGACATGCACACGCTGGCGGGAGTGTCAGCGAGCGACGCCGCCGCTGCACACCAGAAGGATCTGGAGACACAGGGCAAGTACGGAGTGAAGTACTTGCGGTACTGGGTCGACGAGGCTGAAGGCAAGGTTTTCTGTCTAGTTGAGGCCGACAGTGCCGCTGACGCGGTCGCGGTTCATCGCGACGGTCACGGCCTCGTCGCCGACGAGATCTACGCAGTAACTGAACACACCTAAACGCCGTCGCAGCCTGGGGTGTGGGGCAGGGGGAACCCTGGGCCGGAACGAGTGTGCATCAACGGACCTATAGATGCGCTAGATGCACACTCGATTCGGCGATCGGCCGAATCGAGCTCAACCGTTCGTCCGTTCGTGCGACGTGGTCTGCTCCGAAGTCCGCATATCGCTCTCGCTCGTTGGAGCTGACGTCCTAATTGTTGGCGGGTTCTTCCACTTGCCAGGTCCATGCAACCGCGATGACGACCACAAACGCGATCACTTCCATGCTCAGAAAGAGAATGTCGTCGAGGTCGTTTGGCCATGCGCTGAACAGGAACACCGGGATGCCGAGCCCAGCCATTGCCATCTGCGCCACGCGATTTACTCCGTCCCTCAGGAGATGCGAGAGAACAATCATCAGTATGAATATTTCGAGAGCAATACCGGCAAAAAGCAACTGTGCTTCGGTTACCGATACGCCCGCTATCAATTCCTCGACGAACTCCCTACGGGCGAATTCGTGGAAATCGCGCGTGTGCATATTGATGAACACGAACACCCAGAGCGATGAGAGCAGTGCCCGCCGATTTTGAATGTCGAATACTGACCGCATGGGCCTCCCGTCTTGGCACGAAGGTTTTCGTACGTTGTAAGTATGACGCTACCCATACAACGTAAGGTTGTCAAGTGATGGCCATGCCACACATAGGCACGCACTGCTGGTCTCACAAACTCTCCTGTCTCGGGAGCCCTCTTCCCGCCGCCAAATCACAGATCGTTCCAACGGCGACTGAGCCACACCTCACCGAAGGGCCGCGACTGACTACCAAATGGACGAGAATCGATGAATTCGATGACTCGCCAGTCGCTCTCGGATCGAGTGTTGGCTCGTTCAGACTTGGGCGTTACGCCTCAGGCGAATGCCGCGCAGCGTTCAAGCAGAGGTGTTTCCGGCCATTTGGCTCGCAGCTGAACACTGAGATCCCCTGCCCAGGACGCTAAAGCTGGGAGCTGATCCATCGATGACGCCAGCTGACCGAACGCATCGAGGGCGGCAAGCGTGCGCTGACGGGACGTGACCGAGAAGTATTTCGCGGCCTTGACGTCGGTGACCCGGTTCCGCGTACGGTTCAGGATCATGACCATCCAAACTGCCGCGGCGGCGGCGAGGTCATCGTCGAAACGATCACGGTCTTGGTATTCGGGGTAACCATCCAGAATCGCCGTGCGGTATGCCTCAGTGGCGATCAATCCGACATCGGGCGGAATCACGAGACCGTCGTTCTTCCGAAGCCGCTTTTGTGTGCATCGCAGATGGCCGATCATCGCATACGCCCCGTCGATCATCGGATGGCGGAATGCCGCCATTTCAAGATCGAGCGCTCGAACCCCCTGCGCCGTCACGATACGGTTCACCGGGCACGCATCGTTGAACGTGAGACAGCGAAAATCATCCGGAACATCAAGACGAGAAGCGATCGCCTCGACGTCATCACGCACGTCCGGTGGCACCGACACCCCCCAAGCGTCCAGTTCCGTCAGCAGCGTTTCACCGTCAACCTCCACGACCGGTGGTGGTGGGCCGTCAGGAAGGCTTCTTCGGATGGCATCCAACTCGTCGCTGCGGCCACGAGTTGCGGAGTGCGCTCGCGCGGTGAGCTGCTGGCTGTCCACGAGCGCATCGGTCGCTTGCTGGCGAGATACCTGCATCATCCGTTGCAGAGAAGGCCCGCCACCAAGATCTTCAAGGACGATCAACTGTGCCGTCTGGTCGCCCGCATGGAACTGCGGCACGTCGTTCGCCAGCGCCGGGATGCTCCCAAGCCATTCCAGAACAGACCACTCGTTGAAGATCGCACCGTCCGAAGAAGCGGCAACCTTGACGACGACCATATCCGGCGAAGGAGCTGGACCATCGACATGACACAACAAGACCGTGTGTCTCCCCCAGTCGCTGCGAATGGGATCCTGGAGGTACAGACCTATCTCGGCGTTCCAGCGTTGCGACAGAACTTCACCGGCCCGTTCCAGCACGGTCTCGATGGACGGGCGGTCCCCCGTATCGGTGTAGGTCATCGCGTGGTTCTGCCCGCGAAGTCTGCGGTCGCTTCGGGACGAGGGCGCCGATAGATCATCGATGATTTTCTTGGATCGTTGATGTCATCAAACGCTGCCCCTGCCGCAAGAAACCCGTGCATCGTCACGACACGAGATTAGGAGCAGCGCCGACTGCTTCGCCATCGCTTCTGTTCGTGCTTGCAAACGTGAGTACCCGACTACACAAAAGGCACCCTTCGGCGCCGTTTTCAAGGTGGTCGTAGCCCCACGCAATCACCCCGAAAAGAGCGTTCCTACGCCGCCCAGCGCCTACCCGGGTTTTTCGCTCGGTGGTAAAGTCGACACCAGGACGAACCTGGAGCAAACATGTACGCGCGAACTGTGACCGTCGACCTAGACACAGACCGGTGGGACGAAACTCTAGCGTTCGGGGCGTCGGTGAAAGACCAGGTCGCTGCGTTCCCAGGCCTGATCTCGTGGCATCTTGTTGCGAACCGCGCCACAGGGGAAGGCACATCCTTCGCCGTGTTCGAGAGCGAGGACGCGTTCCGAGCAGTGAACGACGCCATAAACGCTATCCTTGCCGACTTCGGGCAGTTCTTCACTTCACCACCCAGAGAACTGCTGGGAGACGTATTGGTCGCGGT
>RCMY010003662.1_pt1 | contig 13512 bp, 13 predicted proteins | sample 2041341 | NCBI WGS metagenome assembly RCMY01 (sample SAMN09708234, study PRJNA481090) | Marine sediment metagenome, whole genome shotgun sequencing project. | reverse complement strand
GCCCAGATAAGGTTTACTGGGAGGCTTACTTTTTTCAAGGCCTCCATGTTCGCTAGCGTATCTTTATTGGTTAGGCTACGAAGAAGGTGAGCAAATTTAACACGTCCCATCTCCGTGTTTAGTTTTGAATCAAGAAATACCGTTTCCAAGATTTCATCTGTTATTTGTTGTTTGTTTACAAAAGTTGAACGAACCGCAGGACCAAGTTGTTCTGCAATAATTCCAGCTTCTGCAGCTATCTCAAACTGTTCTGCGTTTGCTGCATCAATCAGACCTTGAATTGCAGGAACAGGCCAAGTATCTGCCGTTATCGAGTTTGATATTGTTGCTTTTTGAAACACCGTCTCATTTAAAACCAATAAGCCTTGAGCTACACCACCACCAATATCATGAGCAACAAGCCAGATGTCCTTCCAGCCTTGAGCGACAATCCAGTCATTTAGTAAGTTTGCACTGGCTTGAATGCCATAGTGACTTTTATCAACTACTTTTGTTTCACCAAAACCAGGAAGGTCAGGAGCAACAACAAAATAGCCGCTAGCTGATAACGATTCAATTGTTTTAGTCCAAAGTAATGCATTAGCAGGAATACCATGAATTAATAACACGACAGGGTTACCTATTTTACCAGCTTGAAGTACAGATAATTCGGCACTATTTATATGGTAAGACACACGTTTGATTGCGTCTGATTTAAATTCTATCATTTTTTTTACTTTAATTTAGTTATTTTAAATTTTAATTTTATTAAGCCTTTTGACAAAACAAAAGGCTTGTTACTACCAATTAAAAGCTATGGTTTTAAGGATTAAGAAACTACATTCTCTTTTTCCCATGCAAACTTTTGAGCAGGCGCATCTAAAGACGTGTTTGCAATATGATTGGTATAATTACTTATCACTTTTTGAGATAATCCTAAAATAATTTCTAAGACTTGTTGTTCGCCATATCCAGCAGCATAAAATGTATTTAAATCTTCTTGACTAACATGACCACGATTTCTAACAATGGTTAAAGTCATTGTTCTTAAGGCTTCTAACTTTTCGTTTTCTAAAGGTGTTTCGTTACGTAGTGCTTCTGTGATAGCATCATCTACTTTCATCATTTTTGCAATTAAAGTATGTGCTGGCACACAGTAATGACAAGCATGTTCTACATTAATAGCTTGCCAAACAACCGTTAATTCTTCTTCGTTAAATGAAGTTTGTGTAAATAACTCGTGTAATGTTTGGTATGCAGTTAATAGTTGAGGAGAACCTGCTAAAACGCCGTGTAAACCAGGAATCATTCCGTAAGCTTTTTGAGAATTTTCTAATAATACTTTGCTACCTTCTGGTGCAGTTTCAATGTTGTGAACTTTTAATGTTGTCATAATTTTTATTTTATATTTATTTATATTAATTATTTCTAAACGTTCGTTTAGTTTTAGTGTAAAAAAAATGTTTAAATGTTTTTGAAGGTCATTTCAATATAATCTTCAATTTCTTTTTTATTGTTAACTCTTGATGCAGCAGCTAAACCATGCTTTGCTAATAACAAATAATTTGCTTGCTTTAAAATAGTGTCTGCATCCTTGGTTGCATCCATCCTCAATTTTTCAATGAATAGCTGTTTTAAGTTATCCATAAATGAATTCATCTGTTCTGTAATTAAATGGTCATCACTTTCTGCAAACTCGTTGTAGGTATTAGTTACTAGACAACCCTTTTGATTTCCTTTTTGTTGATTTACCGCAACCGAATCATAAAAAAATTGTTTTATATCGGCTACGCCATTTGTAGTGTTTTTGAAATTTTCAAACAAACTATTGGTTTTATCTTTATAACATTTTATGCTTTCTAGAAAGAGACCATGTTTATTACCAAAACTAGAATATATAGAAAACTTGTTAATGCCCATTTCTTTTTCGAGCATTTGCATCGATGTAGCTTCATAGCCATTCTTCCAAAAAAGATGCATTGCTTTTTCTACTACTACATCTTCGTTATATTGTTTTTTTCTTGCCATTATTTCTAATTACTGGACAAAACTAAACAATCGGTTAGTAATAAAAAAATGTTTTAACTTTTATTTTAGATAATTAATTTTTAGTGTTACAAATTAAATAGTGAAATCTAATCACAAAATCATACCGTAAAGAAGGAGACTAAATTAAAAATATTTTTACAAGAATAACTTCAATTTTATCTTAATTACTATATTAATTCAATTATTTTCTATATTCTACAAGAGTTTGAACGGTTTTACATTTGACTAAACAACTGAAATATTGTGGATATTAAAATCCTAATTCGAAAGTTATTACTGCCATAGAATTGTTGTTATTTACTAACTGACTCTTTGTATGTTCAATAATACAATTACTTAATAGGTCTATACGAATTTTGAAAAAGGTTTATAAAACAAAAAAGCATCAATAATTATACTGATGCTTTTGATATTAAAAATACTGTAATTTTTATTGGACAAGGTAAACTTTTACAAAGTTACTATCACTTTCCTAACTGTTCTTCCTAATTCTACATCACTTTGCGCATTTGCCATATCTTCAAAGTTAAAAGTTTTATAGATGTTAGGTTTGATGGTTCCGTTTTATTACTTCTCATCAACTATTTTACTTGTACTAAGGTCTTTTGGCAATGAAAAAGATTCAATTTTATCACTAAAAAGAATTGGAGCATATAAGGTGTTGTTTTCTATACTTATATCGGCTAAACCTTTTGGAAAGCTTGCTATTTTTTTTCGAGTGGAATCGTTTACAAAAAATAAGTCACTTACTGTACCTCCTGTAACCAAATAACCATCTTTGACTGCTACTAAACCATCTAAAGCACCTAGTTGATACGTAGTTTTAAGCATTGAAAATGTCTTGTCTTTTAGGTTTACTTTGTACATACTACCAAATTTTTCAGGAGTTAAGGATAAAGATAATTCGGTACCAAAATTGGCAATAATTAGAGAATCCCCATCTACAAAAAGTCCGTTTGGATGCATAATTTCGGGTGTTTGAAAGCAAACCACTAGCTTATTATTTTCGAGAGTGAAAATTTTCCCACTAGCAATATCAGAAACAAAAACTTGCCCCTCTTTAGAAATTGCAACGTCATTTAAAGCCATTGCCTCTTTTGAAGAAATACTCTCTATTAACTTGCCTTTTTTTACATCAATTATATGTAATTCTGTTCCGTCACCTACATATAATTTATCTTGATACAATGCCAAACCTGCAGGATTATTTAAACCCGTAACCCATTTGAAATTATCCACTTTTCCGTCTTTTGTGATTCGACTGATGTATCCTTTTTCGTTTTTATTTACATTAGAAACATACAGCCAATTTTCGGTAGGAGAAGCCACAATAGACTCTGGCATAGAAAAACCAGTCAATTCCCAGTTTTTGATTAACTTATCTGTAGCATTCGTTTTTGCAGTTTCAGTATAATTCACTTCACTTAACACCTCTTTTAATGCAAATACCCCATTGTTTGCAGCAGGAAAACCAGTGTACAGACTTAACAAAATCATCGTTTCAGAGATCTCATTAGGAGTTACACCTAGATTCAAAGCCGCCTTCATGTGCGATTTTAATTGTGATGTTGCATTGGCTTGAGTAGTTAGACTTGCGATGATAAGCAATTCTTTTGTTTTAAAATCCAAACCTGGTCTGTTGTAAATTTCGCCAAAACCATAACGAATGATGTATTCTGCCATATCTGGCGACACGCTTTTAAACGCAGCTTCTAGACCTTTTGCAGCTCCATCTCCATTAACTTCGTTTATAATTTTTACTCCAGTGTTATAATTTGTTTGAGTGTTTTGTGCCCTTACAGTGAACGCTAAGATCACTGTAAATAATATAATTGCTTGTTTTTTCATAAGGTTAATTTTTTTATTCTAATTGATTATTTTTTTGAATATAGCATTTTTGCACTTCCTAATAAGTAATTTCTCCACCCAAAATTAGGATAGGCTTTATCCATTTTCTGAATGAATTCTTCTTCATTCTTAGAGGCAGAAAGTATTACTTTCATTTCTTGAAGATATTTGATTTTAATGGTCACATTTCCCGAAGTTTCGGGTGCACTATGTGAAGAAAAATAGGTGGTATACCCTTTTTCTTGAAAAGTGGAAAGCTCTTTAATTACCGTATCTATAAATTCAGTATTGAAAATCATAGTATGGTTATCGTGACCAACCATATGTAAGTGAACCGCCATTATTTCTGGCATTTCTACATCAAAACCAAAACCGGTAGGCGTAATAATAAATGGAATCCCTGAAATCTCTTGAGCTCCTGCCTTTAATAAATCGGTAGGTACAATTGTAGTTTCGTCAAGGTCTTGCCCTGAGACTTTTTTCAAGACAGATAGCGATTCATTTCCGGAATTCTTCATATAATCCAAAGATTCTTGATTAGAATATATGTGATTGAATTTTAGCTTGTCCGTATCAAAAAAGTGCTTTCCAATTAAATGATACGAAACCATTACATCAATATTTTTATAACCTAAACCAACAATATAATCTACAAGTTCCTTGTAATTATCTTTCATTGGAGGAGTCTCGATCAGCACACCTTTTCCCTTTTTTTCAATAAAAAAAGCATGTGTATTAAAAAAACCTTTGGTTTCATAAACGTGGACTTTCGTTTCTCCATAATCAAAAATTTGCATAGTACCCTTTTTCAATTGTACTGCTTTTATATTTTCATTAAAAGTTCTCATACTTGGTTCTTGAGCTGAAACATTCTGAATTCCAATAACTACGATACATGCGCAAACCAACGCTTTAACTAAATTTTTCATCTTTAACTAAATTATATTTCTGTTACAAAATTCATATATTGTTTTAAATCTCCTTCTACGGCTTCTTCCAATAATTTACCTGTTTTCATCGCATAGGGTTGATGAAAATGAATGTCCCAAACGTCTGATTCTTTTCTCCAATGTTCATAAACAGCCAAGGTATCTTCGTGCCCGTCTACAGTGTATAAATCGAATAGGATATTTCCTTTTTCCTCTTTTCTGGTGTTGGTAACATGATCTTCAAACTGCGCTAAAACTTGTTTTCTATAACTTGGCTTCAACTTAAATAGGAAGAAAATAATGAATAATTCATCTTCAGCGTTTGCAGATTTAGAACGATCTGGTAAAGGATTGGTATCACTCAAAAAGTAGAAATCGGGTGCCGTTGCCAAGGCTGTTTGGCCTACTTGCATTAACTTTTGGGTATGAGGCTCTTTATCGTGAGATTCGATGGCTGCTTTGTCTGCCCAACGTTCGTACACAAAAAATACATTGGCGTCTGCATTCGATACAAAGACTTTTATTTCGTGATTACCCGCTTCTTTTTGTGTTGCTGCTTGCGCTTCTTTTAAAGTTGCTGCAAAACTAGTTGCGTGTTCTGGTTTAGCAGTAAATTTTACTATGGTGCTTTTCATATGTTGCTATTGATTGTTTTTTATCGGTCATATGTAATTCGCATATCATCATCGGTGTTTGCATCGCATTTCCGTTATGCTCATTTCATACTATGTGTTTTTTTATAATTTTATAAATTTTTTAATGTCGTTTGCTACTTCCTCGGGAACTTCTAATTGTGGTGAATGTGCTGCGTTTGCAATAACTACTAAGGTGGCATTCGGAATGTGGTCTTTGTAGTATTCAGCTACATTAAAACGTACCACTTCATCGTGTTTCCCTTGTAATACCAATGTTGGTGCTTTGATATATTGAACATCGTCTTTAAGGTTAAAATACTTTCCGTTTTTAATCGCAGGAATTAAAGTGCCATCTACAAAATCTTTACTGTTATTCACGGTCTCAATCATATAATTTGCTATTGGTCCTGGAAGGTCTGGTACTTTGTAAAAAACACGTTGAAGTACAGCATCCAACTCTTCTTTATTTTCGATTTTTTTACCAAAACCACTATACACAACGTGGTCATCAATTGTAATACCCGCTGCATCTAGCAAGATTAAATTTGTAACATCATTGGGATATTTTACAGCATAGGCAGCAGCAGTATGTCCACCCATTGAATTCCCGATAAGATTGAAGTTTTTTACACCAAGTTGCTCTAAAAAGGACTTTACAAAAGTGGCTTGTCCGTCAATAGAATAATCAAGTCCCTCTTTTCTTTCATTTTCACCATGTCCGGCCAAATCAGGAAGAATTAAATGATAATCTTCTGACAAGAATTTAGCGGTTTGCAAAAAGCTACTTTTATCATCTCCCATTCCGTGAAGAAGCACAAAGTCCGGCTTTTCATCGTTTGCTTCACTTTCGTAAAAATTTACGGTATAGCTATTTACTATGACCGTTTTCTTTTCCAGATTTGCGGCATTGGCATAACTAGCGTTTGTTTGGTCTATTAACACCTTTGGAAAAAAGAAAAATATGATAGCTCCAATTGCTAATAAGCCAATAACGATAACGCCAATAATTTTTAAATATTTCTTCATTATTTCGATGATTTAAGATTGATTATAAATGTGTGATTATTGTCTCTTCTGTGAATCTAGATTTAGGAAGTTTAGCGTTAAAATCGGTTTCTTTTCTATATCCCAGAGATACAAGAGCTAATGCTGTGTATCCTTTTTCGTGTAAGCCAAACTCTTTATCTAAAGCTTTAACATCAGCACCTTCCATAGGGCAAGCATCAATACCTAAAACCGCTGCTCCTAATATTAGTGCTCCCATATTAAGGTAAACCTGCTTTTCCATCCAATGTGGTAAATCTTTAAGTTCATAGTGGTGTAAATTTGCAAATAGCATACGCCCTTCAAAAGCTTGGTCTTTGTATTTTTGCTCTGCAAATCGACCATCTTTATCTTCTTTGTCCAGAATACTCTTTACATAATTCTCGTCAAATCCCGTCTTTGCTGTAATTACAATTACGTGAGAGGCATTTAAAACCTTTGGTGTATTAAATGGAAAGGCTTCTGTGCCTTTTGCGATACGTTCTTTACCTGCTTCGGTATCGGCTATTATAAAATGCCAAGGCTGTAAGTTTATACTTGACGGACTTAACCGTAATATTGATTTGATTTGTTCAAAATCTTCATTTGATATTTTTTTAGTAGCATCAAATTCTTTTACTGTGTAACGGTTGTTTAAGATTTTTGTTAAGTTCATTCTACTATATTTTACGTGTTGATTAATTGTACTATCAAAATTATAGTGACAAAAGTATATATAGTATATAAACTATGCAATAACGGTCATAATGTATAGTATAAAATATTTTTATACTTAACTGATTTTCAGTTAAATAAAATTAAAAATAATTACTATAAAAAATATAGTTGCAAACTAAAATAAAGCTCCTTAAATTTGCGTTAAAATTATACTATAATGTGTAACTAATAACTTGGTTATACCCTAATAAATATTGATATGGACAGAAAGGAATTGTTTGATAAAAAACCAAAGATTAAAATCAACAACAAAGTATCATGGTGCCCAACAAGTGCTACGATGGAACTCATTGGTGGTAAATGGAAAAGTGTTATACTAACCCATTTAATAGACGGTAAAAAACGGTATAACGAATTGAGAAAAGAAATTCCAGGTATTACAGAACGCACCTTAAGTTTACAATTGAAACAATTAGAGGCGGATGGAATTGTGAATAGAAAAGTTTATACTAAAAAACCACCTTTAAAGGTTGAATATACGCTTACCGAGTTTGGACAAACTTTGTCTCCAATTTTAAAGCAGATTATAGAATGGGGATTGTTCGCTGCAGAAACGAAAGGTGAGTTTTTATTTGAAGATACTAAATAACAGAATTAACAAGGCTACCAAATCGGTAGCCTTGTCATATTCTTAAACAGATGAGTTTACACTAAACTATCTGTCACTCGTAATAAATTTTCAATCTTAGCTTCATCATAAGCATCTGAATGTGCTGATGAAAAATTTCCTTTTGGATCACCTTTATCATTATCAAAGTATTTTCCTGAATCGTTTTTATACGCCTCAGAAGTTACTAAATCATGAATAATATCCACACCTTTTTCTGCAGGAGACCAATGTAGACCGAATGCTTCCTTTATCATTTTAGTATTTAATAACGACCCTGGATTTAATGCAATAACGTTTATGGTTGGTTCTTGCTTTGCTAAATAAAAACTCCACATGGTTAAAGCCAATTTACTTTGTGCGTATGAGACATTTTCAGAAACTTGCTCTTTTCCTAATAGAACAGCTTCAGAAACTGGTGCTTGTGCTGCGGAACTTAAATTGATGATTCTTAGTGCTTCTCCTTTCTTTATATTCGATAGAATTCCATTTGTTAACACATAAGGTGCTAAGTAATTCACAACCATTCTAATGTCTAATCCTTCTTTATTCTGAGTGGTTTGGCTTTTGAAAATTCCTGCGTTGTTAATTAAAACATCAATTTTAGGAATTTCATTTTTAATCTGTTCTGTAAGTTTTTTAACAGCTTCTAAATCTGAAAAATCAGCTACCAAACCTTTAATATTTTGATTGTTTGAAGCTTCTTTTATTTCTGCAATCACGGCATTTACTTTTGCTTCACTCCTACCATGTATATAAATAACATAACCTTCTTTTGCCAGTTTTAGAGCGGTTAACTTCCCAATTCCATCCGTACTTCCAGTAATTATAATTGTTTTAGTCATATCGATTTGTGCATCAGTTTAATATATAAAAAGCCGCAATACATCCTGGCTTTTTCCTGGTATTATTTTACTGAAATTTTATGTGTGGAATTTTCAGCAGCTCCAAAATACGCTCCTCCTTCTAAAATGTCTGTATTTTTTTCGTTTGAAACTTGGTGTAAAATCGTACCTTGAATAATAACAGCTCTAAAATTTGGACTTAAATTTTTGATTTCTCCATTAAATCCTACAGGCAATTTTACCAAGGTCGCACATAATTCACCTTCATCATGACTTCCCCAAAGAAAAGCAGTTTGTACATTACTTTCATTAGCAATGCAAGTAATATCAGAAGCATTTAACCAAACTATGTTCGATTTATCCACATTTACAGGTCGTTCACCATTATCAAAAGCTACGTCTGTTGGTTTTACTAAATAAGGACCTTCTTAAATTTCTATGTACGCCATATTAGCCTCGCCAGATGCTGCTGTAATATGTGCTTCACCTGCTGGTTGCTGCCAAAAAGAACCTGTTGGCAACCACATTTCTTCCGCCTTTTCGTCATCATTATATAATAAACCTTTAATGACAACTCCACGATACGTTATATTGTGAATCTGTGGCGGTGAAGAGAATCCTTTGTTGAATTTCACTAAAAATCCTGATGCTAAAGTATCTGTTCTATCTCCCCAAAGTTTTCCTGCTGCCGGACTTTTATCTCCTCTTAATGGATTTAACCAACCCCATTCTATATTATCAGCTGTAACTACTTCGTTTTTAGATTTTGTGCTGTCTGTTTTTGGTGTTTGTGCGTTGGCGTAAACACTTACTAATATGGCTAATGCAATTAATTTATATTTTCATCTTATTGCTTTATTATGTTATGCACCGAACGCTTCTTTGATTCCTGCCCTAAAAGCTTCATCACCTACTTCATTTCTTTGTGCATACATTGCTTTAGCATCTTCTCCGGCTAGGTATCTCAATTTTTGCTTACCATCTGTTGCAGCTTCATAGACTACTTCGGCTATTTGTTCAGCTGTAGAATAATCTTTCTGACGTTCCGGATCCATAAAAACAGTTAATACACTTTCCATTTGCTTATTATATGCTTCGTGAGAAGTTAAAACTAAAGAACGTCCAGCAAAATCGGTTGCGATTCCGCCTGGAGAAATTGTTTTTACATCAATGCCGTGTGGATTTAGTTCAAAAGCCAAACTTTCGCTCCAACCTTCCAATCCCCATTTTGTAGCATGGTAAACGGAATTAAAAGGCAATGCAATTAATCCACCAATGGAGGTTGTATTGATAAAAAGACCATTTTTTTTCTCTCTAAAATGTGGAATAAAAGCTTTCGTAACTCGCATAACTCCTAATAGGTTTGTATTGAGTTGTTGAACCAATTGTTCATCGCTTGCACCCTCAAAAGGACCTGCCAAACCATAACCAGCATTATTAAAAACAACATCAATATTTCCCATTGATACGGCTTTTTCCACAGTTGATTTAATTTGGTCGATATTGGTTACATCGAGTGGTAACAAAGTAACATTTTCTAATTTGTTTAATTCCGTTTCGTTTTCAGGTTTTCGCATGGTAGCCAATACATTCCAACCGTTTTTTGAGAAAAGTTTTGTGGCCGCTTTCCCTAATCCAGATGATGCTCCTGTAATAAAAATTCTTTTTGTCATAATTGTTATTTTTTTATATTAAAATCCCTCTAAAACTATTTTACCTTTTGCTTTTCCTGTTTCTAAGAAAGCATGTGCTTTACGTAAATTTTCAGCATTAATAGTTCCGAAATTCTCACCTAAAGTAGTTTTTATAGTTCCGTTGTCAATTAATTTTGAAACTTCGTTTAAAATGTTGTGTTGCTCAATCATGTCTTCTGTTTGAAACATAGAACGCGTGAACATTAACTCAATATGAGTTGAAACTGCTTTTCCTTTAAAAGGCATGACGTTTAACGATTTTGGGTCGTCAATAAATCCGAATTTACCTTGTGGTTTAATCACTTTTACAATCTCATCTATGTGTTGTTCCGTACCATTTAAACTCACGACATATTCTGGAGCAGGCAAGTTATATTTTTCAAATTCCTCACTCAATTTATGTCTGTGATTAATTACTGAATCCGCTCCCAATTCCTTTAACCATTTTGTAGTTTCTTCTCTTGAAGCTGTACCAATAATATTCAGTTTAGTTAGTTTTTTAGCCAATTGAACCAATATAGAACCTACACCTCCAGCTGCACCAATAACTAAAATAGATTTGTTGGCATCGTCTTTTGCAACTTGCAATCTGTCAAACAACATTTCCCAAGCGGTTAAAGTTGTTAATGGTAAAGCCGCAGCTTCTGCATAAGATAAACTTGAAGGTTTTTTACCAACAATACGTTCATCTACAATTTGATATTCAGCATAACTTCCTTGACGCATAAAATCACCTGCATACCAAACTTCATCACCAACATTAAAAAGGGTAACATTGTCTCCAACTTCTTTTACGATTCCTGTTGCATCCCAACCAATTACTTTCCAATCGTCACCTTCAACAGGCATTCCTGCACGTACTTTATAATCTGCTGGATTAACGGAAATCGCTTTAATTTCAACTAAAATATCTCGCCCAGTTGCTTTTGGCGTGTCTAATTCTATGTCTTGTAGAGATTTTACATTATATATTGGTAAATTCTCTTTGAATCCTATTGCTTTCATTTTATCTATATTTTGAATTTTTAATTATACTATCAAAAGTATAGCGACAAAAGTAAATATAGTTTTAGTATCTCGCAATAACGGTCAAAAAGTATAGTATACATTAAATCACATAACATACTGATATTCTGTGTATAAAATTAATATATTTTACTATAAAAAGTATAGTTGTATAATTAAATATAGTATTATGCCATTGTTCTTTCTTAATTAAGAATTTTATAATATTTTAACTGAATTATGTATAAATTTAAAGGAAAAGAATAACCCTTGTTGTGCAAGTTTAACTATATGAGTTATTGGAGGAAAATGGAAAACCGTAATATTATTTCATTTAATAGATAGAACACTTCGATACAATGAATGAAGAAAGGAAATGCCCACGGTTACTGAACGTACATTAAGCTTACAATTAAAGACTTTGGAAGAAGATGGTATAATAAAAAGAAAAGTATATACATCTAAACCTCCTTTAAAGGTTGAGTATTCATAAACAGATTTTGGAAAAACTTTAATTCCGACTATTAAATCTATTGCAGATTGGGGCGTTTATGTTGTGGAGGAAAAAGGTGGTGGTGTAGTATAAGAATTAATCTTAGTTTTTAAATATTCCATTCCACACACATTCTACTTCTCTACTATCGTGTTTATTCATAGTAATCTATTTTATTTAATAGGAATTCATGAATCTCATTCCTCGATTTCACATAAAAAATGTTTTACTCCTTGTATTTTTAATTTCTAAATTTGGAAGTCGTGAGTATACTCAACCTAATCAAAATTGATTTCATTACCATTGTAGAAGTAAATTTTTGGAATAATTTTTTTTAAGAAACTAAAAATAAATTTTTCATTTTACGAAAACTCAAGTTACATAACGCAGAACATGTGTAGCGAAAAGCACTTTTTTTTACTATCGCTTATTTTGCTTTGTTTCGTTCTGTTTTTGATTAATTTGTATTATTTTCGGCTGTATAATTTCTGCATCTTTGTAAGAGGTTCTTATTACTGCCTTTGTCGGTTTTTTAATAGAAAATAATAATGGTAAACTATTCTAACTTCCTATTACTTTTCAGTTTATTTACATCTAGTTTCCTTTTTTCTCAAAATGAACCTTCCAATGAGGAATATTATAAAGTCTATGATTCCTTTAGCTCCAATCAAAATAATGATTTAATTAATGGGCAAGAGTATATTGATCTATATTATAGGAATTTAAGAAGAGATAATCATAAATTTTATAACTCTGACTCTTTTTTAGAGGGCTCTGTTGTCTATAGAAATCAACCTTACTATGGAGTAAAATTAAAATATGATTTATTACATGACTTAATCATTCTAGAATCCATAAATCAAAAAGTGAACCATTTAAGTCTGAATTCTGAATCCGTAACAGAATTTATTTTGGAGGATAGCAAGTTTGTTCGACTACCAAACAAGAAAGATTTAGAGGGTTTTTATAGAAACGGTTTTTTTAAAGAAATTTATAACGGTGACAACTATACCTTTTTTATTAAATGCATAAAGGATAAAAGTGAAGTGATTAGCGGTAACTTGGTTAAATATACCTTCAGAGATAAAGATATACAAGTATTGTTATATAAAGATAACTTCTACAGGATTAATAAAATAAAAAATCTTATAAGTGTTTTACCTTTCGAGAAGAAGGAGATTAAATCTTTTTATAAAAAGAATAAAAAGCAATACAAAAAAGATAGAGAGCAGTTTTATAAAAGACTTCTGTACTCTTTAGATACTAATATTGGAGAATCATAATATGAGTACAAGAAAATTATTTATAATAATTTTGTTTTTAACTTTAGTTCAATTTACTTATAGTCAGTCAACTAAAAAAATATCTATACGTTTTGAAAATATAACGCTTCTAGAGGCACTTTTGAAATTAGAGAAAGAAGCAGACTATACTTTTTATTTTGATAAGGAATGGTTTGATGCAACCGTAATTTCAAAAACCTATACGAATGAAAGTATAGATGCTATTATTTTTGGGGTTTTAGAGGATACCCCATTTAATTATGTGATTTTAAATAGTAACGTAATTTTAACAAAAAATATCGCGATAACAGAGGGGCTTCCTCCCAATTATTTTCATGAAGATGCTATTAAAACGGAGGAAAAAATAATAACTGCACCTGTGCT
>RCMY010003659.1_pt1 | contig 13517 bp, 8 predicted proteins | sample 2041341 | NCBI WGS metagenome assembly RCMY01 (sample SAMN09708234, study PRJNA481090) | Marine sediment metagenome, whole genome shotgun sequencing project. | reverse complement strand
TCATAGGCTTTGTCGTACGACTCTTGCGAACCCGCAAATCCAGCCCGATACACTCCGTTGTTCACGTCGCGAAAGATCAGCTCAGACACCGAATCGATCTCGTCCCGCAATGCAGCCGGGTACAGCTCTGGAGCGCCCTCCCTGTGATGGTCCACCCATTCGGTCGCGAAATCGAGCGTGATCTGCGGATAGTTGTTCGTGACGACTTTGCCGCTGGGCACATCAACGATTGCCGGCACCGTGATGCCGCGCGAATAGTCGGGGAAGCGCGCAAAGAACGCCTGCTGAAGTCTTTCAATGCCCAATACCGGATCAATTCCGCCCGGATCAAGGTCGAACGTCCAGCTGCGCTTGTCGTGGGTCGGGCCGGGCAGCCCGAGCGAAATGGCATCCTCGAGGCCGAGCAGTCGACGCGAAATGACGGTGCGGTTCGCCCACGGGCATGCGCGTGCTGCAACCAACCGATAGCGCCCGGATTCCACGGGCCACGTTTGGCGCCCGGCAGAGTCGACGCCACCCTCTGGCGGTGAGTCCCTCGTGATCCGGTCCTCAATGTAATTGGTGTCCCGGTTGAACTCGGTACCCGGTGTCACGTAGGCGCCTTCGGTGCTGTGATCGGTGGATGTGCCGGAGTTGGCCATGCGCTAGCCCTTCTGCAAATCGAAGCGATTGTCCTGCGCCTTGCGGTAGTACTCCTTGTTCATGAGTCTGGAACCAGCGGCCTCATCCACGATCACCATGGCCTGCGCATGGAGCTGGACGACCGAAGCGGGAATCGCGCTCGACAGTGGGCCCTCGATCGCCTGCGCGAGCACCTCCGCTTTCGCTTCTCCAAACGCGAGCAGAATGAGGCGCCGTGCGCGAAGAATCGTCCCAAGTCCCTGCGTGATCGCGTGCGTTGGGACCTCGTCCACACTGTTGAAGAAACGCGAATTGTCGATGCGCGTTTGCATCGTGAGCATCGTGACACGGCTCAAAGATGCAAGAGACGAACCGGGCTCGTTGAACCCGACATGCCCGTTGCGTCCGATCCCCATCAGTTGAAGATCGATGCCACCGGCCAAATCAATTGCGGCCTCATACTCGTCGCCAGCCGTTTCCACTGATCCGTTTTCACCCGGCACATGGACGAGCGACGGGGTTAGTCCAAGCGGCATCACAACTTCACGATCGATCACCGAACGGTACGACTCCGGATGCTCCCGCGCCAAACCCACATACTCGTCGAGCGCATAACCGCACACCCTCGACATGTCGAGGTGCCTCTCGGCCAGTGCGGCCCACGTGCTCAACGGAGTAGTCCCCGTTGCAAGGCCGAGCACGGCATCCGGCTTTGAGCGCACGACCTCTTCAACGGCAGCCGCCGCGATACGGCCGGCCTCCGCGGCGGAACCGACGATGACAACTTCTACCATGGCGTTGCTCTCCGCGCGTTCGTTACTGTCTTCTTCACCCCAACAGTCAACACCATGAAGATCACAGAGAACGACTGGGCGGTAGCAGCCCCATCGGAGTTGCTACCGCCCAGTCAGGATCGGTTGGACTTTCTCGTTAGAACAGGATGAACAAGTACCTCGTCCTGCTCGTCGATTCGAGAGTGGAGACGTCGTCAGGCGTGAACGACGCCTGCACTCGGTAGAAGCCACTCCCGCTCTTCGGGAGCGTGTACGTCACCGTTCCATTGTCGGCGGCCGTCAACGGGATGGAAGTGACCGCTGTGCCGTTCACGGTGATCGTCACCGCTCCCGTCGGCGCAGTTGCCGCTCCCGTTGTGACGTTCACCGTCGCTGTCGTCGTCTGCCACGAGAATCCGATGAACCGGCTAAGGCTCAGATCCGTGGTCGACGAGTACGGCACGGTGACCGCTGCCGACACCGCAGTGCCGGGGGGCAGATTGCCCTTGGTCGCCGTCACGACGACTCTGAGCTGCTTGCCCTGGTCGTCCGCGGCCACGCGGTACCTCTTCGCGGTCGCCCCTGGGATGTCCACGCCATCCGCTTGCCACTGGTAGGCGAAGCGCAGTCCGTTGACGTCCCACGTGCCCGGTTGGGCGGTGAGACGCTTTCCAACGTGCGGCGTCCCCGTGATCGTCGGCGGCGAGGTGTTAATCGGTGTTCCAGGCAGGATCACTTCGCCTGTCGTCACCGTCAGCATGGTTGATGCCCCGGTGTCGCCGTACGAAATTATTCCCAAATAGCTGCTGTACGCCTCAAGGCCACTCCAGCTGGCCGTGTAGGTGTACGGCACGCCTTGCTGGCCAGGAATCACTTCTGGCGACAGTGCGATGGGTGCTCCACCCGGAACTATCGAGTAGGTACGCAGGTCGAACGCCGTTGTCGGGTTCGCCGAATAGATGTCGACGTACACGAGGTAGTCGGCGGCATCCGGGCTCACGATGTCAACGCGCTCATCCGCAGATCCCGTTGCTGACTGCCAACCCGCAATCGGGGTGCCAGCCGCATTGAGCTGGTAGACCGTGAGGTCAAGGTCTGCGGTGTCGTCGATCGAGTCGAGATCGAACCTCGCAAACTCTGCCCCCGTCGGCACTGTGACGATATAGCTGAACTCATCGCCCGTGGTTCCGCTTCCCGAATGCTCGGTCTCCACCCCGTTGGGGTCAGGCTGCAGCACGCCGAGACTGAGCCCCGTTGTGGACAGCGGGATGTCGGCATCCGAACCCGGTGTGACGGTCACATCCACCGAACCACTCGCACCCTCACCCGCCACATTGGCGGGCGCAACGATCGCTACCGGCTGGATACCGATGGGCGAACGGACGACCGTGCTCCCGCTCGTCCAGGTGAGTTCACCTGTCGTAAACGTGTCAAGAGGAGCGGTCGTGCGGGAGAACGTCACGTTGTAGCTTGCCGTGTCGCCCGGGTTCGCGAACGTGAGCGTCGATGGTGACACTGTCGCGTCGATTCCCGGAACCGAGACCGCCGCTGTGAACGTTCCCGCTTGAGTGGCGGTCACGGTTCGTGTGATCGTCTCAGGAGCAGTGAGCGCCCCGATGCCGATCGACGCGAGGTTCAGGTTGCTTGGATCGACCGGCGTCACACCGACGTCGTATCCAATTCCCTGAATGTATGCGTACCAGTCATTCAAACCGTTGAGGTACAGCAGTCCGGGCTCGAAAAACTTCGTCGGGTCGACGTGTCCTGCACCCTGAATGAACGGGTTCGTCACGTCGTCGCCGTTTCCGTCGACCGTGTTGTACGCGCTCGTCATCATTGCGGACTTAATCTCCGACGGCGAGGCGTTTGGCGAATCACCGAGGTAGAGGGCTGCGAGCCCCGTAATGTGCGGTGCCGCCATTGACGTTCCGGAAAGGAACTGGAATGTCGGCGACTCACCCTCAGCGTTAGCACCGTCGGCGATGATCGCAACGCCAGGAGCCGAAATATCCGGCTTCAGGATGTCGCTGCCGTCAGCCTGCACGGGTCCACGCGAAGAGAATCCCGCGACTTGAGGCGTCGGTGGTTCGATTCCCGTCGAGTTGCCAGGTGCGAAGCTTGCCGTCGCGCCCGTTGTGGCCGCATACGCCATGACTGCGTCATGGAACTGAGCATCCAAATGGATCGTCGGTACCGCGTGGTTGTCGAGGTCTGTCGACCCGGTTACCACGTTGACCAGGATCATGCCGATCCCGCCCGCTCTGGCGACCTCCGTCGACTTGTCGACCCTCGCAATGACTCCTCGCTCACAGACCACGATCTTTCCAGCAGTCAAAGTTGGATCGAGCGTGTCGGCGAAGCACAGGTTCGCATTCGCTGCACCAGCGATTTTGACACTGTCCGCAAGGACAAGATCACCGGTCAGGTGCGGTGCGCTCGGGTCCATGTCGACGGTGACTGATGCACCCGCCATCGCTGTACCGTCACCGAGCGTCACGGTTGCTTCGTAGCTCGGAATGGTGCTCGCGGCGACCGTGGTGATCCACGGCGACGCGTTGTCGAGCGTTGAGAAACCAGGTCCCGCGTTGCCGGCAGAGGCCGACACGAAGATTCCAGCTGCCGCCGCACCGAGGAACGCCTGGTCGGTTGCTGAAACGGTCGTTTGCGCCGCTCCACCACCGATAGAGAAGTTGAGAACGTCGACACCGTCGTTGACGGCGGCATCGATTCCCGCGAGAAGGTCGGATGTTGCACATCCGTCATCCGTCGTGACGGTGGGATCCTGCCCGCTCCAGCACACCTTGTAGGCGGCAACCTTCGCGGCGGGAGCGACTCCCGTGATGGTGCCAAAACTGGTGCCGGCGATAGCGGCAGGAACGTTAGCGTTGCCTGCTGCAGTGCTCGTGGTGTGTGACCCGTGCCCATCACCGTCGCGCGGAGAGAGGTACTCGCCCAGCTCCGTTCCGCCGATGTTGCCAGCCCCGAAGCCGTCAACGAAGAAGCGTGCGCCGACAACCTTCGTGTTGCAGGTTGTTGCGGCGAACTGAACGCCCGACACACATTCGCCGGTGAAGTTGCTTCCGTCGCCCTTGGCGAACGTGATCGACGTGCCATCCAGGTAAGGATCAGCGCCGGGCGTCGTGCCAAGCACAGACCCCGCGAAGGAGGGGTTCTCGGGAGCGATGCCCGTGTCGAGCACCCCGACGACGACTCCTGCACCGGCTTCTCCTGTGCCTCCAAGCTGCGCCCACACGCCGTCCGGGCCATCAAGTCCAAGAAAACTCGTGGAGGGAACTGCCGTCACGTGCCGCAGTTCGTCTGGGGAGAGAGAAGCGACCTCCTTGTTCATCGAAAGTTCGATCGCCTGCTTGGCAGTGAGGTTGGCGGCGAATCCGTTGAGGGCGAGAGTGTACGAATAGTCGATTGTCGCGCCCACCGATGCCGCAATGTCCTGCTGTTGGGCGGCGAGGTAGTCCGAATAGCTCTCCACCGAACGATTCTGGGCGTTCAGCTGTTTGCCCTCTTTCGGTTTCGTTGGCGCGAATCCTCTCGCGCCACCCTGGTATGTGGCTGCCGAAGCATCCACGAGAGTGACGATGTAGCGTCCAGGCGTAAATGTCGACTGGTGCGCTCCGCCGATGGATGACGGCACGGCGGCAGCCCCTAGCGCGGTTCCCGCGATGAGGCCGGATGCGATGAGCGCGCTGGTAGCGACCCCCGCGACGAACTTACGAATGCTCACAGTCTTGTCCCTTTCTGAGCAACGGCGTTGTTGGCAAACAGGTAACAGCAACAGTCGGGTCTGCGCGTGGAGATTACGCTAGACCCGGTCTACCCCCATTGAGGGCACTCTGTTACCAAGTTGTGACCTAACTTTTTCTCAAGGGCCCGCAAAAGTTCGCGCAAAGCGAATCCTGAGAACTGGCACTCGCATAGGGAGAGTGCTAGTTTTGAATTAGTTGAGTCGTGTCGACTCAAGTTAAGAAGGAGTGATGAAATTGGCTATGTTGTTTGATCCGTTCCGTGAACTGGACCGCGTCGCCTCGAGCCTCCTGGACTCGCGGCAGGGCCCACGCCTCATGCCCATAGATCTGCACAAGGATGGCGATCTGTACATCCTGAACGCTGACCTGCCCGGCATCGACCCGGGTTCCGTTGATGTCGATGTTGACGGTCAAGTGCTCACCATCCGCGCCGAGCGCACCGCGCGGAGTTCCGACGTCAAGTGGCTAGCGCACGAGCGGCCAAGCGGTTCGTTCCTGCGCCAACTCAACCTTGGCGACGGAATCGACACCGAGAACATCAGTGCGAATTATGACAACGGGGTATTGAGCGTCATGATTCCGGTCAGTGAGAGGGCCAAGCCTCGCAAGGTTTCCGTGCAGTCCGGTGCCACTCAGGCTCCCGTGGAAGTGACGGCGAGCTAACGCCAACTCGCAAAACTGCGAGCGGAAAAATGACGGAGTGGCCGAGGCGTTTGCCTCGGCCACTAATCGTTAACGGGAGTCTTGACTCGTTCTGAAATTACGGTGTGAGCTGCTGCGCCACCCCTCGCCCCGCGCAGAGCGCGAAGCGCATTGAGGATCGTCGCCAGGTCCACAACCTCCTGCATGGCCGCGCCCACGATCGCCGGCAGAAAACCAAACGCCGCAAACAGCATGAGGCCGAAGCTCAGCGCGATTCCCAGCCAAATGCTCTGCAACGCGACACGCATCGTGCGCTGGCCGATGGCCATGGCGTCCGCGGTTTTCGAGATATCGTCGAGCACAATCACGACATCGGCAGATTCGCTCGCCGCGGTCGAACCCTTCGCGCCCATGGCGATTCCGACATCCGCGACGGCCAGTACAGGTGCGTCATTCACTCCGTCGCCGACCATCACCACGGGCCGCTCGCGAATCGATTTCAGGATGTTGACCTTGTCTTGCGGAAGTAGCTCTGCGTGCACCTCTTCGAAGCCGAGTTCGCGTGCCACGTACCGCGCTGTGGCGGTGGCGTCACCGGTGAGCATCAGGAACCGTTTAATTCCCAGCTTCTCGAACGCCGCTACTGTCGACGGCGCGTTCTCCCTCAGCCGGTCGCTCAACACAATCGCGCCAGCAAAGCGTCCGCCGACCGCAATATACACAGACAACTGTCCACTCTCGACATTCGTCGCCGTGGCTTCTGGCGCAAATTCCTGGACGAACGCCAACTTGCCAACGACAACTTCACGCCCGTCGATCATGGCGACAACCCCGTTTGTTGCCTCCTCGCGGGCAGTTTCTGCGCTTCGAAGTTCGAGCCCGCGAGCGCGAGCCTCGTCCACAATCGCGGTCGCCAGCACGTGAGATGAATACGTCTCCGCCGAAGCTACGAGGGCGAACAACTCGTCTTCGGACAACATATCGGTGGGCCGGATGTCGGCGACAGCAGGGTCGCCATACGTGAGGGTCCCCGTCTTGTCGAAAGCAACCGTCCGTGCGCGAGACAGCTGTTCGAGAGTCCCACCGCCCTTCACGATGATGCCGTAGCGGGATGCCCTGCTCATTCCACCCATGAATGCGACAGGTGCGGCAATGAGCAGTGGGCACGGCGTAGCGACGACAAGAACTTCAGCGAAGCGCACCGGGTCCCCAGAGAGCAGCCAGGCGAGCCCCGCGATGGCGAGTGACGCGACCGTGAACGGTACCGCATAGCGATCGGCGAGGCGCACGAGAGGTGCGCGACTCGTGGAGGCCTCGGCAACAAGCGCAACGATGCGCTGGTATTGGCTGTCTTCCGCCACCGCCGTCGCTCTCATGATGACTGCCGTCATGCCGTTGAGGGAACCACTTAGCAGATCGTCGCCCCGCTCGCGCTCGACCGGGAGGCTTTCGCCGGTGAGGCTCGACTCATCAAATGAGCCGGTAGCAGACTCAAGCACACCGTCAACAGGCACAACCTCGGACGGCCGCACGAGAAGCCGGTCGCCCACAACAACCTCTGCTATCGAGATGTCTTCAACCTCGCCCGCCTCGCCGACGAGGCGATGCGCGCTTTGTGGCGACCGGTCAAGGAGTGATTTCAGTTCGCGCTGGGCTCGCCCTGCCGCGTAATCCTCGAGAGCTTCACCGCCCGAAAGCATGAGCACGATCACGAGGCTCGCCCAGTATTCGCCGACCGCCACCGTGGCGATGATCGCCATGATGGCGAGCGCATCGATCCCCCACTGGCCGCCGATCAGGTTCTTGATCATGTCCCACGCCTGCATCGCGGCGACAATCAGTGCGAATCCACTGATGAGCCACTGTGCGGCAGTCGCGAATCCGGTGAGGGCGAGCACCCCACCAATCACGGCGACAAGCACCGTAATCGCAACAACCGGATACCGTCGGATGGCAGTGCTGAGCCAGTTCATAGCTTCATTTGTACGCTCAACGGAACCGCGCCTCTAGCAAGGCAAGGCTGGCCTCAATCAGTCAATTCCGAGATACGCCTCGATGACCCGCTCGTCCATGAGCAGCTCTGAGGCTGGCCCGGAATGGGTGACCTCTCCAGTTTCCAGAACGTAACCAAAGTCGGCGGCAGCGAGCGCACGCCGTGCGTTCTGTTCGACGAGCACGACGGTCGTCCCCGCGCTGCGGATGTTCTCGATGACCTCGAAAACTTCGTCCACGATCTTCGGAGCTAGCCCCATCGAAGGTTCGTCGAGAAGAAGCACTTCCGGCTCCGCAACGAGAGCGCGAGCGATTGCGAGCATTTGCTGTTCACCCCCCGAGAGAGACCCTGCAGCAAGTTTCCGCCTTTCGCCCAAAACCGGAAATCTGTCGTACATTTCGTCGACACGCTGCCCGAGCGCTCGCCCCCGATGCCAACCGCCGAGGATGAGATTCTCGGCGACCGTGAGGGAGGCGAGGATCTCCCGACCCTCTGGCACATGCGCCATTCCGGCCTTCACCATGCGGTGGGACGGCCAGCGCGTGACATCCTGGCCCTTGAATCGGATCGCACCGCGCCGGGGCCGGATGAGGCCAGAGACGGTAGACAGGATGGAGGTCTTGCCCGCGCCGTTGGCGCCGACGAGCGTCACAAGGGAGCCCGCTGGCACCTCGAATGAGACTCCCCGCACTGCCTCCACGTGGCCATAATTCACGTGAAGATCCGTGACGGTGAGGATCGACTCTCCCTTGGGTGCTTCGCTCACGATGGCTCTCCAGCCGGGTCGCGATCATCAATTTCCCGATCTACGGTTTCGGTCAGATCCTGCACCGCTCGGTCAGCCGCGGCTTTGCTTGCCGCGTCGCCGCTGGAACCGAGATATGCCTCAAGAACTGCGGGATTTCGGGCGATCTCCGACGGCACCCCACTGGCAATCACTTCACCGAAGTTCAGAACCATGATGCGGTCGCACGTCTCCAGCATCATCCGCACGTTGTGTTCAATCACGAGCACTCCGATGCCATCGGAGGCAAGACCGCGAATGAGCTCAGAGAGCCGAGATGCCTCCACCCTGTTCATGCCGGCAGCCGGTTCATCAAGGACGAGCACTGAAGGGTGCGCGGCGAGAGCCCGCGCTATCTCGAGCCGGCGCTGATCACCGTACGAGAGGTCACCTGCACGCGCCCCGACTTTGTCCGCGAGCCCCACTCTGGCCAATTGGGCGGAAGCCATGGCCACCGCCATCCGCTCATCCTTCCGTGCGGATGGCAGGAAGATCAGACGGCGCAGCAGAGTGTTTTTTGACACTCGGTAGCCACCGACAAGAACGTTTTCCAGCGCGGAGAGCCTCCCGAAAAGTTTGATCTGCTGAAACGTTCGAGCGACCCCCGACTGAGCGACCACGTGTGGTTTCGGTCGCGACGTCAACGGCATGCCCATAACAACGCCGTGACCCGCGGTCGGAACCGCTAGCGCCGTCACCATGTTGACGAGGGTTGTCTTCCCGGCACCATTTGGCCCGATGAGGCCAAGAACTTCGCCAGCAGCAAGGGTGAGATCCACTGATTGCACCGCGTGCACGCCACCATACGACTTGCTGAGGCCATTCAGTTCGATGAGCCGCGTGCCTCGAGTCGGCAACTCCTCCAGAATCGGCATGGCCTCCGGATCGGTGACGAGCCTGTTTGCCGACCTGCGGCGGGGAATCAGCCCGGCAAGCCCGCCGGGCACGAACAGGATGACGACAAGAAGAAGCACTCCAGAAATGAGAGGCCGAATCCAACTTGCATCGATCCCTGCGAGACGTTGAAGTTCGGGGAGGATCGTGAGGAAGACCGCGCCGAGCACCGGGCCGATGAACAGCGCCACGCCGCCGACGACAGCGGTGACCAGCCCATCCACCGCTGCCGTAAATGAGAACTCGTTCGGGTCGGCAAATCTCGTGAAGTTGGCGATCAGCACGCCGTACAGTCCCGCCACTGCCCCCGCAATGACGAACGACATCATGCGTTGGCGCGCAACGTTGATCCCCATAGACGAGGCGGCAAGTTCGTCTTCGCGGATCGCGTCAAACGAGCGGCCGAGTCGCGAGCCGGAGAGTCGCCAGAACCAAAATGCGACGATGATCAACGCGGCCCAGGCAATCTCTGGCCCCACGAGTTTGGGGAAGGAGAGCCCTTGCGCACCATTGGTCCAGCTCTGGTTGATCAGGAAGATTCGAGCCATTTCTGCGAACGCGAGGGTCGCAATCGCAAGGAACACCCCTCGTAATCGGATGAGTGGAAGCCCAAGGATGAACGCCACGATCATCCCAACGACGATCCCGTACACGATCCCCACGACGAGGGGAGGAATGAATCCAAACAGCGGATCCTTTGGCACGACGAGCGCCGAGGTGAACACCGCGAGGGAGGCGATCCCCAATTGGGCGAGACTCAACTGGCCAGCGACAAGCACCGCGTAGAAGCTATACGCGAGGATGCCGGAGAGCGCGATCAGCGTGATGAGCGACGAATATTGAAACACCACATCACACCTCCCGTGCCTTCTTCACGCCGAAAATGCCCTGCGGCCAAAGGATCAGGATGAGAAATAGAAAACCGAACGCCACCATGTCTCGCCACGACGTTCCCACGTAATTGACAGCGAAGACTTCAGCGAGGCCAAGTAGAAGCCCACCCATCACGGCGCCGGGCAACGAGCCGAGCCCCCCAACGATGATGACGGCGAGGCCTTTCAGTTCGATCGCGTGACCGATCCCCAATTGTGCGGTGTTGACGTTGAGCGTGAACAATACGCCGGCGGCAGCACCGAGCGCCGACGAAATCGCGAAAGTGAGGGCACTGACCCTGTTGACGTTGACACCCAGCACGGCCGCGGCGTGCGGGTTCTCCGCAATCGCCCGCATTCCGCGCCCCAACTTCGACTTCGCCACGAGCCAGGTCAGCAGAACCACGAGGCCGAGACTGATCAGCAGGATCAGCAATTGGAGCAGTGAAACTGTTGCCCCCAGGAATTCGAACCTGGATTTTGGGAACGCGTCGGGCGGAAACCGGCTCGTATCCGGACCATACCTCGCCTGCAGCAGGGCAATGAAGATCGCACCGAGCGCGATCGACGAGATCAGGCCCGCGAAATGCGCGTCGTGCCTGCCCTCGAGCGGGCGGAACGCCACTCTTTCAATGATGAGGCCGAGAATCGCACCGATCACCATGACGATGGGAACCGCAAACCAGATGGACATGCCGGTGCGCGTGACCACCTCGATACCGATGAGTGCCCCCGCGGAGAACACCGCCGCGTGCGCGAGGTTCAGTCGGTCGAGCACTCCGAACACCAGTGTGTAGCCGACCGCGAACAGCGCGTAGATCGACCCGAGAAACACTCCGTCCATGAATTGCTGCATGTCGTCCTTCTCACTGTTGCTGTTCGCCGCACTCTCTTGCCGGGAGCGAGCGGCGAACAACGAGTGTCAACCACTATGGCATTTGAACCGGCCGTCTACTTCAGGATGGTGAACTTGCCGTCCTTGATGACCTGCACGAGGGCATCCTGAACTGCATCACGATTCTCATCGAAGCTGAAGGTGCCGAGAACAGTCGCGAGGTCCTTCACCTTTGCGAAGTTCGTGTTGATGTCGCTCCTCTCACCCGAGCAGCCGATGCGCACCGCATTGTCGATGATCTGCATTCCCGCATACGCTTGCGCGGCAAACTGGTCAGGGTCGGAGTTGAAGGCTGCCTTGTAGTCGGAAAGGAACTTTTGGTTCTGCTCGTTGTCCGAAGCCGAGTTCCAGGCCGCGCCAACGATGACGCCTTCTGCGGCATCCCCTGCGCCGGTGATCAACGCGGGCGAATTGAACCCGTTGCCTCCCACGATGGGTGCGGTGATGCCGATTTCCCGTGCTTGAGTGACCAGCGGTACGGCCGCGTCGAGCAGTGCGGAGACAATCAGCGCGTCAGGGTTGGCTTTCTTCACCTTGTCGAGCAAGGCGTGGAAGTCCGTGTCGGCCTTCGAGAACGTCAACGTTTCCGTGACGTTGACGCCATCCTTCTTAAGCGCATCCGCCATGGCCTGATATCCGGACTCCGTGAACGCGTCGTCATTGCTGTACATCACGACGACGTTCTTGAGGTTGTATTTGTCCGTCGCCGCTTTGATGGTTTGCGGGATGACGGCACCCTCGGTGAGCGAATCGCGCCACACGTAGTCTCCAATGGCGGTCACGCCCTCCGCAGTATTAGACACACCGAGAACGGGGGTCTTACCTTCCTGCGCGATCGGGTCGGTCTGCATGGCCGTATTCGAAAGTGTCGGCCCGATGATGACGCTCGAACCACTCTGCACAAACTGCTCGAACAACTGGATGCCTTGCTTCGGGTCAGTTTGGTCATCCTCAACCGTGAGGTTGTAGGTAACTCCACCGACCTTGTTGAGGTTGTCAACGGCGAGCTCGACGGCGTTCTTTTGGCCAGCACCGTACTTGCCTGCAGCGCCGGTCAGGCTGAACGTGGCTGCGACAGGAATGTCCTGCCCGATGACGCATTCGGCGCCACTGCCAGTGCCCACGAGACCTTTGGGCGAATCGCTTGTGCCGCCGTCACCTCCCGAGCTACAGGCTGCAAGAACGAGAAGAAGCGCGGAAGCTGCCGCCGCGGCTGGAATAATTTTGTATCGCATGATTCTCCTTGACACGAATTCACTTGAGTAATGAGGTCGATATCGTCAGATCGGATCAGGCGGGTCGCCCCGGAGCGTGCAAGGACGACGATTAGCGGCCACGAGTGGTTCGAATGGCAAGTATCACTCCCAGTGTACTCACCGGGTATTCTCAGCCCAAAATAGTTGCCAGCGACAAGCGCCCGCAGGCCATCAAGCCAGGCGAGTCTTCAAGTTGTCGGCGAGCGACGCGAGGAACTCTTCTGTGGTCTGGAACGCCTGCTCCGGACCGACGAGAAGAGCGAGGTCCTTGGTCATCTTGCCGGACTCGACCGTCTTCACAACGACATCCTCGAGGGTGTGTGAGAAGTCGATGAGCGCCTGGTTTCCGTCAAGCTTTCCGCGGTGGGCGAGCGCGCGGGTCCACGCGTAAATCGACGCGATCGGGTTCGTGGAGGTGGGCTTGCCGGCCTGGTGCTGGCGGTAGTGACGCGTGACCGTGCCGTGCGCGGCTTCCGCTTCAACGACCTTGCCATCCGGAGTCGTGAGCACGCTCGTCATGAGACCGAGGGATCCGAAGCCCTGCGCGACGGTGTCGGACTGAACATCACCGTCGTAGTTCTTGCAGGCCCAAACGTAGCCGCCCTCCCACTTGAGGGATGCCGCGACCATGTCGTCGATGAGGCGGTGCTCGTAGGTGAGGCCGGCCGCATCAAACTTGGACTTGAATTCGTTCTCGAAGATCTCCGCGAAGAGGTCCTTAAAGCGGCCGTCGTATGCCTTCAGGATGGTGTTCTTCGTGGACAGGTACACGGGGAAACCGCGGTCGAGTCCGTATGCGAGCGATGCGCGAGCGAAGTCGCGGATCGAGTCATCGAGGTTGTACATTCCCATCGCGACGCCGGAGCCTGGCGACTGGAACACTTCGAAGCTTTGCGGTTCGCTGCCGTCTTTCGGCGTGAACGTCATCGTGAGTGTGCCTTCACCCTCGAAGCGGAAGTCGGTGGCGCGGTACTGGTCGCCGAACGCGTGACGACCGATGATGATCGGCTTGTTCCACCCGGG
>RCMY010003658.1_pt1 | contig 13517 bp, 10 predicted proteins | sample 2041341 | NCBI WGS metagenome assembly RCMY01 (sample SAMN09708234, study PRJNA481090) | Marine sediment metagenome, whole genome shotgun sequencing project. | reverse complement strand
AAGGTGAGGCCGGCCTCATGGGCTGCCTTGACGTGGCGCCGCAGGACCTGGCGCGGGTCGCCTTCGAAGGGAGTGCCGTCGAGGTGTTGAATGTCGCAGAAAATCCGGGCTTCAGGGGCCGAAGCGTCGGCCCACGGCAGCAACTCGTAGGTGTCGGGGTCGGGGACGGCGAGCACGTCGGCTTCCTGTACCCGACTGAACCCGTCGATCGACGACCCGTCGAACGTCATGCCGTCGCTGAGTGCGTTGTCCAGTTCGGGCGGCGAGATCGCCATCGACTTGAGGTTGCCCAACACGTCGGTGAACCACAGACGAATCAGGCGAACGCCGCGTTCTTCGACGGATCGCAAGACGTAGTCCCGCTGCTGCTCGTTCATGTTCACAAATCCAGTCTCGCGAAACGCGGTGGGGAGTGTCGCCTCGGGTAGTCGTGTAATCGAATGGCAGCCACGGGGTGGCCTCATGAGCGTCGGCCTGGCAGCACCCGGATCTGAAAGCGACGTGGAGAGCTCGCAACGCAGCTATCGGGCGATCTGGCTCATTTCATCGCGGAGCAGACGGTGTCGGTCATGAGGCGGGCAACGACGTAGGGGTCCATGTTGCCGTTGGGGCGACGGTCCTCGAGGTAGCCCTTGCCGTCGACCGAGCACTGCCACGGGATGCGGATCGAGGCGCCTCGGTCTGAGACGCCGTAGCTGAACTGGTCGTGGCGCTGCGTCTCGTGGGCACCGGTGAGGCGCTCCTCGACGCCTGCGCCGTAGTTCTTGATGTGCAGGTCGGCCTTCGCGCCGATTGCCTTGCAACCCGCTTCGATGTACTTCATGCCGCCGTCCTCACGCATCTCCTTGGTGGAGAAGTTGGTGTGGGCTCCGGCGCCGTTCCAGTCACCCTTGACCGGCTTCGCGTCGATCGAGATGACGACGCCGTAGTCCTCCGCGATGCGGTGGAGCAGCCAGCGGGCCACCCACAGTTCGTCGGAGACCTCGAGCAGTCCACGGGGGCCGACCTGGAACTCCCACTGGCCGGGCATCACCTCGGCGTTGATGCCGGAGAGGCCGATGCCCGCAGCGAGGCAGGCGTCCATGTGCTCTTCGACGATCTGACGGCCGGTGATGGCGTATTCGCCGACGCCGCAGTAGTACGGGCCCTGAGGCGCGGGGTAGCCGCCCTCGGGGAAGCCGAGCGGGCTCATGTCGGGCTTGAGCATCGTGTACTCCTGCTCGATGCCGAACAGCGACTCGTGCTTCTTGTACTTCTTGGCGGTACGAGCGGCAGCAGCGCGGGTGTTGGTCGGGTGGGGCTTGCCGTCGACCAGCATGACTTCACACATCACGAGGATGCTGTCGCCGCCACGGATCGGGTCCGGGAAGACGCGGGCAGGCTTCAGAACGCAGTCGCTCTTGTCGCCGGTGGCCTGGTTGGTGGACGATCCGTCGAAGCCCCAGAGCGACATGTCGGAGAGCTCGACGCCGTTGTCGTCGTCCAAGATCTTCGTCTTGGAGCGGAGCTGCGGTGTCGGCTCGGTGCCGTCGATCCAGATGTATTCGGCCTTGATTCCCACGGTGATTGTCCTCAGTCTCTCTTGGTCTGCTTGCGAGCACGGCCGAGCCTACCGGCGGGCCGATTTACGAATTCTGAGACTGCCAGCGGCCAGTTGCGTCGCTGTTGCCCGATTGTGAACGGCGCGTGAACTGCCGGCGGGTTCTCGCGCTCCGCTGTGCCGAGTGTGCAGCGCGGCGGCCGCGTTCGGTGACAGAACTACTGTCGCACAGATGCGCCGCCGTCTCGCCCTTGCCGCCTCGCTCGCAGCGTCGTCCATCGTCCTCGCACTGGGCGGCGCGTCGCCCGATGTCGCCGAGGCGCTGCCGAACGGCTTCACCGACCAGGTCGTCGCCGACGTCAGCACGCTCACGACGGTCGAGGCGTTGCCCGACGGCCGAGTCGTGGCGTTGGAGAAGAGCGGACGACTGCTCCGGATCGACGATCGCGATGGCACGGCCGAGGTCACGACGATGACCAACTTCTCCGTCTGTTCGAACTCCGAGCGAGGTCTGTTGGGTCTTGCGCTGGATCCTGCGTATGTGACGAGCGGGTTCGTGTACGTGTACCGGACCGTCGCATCGTCGGAACCGGGCGGCTGCCACAACCGGGTCAGCCGATTCTTCATGGGCGAGAACGGACTCGATCAGGGCAGCGAACGGATCCTCGTCGATCGGATCTCGTCGGTTGGGGGCAATCACAACGGCGGCGATGTCGAGATCGGCAACGACGGCTACCTCTACATCGCGATCGGTGACGCCGGCCGAGATCCCCGTGGCGATTCCGGTTCCGCCGGCTCGAACAACGCGGCGCAGGACCGGTCACTGCTCAACGGCAAAATCCTCCGCGTCCAACGTGACAACGGCTTCGCTGCTCCGGGCAACCCATTCTCGGGAGCGGGCACAGCGGATTGTCGGACGCGTGGCAACTCGTCAGCCACTCCGACGACCACGTGTCGCGAGATCTTCGCCTACGGGTTGCGTAACCCGTACCGCTTCGCGTTCGACCCGAACACGAGTGCCACCCGCTTCTTCATCAATGACGTCGGCCAAGGGACGCGCGAAGAGGTGAATGAGGGCCTCGCCGGGGCGAACTACGGCTGGCCAGCGCGGGAGGGCAGATGCCCTCAGGGTCAGATTCCGCCGTGCGCCGGCCCGACGTTCGGGCTGACCGACCCGGTCACCGACTACGGCCGGGGCGATGGACTGTTCGTCACCGGTGGCGCTTTCGTTCCCGACGGCGTTTGGCCCGAGCAATTCGACGGGGCCTACCTCGTGTCTGACGGAGCGTTCGGTACGACATGGGCGTGGCAGGGCGAAACCGACCTCGCTTCGGCGTTCGAGTTCCTCGATGCGTCCGCCCCGACCGACATGGTGTTCGTCAACGGGTCGGACGCTCCTGAACTCTGGTACGTCCAGCAGAATGGCGAGGTCCACAAGGTCGCCCCGCCGGTCGGCGCTCAGGATGCCGACAGCGGTCCTCAGCGCTACGACGCGCTGGACGTCCCGTCCCGTCGCTTCGACTCGCGCTCGCTCACACCTGCGGCTCCCCTCCGGGCGGGCCAGACGCGGCTCATCGACATCGACGCACCGGACGGAGCGACAGCAGCGTTCGTCAACGTCACGCTCGTCCGACCGCGCAGTGATGCCGCGTACGCGACGCTGTGGCAACCGCGCACCGCTCGGCCCGCGACATCGAACGTGAACGCGCCTGCCGGGACCAACGTTGCGAACGCGTCGATCGTTCCCATCGACGGGGACGGGCAGATGTTGCTGTTCACGCAGGCCACCAACGACGTGATCATCGACGTGTCCGGATTCTTCTTCGACGCAGATGCGCCGGTTCGACGCGGACGATTCGAACCGGTCGATCCCGAGCGAGTCGTCGACACTCGCAACGTGCCCGACCAGGGGGGTAACTCCTACGTTGCGCGGATCGCCGGCAAGGGCCGAACCGTCAGCGTGCCGCTGCTCGGGGAGTTCGATTTGCCGAACGAGGTGGATGAGGTCTCGGCCGTGTCCGTGATCGTCACTGCGATCAATCGCAACACCGTCGGCTCCGACGGTGGCGGGAACGAATCCGGTCCGGGCTTCGTGACGGTGTTTCCCTCGACCGGTACGCGACCTTCGTCTTCGAACGTGAACGTCAACGATGCCACCGACGTGCGCGCCAACCTCGTGATCGTGCCGGTTGGCCCAGGAGGAGCGATCGACCTGTACCTCGAGAATGTCGACTTCGTCGCCGTCGACATCGTTGGGTTCTTCACGAACGTCGGTTCGGAGTCGGCATCCGACGGACGGTTCCACTTGATCCCACCGCGACGCGAGGTCGACAGTCGCTTCGGCACCGGTTTCGGGCGCCTCGGCCAGGGAACGACATCAGCGCTGGATCCGGCATCGGTTCCGAGTGGCTCGTCGGCGCTCGCGCAGAACCTGACGATGGTTCGAACCGGCGGGCGCGGATTCGTCACTGCGTTCCCTTCGTCGCTCTCGCGTCCGGAGGTGTCGAACATCAACGCAAGTGGGCCGAACCAGTCGCGAGCGGCCCTGGCGTTGACCAGACTGAACTCGGGATCCGAGGAGTTCTTCGCTGGTGACGACGACACCGACCTGATCGTCGACGTGTTCGGCTGGTTCGAATAGCCGTCTCGGCGACGGGATTCAGGCTCGCTGCGCGGTGAGCCAGAAGCCGGTGCCGGCGCGCGCTGTGAGCCCGGTCCACGCGCCGGGCAGTGCCTCCAGCACATCGAACGCTGGCAGGTGGATCGGGGTCTGATCTCCGAGTGTGTTGACCCAGACAATCGACCCGGTGGGTCGGAGGAGCCGGTCGATCTCGGCCGGGAAGAGCAGCATGTTGATCAGGAGGATCGCGTCGAACGATCGATCGGGGAACGGCAGCTGTGAGGCGTCGGCGCGTGCTTTCGGTGCGATGTCGGGCGCGTGGCGCAGCATCTCGATCGAGAGGTCCGTGCACACCACTGAGCGGACTCGATGCTCGAGAATGCGCGCACCGGCACCGGTTCCAGAGCCGACTTCCAGCCACTGTCCGGCGAGTGGTGCTTCGCCACGGTCCAGGGCATCTTCGACCGGTGCGGCCTTGATCGGGTCCACGTGGGCCTCGCTCCACGACGCGGCCATCCCATCGAAGATCTCCTGAACGCGTGACGAGTCCGACGGTTCCCATGATTCACCGAACGCCTTTGCTCGCGTGAGCAGCCGCATCGGGTGGTCCGGCCCGGCGAACGGCTCCGGGGCGGTCGCGTTTGGATGATCGGGCAGCTGGGTCAACCGTGCGTCCATTCCCTCATTCAACCGTCGCCGAAGTGTGCGTGGCACGACCGAACAGCGCAGCCTCCATCCGGTGTCTGACAGCAGATGCCGGTCAGGGTGAGGTGGTCGTGGTGATGAAGGCGGGTGTGGTGGTCGTCGTGGTCGTCGTGGTCGAGATGTCGATGCGCTGGGTGAAGAGGACGGTCACGGTGGCGGTTTCGGGGAGCTCGGCTTCGATGTCGCGGACGAGGCCGGTGGCATCGGGCTGGAGGTCGCCTGCGACGTCGATGACAGCGACGACGCCGTCGTACTTGACGCCGATGACCTGGACGCGGTTGACGGTCGCCCAGGTGTTGGTCAGATCGGAGATGCGAGTCGTGAGAATCTCGTCCGGTGTCGGTTCCGGTTCCTGAGCGGAGACGTTTCGCCGTTCGACCCAGGTGAGCTGCACCTCGAGGGTCTCGTCGAGTTCGTCGTCGAGCAGGGAGATCAGTTCCTCGAGCGAAGGTGAATCGCCGACTCCGCTTGCGTCGACGCGCACGACGCCGCCGCCGATGACGAGCGCATCCACGCGACGTACCCCGTCGAAGTCGCCGGCCTGAAGCCACTGGTCGACGATCCGTTCGATGTCGTCGGCGAGGACCTGGGCCTGGCTCGGGACCGTGGTCGTCGGCGCGATTGTCGTGGTCGGTGCGGTGAACCTCTGTGGCTTCTCCCATTCGAGTGACACGATGCGCTCGGCTCCGAACTCGGCCTGGAGTCGCTCGGTGAGCGGACGGTCGTCGATCACATCCTCGAAGCTGCGGACCCGAACGCGGATCCGGTCGTTGCTGAACACGACTTCGGGGACCGCCCGATCGGCGGTCTCGACGGGTCCGAGCCATTCCTGCACAATCGTTTGGGCTGCCAACTGGCGGTCGGTGTTCTCCACAGCGGTTCGCGATGCTCGATACAGCGGGACGGCGATTGCGACCACGACGACAGCAACGACGCCAGCGACGAGCGACGTCCGGCGAAACGTGCTGCGCAGCCGCTTCGGCGGAACGAAACCAGTGGTGACGAACACGATCGATGCTGCGAACACGATCGCAGCGAGGTTGGTGGTGTAGAGCAGGAGCGCGCCGATGGCGAGCGTCTCACGACCGGCCTCCAGCGACATGCCGACGGCGCCGAGCGGGGGGACCAGGGCAACGGCCACAGCGACGCCCGGGAGCGACGACGACACGTCCTTGCGGACCGTCGCGTACGCCCCCGCTGTGCCGGCGCCGAGCGCAACGACGAGGTCGCGAATGTCCGGGGCGGTGCGACTGAGGACCTCGTTGGGGAGCTCGCCGGTGACGAACAGTTCGGCGAGCACGTAGGAGAGCAACACTGCGCCGACGGTGGCGACGAGCACAGTGCCGATCGACTGCAGTGACTTTTTGAACAACGCCATGGAGATACATGCCGCGGCGGCCAGCACGGGTTGCATCAAGGGAGCGAGCAACATGGCGCCGATCACGACGGCGGCCGAGTCCGCCGAGAGACCCATCACCGCGACGACCACGGAGAGCCCGAGCATCGTGAAGAAACGGAACGCCCAGTGCGCCTGCCGCTTGATTCCGAGTTCGGCGAGGATCCGCTGCCGCTCCTCGGGCTCGAGGTGCCGGTGCCACCAGGTCCGCTGATGCTCGATCGGTGCGGCCGGATCCGTCGGCCGGGTGAGCGGTTTCGTCGCGTCGGCCTCGAGCGCTTCGAGCCTTTCCTTCGCGATGCCGATCTTCTCGTCTCGTGCCGCGCGAGCTTCCTCGGGTGAATCGGGGGCCCGCTGGTCGTTCACGGGCGAGATGCTACGACGCCCCCGCCTCCGAGTTGGTCCGTCTGGTTCTGAACCAGACGCGCCGACTTGGGTCAGGGGCGGGAGATCGCGGCGAAGGTGATTGCAGCCGCATGGCCGACGTTGAGCGAATCGACATCGGGGTGAATCGGGATCCGGACCCGTCGTGTCGTGGCCTGCATCGTGGCCTCGTCGAGTCCCGGACCTTCGGCACCGACCACGATCGCCAATCGTTCGGGGAGTGACTCCGACGGGGTCGACCAGAGGTCGGTGGCATCAGGCCCCGGCGTCATGGCCCACGACTCGAAGCCGGCGTCGTGGAGGATGTCGATGTCCGCCGGCCATTCGTGCGCCCGAGCGACCGGCAGGTGGAGGACTTCGCCCATGCTGACTCGAATGGTCCGACGCGAATACGCATCGGTGCAGGAGGGGTCGAGGACGAGCGCATCCACTCCGAGCGCACGTGCCGCTCGCGCGATGACGCCGACGTTCTCTGCGTCGTTGAGCCCGACGAGCACCGCCACCCGTCGGGCTGGCGACGCTGCGATGTCGGCAACCGATGGCACCGGTCGGCGTTGCGCGGATGCCACGACGCCCCGGTGGAGGTCGAACCCGATCGCGTGTTCCATGAGGTCGCGGGTCATCACGTAGAGCGGCGTGTCGCCGCCGAGTAGCCCTGGCACCCGTGCACTCAGTCGTTCGACTCGCGACGGGGTGACCAGGACCGAGCGGAGGTCGTGCCCAGAATCGACGACCCGGTCGATCGGGACGTACCCCTCGGCGATGAAGAACTCGTCGCCCTCACGGGTGCGTCGTGCCGCCTGGTCGTTGAGGAGGCAGTAGTCGGCGAGGCGCGGATCCTCCGGATCGTCGATCTCGATGATCATCGAGTCGACGATATGCCAGGCGCACGTTGATCGATCAACGTCGGGACACGATCGGTCCGCTGGCTCCGACCGGGTGGATACGTTCGCCCCATGGACCTCACGATCGGCGAGTCGACGTTCGGCCACATCGAGATCACCGGTCCGTTGGAGGTCGCTGCATCGGCATTCGACGTCGATGGGCTGCTCGCAGACACCGCCCGGTTCGCCGTTGGATCCATCGACGGGCTTGGCGCGCAGCGTGGGATGGCGCTGCCCGATCGATCGATCGCTCGCGATCATCTGCTCGCCTACTGCACGACGCATGTCGCTGTCGATGGCGCCGAGGTTCCTGCGTGGGCAGACCTGTCGGGCATGTACCCAACGGCCGGCGGAGGGCACCTCCAGATCCACTGCAACTTCGCGCACCACGCAGCCGGTGTGGTGGCGCGACTCGGTTGTGCCCCGGACCGGGAGTCCGTGGCGGCGGCGATCGGCGAACGAGACGCGTTCGAAGTCGAAGCCGAACTGATCGAGGACGGGATGATCGGTGCCGCCATCCGCACGCTCGCCGAATGGGACGCGCACCCGCACGCTCTGGCCACCCGCGACCTCCCGCTGATGTCTGTCGACCGGATCGGCGACGCCATCCCGCTGCCGACCGGCATCCCGGCCGACAGCCCTGACGGTCCGGTTGCCGGGCTGCGCGTGCTCGACTGTTCTCGGGTGCTCGCCGGCCCGGTCGCCGGCCAGACACTCGCCGGGCTCGGTGCGGACGTGATCCGGGTCGGCGCTGATCACCTGCCGTCGGTGGCGGTCGGGGTGATCTCGACCGGCTTCGGGAAGCGCAATACGTCGATCGACCTGCGCACCGATGGCGGCCGAGCGGAGATGGAGGCGCTGATCGTCGACGCCGACGTGTGGGTCGATGCGTACCGCCCGGGAGCACTCGCCGCCCACGGTTTCTCGCCCGAACGAGTCGCAGAGCTCCGGCCGGGCATCGTCATCGTGCAGGTGTGCGCATTCGACTGGACCGGGCCGTGGGCGGGGCGACGTGGCTTCGACTCGATCGTGCAGTCGACAACGGGCGTGCGCTCGGCCGGGGGCGAGTACGGGCGTGATGCGGCCGGTCGACCAACCGGAGCACCGACCGGCCTGCCCGTCCAGGCGCTGGACTACGCGACCGGGTTCCTCGCGGCGGGCCTCGCCGCCCAGTTGGTCGCTCACCAACGAGAGGCCGGGGGTTCCTGGCTCGGCCGCACGGCGCTGTTGCGCACCCGAAACCACCTCGTTGCTCGACGTTCCCCGGCGACGTTCACTCCAGCCTCGATCCAGGTCGATCCGAAGTACCTCGGTTCGGTCGCGTCCGACTTCGGCCGGGTGACAGCGGTCATGCCGTTCGCCGGAACCTGGCCCTCCCCGCCCGAACCGTTGGGCACCTCGGCACCGACCTGGTGATCAAGGTGCCGCGAAGGAAGGAGATCGCGACACAGGTGATCAGTTCGCTGGCGGGCCTCGACGAACGGAACTGACGGCGATCAAACCGCAGACGGCGAGAACCGATCGCAGCAGGTTGAGGCGGTTCCACGTGGATTCGAACTCGCTTCGCGCAAGTGCAGCAGTCGCTGCGTCGAGTTCGACATACGTGGCCAGCTCGTCGTTCAGCGGCACGCTGCCGCCGAATGTGATCGCCACCACGGCCGCGCACGCTGCCAGCGCCGCGCCGAGGAGTACCTTGGTCGTCCGTCCAGCTGACCGATTCGCCACGAGCGCCCAGGCGATCGACGGCACGCACCCGAAGAAGAACACCGCGAAGGTCGCGTTGCGGATGGTGGCATTGATTCCCTGGAAACTGCGGACGTAGGTGATGTCGTCGACCTGGGCGAGACCGAGCACCACCGATGCCGAGTAGGTGACGAAGAAGCCTGCGAAGAGTCCGGTCAGGATGGTGGCGACGGACAATGCCAGCGTTGCATGTCGCGCAGGACGCGCTGGCGATGCAACGACCGGATCGAGATGTGCTGAAGCAGGTGGGTGATCGATGGTGTTCATGGGTGAAGTTCCAATCCAGATTTAAGCGTACCGAAGCGTACGGATATTATAATCGTACGACCGGGTACGCTTGTCAAGTGCCTTCTCGGAAGAAGCCCCAGCAGGGAGCCAGCCGACGAGGTCGCCTCCCGTCGGAGGATCGCGACGACCGGCGCGCAGCCGTCATCGAGGCGGCGTTCGTGGAGTTGCTCGAGCAGGGAGCTGAGGGGGTCACGATGTTGTCGATCGCTCGCCGGGCGGGAGCCTCGAAGGAGACTCTGTACTCGTGGTTCGGGAGCCGAGATGGCCTCTTTTCCGCGATGATCGTGTCGAACGCTGACGCAACCGCCTCCCGGATCGCAACTGCACTCGATGGCGGTGCCGCGCCCTGCGACACGCTCGCCGCGTTCGGGGCCGGGCTCCTGCGGCTACTGACCGACCAGCGCTCGCTCGCGCTGAACCGTGCGGCCATGACGAACCCGGTCCTCGCGTCCGAGCTGCTGGCATCGGGTCGGCATCGGGTGGGTCCGATCGTCGAGGCGTACCTCGCAGCCGTTTCGGCGTCCGGTGCGTTGTCGGTCCTCGATCCACCGACCGCCTTCGAGACCTTTTACGGGCTGGTCGTCCGCGATACCCAGATCCGAGTCCTGCTCGGTGAGCCGGGCCCGAGTGCAGCCGCGATACATCGGCGCGCTGCCGCTGGTACCGATCAGTTCATCGCGCTGTGCGCCATCGGCCTGGCTTGATCTGAACAGTCAGCGCCGGTCCTGCCGCCCCGACCCGTGGCTACGCTCCCAGTGATGGGGCGACTGCTGTGCATCGGCGACCTCAACGCCGACATCACGATCGCTGCCGAGTCGGACGTCGCTCCCGGATCGGACACCCCGGGCCGCGTGGGGCTCGCCGCCGGTGGTTCGGCCGCGAACGTTGCCGCCGTCGCTGCTCAGTCGGGCTCGAAGGCGCGGTTCGCGGGCATCGTCGGCGACGATCTGCTCGGCAGCTTCCTGACCGGTGAGCTCGCAGGTCATGGTGTCGACGTCCACCCGGTGGTCCGCTGGGGCGCGTCGAGCCGGGCGATCGCTGCACTGATCACTCCGAACGGTGATCGATCGATGGTGTCTGATCTCGCAAGCGCGACCGTGTTGCGTGCCGACGACATCGATTCCGGTTGGTTCGACGATGTGGACTGGCTCCACGTCACCGCGTACTCGTGGTTCCCGACCGGTGGGGAGGCGGTCGTTGCTGCGCTCGTCGGTCTGGCGGGCGAGCGTGGCATTCCATGGTCGATGGATCCGTCGTCAGCTCGGATGCTCCGTTCGTCTCGTTCGATCGCCGAGGCACTGACCGCGTTCGGTGGTGCTTCGGTGTTGTTCCCGAGTCACGACGAAGCTGCCTTGCTGGCGGGCGTCGACGACCCGGCAGCAGCGGCCGATCAACTCCTCGAGGTGGCTGAGACCGTTGCGGTGACCTGCGGTGCCGACGGCGTGGTGATCGCCCGCCGAGGACGGTCGGCGTTTCGTGCGTCAGCGCACGAGGTGGAAGTCGTGAACGCGCTCGGAGCAGGCGATGCGTTCGCCGCCGGGTTCGTCACCGCACGGATTGCCGGACGCGACGACGATGCGAGCGCTCAGGCTGGCCTCGTCGCAGCAGCGCGAGCGGTCGCCCGACCCACCGCCCGTTGACGTCAGCCGAGCTGGTTGCGGCGGATCTTGCCGGTGGCCGTGCGAGGGATCTCGTCGATGAAGTGCACGTCCCGCGGGGCCTTGTGCCTCGCGAGGTTGTCGGCCACGAACTTCTTCGTGGCGGCCGCCGAGAGTCGGGCACCCTTTGCCTTCACGGCATAGACCGCAAGACGCTGGCCGAGCTGATCGTCGTCCACTCCGACCACCGCAACGTCGTCGATCGACGGGTGCGAGAGGAGCAGGTCCTCGATCTCTCGTGGGAAGACGTTCTCGCCGCCGCTGACGATCATGTCGTCGGCGCGCCCGGTCACGAACAGCAGTCCGTCGTCGCGCATGTAGCCGACGTCGCCCGACGACATCAACCCGTCGACGACTTCCTTGCCGCCGCCGCCCGTGTACTGGTCGAACTGTGCACCGTTGCCGACGAAGATCCGGCCGACCTCACCGAGCGCGAGCGGCGCGCCAGCGGGGTCGAGGATTGCGACGGTCGAACCCGCCAACACGCGACCTGCGGTCGCAGGATCTGCGAGTAGATCGTCGGGGGTGGCGAGTGTGGCCTGGCCGACCTCGGTCGATCCGTAGAGGTTGTAGAGGTTCGGGCCGACACGTTCGAGCCACTCCTTGACGACGGGCACCGGCAGCGCTGAACCGCTGGACGCGACGATCCGCAGCGATGAAAGGTCGGTGTCGTCGAGGGCCGAAGAGGCGAGCAGCCGCTGCAGGATCGCGGGCACCACGATCAGTACCGTCACCTGCTCGCGCTGGATCTGAGCGAGCGTCGCCTCTGCATCGAACGTCGTGGTGAGCGCGATGGTCGAACCGAGCGTCGACGCCAGGACCATCTGGGCGAGGCCCCATGCGTGGAACAGCGGCGACGTGATTGCCGTGACGTCGTCGTGTCGAAACGGGATCCGGTCGAGCATGGCGGTCGCTGCGTTCGGGTCGACGCGGTTGCTGCGACGAGCGCCCTTGGGCGTGCCGGTCGTTCCGGAGGTGAGGAGGACCGGCGGGGTCGGGAGCGAGGCCCGTAGCGGGAACCGGAGGCCAACTTCTTGGCGCACGGACCTCATCATGTGCACTCGCGGATCGATGCCCTTGTCGACCTCGATGTCGGCGGCGATGACCGGCGCAGCGAACGAGTCGAGATCGACGAGGTGGAGCAGATGTGCGTCGATGGCGAGCGCGCTGATCTGTTCGCGCTCCATCACGTCGGCGAGCTGTGGAGCGGCCGAGCTGGTGTTGAGATAGACCACGCCGAGCCCTGCTTTCGCCGCTGCGATCGTGAGCTCGACGAATTCGCGATGGTTTCGACATGCCACTCCGAGGTGGTCGCCGCGTCGCATGCCGATCCGGTGCAGGCCGTCAGCGAGCCCAGTGGACCGGCGGTCGAGTTCGCCGAAGGTCATCACGCCGTGATCGTCGATGATCGCCGGGCCCGCCGGTGATGCCATCGCGGATGCCGCGAAGGGCGCCGCCACGGTCGGCCCCCACCGAATGGTCGCCGTCGTCAGTGCTGGCACGCGGCGGAGGTCGAGCAGCCCGGCACGGTGGATGATGTCGAAGAGCCCCATGACGGAAATGACCGTACCGCGTGCGGCGTTGTCGGGTCGCGTCCGGCGCAGTTCGGTGGCCGGCTGCTTCGGAACTCCAAGTACGTTTCGCCTCGTGGAGTACGTACGTCTCGGTCGGACCGGTCTTCGAGTGTCAGAGCTGTGCTTCGGCACGATGAGCTTCGGGTCGTCGAAGTGGCGTCCGTGGGTACTCGACCCGGACGACGCCGAACCCTTCTACCGACGGGCGCTCGATTCGGGGATCAACTTCTTCGACACCGCCGACATCTACTCCGATGGCGCAAGCGAGGAGGTCACCGGCAGGTTTCTCCGGGAGCACGGCAACCGCGACGAGCTGGTGATCGCCACCAAGGTGCACTTCCCGATGGGGTCGGGGCCGAACATGGGCGGGTTGTCCCGCAAGCACATCGAGCAGGCGTGCGAGGCGAGCCTGCGGCGACTCGGCGTCGACACGATCGACCTGTACCAGATCCATCGACTCGACCCGCATACACCCCCGGAGGAGATGCTCGCCGCGCTGGATTCGCTCGTGCAGAAGGGCAAGGTCCGCTACCTCGGTGCCAGCTCGATGTATGCGTGGGAGTTCGCCAAGCTCCTCTCGCTCAGCGAGCGCAACGGCTGGGCGCGAATGGTCGCGATGCAAGACCACTACAACCTGCTGGCCCGTGAGGTCGAACGTGAGATGCATCCACTCTGCGAGTACGAGGGCGTCGCAGTGATCCCCTGGTCGCCGCTGGCGCGTGGTC
>RCMY010003657.1_pt1 | contig 13518 bp, 10 predicted proteins | sample 2041341 | NCBI WGS metagenome assembly RCMY01 (sample SAMN09708234, study PRJNA481090) | Marine sediment metagenome, whole genome shotgun sequencing project. | reverse complement strand
CGAAAATCCTTTGGAAGTAGCCAAAGAATTTGAAGCGCATGGCATTGCGTACTTGCATCTCGTTGATTTAGATGGTGCAAAATCCAAACACATCGTAAACCACAAGATTTTGGAACAAATCGCTTCAAAGACCAGCTTAAAAATCGACTTTGGGGGAGGTCTGAAAACTGATGACGATTTGCGTATAGCCTTTGAAAGCGGTGCAAGGCAAGTTACCGGAGGAAGTATAGCCGTTAAGGATAAGGATACTTTCATTGGATGGATCGAAAAGTATGGAGCAGATAAGATTATTCTTGGCGCCGATGCAATGAACGAAAAAGTAGCCGTTTCAGGATGGCAAGAAGAATCGACCGAAGAATTGATTCCATTTATAACATCCTATCAAGAAAAAGGAGTTCAATATGTTATTTGTACCGATATTGCTAAGGATGGAATGTTGGAGGGCCCATCCTTTGATTTGTATCAAAAAATAATCAAAATGTCAGTTCGAGCGCAGTCGAGAACCGACGACCTCACGATTGCACTCGAGGCGACACCCGAACTAAAATTAATCGCATCCGGAGGGATTTCCACTTTTGACGAGCTTCCCAAGCTGGCCGAAATGGGCTGCGAGGGAACAATTATAGGCAAGGCGATTTATGAGAATAGAATCAGCTTGAAACAATTGGAAGAATTTATAGTACAAAGTAATAAGTAATGCGTACGAATCACCTAAACTTTTCCTATCAAAATACTTAATATTCAATATTCGATACTGAAAAATGTTAGCAAAAAGAATCATTCCCTGCCTAGATATCAAAGACGGCCGCACGGTTAAAGGCGTCAACTTCGTCGACCTGCGTGATGCCGGCGACCCGGTTGAACTTGCGGAAATCTATAGCAAGGAAGGGGCCGATGAACTCGTCTTTTTAGATATCTCGGCAACCGAACAAAAGCGAAAAACATTAGCCGATCTGGTTTATCGGGTAGCCGAAAAGGTAAACATCCCATTTACTGTCGGCGGCGGCATTTCATCCGTAGAAGATGTCGACGTGCTTTTGCAAAACGGTGCGGACAAGGTTTCCATCAACTCCTCGGCGATGAAGAATCCGCAACTGATCAATGATTTGGTGGCGAAATTCGGCTCACAATGCATCGTGGTTGCCATCGATGCGAAACAAATTGATGGGGAATGGATTGTACATCTGGTCGGTGGAAAAGTACCGACCGAACGCAAGCTGTTCGAATGGGCCAAAGAAGTAGAGGAACGCGGTGCAGGCGAAATCCTATTCACCTCTATGGACCATGACGGTACCAAAGACGGCTATGCCAACGAAGCCTTAGCCCGATTATCAACAGAATTGAACATTCCGATCATAGCATCGGGCGGAGCCGGAAACATGCAGCATTTTGCGGATACCTTTACCATCGGAAAAGCAGATGCCGCATTGGCGGCCAGCGTTTTCCATTTTAAGGAAATCGGGATTAAGGATTTAAAAGAAAATTTACAGAAAAACGGAATCCCCGTCAGAATATAAAAAAATGTCATCCCGAGCGCAGTCGAGGGCTTAGGAAAACGATATATTTTAATCTCAATCAGAGCGGACTATAAAAAAATGTCACCCCGAGTGCAGTAAAGCTTAGGAGCACCAATGGCCTGCCCCCGCTACTGCTAGTCTGCAACTAGTGGCTACAAGCGTAAGCCTCGGCCAGTCCGAAAAAAGAAAAACCAATTATGAAAATAGATTTCAACAAAAACTCAGACGGTCTAGTACCCGCCATCATCCAAGACGCAACCACCAAAAACGTCTTGATGCTCGGCTATATGAACGAGGCCGCCTTTAAAAAAACCCAGGAAACCAAAAAAGTAACGTTTTTCAGCCGCTCGAAACAACGTTTGTGGACCAAAGGCGAGGAGAGTGGCAACTATCTGAACTTGGTGGATATCAAGAACGATTGCGATAACGACACCTTGTTAGTATCCGTAAACCCCGAAGGTCCGACCTGCCATACCGGTAGCGATACCTGCTGGAACGAAGCCAACACTTCGTATTTCGGGTTTCTTTCACAGTTAGAAACTGTAATCGAACAACGCCGAACATCATCGGAGGGTAGCAATTCATATGTAGCTTCCCTCTTTGAAAAGGGCATCAACAAAATCGCCCAAAAAGTAGGGGAGGAGGCCGTCGAAACGGTCATTGAGGCTTTGGACAATAATGACGCACTGTTCCTTGACGAAAGTGCGGATTTACTGTTTCATTATTTGATATTGCTCCAGGCGAAAGGGTTTACGCTGAAGGATATTGAAGCGATTTTGAAGGAAAGGCACAAATGAGTATGGAGTACTAAGTTAAATGCCAGAATGATGCAGATACTCAGCAATAGCTATATAATACTATTTCACCTATCGGGTGGTTGACTGTAGCAGGTTAATTATTTGTTAGAATCTCCGCTTTATTGGCATAATTCTTTATTTTCGATCGGAAGATAAATGAAAAATTATCAATGAGTTCTAAAAATAATATAGCAAAGGATTTTGAAGAGGAGGAGGCTGATAAAAATCTTGAAAAAAAGATATTGCGTACCGACGACCCAGATCAAATAATAATGAATTTTGATAGAGAGGAAGAAGAGATTAATAGGGCTGAGCTAGAATTTATAAAAGGAGCTGAGGCCGAAATGAAAAAAAGGGCCCAAGAAGGATTAAGACTTCGAGAAGAAGTGGAAGCGCAAAAGCTAAAAGCCGAAGATGAGCAAAGACTCCAATTAGAAGCGGAAGACGAAAGAAATGCGGAACAAGAGTTGAAACTAAAAGAAGAAGCCCAAGCCAAGTACAAGGCCGAAGAGAACCAGAAAAAACTTTTGAAAGATGCAAAAGGTAAAAGACAAATGCAAGAAGGCAACAGAATAAAGCAATCAGCAGCTGCCACTAAGGCAAGGGACGAAGAATGGGAAAAATTTAAGGAGAAGACGGACTTTAGAAGAAATCAGAAAACTGAGGACCGACCGGCATACACCCCTGAAACTACTGAAAGTTTTGAAGAATCACCGCAGGCAATAAAAACAAGTCCAAAGGGAAGAGCGCTTCTCTTACTTTTGATTGCAGCAGTCACCCTAGCGGGAATTTGGATTTTTTCAGTTTTCAGTAAAGGCATTGATGAGCCCATACCGGTCCTACCGAAATCAGAAGCAACAGAAATAGAAGATGCCAGTGACATGCCCGAATCTAACACGGATGCGGAGAATCAAACAGATTTAGAAAATGTCAGCGTTGCCCCGGAACCTGAAGCTGGTGTGGAGAACCAAATAGATACAGAAGATACCAGCGTTGCGCCGGAACCTGAAACTGATGCAGAGAACCAGACGGAATCCTCGTCCAATTTGGAGATTGGAGGCACCTTTGGGGAAGGCATTATTTTCACTCTTGACCCCTCCGGAAAAGCCGGTAAAATTGCGTATTCCAAAGATTTGGGACCGATGACCTGGGAGAGCGCTATGAAAATTCATGAGCAATTGGGCGAAGGATGGCGACTGCCAAATATGGAAGAATTAAGCGAAATCTACGCGAGTATTGGACCTGGGGCAACCAATAGCGGTCAATTTACCGACGAACTATATTGGAGCAACGAAGCTTACGATGAGAACCAAGCAAGGCTCGTAAGATTTAGTGATGGCAATACCTCGTTTCACTACAATAAAAGCGCAGCACATCGGGAATTTCGAGTTAGGGCCGTACGGGATTTTAGCCGATAGCAACAAGGTAGATTCTTTGAATGCTACCACCAAACCACAAAAAACTTCTCTAACTCCGTTTCCGATTTCCGCATCCAGATCATCGGGGCATTTTCTTGGATCATCCGCAGGTTGATTTCCCTTAAAATTCCAAGATGACTCTTCCAAGGAACATCGTTATGTGGCACTAGGACCCATTCGGATTTATAAGGGATGTAAAAGGAATATCCTCGGAATTCCTCAGCGTTGAACGCATCGAATTTTAACCACTTCCCTTGAATACAGGCCTTGTTCAACGGCCGGATATGGACCTCGGACGTTGCGTAAGGCACGAACAATTGACCCTTATAGCAGCATTGATGTTTAATTTCTTCATGATTGATTCCCTTCTGGTTGAGTGCATCCCTGCCTTCCGCCGTATGTAAAAGTGGAAATTGGAGGTTTTTTATCTTTTCCAGCTTGGTAAAGAACATATCCCTACGATTGGACCCTATCAGTTGATGGATGGGTTCGGAAATGCTCGTATCAATAATGTAAAATTTGTAGGTCAGCTCGACATGTATCAGCTGTTCGGATGCCACATCCCGAAGTATAAAATCGATTTCACCGATGGTGCGGTTGTCGTCCTTGATTGGGAGACTATGTATGAGGATGTCGTATTGATTTGAGGCCTCTAACAACTGTTTAAAGACATGCTCCATTTGATGGCCCAAGCGTAAACGTTCAGGAATGGGTTTGGACTCAAAGTCGGTCAAATCGATTTCCGGGAACTTGAACTGGTGTATTCCAAACTGCTCGTTTGACCATAATAGTGGAGTATTGAGAAACCCTATAAAGCGTTTATCGATCATAGGGTGCGAAGATATTGTATCATACTGAAACCATAAAAAAGTATTTCAAATACGGAGGTATCCAACGGTCATAGCTGCAAATCTGACCATGGCAAGCTTTCATTTAGATTGGTTTTAATCACAATGCGGTTATTCAACAAAACTTTTTTATCTTGTAGACCATACAAAGACACTACATAAAAACAGACCACATGAATTCAAACAGAAGAAATTTCCTTAAAAAAACGTCCTTGGTAGGGGCTGGACTGGCTTTGACGCCAGGTCTTTCCAAAGCGAACCTATTTTCGAAAAACCGGGTTTCTGCCGCTCAATACATGGGTGGTTTCGCAGCACCAAAGCTAGAAACGGTACGTTTTGCGTTTATCGGCGTCGGATCACGCGGGTCAGGTCACGCCAAACAGATTGCTTCTATCGAGGGTACTGAGGTTGTTGCTATTTCCGATCTCTACGAAGATTTGGCCCAAAAGTCTGCGGAAGCCTGCAAGGAAGAAGGTAAAGGGCAAAGACATAAAGAAATCAAACTGTACACGAACGGGGAGAATGACTGGAAAAAGATGCTCGAAGAGCAAAAGCCGGACGCCGTAATCATTGCCACACCGTGGGAACTACATGCGCCCATGGCCATTGGGGCCATGAACGCGGGAACTCATGCTTTTGTCGAAGTACCCTTGGCCCTTACTCTAGATGAAATGTGGCAGTTGGTCGACGCCTCCGAAAAGACCAAGAAACACTGCATGATGATGGAAAATGTCAACTACGGTCGTGAAGAGTTATTGTATCTTAACATGTGCCGACAGGGTGTGATAGGCGAACTTCTGCATGGTGAGGCTTCCTATATTCATGAGCTGAGGTCGCAGATGGAGGAAGTCGACCGCGGCACCGGATCATGGCGAACCCCACATTATGCACATCGCAACGGAAATTTGTATCCCACGCATGGCTTGGGACCTGTCGCCCAATATATGAATATCGCTAGGGGAGATGATAATTTCAAGTTCATGAATTCTTTTTCCTCTCCAGCTAAAGGGCGTGCGTTGTATGCAAAAGAGAATTTCCCGGTAGATCATAAATGGAATAAACTGGACTTTAAAGGGGGCGATATCAATACGTCGATCATAAAAACCGAAATGGGCCGTACCATCATGGTGCAATGGGACGAGACCAGTCCGCGGCCCTACACAAGGCACAACCTGATTCAGGGAACCAAAGGCATTTTGGCCGGATTCCCCACTAGGGTAGCCCTCGAAGGTGGTGTCGAAGGGGTCACTGAAAATCATCATGAGTGGGCAGAGGGCGACGGTCTTCAAAAGATCTATGAAAAATATGAGCATCCACTATATAAACGTCTCGGTGAACTCGCCACAAAAATGGGCGGCCATGGCGGTATGGATTTTATGATGCTCTATCGTATTGTAGAATGCCTGCGCAACGGAGAACCTTTGGATCAGAACCTATATGAGGGTTGTCTTTGGAGTGCGGTCGGACCTCTGAGCGAAGCTTCGGTTGCAGCGAACGGCGCCCCTCAAGAATTTCCTGATTTTACCAGAGGTTCTTGGAAAAAGACTGATGCACTGGCGATTGTCAGTTAATAAGAGCAATATCCAAAGAAATGGATTGGCTTAACGTCAATCCATTTTTTGTTTAAAGATTTATGTAGAACCGTTAACATTTCCTAAAAAAAACGATGTTCACAGCTAATTGTCTTATTTTTATATAATGGCTATGAACACAAGACAAGGGTTTCGATTTTCTACTTATGAAGCACCGAACCAAACTCCTTTTGAGAGGCTTTTCGATATTTTTCAGGAACTCATCACCCATACTTCGGGCGATTTTGACGAGGCGATCGATTGGCTCAGGGAGTTGGACGTAGAATACGAACTTACCGATGACGATTACACCATTGATGATTTTATAGAGGAACTAAAGGCGAAAGGATATATTAGAGAGGAGTTCGAGGATGGCGGTGGACAGATGGGCGAAGGTGAAGACGGAGAAGAAGGCGACGGCAATGGCAAAGGAAGTATCTCCATCACCGCCAAGATGGAACGTATCATTCGCCAACGAGCCTTAGATCAGATTTTTGGAAAACTAAAACGAAGCGGTGCCGGCAACCATAAGACGGGAAAATCGGGCCAAGGGGATGAGCATACCGGAGATTTGCGGGAATACCGATACGGAGACGGACTGGAGCATATTTCCATGACCGAAAGCCTAAAAAATGCCCAGGTCAACCACGGTATCGGCAATTTTAACCTCAGTGAAGAAGATCTGGTCGTTGAGGACACCCAATACAAGGCCCAGATGAGTACAGTGCTTATGATTGATATCAGCCATAGTATGATTCTCTATGGCGAAGACCGGATTACGCCCGCAAAAAAGGTGGCGATGGCCTTGGCCGAACTAATCACTACACGCTATCCGAAAGATACGTTGGATATTCTGGTCTTCGGTAACGATGCCTGGCCTATTCCCATTAAAGACTTGCCCTATTTAAAAGTCGGCCCGTATCATACCAATACGGTAGCCGGATTACAATTGGCCATGGATATGCTACGCAGAAAGCGCAACACCAACAAACAGATTTTTATGATAACCGACGGAAAGCCCAGTTGCATAAGGCTTCCCGATGGTACTTACTATAAAAATAGCGTCGGATTGGACGATTATATTGTGGAAAAATGTTACAACATGGCCCGACAGGCCCGAAAGCTGCACATTCCTATTACCACCTTTATGATTGCCCAAGACCCCTATCTCATGCAATTTATCCGTCATTTCACGGAAGCGAACAAGGGCAAGGCATTTTTCACGGGATTAAAGGGATTGGGCGAAATGATTTTTGAGGATTATGAATCGAATCGGAGAAAAAGGTTGAAATGAGGCAGCTTCCGCTACGCTCAGCCACCGGGCCGATAATGGAAATTGAGCAGAGCCTAAATCGAAAGGGTCAACCTTAGGAAAAGTTTAAAGTGAGATAAAAAGAGAACAGAATAAAGAGAAGAGACAAAAAAACTATGAATTTGAACCATACAGAAATTAAAACCCTTGGTGAATTAAAGACCGCGGGCTATCAAACAAAAAGTATCAAAGACGAACTCCGCGATAACCTTCGGGAGAAAATCATAAAAGGCGAAGAAACTTTCCAAGGTGTTTGGGGCTACGAAGACTCCGTAATCCCGGAACTGGAGAGAGCCATTCTATCACGTCATAATATTAACTTACTTGGACTCCGTGGGCAGGCAAAGACCCGACTGGCACGTCTTATGGTCCATTTATTGGACGAATGGATTCCAGTTGTTGATGGTTCCGAAATCAACGACGACCCATTAAAACCGATGTCGCGGTATGCTCGGGAACTTATCAAGGAAAAAGGGGAAGATACCCCTATTTATTGGTTGCACAGGGACGAACGTTTCTATGAAAAACTGGCTACCCCGGATGTGACCGTTGCGGATTTGATTGGCGACGTCGACCCCATAAAAGCGGCCAACCTCAAATTGTCATATGCCGATGACCGGGTAATCCATTTCGGGATGATTCCCCGTGCGAACCGCTGCATCTTTGTTATCAACGAGCTGCCCGATTTACAGGCCCGAATCCAAGTTTCCCTTTTCAATATCTTGGAGGAGGGCGATATCCAGATCCGTGGTTTCAAATTGCGATTGCCGTTGGATATTCAATTTGTATTTACCGCTAACCCCGAGGATTATACGAATCGCGGAAGCATCGTAACCCCTCTAAAAGATAGGATAGGGTCGCAAATTTTGACACATTATCCCGATGACATAGCGACCGCGCGTAAAATCACGGAACAAGAATCGAAATTGGACAAACGCCAAACCGATGCCGTTTATGTACCGGACATCGCTAGGGACTTGCTGGAACAAATTAGTTTCGAGGCCCGTAACAGTGAATATGTAGATGCGAAAAGTGGCGTCAGTGCCCGAACGAGTATTACGGCTTTTGAAAACTTGTTGAGTACTGCCGAACGAAGGGCTCTGTTGACCGGTGCGGAAAAAACTATGGTCCGATTGAGCGACTTCGTGGGTGTAGTTCCGGCCATCACGGGGAAGATCGAATTGGTCTATGAAGGAGAACAGGAAGGTGCAGATGGTGTCGCCGCCATCCTTATCGATGATGCTGTGAAGTCTCTCTTCCCCGATTACTTTCCAAAAATCGAAAAACTCCAAAAGAAAGATGCCGAAACCCCGTACGATGAACTGGTGCATTGGTTTTTTCAAGGAGAGGGCTTCGAGCTCTTGGACGACTTTACCGACGAGGAATACAAACGGGCGTTAGATCGTATTCCACAATTGAACAGATTGATCAAACAATACCAGCCCGATTTCCCGAAAGCAGATGTATATTTCTTGAAGGAACTGTTGCTCTGGGGATTAGTGGCCCATAAGAAATTGAGCAAGAACCGATTTTCAGAGGGGTATCAGTTCAAGGATTTGTACGGGAGTTTTATCAGCGGGCTATGATATAGGAGAATCTTTTACGCCTGTTGGTAGGCAGGCAGGTTGAATATAAAAGAACTTCCTTTTTTGGGTTTGCTCAATACCGTGATCGTGGTATCGTGAAGTTCCATGATTTTTTTGACGATGGCGAGGCCGAGGCCATGGCCCTGCTTTTTGTTGCTTTTATCGGCCTGTTTATAGCGGTCGAAGATAAAAGGCTGTTCATTTACGGGTATGCCCGTTCCGGTATCCGTAATCTTTATTTCTACGTTTTTGCCCTTTTTATCAAGCGAAAGGGTAACCTTTCCGTTGGGCTCGGTATATTTCAGGGCGTTTTCTATGAGATTCTGTAGCGCCCTTTCCACTAGGCTAACATCCGCAAAAACCATACAATTTTCATGACCATTGTCAAGGTGTAATTCAATTTGCTTTTGTTCGGCCAAAAATTTGAACTTTGCGATAATATCATACGAAAGCTCGGTAATCGAAAATGGTTCTTTCACGGGCGTAACCTGTTCCGCCTCTAATTTCGAATATTCGAACAATTGATTGATGAGGTTCGATAGCTTGTCCACGTTGGTATGGGTAATTTGTAGGTATTCGTCCTTTTTTGTCTCCGTAAGGGTATCCCGTTTCATTTGAAGCGTCTCGATGTAACCTTTGAGCACGGCGAGGGGAGTTCTCAGATCGTGGGATACATTGGCGATCAATTCCCTTCTCAGTAGGTCAACGGACTTCATCTGGTCCATATTACCAACAATACTATCCGCCATTTCGTTGAACGATTTTGCGAAAACCTCAATATCCGATTTTTCCGGGTTATCGATTCGTGCGGCGAGATCTCCCTCGTGGAATCTGCGTACCGTACCGGTAATCAAGCGCAGGTTCTTGGTCAGGAACCAGATACTGACCAACCCGATAATAGTAGCAAAAACCATGGTCAATCCAATGGCGCCCATACCTAATCTCGCAAAATAAGGACCTAAAAGGTTGTCGCTGACGGTCTGTAATTTTTTTCCGGCGAGAATTATGTACATATACCCCTCGTGGTTGTCCACACTGTATGGAGCCGCTGAAAATATTTCCCGCTCATCGGGGTTTCTTGGATCATCCCCTAAAATATAATCCTTGCCGCCGTTTTTGATAAATGACCGTATGGGTTCGAGCGAAACACTTTTCGAGGGTTCGTTCGGCGTATGGTCAAGTACAACGGAATAGAGTATAGTGCCGGCGCCATCTAACAAATAGACCTCGATACCCTGGTTTACGGCCATCATATCGTTCATAAGGTCTCCGAAGAGTGCCTTGTTCACACTGCCATCGGTTAAGAACGGCGAGGCATCCTTAAACTTTTCCGCTATGACATGGTGGGCGACATCGGCATTGGTGCGCTGTACAGTGGCCTGATGGTGACGGTTCGAAAAATAGACCGTAATAAATATATAGGATGCCCCCATGAGTAGCACCAGCAGAATAAAGGCTATCCATAACTTTTTGACCAGCCGTGGGGTTAGTGTTTTTTCCGCGCCGCTCATAGGATGATATCTTCGTTAAACTTATACCCGACGCCCCACGTAGTAAGAATATAATTGGGATTGGCCATATCGGATTCTATTTTGGCCCGAAGCCGATTGATATGCGAATTGACCGTATGTTCGTACCCATCAAAGTTATAGCCCCAAATGATGTTCAGCAGTTCCGTACGGGAATAGTTCCGACCGGGATTGGAGGCCATGAGCACGAGCAGTTCGAATTCCTTGGGTGATAGCTCGACTTTTTTATCGTCGAGTAAAACCTTTCTTTTGTCGATATCTATAAAAAGGCCTTCCGCCGAAATCGAGGATGTATCCTTTTCCTCATCCTTCCTGTTGTCCGTCCTGCGCATTACGGCTTTAATCCTTGCAAGCAGTTCCCGAATGCTAAAGGGTTTGGAAATATAGTCGTCGGCACCGATTTCGAGTCCCAACACCCGGTCTATCTCCTCCGTTCTCGCCGTCAACATAATTACGGGCGTATTCTTTTTGGCCCGTAGTCTTTTGCAGATTTCGATACCGTCCATTGTAGGCAGCGTCAGATCCAGCAATATAATGTCGTAATCGTTCATCAAGGCCATCTCAAGACCTTTGCCACCATCGGTTGCCTTCGAGGTCTTGTATATCAGGTCGGTGAGATGAATCTCCAGCAGCTTGATGATTTCTAGGTCATCCTCTATAATCAGTATTTTTTTCATAAATATAGTCTACGAATGAAGATAAAAAGTATCACACAACTATCACAAATTACGTAAATCATCCGTATCAACCCATTGTAACGGCAAGAAGGACTCTATTTTACGGGTAAAGCGTCAGAATCATTGACCATGGTATTCCTTTTTTCCCGAGAATGTTACGGAATAGAATCTTTTCGTGATACCTCTGTTACTTATAAAAATTTAATTTGTAGCGTAACCTTTAAAACAACATATATTATGAAAATGAACAAAGTACTCTTGTCCATTATTGGTGGAACCCTATTGACGTTTATGGCATGTTCCAAAACCGATACTCCTGTTGAACCGGAAGCTACGGAAACTGCTCAAAGTGATCCTAACGAATCGCCGACCGAAAGTTCAACCGATAGCACCGACGTGGTAGCCGCCGAAGCGGAATTTACGGTAACCATCGAAAATGTAGTGAAGCCCAAGCCCATTTTTCAAAGTGGGGTGTTCGCCATTCCTGTAGGCGGGACCGATCCTGCGCCATTGTTTCCTGGGGATGCCTATGAATTCGAAATCGATGCCGGTCCCCATGTACTTCCTGGCGATGGTGGTACTCGATTGTCATTCGTGACCATGTTCGTGCAATCCAACGATCTGTTCTTTGCTCCCGATGAAGAGGGTATAGCCCTTTATAATGAAGACGGAAGCCCTATCTGTGGGAATGGTCCGTTGGACGTTACCGATCAAGTACTGCTCTGGGATGCCGGCACCGAGGTCAACGAGCCAACGGGCGGACCCAATCAAAAACCGCAGCAAGCCCCGGATGCCGAAGATCAAGGGGATGATGAAAACGGAGTGGTAACTGAAGTCACCAACAATAGCTGTTCTTTTGGCAACGAACTGCCCGATACCGATAAGGTAATCAAAGTCACGTTGGAATATATTGGTCCCGCCAAGTTCAAGGTGCATATAAAAAATGTTTCCAATGGAATGACCATAGCGGTTCCCGCGAAAGGAGAGGATGCCAGTGCACCGGTTCCTGTTTCACCGGGCGTTTATGCCGTTCACACGATGTCCGCACCTTTCTTCGTAGAAGGCGAGGCGGCTTCCGGCGCCGGACTTGTGGCTAGTGCCGAAGGCGTGGAGAACATTGCCGAAGATGGATTTCCCGAGGCCTTGGCCATGGATACCAAAGCCGCTACAGGTCTGATCGTGCCATTGTCACCCGGTGCCTGGGCCATTCATGAAGGAGGTTTAGAGCCATTGTACATGATAGATACACCTGATTATGGAGAAGGGCTTGAAGGCGTCGCCGAAGATGGATCACCTACCATGTTGGCCGCTTCATTGGCGGCGAAAGAGGGCGTGAAATTCTCAGGCGCTTTCGATACCCCAGTCGGAGCTTCCAGTCCAGGACCCATTGGACCAGGCGGTAGCTATCAATTTACTTGTGGCGGTGCTGATGGCGATCATCTTTCGCTCGCAACCATGTTCGTTCAGAGCAACGATTGGTTCTATTCCCTTGCCCCGGATGGTATCCCATTGTTTAAGGATGGTGCTCCCGTTGGCGGTGATGTAACGGAATATGTATATTTATATGATGCTGGAACCGAAGCGGACGAATATGCCGGAGCGGGGCTATCTCAAGTAATCAGACAGGGCGGTGCGGATACCGGTGATGATGACCCGAACACGAACGTTCGTTTTATCAATCCGGAAGATATTCCGAACATACCCGCTAATGCCCAAGTTATTAAAGTGAGTATCGAGGCCACTTCCAAGTAGTTCCTATAGAAGAGAAAAAGGAACGATGAAGCAAAAACCCGGCAATTTGGCCGGGTTTTTCAATACACTTTTTTCTGTTTTACTCCCAAGTATCGATATGCTGGTTCATATCATCAAATTTGTACTCGCCGACCATTGCTTTACGGTAGTGAACGGCCAATATAGTTAGCGCCAAAAGAAGTAAGTGCAAGACGAAAATTGAAATACCCAACGGTAGAAAAGTAACGGGCACTACATAATTCACGAATTCACCATACGTAGTAATCGTGTACAAGATTTCGGAGGTTTTAAATACATATATCAAAAAAGAGCCGTATAGCATATACTCTATATTTCGCATAAGGGGATCGGACAATTCATCCTCTTCTATTTTAAATTTCAATACGTATAAAAAAGTGAAATGAATCAAGGTAATCACCGGAAATAGATAATTCGCGGGCTTTAAAAAATAAAAACTGTTGGTGTACAGACCGTAAAAATCAAAAATAATCAGTAAAGCCAATACTGCGAT
>RCMY010003969.1_pt1 | contig 13522 bp, 11 predicted proteins | sample 2041341 | NCBI WGS metagenome assembly RCMY01 (sample SAMN09708234, study PRJNA481090) | Marine sediment metagenome, whole genome shotgun sequencing project. | reverse complement strand
GTTTGGCAGCGCCGAAACCTTGCAGCGCGGTGATGTGGTGGTGTTTCGCCACCCCGTCACCAAAACCGATTTCATCAAACGCCTGATCGCCCTGCCGGGGGATACGGTGCAAATGCAATCGGGCCAAGTGGTCCTGAACGGCACCCCCTTGCCTCAAGATCCGCAAGCCCCCTTCATCGAAAGCACAGCGCCCCAAGGCCCCACAGGCCACAGCCCGCGTTGCCAGCAAATCTTGCAAGGTACAGGCGACGATTGCCTGAAAACCCAAGCCCGCGAAACCTTGCCAAATGGGCGCAGCTACATGGTTTTGAACATCACCGACACGGCGGCTTCTGATACCACCCCGCCCCAAACCATACCGCCGGGCCATCTGTTCTTTATGGGCGACAACCGCGACAACTCTTTTGACAGCCGCTTTGATCCCGCCATTGGCGGCTTGGGCCTTGTACCGTTTGAAAACGTCGCAGGCCCCGTCGCGCGCATTGTGTTTTCGTCCGCTGGTGGGTCGCTCCTTGATATCCCCACATGGCGCGCTGGCCGGTATTGGAGGGCGGTCGAATGAAGCTTTCCGCCGATCTTCGCGCTTTTGAGGGCCGCTTGGGCCACCACTTTGCCAACCCAGAAATTCTGGTTGAGGCTGTGACCCACGCCTCGCTCTCCTCTCCCACCCGCCCCGACAATCAGCGCCTTGAATTTCTGGGCGACCGCGTGCTGGGGCTGGTGATGGCCGAGGCGCTGCTGACCGCCGACCTGAATGCTGCCGAAGGCCTGCTCGCCCCGCGCTTTAACGCTATGGTGCGCAAAGAAACCTGCGCCGATGTTGCCCGCGACATAGGCTTGGGCGAGGTGCTGAAACTGGGCCGGTCCGAAATGATGTCAGGCGGTCGGCGCAAAGAGGCCCTGCTGGGTGACGCGCTAGAGGCGATCATCGCCGCTGTTTATGTCGATGGTGGCTTTGATGCGGCCCGCGCCTTGATCACCCGGCTGTGGGCCGGCCGCATTGCCAGCGTCAAAGAAGATGCCCGCGACCCAAAAACCGCCTTGCAAGAATGGGCGCAGGCCCGTGGCATGTCGCCGCCCAGCTATACCGAACAAGCCCGCTCCGGCCCTGATCATCAACCCATCTTTACGGTTGCCGTCCGGCTGGACAATACTGAACAAGAAACGGCATCCGCCGGAACGAAACGCGCCGCCGAACAGGCCGCAGCCCGCGCCCTCTTGGCCCGGATGGAGCAAGACAGATGACCGACGACACCAAACCAACCCCGCCCACAGGCCCGGGAACCAGCCAGGAAACCGGCCCCGTTGGCGGCGATGGCAACACCCGCGCAGGCTTTGTTGCCCTTATCGGTGAACCCAATGCCGGCAAATCCACCCTTTTGAACCGCATGGTCGGATCCAAAGTGTCGATTGTGACGCATAAGGTGCAAACCACCCGCGCCCGCATTCGCGGCATCGCCATGCAAGGCTCGGCACAAATCGTGTTCGTTGACACCCCCGGCCTGTTTCGTCCGCGCCGCCGCCTTGACCGCGCGATGATTGCCGCGGCTTGGGGCGGGGCCGCCGATGCCGATGTGATCGTCTTGCTGATCGAGGCGCACCGCGGCCTGACCGAAGGCACCGCCGCCATCATCGACAGCATGCGCGACCGTATCCCAAAGGGCCAAAAAGTGGCGCTGGCCATCAATAAAATTGACCGGGTCAAGGCCGAGGTTCTGCTGGCCCTGTCCCAAAAACTGAACGACGCCTTTCCCTTTGCCGAAACCTTTATGATTTCCGCTGAAAAAGGCTACGGCGTTGACAAGCTGCGCGAATGGCTGGCGGGTGAGTTGCCGAAAGGCCCGTGGTTCTATCCCGAAGATCAAATCGCTGATCTGCCCATGCGCATGATCGCCGCAGAGATTACCCGCGAAAAACTGACCCTGCGCCTGCACGAAGAATTGCCGTATCAGTTGACCGTGGAAACCGAGAAATGGGAAGACCGCAAAGACGGGTCCACCCGGATTGACCAGCTGGTCTATGTCGCCCGCGATGGCCACAAAGGCATCGTTCTTGGCAACAAAGGCGAAACCATCAAATCCGTCGGCCAAGCCGCGCGCGTCGATCTGATGGAGTTTTTGGGCCGCCCGGTGCATTTGTTCTTGCAGGTCAAAGTGCGGCCAAATTGGCTGGAAGAGCCGGAGCGCTATTCTGAAATGGGTCTTGAATTCAAGGACGGGAACTGACGCTTACTTTACCAATGCTCGTGTTTGCGGCACTGTTTGATGGATATTTGTAAACAGAAAAAGGGCAAGGCATGGCCACGCGTCTGACAGCGGATTTCTGGGTGCGCGCCTATTTGAAGCGGTTGGAACTGGCGGGCATTCCGGCCTTTGTGACTGCGCATGGTGATGCGACGGCGGGGGCGGTTTTGGTGAAGCAATGCCCGCTGAACGGCACAGCGCGCGCCTATCAGCGCAGCTTTGATCTGATGTCGGGCAACCGCGCTTGGGTCGTGTTGGCCGAAGGGGCCGAGGCCGATGTTGACGCCGCCATCACCCGCCAGCGCCAATTTGACCGCGATCTGTGGGTGATTGAGGTTGAAGACCGCAATGGCCGCCATTTGCTGGATGAAGACGGGCTGGCGGAGTGACGGCGGTCTTGTCGCCGCCGCGCCACAGGCCCGGTCGCCAAGGACTGGAAACGCCGTGATGGAATGGCAAGATGAAGGGGTGCTGATTGCCATGCGCGCGCATGGTGAATCCTCGGCCATCATCGAGGTGTTTACCGCAAGCCATGGTCGCCACGCCGGTGTTGTGCGCGGTGGTGGGTCGCGCAAACAGGCGGCAACCCTGCAACCCGGCACCCAACTTGCCGTGACATGGCGCGCGCGGTTGGAAGACCATATCGGCAGCTATAGCGTGGAACCTTTGCAAAGCCGCGCGGGCCTGATGGACGACCGTTTGGCACTGGCGGGCCTGAGCGCGATTTGCGCCATGCTGCGCGTGGCCTTGCCTGAACGCCAAGCCCATCCCACGGTGTGGCGCGCGACGATGCATTTGCTGGCCGCTTTGGAGCATGATCCCGATTGGCCCGCACTCTACTTGCGCTGGGAAATGATACTGCTGGAGGAGTTGGGGTTTGGCCTTGACCTGTCACGCTGTGCGGCCACCGGCAGCCGCGAGGATTTGGCCTTTGTCAGCCCCAAAACCGGGCGCGCGGTCAGCCGCAAAGGGGCCGGCGATTGGGCGGATCGTCTGTTTCCGTTGCCGCAGTGTTTGATGGGGCAGGGGCCTGCATCGCCTTTGGAAATCACCCAAGGGTTGGCAATCACCGGCCATTTTTTGGCCCGCGAATTGACCGAAGGCCTGATGGGCCGCCCCTTGCCCGAGGCGCGCACCCGCCTGATCACCTTGCTGGGAAAACCAAAATGAAAGCCCTAGTTGTCATCGGCCACCCTGCGCCAAATAGTTTTAACCATGCGCTGGCGCAGAAGGTTGCCCAAAGATGGCGGCAAGCAGGCGTGGATGTGACCGTCCATGACCTTGCAACGCAGCCCTTTGACCCGTGCCTGACCGGGGCAGAGGCGCGCGGTGCGCCCAGCGATGACCCAACGGTGCGCCGCCATATCGCAGACCTGACCTCGGCTGACCTTTTGGCCGTGGTGCATCCGGTGATGTGGGGTATGCCGCCCGCCATTTTGAAAGGTTGGATTGACCGGGTGTTTGCGCTGGACGCGGCCTATGGCCTGACCAAGGAGGGTGAGGCGATTGGCCTGCTGCCTTTGCGCGCGGCCTTGATCCTCAACACCTCAAACACGCCCCCTGCGCGTGAGGCGGCGCGCTTTGGCGATCCGCTGGACCGGATCTGGCGCGACTGCATCCTGGGCTTTTGCAGCATGGCCCGTGTGACCCGCAAAACCTTTGCGCCTTTGGTCCCCAGCACGGATGCGACCCGCGCGGCATGGGTGGCAGAGGCAGGCACACTGGCCCAAGAGGTGCTGATGCAGGCCCGCAGCCCCCGCTAACCATTCGCGGCACGCCATGTCGTTTTTGGCCGCCTTTGTCGCGCAGAGCCAAGACATGGCCCTAGGACAAAGCGCAAAACGGGGTAACGACCAAGGAAGCGACTTTTTATGGCGAATAAGTATATGCCGGTTTTGCTGCGCCACAGCCCGGTTCCCAAAGTGCGCGACTTTGCTTTGCTGGCGGGGTTGGATGCGTCGGTGCGCGGGATGCTGATCTCGGTGATGCCGCTGACGGTCTACGACGCGCTGGGCAATGCCGAATCTGTCAGCGAGGTCTATTTTATCGCAGGTCTTGCCTCGCTGTTTTTGGGGCTGATGGTGCCTTGGGCCACCCGGTTTATTCCGCGCCGCTGGATGTATACGCTGGGCACATTGCTCTATTTGCTGGGCGCGGCGTTGGCCATTCATGGCAGCCCTTTGTCGGTGTCACTGGCTTTGATGGCCAATGCCGGCGCTACGGCGACCACCTTTGTCTGCTTTAACGCCTATGTGCTGGATTATATTGAGCGGTCAAATCTCGGCAAGGCCCAGTCGATGAACATGGTCTTTGCGGCGACCCCTTGGGCGATTGGCCCGTTGCTTGGCGTCTGGCTGCGAGAGGTCTGGGCCCCCTTGCCGTTCTTGGCCGCAGGCGCATTCGGCATGGCGCTGCTGACCACCTTTTGGATCTTGCGCCTTGGCAATGGCAAGCAAATCAGCCGCGCGCGCCGCCCCGCCATCAACCCGTTTGCGTTTCTGGGCCGGTTTTTCGTGCAACCAAGGCTCATCGCCGGTTGGCTGTTTGCGGTGGTCCGGTCCTGCGGCTGGTGGATCTATGTCGTCTACCTGCCGATCTTTTGCATTGAAAACGGCTTGGGCGACAAGGTTGGCGGCGTGGTGCTGTCAATGTCCAACGCCTTGCTGTTTCTAACCCCTTTGATGCTGCGCGTGGTCAACCGCATAACCGTGCGCCGCGCGGTGCGGGGGGCTTTTGCGCTCTGCGGCTTGGCCTTCCTCGGCTCGGCGCTTACCGCGCCCTTGCCTTGGGTCGCGGTGGGGATGATGATGTCGGGGTCCATCATGCTGGTCGTGCTGGACGTGGTCGGTGGCCTGCCGTTCCTCATGGCCGTAAAACCGTCCGAGCGCACAGAAATGGCGGCTATCTACTCCAGCTTCCGCGATGTCTCGGGCATCTTGACCCCCGGCACGGCGTGGCTTGTGCTGCTGGTGGCGCCGCTGCCGGCCGTCTTTGCGGTGGCAGGTGCGGCGATGGTGGGCTGCGTGGCTGTCGCCACCAAACTCCACCCCCGCTTAGGCACGCCGCGCCCGTCACATGGGCGCGCCGTTCCGGGCGAATAGCCCGCTTTAATCCAGCAACCGCCGCGCAATCACCTGCGCTTGGATCTCGGCAGCACCTTCAAAGATGCTCAAAATCCGCGCATCGCACAAAATCCGGCTGATCTGATACTCCAACGCAAACCCATTCCCACCATGGATCTGCAACGCATTGTCCGCCGCCGCCCAAGCCACCCGCGCGCCGAGCAGCTTGGCCATCCCGGCCTCCAGATCACAGCGCTTGTCGTGATCCTTTTGCCAAGCGCTGAAATACGTCAACTGCCGCGCGATCATAATCTCGACCGCCATCATCGCCAGCTTGCCGGAAACACGCGGAAACGCGATCAGCGACTTGCCGAACTGCTTGCGGTCAATGGCGTATTGCATCCCCACCTCAAGCGCATTCTGCGCCACACCAATCGCCCGTGCGGCGGTCTGGATACGCGCGGATTCGAACGTCTGCATCAACTGCTTGAACCCTTGGCCGGGAACCCCGCCAAGCAGGTTTTCCCCCTTCACGGCAAACCCGTCAAAGGCCAGCTCATATTCCTTCATCCCGCGGTAGCCCAGCACCTCAATCTCGCCGCCCGTCATGCCGGGTGTCGGGAACGGCACCGCATCGGTCCCGGCCTCTTTTTCCGCCAAAAACATCGACAACCCGCGATAATCCGTGGTGTCAGGGTCGGTTCGCGCCAGCAAGGTCATCACTTGGGTGCGCGCGGCATGGGTGATCCAGGTCTTGTTGCCCGTCACCGACCAATCCTCGCCATCCTTAACGGCCCGCGTGCGCAAAGCCCCCAAATCCGACCCGGTGTTAGGTTCGGTAAATACCGCCGTTGGCAAAATTTCACCGCTCGCCAGCTTCGGCAACCACTGCGATTTCTGCTCATCCGTCCCACCGCACAAGATCAACTCGGCGGCAATTTCGGTGCGCGTGGCCAGCGACCCCACACCGATATACCCGCGCGACAATTCCTCGCTCACCACCACCATCGACGCTTTGGACAGGCCAAACCCGCCAAGGTTTTCCGGGATCGTCAGGCCAAACACGCCCATTTCGGCCAGCTTGTCGATCACCTCCATCGGGATCAGCTCATCGCGCAAATGCCAGCCATGCGCGTGCGGCGTCACCTCTTCATCGGCAAAGCGGCGGAACTGGTCGCGGATCATCTCCAATTCTTCGTCCAAACCACTGGCGCCAAAGGTCGCGCGCCCGTGGTTGTCTTGCATCAACGCAACCAAAGCCGTCCGCGCCGCCTGCGAATTGCCCAAAGCAATCAACCGCGCCGCAGCCTCGCCCGGCACCCAAGTCAGCCCCAAATCGCCAATGCGCGCGATTTCTCCTTGCGACATCGGAATCCCACCCGAAATCTGCGCCAAATACTCGCCAAACCCAATTTGCAGCAGCAACCGCTCCATATCGCCCAGCTTGCCTGTCTCGGCCAGCTTGCCCGCCCAGGCCCGCATCTGCACAAGGCTTTCCGAATAGGTCGCAAGCCAGCTTAGCGTATGCGCTGCCACCTGATTGGCCTCAAGCGCTGCCCCCGACACCTTGCCACCCACCGTCACCATGCTCCGCAACGCCTCGCGCCCTTGTTCAAAAAGGGCGGTCACTTCGGGCAAGGCAGCTGCGGCTACGCCCAACAAATCACCCAAAATAGGGCTGTCGTTCTCGGCGAAAGGTTGTCCATCATGGGCCATGGTTTGCTCCGATTTTTGCTAAATGCTGCACTTGCAAAGGGTTTAAGGCCTTTGCACTTGCAGCGCAACAAGATTTCAATATGGCCGCGCCAAGCGACCGATTGTGTCGCGAACAATCTAGGGCGGGGTAAGGGCATAGCAAGCCCCTGACGAAAGGCAAAATACTGGGCCAAAGTCCGGCTGAAAACAATCGCATTCCGCGCCCCGGCCCGCTATGCACAGGAAAACACCGCAAAAGGCCAAGGCATCATGGATATTCTCAGCAGCATCATGGCAGGTCAAACCGCCTATATCTTTGCCATAGTCCTCGCTGTCACGCTGTTCGCGGGCTTTGTCAAAGGGGCGGTGGGCTTTGCCATGCCGATGATTATGATTTCGGCGTTCTCCAGCTTTTTGCCGCCCGAGGTGGCTCTTTCCGGCCTCATCTTCCCCACCCTTGTCACCAACCTCAGCCAAGCCTTGCGCGACGGCCCAACCGAATTTGTCCTTTCCGTGCGCAAATTCTGGCGGTTCTTGCTGGCGACCGTGATCTTTATCGCCATCTCGGCGCAATTTGTCCGCGACATCCCGCAACCCTTGTTCCTTGCCCTTTTGGGCGTGCCAATCACCCTCTATGCCTTGCTGCAACTGATGGGGCGCTCGCTGGCGATCAAACTCGAACACCAAACCCGCGCCGAATGGTTGCTCGGCGTGGTCGCAGGGATTTACGGTGGCATTTCGGGCGTCTGGGGACCACCGCTGATCGTCTATCTTATGTCCATCGGCGCGCAAAAGCGTGAAATGCTGCGCGTCCAAGGTATGATTTTCATGCTTGGGGCAGTGATGTTGCTCTCGGCCCATATCAACTCTGGCGTGGTCACCGGCCCAAATGCCGCCTTCTCCGCAGCCCTCGTCGTTCCCGCCGCACTCGGCATGGCACTCGGCATCCGAGCAGGCGCCACCCTGGATCATGCCCGCTTTCGCTGGTGGACCCAGGCGCTTTTGGTGCTGGCAGGCCTAAACCTGGTCCGCCGCGCTGCAGGCCTGTGACCGCATTAAAATTCGGTTAACAAAATGACGAATATCAAGCAATATCAATTATTTGCAATAATGTCCGCGCGCGGAAAAACTCCCGCCCGCGCCATTTCATCTTGGCAAAAATACCTAAATCTTGCCTTCGAAACCGGGCAGGCCGGGGAAAACAAATCCCCCGGCCCTCAATCTCAAATCGCCGCCGCTTTCACGTCATCATCAATATAGGGCACATATTGACCAAAGTTATCGGCAAACATCCGCACCAATTTCGCCGCTTGGGCGTCATAAGCCTCGGGATCCGCCCAGGTCCGGCGCGGGTCCAGCAAAACATCGGCCACAGCCGAAACTGACACCGGCACCTCAAACCCAAAGTTCGGATCGCGGCGAAATTCGCCCGTGATCAGCGTCCCATCCAGCGCCGCCGTCAACAACGACCGCGTCGCCCGAATAGGCATCCGCGACCCTGTCCCATAGGCCCCCCCCGTCCAGCCGGTATTCACCAGCCAACAGGTTGCCCCATGCGCCGCAATCTGGGCCTGCAACAGCTTGCCATAAACTTCCGGCCGGCGCGGCATGAATGGCGCACCAAAGCACGTCGAAAACGTCGGTGTAGGCTCCGTCACGCCCCGCTCGGTCCCCGCCACTTTTGATGTGAACCCGGATAGGAAATGATACATCGCCTGCGCCGACGTCAGCTTGGCAATGGGTGGCAAAACTCCAAAAGCATCACAGGTCAGCATGATGATATTCTTGGGGTGCCCGCCCAAGCCTGTTTCAGACGCGTTCGAAATCGCCTCCAAAGGATAGGCGCAGCGCATGTTCGCGGTCAGGCTGTCATCGTCAAAATCCAGCTCCAGCGTTTCTGGATCATAGACCATATTCTCAATCACCGTACCAAAGCGGTGGGTTGTCGCATAAATCTCCGGTTCCGCTTCGGCCCGCAGATTGATCGTCTTGGCATAACACCCGCCTTCAAAGTTGAAGGTGCCTTTCTCGGACCAACCATGCTCATCATCGCCAATCAGCGTCCGGGCAGGATCTGCCGAAAGCGTGGTTTTGCCCGTGCCCGACAGGCCAAAAAACACCGCCGCATCATCCGGGTCGTCCACCGCATGATTGGCCGAGCAATGCATCGCCATCACGCCCTTGTCGGGCAACAGATAGTTCAGCAATGTAAACACCGACTTCTTATTCTCGCCCGCATATTCGGTATTCGCGATCAAAATCTCGCGGCGGTCAAAGTTCATCGCGATCACCGTTTCCGTACGGCATCCGTGCCGCGCCGGATCGGCCTTGAAGCTGGGGCAGTTGATGATTGTCCATTCCGGCACAAAGCTGTCCAGCTCTTCGCGCGCCGGGCGGCGCAGCATATGGCGGATAAACAGCCCGTGCCACGCCAATTCCGCCACCACGCGCACATCTAAACGGTGGTCCGCATCGGCGCCCGCGTACAAATCCTGCACGTGATAATCGCGCCCCTTCATATGGGCCAGCATATCGGCGCGCAGCGCATCAAACGCCTCAACCGTCATCGGCGCATTGTTTTCCCACCAGATCGTCTTTTCGACTGTTGGGGTGCGGACAACAAATTTATCCTTGGGGGACCGCCCGGTAAATTGCCCGGTCGAGACAAGGAAAGCCCCGCCAATCCCCAGCTTTCCTTCGCTGCCTGCAATGGCAGCCTCAATCAAAGCGGGTTCGATCAGGTTATAGTGAACTGTTCCCAGCCCAGTGATGCCCTGATTTTCAAGCGTTTGGCTTGGGTTTACGCGTCCTGTGTTCATCTAGTGCAAGCTCCCGATGCCGATGATGCGACAAGTTTTGGGTTTTGAAGCGGGGCGCGGTCTTCAATCCGCGATCCGGTCGCCCCCGGAGCCGAGGCCGACAATTTGCCTATAGCACGGCGCTTTAGATATGGAACAGGACGCTTTGGCACAGTTAGCGCAACCAAGTTGACGTTAGCGCAACCAATTTCTCCAAAATGCTCAAGTGAGGCAAATTAGTCATTCATTCGGTTTTTTGTTGTCAACTAAAGGGGTCTTGACGGGTGATTCGCAGATTGCAGTTGATTCTTTGATGCGAAAAAGTGAAAATGGAAAAAAATAACAATGAGCAGTATAGGGAAAACACCCATGTCAAGGATCGCCCTTGTGGACGACGACAGAAATATTCTGACGTCGGTTTCGATGACTCTGGAGGCAGAGGGTTTCGAAGTTGAGACATATAATGACGGTCAATCCGCGCTGGACGCCTTCAACCGCCGCTTGCCTGATATGGCCGTGCTGGACATTAAGATGCCGCGCATGGATGGGATGGATTTGCTGCAACGGTTGCGGCAAAAAACCAGCATGCCAGTGATTTTCCTGACCTCCAAAGATGATGAGATTGATGAGGTTTTGGGCCTGCGGATGGGCGCCGATGACTATGTGAAAAAGCCGTTTTCGCAGCGTCTGTTGGTCGAACGCATCCGCGCCCTGTTGCGCCGCCAAGAGGCGATTGCCACCAATGAAGTGGCCGTGACCGAAGAAACCAAGGTTATGGAGCGTGGTCATTTGCGCATGGACCCGCTGCGCCATGCAGTGGCCTGGAAGGGCAATGATGTGTCCCTTACCGTCACTGAATTCCTGTTGCTTCAAGCCCTGGCCCAACGCCCTGGTTTTGTGAAAAGCCGCGATCAGTTGATGGACGTAGCCTATGATGATCAGGTCTATGTCGACGATCGTACAATCGACAGTCATATCAAGCGTTTGCGTAAGAAAATGCGTACCGCCGATGATGATTTTTCGGCGATCGAAACGCTTTATGGCATCGGCTACCGCTATAATGAAGAGTGACGTGCCGCTATGACCACTGCGCCGCAAATCACCAAAGTAGTCCCGCGTAAGGTCGTCAAAGACCGCAACAGCGGTGACGTCTTGCTGGGTGAGGATTGGACAGCACCCGAAGATCTGGTCGAGCCAGAGCTTCGGGGGTTTCGCGGTCGGCGCGGCATCGTTGCGCTGAATCGCTCTCCTTTGGCGCGCAAAATCATCATTTTCAACATGATGGCCTTGGTTATTTTGGTCGCCGGTGTTCTGTTTATGAACCCGTTCCGCGACAGCCTTGTCACCCAGCGCGAACAAGGTTTGGTGACCGAGGCTGAACTGGTCGCCGATGTGTTTGAAAGCCAACTCACTGGCCTGACGACGGTCGCACTTGATGATCCCGCGGGAATTGATGTCGCCAGAACCTTGGCAGTCGTGACCATCGCACCCGGCGTGGATGCCTTTGTCTTTGATAAAACAGGCAAGGTTATCGGCGCCCAAGAAGGCAAGGCGCGCAGTTACCCCATTGATTCAACACCGAAATCAACCCTCATCACGGATTTCCTGAACAGCGTTTGGGAAGCAGTGTCCAGCGTTCTAACAGGCCCTGAACGCGGTCAGGCCAAGGTCAATTCCGAAAGCCTTGCGCGCAACGGTTTTCAGGCGGCTTTGACAGGGCAAACCAGTTCCAACATGGCCAAGGATGCCGGCGGCGGCACGTTGTTTTCAGTCGCCACCCCGATCTGGAGCGCGGGAGAGGTGCTTGGCGTTGTGGCCCTCACCTCGGCTGAAGGCGAAATTGACCGGCTGGTGCGCCATGAACGCGAACAAATCTTGCAGATGTTCGTGATCGCGCTTCTGGTGTCCATCGGCCTCAGCCTTGTTCTGGCCTCGACCATCGCCAACCCCTTGTCCGATCTTGCCGCCGCAGCAGAATTGGGCCGCGACCGCGATGCCCGCAAAATGGCACCGGGCCGGGTGCGTATCCCCGATCTGGCCGCCCGTCCTGATGAAATCGGGCGTTTGTCGGTTGCCATGCGCGGCATGGTCGCAGCCCTTTACGACCGCATTGATGCCAATGAACAATTCGCAGCCGACGTCAGCCATGAAATCAAAAACCCGCTCGCCAGCCTTCGCTCGGCCGTGGGCAGCTTGCGCATGGTTAAAAAGGAAGAACATCGTGAAAAATTGCTCGATGTGATCGAGCATGACGTGCGCCGCCTCGACCGTTTGGTCAGCGATATTTCCAACGCTTCGCGCTTGGACAGTGAGCTGGTCAAGGAAGAGGAAGAAGAATTTAACCTTATCAAAACATTGCGTAATTTGTCGGACTACTTGGGGGAACAGGCCAAAAAGAAGGGCGTTGATTTCATCACCGACCTGCCTGACGAACCCATCGTCATTGGCGGGCTTGAAGGCCGACTTGCGCAGGTGTTCGTCAATTTGATCACCAATGCCGTCTCCTTCTGCGAGGAAGGCGATGCAGTCCGCGTCTGGGCGCGCCGCCGCGAAAATCGTGTGCTGATCGTCGTCGAAGACACTGGCCCCGGCATTCCTGAACAAGCGCTGACCAAGGTGTTCAAACGGTTTTATTCTGAACGCCCGGTGGCACAGTTTGGCGACCATTCGGGTCTTGGCCTTGCGATCTCCAAGCAAATCGTAGAGGCGCATGGCGGCGTGATCTGGGCCGAAAACATCCGCCCCACTTCGGCCGACATCACCTCGGAACCGCTGGGCGCGCGTTTCGTCGTCGGCTTGCCCGTCTAATCCCAGTACAGGCGGGGCGCGCGGATGCAACACCCCCAAGACCCAACGCAGACACTCTTGCACGCAACTTGCGTGGCGCTGGACGGGCGCGGCGTGCTGATCCTTGGCGCGTCGGGCGCGGGCAAATCTGCACTTGGGCTGGAACTCATGGCCTATGGTGCCCGGCTTGTGGCCGATGATCGCACCATCGTGACCCGGCAAGGGCGTACCCTGATCGCCACCTGCCCCCCCGCGATCCATGGGCTGATTGAGGCGCGGTTTGGGCCTTTTGCACGCCGACCCGGTGGATCGCGCCGAAATTTGCCTGATTGTCGATCTTGACCAAGCTGTGGCCGAACGCCTCCCCCCCAAACGGCATCACACCTTGCTGAATGTGCCGATTGCCCTTGTATTTGGGGCAACATCTCGGCACTTTCCTTTTGGTATCTTACAAATACTTCGTAAAAAACCGCTGACCTTTCCGGGACCAAACGACCCAAAATGACCCAAGCCTCCCAAATCTTTGAGCATCGCGTGGTGTTCGTCACCGGACCGTCCGGCGCCGGGCGCAGCACGGCGATCAATGCGCTGGAGGATATGGGCTATGAGGTCATCGACAATCTTCCCTTGTCTCTCGTTCCGCGGCTGATAGAGGGCGAAAGTCTGGGTCGCCCGATCGCCTTGGGTCTTGATGCGCGTAATCGCGATTTCAACGCGACCGCCCTGATCGAACTCATCGACCGTCTGCATGTCGATCCGCGCGTGTCCCTCAGCGTCATCTACCTCGACTGCGCCGAGGATGAACTGATCCGCCGTTTTTCCCAACCCCGCCGCCGCCATCCGATGGCCCCCGATGGCACGCCCATGATCGGCATCGCGCGCGAAGTGGATCTTTTGGCCCCGATCCGCGCCCGCGCCGACCATCTGATTGAGACCA
>RCMY010003909.1_pt1 | contig 13527 bp, 11 predicted proteins | sample 2041341 | NCBI WGS metagenome assembly RCMY01 (sample SAMN09708234, study PRJNA481090) | Marine sediment metagenome, whole genome shotgun sequencing project. | reverse complement strand
GGTATCTAGTGAGCACGGTACTCGATATCACCAGGGCGGATATGGATATTGCCATTATGGACAGCTCGGTGCCGGCCCATATGCCGGATGTTTTGGAAATGCCCTATCGACCACATATCATCGGTTCCGGAGGGGAGGGGGGGAAAAAGTATTCCTACCGGATCGGCGGACTTTCCTGTCTGGCTGGAGACGTGGCAGGAATATATTCCTTTGATCAGCCGCTTGCGGTTGGAGACCATTTGGTTTTCAGTGATATGGCTATTTACACCATGGTCAAAAATAATACCTTTAACGGAGTGGGTTTGCCGTCTATCTATCTCTATGAGCCGGATGATGACCGCTATGAATGTGTCCGATCGTTTGGCTATGAAGATTTCAAAAACAGATTGTCCTAGGAGTGCAAGATTGTGCAAACTGATACTTTCCCTGGTTTTCTCGAGTCGGAGATAGAATCGAACGGGCAGGAAAAAACTGCTTCCCAGTACCTCTGGAACAGACGGTATCTTATGGCGCTGGAACGGCGACTGGGCCGGGAGCCATACTGCATGCATCACAGCAGCTTGAACGCTGGGATGGATTGTCAGAGCCACTTGTCGCTGGAATCGAAACAAGGCCATTTGTCGATTGCTCAGGTGATATTGCCACGCTCCTCGGGCGTATTGAAAAAGAGGTAGAGGCCGTAGCCGACAAAAAAGGCATTCCCGTGGTTCTTGGCGGGGAGCATACGGTAAGTCTGGCGCCGATCAGGACTCTCCACCGAAACTGTCTCCAGCCGATCGGCATCATTCAGCTCGATGCCCATGCCGACCTGCGTGCGAGCTTCGAAGGCTCTCGCTTCAGCCATGCCTGCGTCATGCGCCGTGCTGTCGAGGAATGCGGCTGTCGTTTGTTTCAGTTTGGTGTCCGGGCTCTGTGTCGGGAAGAGGTCGATTACCGTCGCATGCATGGAGTACACCATCTCGATGCTCGGGCGATTGCATCAACCAATCTTGCTGAATTTGTGCTGCCGCCTGACTTTCCACAAAATATCTATCTGACGCTTGATGTGGACGGGCTCGATCCATCGGTTATCGGTGCAACCGGAACACCCGTTCCCGGCGGACCGGGCTGGTACCAGACGCTGACTTTTCTGGAACGAGCCATCACCGGGAGGACGGTTCTTGGTTTTGACCTGGTTGAGCTGGCCCCGAGGGAGGGCGATCATGGTTCCGATTTCGCCGCGGCTCAACTCGTTTATTCGGTTATGGGCATCATCACCCGTAATCTGGGGATACGCTAAGAGTTCGCAGGGCAATGGTTTTTACTCAATCAGCTACATCAGGTCCATGAAATTATGCTATTTCAGCCCAGAAGTCTGCAACAGCGAACCTTGCTCTTTATCCTGACTCCAACCCTTCTGCTTCTCTTAACTCTTTCTGGCAGCGGGTTTTTATTTGTCCGGAATATTCTCCTGAATCAGTGGGGAGAGACGGCAGTTGTAAAATTACAGCGAACGGCCCATTTTATCGATATGGAGCTCAGAAGACCTAAGGATCTCCTTCTTTTGCTCCAGAGTGTCGAGGGCGCGGATGCCAATCGAAAAACATTTAATCATATTATTGAGCAAATAAAAGGACTTCAGGGCGTCGTCGGGGTAAAAGTCGAATGGCCTACAAAAGATCGTATGCAGGAAACCGCGTCTCCCATGGAGATGCAATCGACGATGGGGATGATGCACGGACATCGTCTGGAACGATTTGAAATCGGCACGCCCAGATACGACAGCCAACTGAATAGTCGGACAGTGTCGTTAATTTCGGCGGTAAGTGACAAAGATGACATGGTTGTTGGGCGGGTTGAGGTTATCATTTCTTTTGATCAATTGATTGGTCAGATTGTCAACTCGCCCTGGTGGAAAAGCAACAAGGCTTATTTACTCGATAGCGAAGGGAATGTCCTGACCAGCACTTCCTCCCAGTTAGAACTTGAAGATTATTTCCCAATGCGTGCTTTCGGCACTGTCAACGAGCTTGAAAAAAAAACCCTGGCGGCGATTCGGGAAAACAATTCCGGTACAGTTTTCGGTCCGGGATCCCCGCCTGAAGAGATAAGTGGTTTTTATCATCTGACTGAAGCTCCATGGGCCATAGTGATAATGGCCCCCGGGGAACAAGTACTCCAGCCAATCATCCGCTTCAAACTTGTCTATTTCCTTGCTGTTACCATTGGTATTGTGCTTATTTTGATCTTTATTAGGCAGACAACAAATAGGTTAACCACCCGAATAAAAACAATTTCCGCAGCAGCCGATGATTTGGCCAAGGGTGAATTTGGCCCCCCGCTGACTATTACCAGCCATGATGAAGTCGGAGAGTTGACCCGCAGTTTTAACCAAATGACCGGGCAGCTCAAACAGCGTCTGGCCATGAAAGTTGCCATAAATGTGGCCAGAGAAGTGCAACAAAACCTCCTGCCCAGCGGTGGATTTTCGGCTGCAGGGATTGTGGCAGCAGGGGTAAGTCTTTATTGTGATGAAACAGGGGGAGATTATTTCGATATAATTACCTTTTCCGGCAATGATAAGAAAGTCGGGGTGGTTGTGGGAGATGTGGTCGGCCACGGGATTGGTGCAGCTTTACTCATGACCACGGTGCGAGCGCTGCTTCGTTGCCGGGTTGATCTGCTGGGTAGCCTGGACGAAATAATAAATGATGTGAACAGGCTTTTATGCAGGGATACAAGCAGGTCGGGGAGTTTTGTTACTCTATTTTATCTGGAAGTCGACCGAAGACAGAATACCATACGCTGGGTGCGGGGTGGTCATGATCCAGCCATTGTTTATAGTCCGGGCAGTCGTCAGTTTTCTGAGCTTAAAGGAAATGGATTGGCTTTGGGGGTTGATGTCAATTACCGTTTTGAGTACAACGAATTGCCGGTTCCAGATGCAGAGCAACTCATCCTCATCGGCAGTGATGGTGCTTGGGATGTTGAAAATGAAGCCGGGGAGCAATTCGGCAAAGATCGTATCGGCCGGCTGCTCGCTGCCAATAGTGACTTGCAGCCGGATGCGATACTCAATAATATCACTGAGCAAATTAACGCATTCAGAGGGGCAACACCGCAAAACGACGATATAACCCTGGTTGTGATCAAGACGGATTCATTTTAATAATTCCGTCAGGAAATGACATCGATGCCCAAATTGACCAAATGCCAGCAAGCAGAAGACCTGTGTGTTTTCAATAAGCCTGCCATGAAATGACATCTCCCCTTGTTCGTCAGATAGTTGCGGTTACCTTTTTCAGGCTGTTACTGAATACGGGCAGGCGCTTTATGTATCCTTTTGCTCCGGCCCTCAGCAGGGAACTTGATGTGCCACTGGCGGCAATTACCTCGATAATCGCCACCAGCCAGATGACTTCGCTGCTGGGCCTGTTCAGTGGTCCGCTGGCGGATAGGATCGGCTATCGCTTTATGATGCGGACCGGTCTTGCGCTGCTTGCCGCGGGAATGATGCTGTGCGGCCTGTTACCGACCTATTGGCCGGTGTTTGTTGGTCTGGTTGTGGCGAGTTTTGGTAAAACAGTATTTGATCCTGCTATTCAGGCCTTTATTGGTCGTAATGTACCTTTTACACAACGGGCCAGGGTGATTGGTGCTGTGGAAACTGCCTGGGCAGGCAGCACTCTGATCGGCATTCCGGCACTTGGTCTTATTCTCGGGTATGTCGGGCTCAGTAACTTATTTTTTATTTTGGCATTTCTTGGAGTTATAGGCTGGATATCCATCACCCGGGTGATACCCCCGGACGAGCCAGGCACCGGATTAAAACCAGAGAGGGTGCATCTATTGGGCTCCCTTAAACAACTTTTGCGGATCCGTCCAGCAGCGGGCATGCTTGCCTTCGGTTTTTGGATATCCATCGCCAATGATAGTCTATTCGTGATCTATGGAGCATGGTTTGAACAGGATTTTCTGGTCAGTCTCGTCACCCTTGGTTTTAGTACGGTGGCAATTGGTGTTGCTGAACTGGCGGGTGAATCATTGACCGCAATGATTGCTGACCGAATGGGGTTGAAAAGAGCGATCATTGTAGGACTCAGCCTGGCGATCTGTGCCTATCTGGCTCTGCCCTTCATCGGTCGGACTTTACCCTTGGCGATGACTGGTTTGTTCTGTGTCTTTTTGACTTTTGAATTCACCATGGTCACCAGCTTTTCTCTTAGTACCGAGCTGATGCCCACAGCTCGAGCGACGATGATGTCCGGTTTCTACGCCACTTCCGGTATCGGCCGGATGATTGGTGTGCTTATCGGCGGTGCTCTCTGGAAAATTGGCGGAATCACTGCAGTCGCCTGGACGTCAGCCGGTTTTACCGTGCTCGGGTTGCTGTCAATTGTCTGGGGTCTGCACGGCTGGCGTCGCCATTCTTGATGGTGTTGTGAAAATTCTTCATCTTCTTCGTTGTTGCGAATTTCACTATCATTACGACGTACCTTAGTACGCCGAAATAATAGTAAAATTCACACGCCTCGAATATGAAGTTTTTCGAAGTCTGCGCTTATCTACTTAACCATCTCATATTTGAGGTTTTTACAAGTTCATTATTCTTGAAAATTGCCTCACATGGCCATCAATTTTATTTTGCCTTGAAATCGGTTGAAAGGATACCGTAGCGGCGCATGATCCGCTGTAATGCCTGCCGCTCCAGCCCGCAGCCAGCTGCCGCGTTGGTCACATTGCCTTCGTGTTTGGTGAGCAGATTGTGCAGATAATTAATCGAAAACCGGCTGAGCATTTCCGCCTTGGCGTCATTGTAGTCAAAGGCGTAGAGACTTGCTCCATTGTTAGTTTCGGTAGGTTTGTTCTTGTCGTCGGGGCTGGTGACATCGACAAGATCAACACGCTCACCGACAGCAAGGAGGACGATTCGCTTGATGTTGTTTTGCAGTTCCCGAACATTCCCCGGCCATTTTCTCTGATAGAGATACTGGAGAACATCGGGGGAAAGGACAAGGTTCTCCCGGTCGTATTGCCGTTTGAACTGGGCCAGGAAATGATGCACGAGCAGCGGGATATCTTCTTTTATCTCCTCAAGACTTGGCATGACTGCGCTGACGACATTGAGGCGATAAAAGAGGTCTTCCCGGAATTCCCCGATGCGAATTTTGGCTTCCAGATCTTGATTGGTGGAGGCGACAACACGGACATCGACCTTCATCGTCTTATTCTGCCCCAGGGGCCGAATTTCCTTTTCCTGCAGAACCCGCAGTAACTTGGTCTGGATGGAAACCGGGATATCGGCGATCTCGTCAAGAAGTATTGTTGAAGAGTTGGCCTCGAGAAAAAGCCCTTTTTTATCCTGCATCGCCCCGGTAAAAGCCCCCTTACTGTAGCCAAAAAGCTCACTCTCCAGAACGTTTTCCGGCAAAGCAGGGCAGTTGACGGTGATCATCTGCCGTTTTTTACGGTTGCTCAGGTTATGCAGGGCTCGAGCGGCAAGTTCTTTACCCGTGCCGCTTTCGCCGCGGATCAGCACCGTGGCATCAGTGTCGGCAACTCGGGCCAAAAGATCCAGTACCCGTTTGAGGGCCGGACTCTGACCGATAAAGCCCTCTGGCTGTGCCAGATTACTCAATTTTTCGCGCAGTTGATCGTTGACTCGCAACAGCGCAGTCCGCTCAAGGCCGTTGCGGATCACCCTGGCGATATGGTCTTTGTCAAAGGGCTTTTGCAGAAAGTCATAGGCACCATCTTTTAAGGCCTGGACGGCCAAGTCGATGGTGCCGTAGCCGGTCATGATCACGACGGAGATTGTCGCGTCATGTTTCTGGATTTTTTTTAGCAGTTCCAGGCCGTCCAGATCAGGCATATTGATGTCGCTTAAAACCACCTCAGGTCGGTATTTTTGCAACTGCTCCAGGGCGGCAAGCCCGGAGCGGGCAGAAATAACCTCGCAGCTGCATTTTTTTTCGATGACTAAACGCAGCATGGACAGCATGTCGGGTTCGTCGTCGACGATCATCACCAGTTTGCGGCCGTCTCCGTTTTTAAGCGATTCAGGGCTTTTCATCGGAGACTTTCCTGGTGGTGAGATATTGGAAATACTGTTGGATAAATTTGCCGGAAACACTGTCGGAAAAACTCACCGCCGGTGGGGGCTGGTCGGCTTCCTGACCAAAAAGAGCCTGATACACCTCTCGGGAAAGCTGGGCGAGTTCTTTGTTGATTGCGGCGAGACTCTCGGCATCGGGGGAAAAACCCTTGAGTCGGCAATGAACGGGTCTGGATTTGTGGAGCAGACAGGTATTGTTCTGATTCAGAGGACAGCCGGGGCCCTGCTTATCCGGTGCATTATCTTTGGTGAGCTCATTAACCGGTCTACTGGTGTCGGCAGTATCAGTTGTCGAATCTTCTGCCGGGGACTCCTTTTTAAACCCTTTTGCCAGGTTGATAACGTCTTTTCTCTGTTCTGCCGACAGACTGATGTTCACCTTGTTGTTTAAGTAGAGCGCTTCAATGAGCTCAAGAGAAAAAGTCCTGTTGCACGGTTCTGAACCGGCATTGGCACAGCATTGTGGAGAAGGAGGTGCAGTCAAGGCGTCTATTCTTTCCATGAGTTGTTCATAGCGGGTATAGAATTCGCTCAGATCAGCGCTGTTTCTGTTTTCCGGAGTTGGCTCACTGAGCGTCAGCTGACCTTCTTTTTTGCCAAATTTTCGCAGGAGCCACCATTGAGAAAAATTAGTTGGGTTTGCCCTGGTCGGTTTCAGTACTTTGCCTGCTTTTTTCATACCTAAACCGCGTCGCAGCAGATACGCGGTGACGAAGGTGCCGGTTCTGCCGATGCCGTGGTGGCAGTGAACGAGAACTTTTTTACCGAGATAAATTGCTTCATCAAGCCATTCGAGTCCCTTCTCCATGGCCTCCATCTTGGGTGCTGTTTCGTCCGGAATGGGCAGCCAGAAAACCTCGAACCCGGCATCTTTCTCGATCGTATGCAGATCGGTGAATTCGCCGCAAAGATTGACGATTGCCCCAATGCCCTGCTCCTTGAGGTTTGCCAATTCCTCATAAGACATTGGCGCGGCGCCGACTGCCAGATTTTTGGTCACCCAGGTGAGAAGATAAGCGCCCATCAGTTCTTCCTCTTCGTTTGAAAAGTCATATTTTCCCTGAAAAAATTCTTCAACCATGGACAGTATCATATGTTCATGAGCCAGAACCATGTCGAGCGGCCGAACGGCCCCGAGCAGTCGACTCACCTAATCCAGACGAGCGGTTGTTTTGTTTTTATCATACCGCATAAGCCGGGCATCGAGCAACTCGCCAGTTTGCTCAAAGGTGAAATTGAGCCTGGTCAGGGCCTTGGCGGTCTCTTTTACGGTGGTGAGTGAGGTTCTAGAGGTTGTTGCTTTTTATTTTAAATGTAAAATCTTTGTCTCGCCGACATATTCCCGGCTTTCAAAGCCGGTCACTGCCGTCATTTTCCGGGTGAGGGTAGACATCTCCTGCAGATTGCGGATGATTGTGTCCATTTCGGCAATCATCTCTTCAGACTCCAGATCGTCCCGCAGCAGCTGCGCCGTACCAAGCGCGGCAAATAGTGGGCTGTTCAACTCATGGGCGGCTGTCCCGGCCATTTCGATTACTCCCTGGAGCTTCATCCGTTCCATTTTTTCTTGTTCCAGCAACTTCTGGTCGGTTATATCGCGAACCGCCTCAACGACAAAACTGACCTTGCCATCGTTATCGAGGATCGGTGCCAGATGGCGCTCGAACCATTTTGGCTCGGATCCGTCATCAAGCTGGTCGAAAACCGTTATTGGTTTTTTGCTGTTGAGCACGGTACTGACCGGACAAACTGCCGTTTCCGCACCGCTCCAGGAAGAGACTGTCTGGTAGTGACGGCCGAGCATTTCCGCCTCGGTACAACCTTTTGACAGAAGAAGATGTTTATTGACCATGATGACCCGTTTATCCGGATCGACAACCAGAAGCTGCATCCATAATGAGTCGAGAATGGTCTGTAGAAATCGTTCATGCTCTTCAATCTGGTTGAAGAGCAGGGTGATTTTCCGGTATGTACGCGCTTTTTCGATGGCGTTGCCGCCTTCTTCGGCGACAGTGACCGCAAAATTGATCTCCATGGAGGTAAAGCAGTGATGTTCACCGGTAAGCAGCCGCAGCACGCCGATAATCTCCTGTTCATTGCTGATCGGAATGGCCAGTATAGATTTAATACCTTCCTTGTCTATTGCTTCGTGGTAGTCAACGCGTGGATCATTGGGGGCATCATAAATGGCTACCGGTTCACCTTTTAATACTTTGAAGATCGAATCTTCCCGACTGATGCTGCCTCGGTCCAGATACTCACGGGACATCCCGTAAGCCGCAACCAGCTCGAGGCGGTTGGTCGCCGGATGCAGAAGACGGATGGTACAGCCTTTCACCCCCATTATGCCCGGAAGCTTATCAACGATGGTTTTTAAGATCAGGTCCAGATCAAGAGTGGAGTTGACCAGCCTGGAAATCACTCGGAGTTCGCGAAAAAACTGTACCTGATTATCCATCTCCTGGAACATGCGCCCGTTGGCGATGGTCATGCCGACCTGTTCGGTAAGTGACATGGCAAAAGCAATTTCCGTCTCGGTGAATTGCCTGGTGTCTTTGGTCAGCAGCCGCAACAGACCAATAACCTGTCCCTTGAACAGAATAGGTAGAGACATGGCGCTTTTTACTCCCTCTCGGGAAATATAGGCGCAACTGTCGTGGTCGCAGCTGACATCGATGCCTGTTCTGGCGGTCGGCTGTCCCCGCATTAATGCCGACATCACCTCTTCTGAGTCGATAGTGCTGCGCGACAGGTACTCATCAGAAACTCCCCAGGCGGCACCGAGTACAAAGGTGTTGGTGCCGCTGTCGAGCAGCCGGATGGTGGCGGCATCTACTTCCAGGAGTCCCGGCAGACGTCGGACAACCAGGTCCATGACCTGCTGCGGGTCGTGGACCATACTGATAAGACGAGTGACTTCCTGAAATACCTTCAGGAAGTCACCCTCTTTATGGCTGTTGTCAATATGCATGTAATTTTTCAGCCAGGATGTTTGTTGCTATACCGTTTCCAGCTTAACGAGCTTGAGGGCATGCGTGGTACATTTGGCAACACAGGCCGGTTTCAGACCGGCATCAATACGGTCCATGCAGAGATCGCACTTCACCGCTTTGCCGTCATCAGGATTTTTTACCGGAATATCCCAGGGACATGCTGTTTTGCAGGCCATGCAACCGATACATTTTTCCTGGTCGATATAGACGATACCGTCTTCCCGCTGGATCATGGCATTGGTCGGACAGACCGGTACACACAGCGGGTCTTCGCAATGACGGCAGGCGGAGAAGGTGATTTCTGTTTTCGGCACACCACCGATCATTTTCAGCGGGGTACAGCTGATGTCGCAGAGAAAAGGGCCGACCGGCAGATTTTTGTTCATTTTGCAGTGCACCATGCAGCCATAGCAGGCGATGCAGCGCCGGGTGTTCAGGTGGAGCATATATTTTTTCACAGTTCAACTCTCCTCTTGGTATTACGGATACTCTTTTTCACATGGACGAAAATCTCACAGAGGTTGACGCAGCCACCTGCCTGGTCCCAATTATCGAGAGCACCGACCATCAGTTTTTGGTCACTGACTCCAGCCATAAAACTGCGGGTCTGGCGAGGTATGTCCTTGCCGAAACCATGAACGGTAAACACCGCTTCAGGATGGACATGGTCGGTAACATGAACCGCCACCGTGCCGCAGTATGATTTGTCCGCCGAAGAGAGTTCCAGCAGGTCTCCGGTCTGCACGCCTAGTTTTTTAGCATTTTTAGTGTGTATCCAGGCGGTATTGGTTGGCATCAGTTCAGAGAGCATGGGGTTGTTCATGGTATGCCCCTGGGTGTGAACCGCCACCTTACCGTAGATCAGACGAAACATGCCTTTTGCAGGAAGCGGTGGGCTGACAAAAGGTTTAAGTGACGGTAAACCGGTCTTGGTGAGCAGCTCGCTGATAATCTCTATTTTGCCGCTTGGCGTCTTGAACTGGCCGTCGAGTTTGTCGCGGTCATAGAAGATCTGATCGGCCGACAGTTCAATAAAGCCTTTTGCATCAAAGTCAGCCATAGTATAGCCGGTAGGTTCAAGCTGCCAGGCCCAAAGTTCCTCAATGGTCTTGAAGGGGAAGGTCTCTTGAAGGCCCAGGCGGTTTGCCAGTTCGGTGAATATTTCCCAGGAAGACTTGGTGTCGTATTTGGGCTCAACGGCTTTTCTTCTGAGGGTAAGACGCGGTTTGAGACCTTTTTGCTGGACAATAAAATTATCCCGCTCAAGAAAGGTCGATTCCGGCAGGATGACATCGCTGTACCAGCCGAATTCACTGTAATTGGTGTCGATGGATACGAGCAGATCACATTTATCCATGGCCAGTTTCTGTTTTTCGGGATCAGGTATGCCGGAAAACGGGTCATGACGCATGGCGATCCAGGCCTTGATCGGATAGGGATCTTCAGCCAGCATGTTGTTGATAAACAGATGGGCCAGCCCCGGTCCTTTCTCGAAATGGGTGTATTTCCAGCCGACGCCGTCACCTCTTTTGATATCCGGTTTAGGACAGTCGATGGAGCGGATGCCTTTCTTGCCGCAATCGCCGGCACCTTTCGGGATAAAGAGGCCACCTTTTAATTCGATGTTGCCCATCAGCACATTGAGGATATGCATGGCCCGGCTGGCATAAAAACTATCGTTATAGCGGGCCAGGTTCCAGCCCGGATGAAAAATAACATGAGGCCGATCGGCCCCGATCTCTTCGACAAAGGCGAGGATGTCCTTTTCCTTAACCCCGCATTCCCCCGCGGCCCAGGCCGGAGTATACTCTTCGACAAAGGTACAAAGCTCCTCAAAGCCGGTAACATAACGCGCCAGGAAATCCTTGTCATAGTAGCCTTTCTTGATGACCTGGTGAATAACGCCGAGGGCGAGGGCATAATCGGTACCGGGACGAACCTGGAAAAAACGGGTCGCTTTTGCGCCGGTCATGGTCTGGCGCACATCTACATAGGTGAGTCGACCGCCCTTATCAAGCATATCCAGGGTTTGAATGTTTTCGGCAATACGCAGGGAAGAAAACATGTCGCGGCCAAAAAGGACCAGGTGCTTGGCATTTTTTATATCATAGGCAAAACCCTTGCGCCCGACTCCGTTGATCGACAAACTGGCATGGTGGGTGTTCCGGCCGCAGGTAGAATCGTGGTTGGTGTAGTTGGGTGAGCCGTAGGCATGGATGAAGGCCTTGTACATCTGTTGCCATGGACCGCCGCGAGAAGAGAGCACCGCTGATTCCGGGCCATAATTCTTTTTAATGTCCTTTAATTTATCGGCAACATAATCGAGAGCTTCCTCCCAACTGGCTTCCCGCCAGCGCCCGGCCCCGCGGTCCCCGACTCGTATTAACGGCTGCTGCGGCCGCTCATGGTCTTCGAGTAACGCCTGTCCTGCCGTGCCTTTGGCACACAGGGCGCCGCCGAGTAGATGCGGATTGCCTTCAATCCAGGTGATCTTGTTATCCTCGGACTCCACACGGATGGGGCAGCGAACTGTGCACATGCCACAAATGGAATAGACTGATTTTTTCATGCAAATCTCCTCGGTTTCTGTTTTCTTAATTTTCCTGCTGCTATCAGCGAGCGAGAACTTCTGCTACTTTTTCTTCCAATTCCGTCTTATCAATTGGTTTGACGCAATATTCACCGGCGCCAAGTTCTATTGCTTCCCGTGCCGTCTCGATGGTCGGATAACCGGTAAGCATGATGACCTTTATTGTAGAGTTGAGCTTTTTTATTTGTTCAAGCACCTGAATGCCACTCATTTTTTTGAGCTTGATGTCCAGAATGGCCAGATCGATATGATTTTTACCTGCAAAACCAATCGCCTGCTCTTCTTCCGTGAAGGTGTGCACTGTATGCCCCTTTTTCGTCAGTATTTTTTTGACGAGAATCACTGCGTCGAGAACATCATCTAATACAAGTATTTCCGCCATGTTACTGGTGCTCCTTGTCATTGGTGTTGTGCTTTGCTATTGCCGGGAAGCAGAGATGAAAAGCTATCCTCGACGATTGTAAGTGAGCCGCTGGGGCGATGCTTCGGGCTCGCCGCTTTAATGTTCCCATCATGCTCCTGTACTCGCCGGAGGTATCCGATAATCCAAGAGCTGTCATTTGCTGGACAGAGGTTCTTTTTGGCACTCTATACAACTAGAAGTGCCCATGCGCTTGCGGTTTGCACGAGCAAATGCAGCAAGGGAGACTCCTGTTGAGTGTATGAAGAGGTTGTCTCATTTTCTTCCAGACTAACCACCTGCACCTTTTATGCCGATACCTCTGGTAGCATAACGATAAATTTAATAATAATATAATTATCGAATAGTTGCCGTTATTTCATTTGCTGAAAAATATGTGGTGGGAAAAACGTTTCGGACATTTGCCAAAGGTTCGCCACGAAAATGTTGCACTGAATAGTTCCGTGCACCACGCGAGAGGCTCCTGTTAAAAGTACAGCAGGCAGAGTATGTAATGATGTTGCTAAAAAAGAAAAGAGTAAAGGAGTGCAACCTGCAAGTTGCATATGTATGAAAAGCGTAAAAGGCTCAAGTGGTTGGGTCTGTTTTTTGCTGAGGGTATGAGCTTTACTGCAACAAAAAAGTTGCGTTTTGCTCGGCAATTTTTTGATCCCAGCGGTTGCATGTATACGCCAGTGCATGTGCACAAAACATCTCGTTTTAATCCGGTAACGAGATGTTTTGTGCACAGTTTTACGCCTGCAATTGTATCAATTACTAAGAGGAACGATGGTGATTTCAACCCTTCTGTTTACAGCGGGATTGGAAGAGATAAGACGGCTCTCGCCGTAGCCGACTGCCCGTATTCTTGCCGGGTTGACACCTTGCTGTGCAAGGGCATTTCTCACGGCTTCGGCTCTGCGCAGGGAAAGCTGCTGGTTATACTGTTCCGATCCGGTGGAATCTGTGTGGCCACCCACCTCAATCTGGGTTTGATTGTATTGATTAAGAACTCTGGCAATCCTGGCTATTTCCGTATAGCCTCCGGGCAAAAGCACGGCGGAATCGTGGTCAAAGAAAGTCTCTCCCTTGAAGGTTGCAGTCAAGACGTCCTCGCTCCGCTGAATGCTGGCTGATTCAGAGCTGGCCATGGCATTGCGAAGTGAATTTTCCTGGTTATCCATGTAGCGGCCCATCTGGTTTCCGGCCAGTCCTCCCAAGGCTGCACCGATTCCTGCCCCGATAAGAGTACCTTTGGTATCCCGCCCAATAGCCTGGCCTACTACTGCTCCCAATCCTGCTCCCACTCCAGCCCCGACTGCGGTACCCTGTTTCTGGTTGTTGTCGAGAGCGGCACAGGAGGTGAGAGATACGACTACGGCTGAACATACAACAAAGTGCGACAATGTTCGTTTCATGCTTATACTCCAATATTATGTTTGGTTTTATG
>RCMY010003655.1_pt1 | contig 13527 bp, 6 predicted proteins | sample 2041341 | NCBI WGS metagenome assembly RCMY01 (sample SAMN09708234, study PRJNA481090) | Marine sediment metagenome, whole genome shotgun sequencing project. | reverse complement strand
ATGCCCGGTCCAAGCCCAACCGTCCCACCACCGCCACTCGGTGATGCCCCACGGATCGCTGTACCAACCCGCTGGTGTGTCGGGTAGGGCCGGCGGTGCCGGTAGGTCCCACAGGGGAGGGAGCGTTCGAGCAGTCGGCCCTGGTGGGGTGGGTTGCACTAGGTGAGCAGCTCGCGGACTCGGTCTTTGGGGCGTCCGATGATGGCTTTCTTCTTGGTCACCACAATCGGGCGCTGGAGAAGCTGCTTGTGCTTGAGGAGAACGTCGACGATCTGGTCCTCGGTCGCTACGTCTTCGTCCGTGAGTCCGAGCTTCTTGAACTTGGAGTCCCGGCGAACGAGGGCGGTTGGTTCGTCCTCGAGTCTGCTGATGATGCTCCGGAGGGTCTTTTCATCGGGAGGGTCCTGGATGTAGTTCACCTCGTCGAAATCAACACCCAGCTCTTCTGCAATGCGCACGGCATTGACCGAGGAGTTTCAATGACGGTTGTGATAAATCTTTACGTCAGCCATGCGGTCAGACTACCGGGGTCTAGTTGCCCAGCATGTCGAACATGTTGCCGCCGCTCATCCCTCGTGCGTCCTGCTTGAGAGCGGTGTCTACCGTGACCGCCGAGGCGTACACCATTTGTCGCAAGGGGTCCGACAAGGGGCGATGAACCTGTAAGACGTAGTTGTCTGCGGTGGTGAACGCCGTCTTGAGGAGGCCCTCAAACGTCTTTGTGATCCGGGCAACCTCGGTGCCGTTGGCGTCTTTGATGGCGAAGTTCCAGGCTCGCCAGTTCTCAGCGAAAATCCCTCCAACTTCCTGGCCATTCACGATGTACATGAACTTGATCTTCCCGAAGACGTTTTTCTGGATGATCTGACCAACCTCGGCGCCGAGCCCGTCCTGAACGATGACCCGCGATTTGATGAACTTGGCCGGGCGAGTGATCAGCAGTTGGGGCTGTCCGGTCATGTCCACCACTTGATATTTGTGGGTGAAGTATTGATCGATGTCGCCGAGGAAGCGGATGACTTTCTTGAACGTGCTCTGCCCAACCTGACGAACCGCTCCCACCTGGTTGCCGTTGGCATCGAAAATGGCGAACTCGGTGTTGACCTCGATCAGTTTCCACTTCTGATTTACCACCAGAATCGGCTGGTCGAGCAAACCACCGCCGCCACCACCGGTGGGCATGGGTGCTCCCCGCCTCTGCGCCTGGTTCATGTGCCGCTGCACCTGATCCTGAATCTTGGTTGGGGCCTGTTGAGGTGCCACCGTCTTGGCGTCTTTCTGGAAAGAATCAACCGCCTGCCGGCCATGGGAGGACACTTGGTCGGTCCAGGCGGTCCCGTCCCACCAGCGGTACTCATGCCTACCGGCGGGATCTGGATACCAGTTTGCGGCGGGAAGTTGTACGTCGCTCATTCCCGCAGACTACCGCTCTCCGTCCCAGCCGACCATCCGGGTTTCCGGGAGCGAACCACTCTTCCAGTGGGTGAACCGGCATCGAGTTGGAATCTGACACAGGAGCATCGATTAGCAGTGTCACACCCCCTGGCTACTGTTGGGACTAGATGACACTCTCGATTTACTCCGCAGACGCTCTCGTCCCGCTCGCCGACCAGCTCACCCAGCGCCTCCGCACGCCTCTTCCAGATCCCATGATGGCAGAACTCATCGCGGTTCCGTCGGTCGGCATGCAGCGCTGGCTGCGGCTGCATCTTGCTAAGAGCCTCGGTGCTTCACCTGGCGGGGCCGACGGAATCGCCGCCAATATTCATATGCCCTTTCCGGGGATCCTTCGTAGCCAGCTATTCACCGCCGATCTAGGCGAGCAGGGGGAGTCATGGCGGTTGGGGCCGCTGACCTTCGCCGTTCACCAGGTGCTCATTGAGAACATCGGCAATGATCAGCTGCGATCGGTAACCTCCCTGCCCGCCGGTGCCACGTGGTACGGCCGGGCCCGGCGGATCGCTGATCTGTTCGATCGGTACGGAACGCGCCGCCCAGAAATGCTGCGCTCGTGGGCAGGTGGTCAGGATCTCGACCCCACCGGCGACACGCTGCGCCTCGATTTTCGATGGCAGCCAGCCTTGTTCCGCCTGGTACGCCAGCACATCGGTACGGCCAGTCCAGCCGAGCGGCTTCCGGCATTGTTGGCGGCGGTGAAGACCAACAGCCTGGTAGTGGACCTGCCCCCACGGTTCAGCATTTTTGGTGTTTCCACCCTTCCCGGCGGTCAGGCGTTCGCCGATGTTCTTCGGGCCTTCGGTGAACATCGAGACGTTGACCTCTTCATGGTCGACCCGGCCCTGGCCACAACCAAGCGGCTCAGCGATGGGTTCGGTCACGTCAGGGAACTCAAACGACAAGAAGACGCCTCCGCTCAGGACGTCCGCCAACCACTTCTCCGAAGCTGGGGGCGGGCATCGCGGGAGTCACAACTCCTCATCACCCGTCTGAATCTGCCGGCGCCCCAACAGCTTCCAACCAATGTCCCGCCCCAGCAGGACACACTGCTGGGCGCATTGCAGGCTCATCTCACCAGTGACGTCCAACCCACAGCACAAATTGTCCCATCCGAAGTGGACAGCACCGTTCAGATCCACGCCTGCACCGGCAATGGCCGTCAGGTGGAGGTGCTGCGCGACGCATTGTTGGCCGAACTGCGCGATGACCCCACACTAAATGAGTCAGACATCCTGGTGGTTTGTCCAGATCTCGCCACCTTCGCGCCCCTGATTCCAGGCGCGCTGGGCCCATCGGCGGAGCGAGCGGCTCCCGGGTGGAGCGGTCCCCCCCGATTGCGGTACACCATCTCCGATCGTGATCTTCCTAATGAAGATGCACTCAATGGCGCCGTCCTGGCGCTCGTTGGCCTGGTAGGCGGTCGCTATCCAGCTTCCCGGATGCTCGATTTTCTCAGCCTGCCGCCGGTCGCCGACGCCTTCATGATGGATTCCGATGATCTTGATCAGGTAGAGCGCTGGCTGGAAATGACCGAGGTCCGCTGGGGTTTGAACGAGGAAAACCGTCAGCGCAACGACCTTCCCGGCCTGGCCACCAACACTTGGAAACACGGGCTCAACCAACTGCTCGTCGGCATGGCCATCAACGACGATGACCTCGTGCTGGGCCCCGGTGCCATTCCCGCCGCTGGCGTAGAAGGCGGCGGAGTCGCCACCCTCAGTCGTCTCTTGGCCTTTGTCACCCGGCTCCAAGCGATCGATCACGAATGGTCCCGACCAGAAACCATCACGGTGTGGAACGAACGCCTCTCCGCGGCCGTCGCTCAGCTGTTTCAAATGCCCTTTCAAGAGGACTGGCAGATCGAACGCGCCCGCTCGGCGATCGCCGGAGTGCTCACCGACGCCACCATCGCCAACGCCACCGACGCCGTCTTCTCGCTCCCCGAGATCGCCCAACTGTTGGAGGAAAGGCTGCGGTCGCGCTCTGCTCGACCGCGGTTCTTCGACGGCGCCATCACCTTCACCTCGCTCCGGCCCCTGCGGTGGGTGCCGCACCGGATAGTCGGAATTCTCGGACTTGACGAGGCGGCCATGGTGAAGACACGGGTCAACGGCGACGACATCCTCGGCTCCAAACCCGACATCGGCGATCCCGACCAGCGCGCTGACCAGCGCCAGGCGCTTCTCGAAACCGTCCTGTCGGCGCGGGACAAGCTCATTATCACCCGGTCGGGTAAGGACGTGAGGTCGAACAAGCCCGCCCCGCCCAGCATCGCCGTAGCTGAGCTGGTATCGGAGATCAAGGTCATCACCGCCCCCGAGTCTCATGAAGAGGTTCTCGAGCGAGTCCAATTCATGCAACCACGACACAGTTTCGATCCTCGAAACTTCCGTGGCCAACCCCCGTTCGGTTTCGACCAGCGAGCGTTGGTTGCCGCCAATGCCAAAGTAGCGAGCCAGGATCAGCCCCCCGGGTCGTCGCTACAATCGCCGCTCCCGCTGCCAAACCCGGATCGGTTGAACGATGTACAGCTACTTCACGACGTACTGCAGGACGGTCCCAAACTGTTTTTCACACGGCGGCTGGGAGCGAGCTTCCGAAAAATTAATGAAGGCCTCGACGACAATATTCCGGTGTATCCAAACAACCTTCTCGGTTGGAGTGTGCTCGAGGACCTCATCGCCAATGCGTTACTCAATAAGGATTTGGGACCTCGGCTGGACGTTTTCCGCCATCGCGGCTCTTTCCCGCCCGGTCCGGCGGGTGCTGAGATCCTCGATCTTCGGCGCAACATCGCCAAAGCGGTAGTTGAAGAGTTGACGGAGCTGAAAGTTGGGGACACACAGGCACTTTCGATCGAAGTTGACCATGGGCCTCTGCGCCTCCGCGGTCAGATCGATCGAGTCAACTCACACCAGGCCATCGGTCCCATCCGGGCCTCGGCATCCATGTTCGACCAGCGATTCAGTCGCCGGTTGTGGCTGGATCTCTGCCTGTTGACCGCTTCGCAGCCTCAACAGCATTGGACCGCAGTTGGCTTGACCAAAGCCCAACCGAACAGCATCGAGAAGGGCAACTTCACCAAATTGCGCAAGATGCGGATGAGGGGAGCTTCCCAACAGGACCGGCTGGATAGCGCCGTTTCGGCAATCGAGCAGGTGAGCCACATGGCGGAGCTGGCAATGACCGAACCGCTCCCCATCTTCGCCAAAGTCGAGGTGACAAGCCTCGAACGGCGGACACTTAAGGGGTGGTCCGGTCAATTTGGTGTGTCGAATAGTGCTCACGCTCGAGCGGCTTTTGGGGTGCTGTCCGATGTGCAGCTTCTCCAACTGCCAGCATTCCCCAACGATCCTGGCGATGATTCCGAGCCGAGCCGATTCCTGCGCTTCAACTCTTACCTCGAAGAGTTGATCTCCCAAACCACCGAGGTGATCGCATGAGTGCCCAACGTTTCACGCTCACCGATCCTCTACCAGCCGGTCGAATGCTGCTCGAGGCGAGTGCGGGAACCGGTAAGACTTACAGCATCGCCGCCCTGGTCACTCGTTTCGTCGCCGAGAATGACGTACCGATCAGCCGGATTCTGGTGGTCACCTTCACCAAGGCGGCGGCCGCGGAGTTGAGAGATCGAATTCGGGCTCGGTTGGCGCAGGTCGCCGAAACCTTGCGACACGTTATGGCCGGCGAGGCGTTCATGGCTGGTGACGACGCCGTGTTGCTGCACCTCGTGTCCGGTTCCGATGCCGTTCTTAAACAGCGATTTGAACGCATCGAGCGGTCATTGGCCGAGTTTGATACCGCCACGATCGGCACCATTCACTCCTTCGCGCAAACACTTCTCAGCGAGCAGGGCGTCGCCGCTCCCACCAATCCCGATGCCACTCTCACCGAAGACACCGAAGTGGCCGCTGATGAAGCGCTGGCTGACATCCTGGCCCGCCGGGGCACGCAAGATTTGCCGGCGGTGAACCCCAAGACCGTGGTCGGAGTTGCCCAACTCGCTCTCAAGAAGCCCGATACTGTGCTCTCCCCAACGCGCCAAGAAATCGATGCGGCCCGGGCCACCCTCACAACCAAGCCCTTCCTCGAAGCTGCCAACAAACTGGCCGAAACCGCCGACGTTGTTGTGGAGGTGGTCGACCGCGTGAACACGGTTCGTCGCAACCGAGCCGTACTTGGGTTCGACGACATCCTCATCGCCGCCCGAGAGCTTGTGACCAACCGCCAAACCGGCCCGCAGGCGGTTGCTGATGTTCGTAGTCGGGTAGATGTTGCCCTGATCGACGAATTCCAGGACACCGACGGCACGCAGTGGGAGATGCTCGACGCTCTGTTCGGCCAAACGGGAGCAACGCTGATCACCGTTGGAGACCCCAAGCAGTCCATCTATCGCTTCCGGGGCGCGGACATCAAGGCGTACCTCGCTTCGTCGGACAGCGCTGACGCGAAGCGATTCACCCTGGGCACAAACTTCCGAAGCGATCCTGTGCTCCTGGCTGGGGTGGAGCGGTTGTTCGAAGGAACCACCTTTGGAGACCCACGGATCGGCTTCGAGCCAGTCGAGAGCGGGAAGGAGCAATCGTCTCCGCTGGAACTGCGTGGTGAATCCGCTTCAGGGGTGGAAATCCGCGCCTTCTCCAACACCGACATGTATGCGGAACCGGCTAAGGAGGCCGCCGGGGCCGACATTGCCCGCCTGGTGGTAGAACACCTCAAGCATGGACAGATCCCCCACTCGGGCGGCATGCGCAGAATGCAGCCCGGCGATATCGCCGTCCTGGTCCGTAGCCACGCCCACGTGGACGCAATCCAGCGCTCGCTAACCCATGCCAACGTTCCCGTAGTGATAGGCAACGTTGGATCGGTCATGTCCACCGAAGCGGCATCGCAACTGTTCGCACTGCTCCAGGCCGTAGCTGCACCGGCCCGGCCCCGGTTGGTGCGGGCGGCGGCGCTGGGTTGGTTCTGCCATCGGACGTGGGAGGATCTCGACCACAGCGAGTCCAACGAGCCCGGTGCCGGAGTGGTGGCTGATCTCCAGGTGACCTTCAGTGAGTGGGCCGAACTACTGCAGAGGGACGGACTCCCGGCGTTTTTCGATCGGATCTGGCAGTACGAAGACGTCGCTGTCCGCCTCCTGCGGTCAGGCCATGGTGAACGTTCGCTTACCGACCTCAACCACATCCGAGAGCTTCTGGAGAGCGATGGGTCGTTTCAACAAGTCCATCGGCTGGTGGAAAGAATGGAACGGCTTATGGCCGACGTCGACGAGGATGCCGATGCCGAACTCTTTGCCCGCCGTACCGATTCGGACGAAAACGCCGTTCAGATCATGACCGTACACGCGGCAAAAGGCCTGGAGTTTCCTCTTGTCATCGCGGTGGGCCTCGGTGCGGCGCCCAACAATTCTCGTCCCACCAGCATCGATCAGGTAGACCGAACCCGGACGGTGATTTTCGGGGCCAAAGGTGCCTGGCCGCGAAAGGATCTGGACTCGCTGATCAAGGCCGAGGAGGAGGGAGAGCAACTGCGCTTGATTTACGTGGCTGTCACCCGCGCCATTCACAAGTCCATCCTCTACCTCGGATCAAAGCCCAAAGCTGCGCCGCTCAGCAAACTTTTGTTCGGCGAGGGAGCGCCCGCGTCAGGAGCGGGGGTGGTCGCTGCACTCCAAACCCGAGTGGTCGGATCCAACGGTGCGTTCCAGGCAACGGTGATCGATGAAGATCAACCCCCCATGCCCTGGCAGGGAGCGGCAAGTCAAGAAACACCCACCCTCTCGGTCGCCACACTGGAGAGAACCTTCGATCGAGATCTGCAACGGTGGTCCTTCACCCGCATCAGCGGGAAACGGGTGCACCCTGGTGACCACATCGAAGAAGGCTCATCGGTGGCGTTGCAGGAGGCCGGCCCCGAACAGGGCGCAACCGACGAAGCTACACCCGACGGGCTCACCGTGGATGATTCCGACGAACAGGGCTCCCCGCTGCCGCTCGGCAATATCGCCGGCGGGGCAGCCTTCGGCACCATGGTGCATGGCGTTCTCGAAGCTGTAGATTTCGCCGCCCCCAACCTCTCCACCGAACTGGCCACCCTCGTTGGCAACGCGGTGGCATGGTCCAAATGGAAGATCGACCCGGCCCAGCTGAGCCAGGGCCTTGTGGCGGCCATCGAAACACCGCTCGGCCCACTTCTGGACAACCGGGCGATGCGTTCGTTCGGGGTCGCAGATGTGCTGGACGAAATGACGTTCGAACTTCCGCTGGCGCCAGCGGTTCCCGCCGAGCGTCGACCCACCGGCACCGATATTGGCAAACTGATCTTGACGCACCTGCCAACGGAAAGCCCCCTGCGGAGCTGGGCTGAGGAGCTTGCCAACAACGTGCTGCAGGTGAATCTGGCCGGTCACCTCACCGGAGCGATCGATGGGATTTTTCGGGTTCGGTCCCACGGGCGGCCGGATCGATACGTGGTTGTCGACTACAAGACCAACCGTCTGGGGACCTACGGTTCTCCGCTGCTCCTCGATGATTACACCGAAGCCGGCATGGCCGTGGCCATGGCCCATCATGACTATCCGCTCCAAGCGCTCCTCTATGGGGTGGCGCTGCATCGGTATCTCCGTTGGCGGCTGGGGGATTCCTACGATCCGGCAACAAACCTCGGCGGAGCGGCCTACCTCTTCGTACGGGGCATGATTGGGCCGGAGACACCGCCCAGCGGATCTGCGGTCCACGGGGTCTTCTCCTGGGCCATCCCACCAGAGTTGATCGTTGGTCTCAGCGATCTCCTCCATCACGGTCACACCGGAGAGGCCGCGTCATGAGCCGCTCCCACGTCACGCCACCGGTGCCAGACCAGCTTCAGTTCCTGCAGCCGTTTGTCGAGGCCGGGGTACTGGAAACAGTGGATGTTGCGTTTGCCAACTTCATTGCCGAGCAGATCAACGGCGATCTCAGAGGCAAACAACAACGCATGGTTGTACTTGCTGCAGCGTTGGCCGCTCGGGCACCCCAGAAAGGCCATGTAGGGGTCGATCTTGGCACTATCGCCACCACCGCCGCAGTCGATAGCCCTGCACCCCACCTCGGGCAGAACGAAGCACCTCCACCGCCGGTGGCTGACCTGCCCTGGCCAAACGGCGAGGACTGGCTCCAGCAGTTCCACACGTTGGTGAAACGTGGCAAAATCCCATCAATTCTCACCGATGGGGCCTCTCCACTGCTCACAAATCTGCCCAAACAACCTCTGGTTTTCCACAACGGCCTCCTCTACCTCCAACGGTATTTCATCTACGAGGAGTCGGTATCAACAGCGCTCAACTCGATGCTCGGATCTGCGCCAACCGCCGGACCCGCAGATCTCGATCCTCGTTCGGTCGCCGTGCTGGATTCATCAGCATTGGAAGCGGCGCAACGGGTCGCCGCCGATCACGCCCTCACTGACCGGCTCACCGTGTTGTCCGGCGGTCCCGGCACCGGCAAAACTTTCACACTCACTCGGATATTGGCAGCACTGCTGGCGGGAAACTCTGAACTTCGCATCGGCTTGGCTGCTCCAACCGGTAAGGCGGCGGGACGGATGAAGGAGGCGATCCAGGCGGCAGCGGCCGACCTCCCCGACGCGGCGGCCAATCTTGAAGGGGTTGAGGCGGTCACCGTCCACCGACTGCTTGGCTGGCGTGATGGCATTCGCTTCTGGTACGACGCCGAGCGGCCGCTGCCGCTCGATGTCGTTGTGGTAGACGAGGTCTCCATGGTTTCGCTCCCCTTGATGAGCCGCCTGCTCTCGGCCATTGGCGGGGCCACAAAACTCATCCTTGTTGGTGACCCCTTTCAACTCGCCAGTGTGGAAGCCGGAGCGGTGTTGGGAGACATCACCGCCAGCGGCGGCGAAATTCAGAGAGCGATCGTCAATCTCACCGCAACCCAAAGGTTTGAGACCAACTCCGGGATCGCCCTGCTTGCTGAAGCCATCCGACTCGGCAATTCCGAGGATGCGTTGGGCATTCTGGCCGATCCGCTCTATCCCGACGTAAGGCTGGTGGACCCCGATCAACGCGGTCCAGTGCTTGATCTGGTTGTCGCCAACGGGAGAGCAAGTCTGGCCGCCGCACTGGAGGGCAATGCCATGCTGGCGGCCTCTCTTGCCAATGATGTCAAGGTCCTGTGCGCTACCCGACGGGGCCCCAATGGTCGGGACCGCTGGCAGAAAGAGATCGAGGGCGCCGTCCTCGCTGCGGTGACCGAAGGGGCATTCCGCGGTCGCTGGTACGTTGGCCGGCCGGTCATGGTCTCGGCCAACGATTACCTGCTCAACCTTTTCAACGGTGACACCGGCGTGGTGATCCAGAGGGGTAAACAACGGGTGGTGATTTTTCCGGAATCCGCCAACCCTCAGCCGCTCGCACCCGCGCAGCTCGGGGCGGTAGACACCTGGTGGGCCATGACGATCCACAAGAGCCAGGGGTCAGAGTTCCCCCATGCCGTTGTGGCGCTGCCCGAGCCCGGTTCGCCCATCCTCACCCGGGAGTTGCTCTACACCGCCGTCACACGCGCTCAGAAACAGGTCACCATCGTGGGCCTGTCGGCGTCGGTCACGGCGGCGATCGCCCATCCCATTCGGCGCGCTACGGGCCTGGCCAGGCTACTTCGAGGCGCCGATATCAGCGGACGGCCCAGACCCTCCTAGGCTGTTGTTGTGGCTGACCTTCCCCCGGGATATCCATCTGACTGGGAGACCGATGCACTGTTGAAGGATGGTGCCACCGTGCACGTGCGGCCCATCCGTCCCGATGATGCCGACCGGATGCGGCGCTTCCACAAACGGCAGTCGCAGGAGAGCATTTACTTCCGGTATTTCCGTCACCGACCTGAACTCAGCGACAAGGAAGTCGACTACTTCACCACGGTTGACTACACCACGCGCATGGCCTTTATCGCCCTCTTGGAAGATGAGATGGTGGCCGTTTCCCGATATGAGGGCGAGGGTGAGGATGTAGCCGAGGTCGCCTTTTTCGTTGATGACGATCATCATGGTCGAGGCCTGGCAACACTCATGCTCGAATACCTCGCCCAGCGAGCCCGAAGCCGAGGGATCACCACCTTTACCGCCACCGTTTTGGCCGAGAACTATCGGATGCTGGGTGTTTTCAAGAGTGCCGGATTTGAGGTCTCCACCCGTTTTGAGGACGGAGCGATCGCAGTGAAGATCGGCATTGCCAACCCCGCCAAGGCCCAGTTGGCCATCGATGCCAGAGACCAGCAAGCGCGGAGCCAGGCGGTGGCCCGGTTCTTCGAGCCAACATCGGTAGCGGTGGTAGGGGCCGGTCGGGGGCCGGGATCAGCGGGCCATGAAATACTTCGCTCGATCCTGGCCGGAGGTTTCACAGGAGAGGTTGTTGCGGTAAACCCCAACGCCACCGAATCGATCCTGGGCGCCACCACGATCGCCAAGATAACCGACCTCCACGACCCGGTGGATCTCGCCATCGTCGCCATCCCGGCTCCGAAGGTCTTGCACGCGGTTGAGCAGTGCGTCACGGCCGGAGTTAAAGCTGTGGTGGTCGTTTCGGCTGGTTTCAGCGAGGTGGGGGCAGAGGGCGAGAAGCGGTTGGCTGATCTCATCGGGCTGGTACGGCGGAGCGGTGTCCGGCTGGTGGGACCGTTGAGCTACGGCGTTATCAACACGAGCGCAGATATCTCGTTGGCCGCCCATTTCCTGCCGGTTGAGGCTGCGGTTGGTTCGGTGGGCCTGCTCTCCCAATCCGGCCCGTTGGGGGCGGCCCTGCTCAACCAGTTCGCCGCCAAGAATCTCGGTGTTAGCACGTTCATGTCGGCGGGCATTCGAGCTGACGTTTCTGTTTACGACGTGCTCCAGTATTGGATCACCCACGAACCGACAACCGTTGTGGCGCTGTACTTGGAGAATTTCGGTAATCCCCGAAACTTCGTGAAGGTGGCCCGGCAGATCAGCCTGGTGAAACCGGTGGTGGCGGTGGCACCAACTGATCTCAACCTTGCATCGGTGGCTCGGGCTGGCGGAATTGTGCTCGTTGATCGAGTCTCTGAGCTGGCGGATCAGGTGCAGCTTTTTTCATCCCAGCCGCTGCCGGAAGGGCCCCGCGTCGCCATCGTCTCCAATGCCACCTCGGTGGCCCGGTTGGCCCGAACCGCGGCGATGGCCGCCGGGTTGGAGGTTGTGGCGCCGTCGGCGTTCACCGATGGCGTCGGTTTTCCCGACCACAGTGATTCTGTCCTGGTCGACGATGCCGACACGCTCTCGCTCGCCCAATCCACTGATGCGGGGGTTTTTGAACGTGCCGTTGTGGCCGCCGCGGTTTCGGAATCGGTTGATTCTGTACTGCTTGCTCTTGTCCCTACGCCGGCCCTGCCCGCAGACAAACTCGATCAAATCGTGGCCGACGTAGATCGCGCTGTCGATAAACCGGTGATTGCGGTGAATCTGGTTGGTTCGCCGAACAACGGAACATCGCCTCCAACCTTCGCCTTTCCCGAACAGGCTGCGGATGCGCTGGGCCGGATGGTCGAATACTCTCGCTGGATTCACACCCATGCCCAGCCCACCCCGGCTGCTGGTCCAGAGTCCTGTACGGCGGTGAGCTCCACGGTTGCTGACCTTCTTGAGGGTCACGAGGTTCGGGTCTTGGATGTTGCCGACCCTGATGCAAATGAGCTTTTTGAGGCGCTCGACCTGCCGGTGGCACGGGCGGTCACGGTGTATGACATCCGTGACGCCAATCACGCCGCGGAAGATCTGGGTTTTCCGGTGGCACTCAAAGCGGCGTGGCAAGACCAACGTCGAGCCGGCGAGGCGGGCGGAACTATTCTGGATATTCGCCACCGGCAACACCTGAAACGGGCCTTCGGCCGGATGGGCGGTGGCAGAGATCGACCCGTCATCGTGCAGGCCATGCAACCGACCGGTGCCCATTTGCGCCTCAGGGTGCTCCAATCTCCGGCTATCGGATCCCACCTGTTCATCGGCGTCGGCGGAATAGGCCGAGCTGACCTCCCGCCTTTCGGTCAGATGGTCTTGCCTGCCGCCACAGCCGACATCGATCAGCTGCTCCTCACACGGGGCTTGGCGGAATTACTGACCGATCATGATCCAGAGTTGATTCGCCCTTTGGTGGAACGACTCTCTGTCGTTGCCGAGTGCGTGCCCAACATCGCCGAACTCGACCTGGATCCAGTGCTGGTTTCGGATGAGAAGGCGGTTGCGGTGGAGGCCCGGGTAACGCTGCGCCTGTGGCCGGCCAACCCCCTTGCCGGTATGCGAACGGTGTAAGCCCGACGCCGCTTTTACCGGTTCTCGACCGGAACGTACTGGCGCTCGCCCGGGCCGATGTAGAGCTGGCGGGGTCGAGCGATTCGCTGCTCCTGTTCGAGCATTTCTTGCCAGTGGCTCAACCACCCTGGCATACGGCCAATGGTGAACATCACGGTGAACATGTCCATCGGGATGTTCATCGCCTGATAGATGAGGCCGGTGTAGAAATCAACGTTGGGGTACAGGTTGCGGCTCTTGAAGTACTCGTCGTTGAGGGCGATCTCCTCGAGCTTCAGGGCGATGTCCAGCAAGGGGCTGCGGCCGGTCACTTCGAATACTGCGTCTGCCTGTTTCTTCACGATTGCGGCCCGAGGATCGTAAGCCTTGTAGACCCGATGACCGAACCCCATCAGGCGTCCTTCGCCGGCTTTGACGCTCTCGATGAAGGGTTCGATGTTTTTGTAGGTCCCGATGTCGTTGAGCATGTGGATCACTTGTTCGTTGGCGCCACCGTGGCGCGGTCCGTACAGCGCCGAGGTAGCAGCAGCCGCCGCGGAATAGGGGTCCGAGTGGGAGGAGCCCACCACCCGCATCGTGGTGGTAGAACAGTTTTGCTCATGGTCCGCATGGAGGATGAGCAGAGTGTCCAGAGCCTTCGCTAGTACCGGATCGGGCTCGTAACTGGGTTCGGCTACTTTCCACATCATGGACAGGAAGTTCTCGGAGTAGTTGAGGTTGTTGTCTGGGTAGACGAAGGGTTGGCCAACGCTGGCG
>RCMY010003654.1_pt1 | contig 13532 bp, 15 predicted proteins | sample 2041341 | NCBI WGS metagenome assembly RCMY01 (sample SAMN09708234, study PRJNA481090) | Marine sediment metagenome, whole genome shotgun sequencing project. | reverse complement strand
CAAACAGGGCCGAGGGCGGCGCCCTCCTCGATGCATTTCTGAGCGCCCTCCTCTCGGGTGACCCCAATGGGTTGCGTGAGATCCTGGCGGTGTCGAGCGGGTGATCCGGTTCATCGTCAATATCGCCAAGCGAACCCCTCCCGATGCCACACTCGATCTGGTGCAGATCAACGGAATGCCCGGCCTCGCCGCACTGCTCGATGGCGTACCGGCGATGCTCCTGGCCTTCGAGTTCGCCGATGATCGTGTTGCGGCCATCCACTCGATCTCGAGTCCGCACAAGCTCACGGCCAGCCGTCATGCTTGGATCGCTGCCGCGGGTGGAGACGCAGACAACGATCCGCGCGTCGCAACCCCACCGAGGCTTCCGACCGGCTCGACTCGCGATCCTTGGCAGCACGGGCCCCGATAGTCACAGTTCGTTGCCAGGCTGCGAATCATCTCGAACGGCCTCATGATGGCCTGCCAACTTCCATCCAGAGCGTGACCCGGGTGGCTCCACGGCGGCAGCGATCGTTGCCGATTCGGGGTATCGGGGCGGTCCGAAGAGTATTCGTAGTCGTCGATCGAGTCTTTCAGTCAGGCGTCGAGTTGATGACTGATCTCGACGGGGTCGACGAGCTTGCGTAGGCCTTCCACGTGAGAGTTCAACGCTTGCTGGCCCGGCCCCGTGATCGACAACCATGTTCGGCGCGTTGCTGCCTTGCCTGTTCGGTGGGAGGTCATGTATCCCGCGTCGGTGAGCACCTTCAGATGCTTCGACAGGTCCGAGTCGCTGAGACCCAGCAGTTGTCGCAGCGCTGAGAACTCGACTTTTCTGCCGGCGGCAACTGCGCCGAGGCATGCGAGGCGTTTGGGGGGAACGAGGGTCGGATTGAGTTCATCGAGACTCATCGCTGCGATGCAGCCCAGCGGTTACGCATTCGGTTGGTGGTGGCGATACCCACAGCGAAGGCAACGGTGGTGGCCAGCCACGCACCGATGAGAGCGAGGACGGCTGGGCCCGAACGATCGGGCACGTCGATCATGCCCCACGTCGCCACGATGACGAAGGTCACGGCCAGGATGATCCCGTAGAACGCCAGCGGTCTCAGCGGCTTTGCCATTCGTCGGGGCGTGGCACGCCGCCGCCTGAGTTGGTCCCACGCCGCGAACACGACTGCGACCCCGCCGACAACTCCGCCGGCGATGGCCCACCCTGCTGGGCCGTCTCTGAACAGTGCGAGACCTGCGATCGACGTAGAAAGAAGTGGAGCGTGCCAAAGCGGCGTCGGTGGCATCCAAGCTTCGGCCTCGGTGGCATCTTGGATGGTCTCCAGCATCGCCAACTGCGCTTGGGGATCCATATCGTCTTCGCCTCTACCAGCTGTAGTTTCCATATTCGCAACTGTTTGTTGCACTTGCCGAACCGTCAAGTAGAAACGTCCCGCTGAGCGCGCCACGTACTCCGCCGCCGCAATGCCGAGGGACATCACAAGATCGCGCTCGCTCCAACAGCGCCTCGTCGTCACCGCCCATCGGGCGGCAGCGGACGAGATCCTCGTCGTTTCGTCAGAAGTCGAGTTTTCTCAGCCAGTTCTGCAAGGTGTCTTCGCGTCGGGTGGCATCGGCCGAGTTCCAGCTCCCGAGTTCGATCGAGTCGACGAGGAGCCCGTCTCGAAGGTAGATGACCCGGTCGCCACGGACGGCACAGCCGGGGTCGTGAGTCACCATCACGACGGTCGTCCCGCCGGTGTGGACGTTCGAAAGTGCGTCCATGACATCGGTGGACATGCTGCTGTTCAACGCCCCGGTCGGTTCGTCGGCGAACAACACGGCAGGTTCGGATGCGAGCGCCCGGCAGATGGATGCTCGTTGGAGTTGACCGCCGGAGACCTCGGTGGTCGCGTGCCCCTTCACATGCTCGATCCCGAACCGTTCCATGAGGTCGTCGACTCGAGCGATGGCGGCCTCTTTGGCGTGCGGGGTGGCCTTCAATGCGGGGAGCAGGATGTTGTCTCGGGTGTTCAGGTTCCCGAGGAAGTAGCCCTGCTGGAAGATGAACCCCATCTTGGTGAGCCGGACCTGGCTCATCTCGGTGTCGTCGAGCAAGGTCAGATCCCGCCCCTCGAGCGACACCGTGCCGTTGGTGGGGCGGTCCATGCCACTGATGCAATACAGCAGGGTCGATTTCCCGGAGCCGGACGCCCCCATGATGACGAGGAACTCCCCAGTTTCGACGCTGAGGTCGATCCCGTTGAGCACCTGGGTTGGTGGATCGGTGGTGTAGAAGGTCTTGGTCAGACCCTTGCATTCGAGTGTCGCGAGCGTGGTTGTCGTCATGTCGGTTCTCATCCTTTGAGCCATGCGCTCTTGTCGGCGACACGTAGCCGTGCGGTCAGCGCAACGGCGCTCAGGTAGCCGGCCACGATCAGGATCGACGGGTAGGCCAGGTAGACCAGCCACGGATTCGGGATGAAGTCCAAGTCGACGAGCCCGAGTCCCGCCAACGAGATCACGGTGCCGACGAGCCACTCGCCAACGGTCGAGGCACCGACAACACCGGCGACTGTTCCGGCGATCACGGTGAGCAGCACCTTGAGCTTGACCTGGGCGGAGATCTCTTGTGCGGAGAAACCGATGGCGGTCAGCACGCCCATGTTCGAGCGTTCTCGGGTGAGGCGGAGTTTGAGGAACAAGCTGGTGATCAACAGGGCAACCCCGATACCGAAGACGCCGGCCAGAATGGCGGCGCTGCGGAACGCATCCGTCACATAGGACAACGTCTGCTGGACGTATTCCTTCATCGGAATGACGGTGGCTGTCGGGTAGCTGTCGCTGTACTCCTGGGCGACGGCGGTGGCGTCAGCGCTGTCGATGACGTTCGCGTAGATCACGTAACCGACCGCATCGCTGGTCACCTCACCTTGCATCTTCGCGGTTTGGCCGCCGCTCGTGACGTCTTGATAGACCCCGCTCACCACCACGTTCTCGACCATGTCGTCGCTGCTCTGACGGATCGGCATCTCGTCGCCTGCCGACAGTTGATACTCCTCGGCGTTCAGAGCCGACAATGCGATCTCACCGACAGCAGGAGTTCCACCTTCGATGAACTCGACCGTGCCGTCGGAGTAGTCGCCGACCTCGATGCGCAGAGTTTCCCAGCCCTCCTCGCCCTCGGTCTGATAGAGGATGTTCGCGAACCCGCGGACCTCGGTGATTCGCTCGTCGGCCGCCATGCCCCTCAGGACCTGGCGGTACTCGGTATCGACGTCGCCGGAGAAGTGGATATCGGCACGCAAGTCACTCTCGGGAGCTCCCAAGTAGGTCACGAAACGGGGGCTTTCGAACGTGGTCAGCAGGTTGGTCGGCACGATCACCAACACGGCCGCCAGAAAGAACACCACCGGGATCAGAATCCACTGGCCAATATCTGAGCGCAGGTCCAACAGCGCCAGCCCCCGGTTGAGGTTGCCACGGCCGGCCGAAGACAGATCGGTGTGCCGCGCCCGGCGGGATTGGCGTTTCGCCCGCCGGGCGGTTTGCTTCTCGTCCAGGGTGCTGCCCTGCACCAACGCGCTCACCACCTCGACCCGGCGGACCGCTCGCAGCACACCACGGCACATGCCGATGACGGTCACATAGACGACCAGCAACGCGGCGACAGGCACGAGAAACGTCGCAAGCCGCTTGGGCGCCGCTGCATAGTTCACCTGGACATTCCGTGTCAGCCAGCTCGCAGCACCCACAGCCAACACGCCCCCGATCAGACAGCCCAACAAGGTCATGACCCGGTACTTGGACAGGTACAGGCTCGTGATCGTCTTGTTCGGAAGCCCGATGGCCTTCATCACCCCGATCTCGCGTACCTCGTCCTCCAACGTCCCTCGGATCACGAAACGCAGGCTGAGCAACGCGATGGCCATGAGCAGTCCACTGACGAAAACGAGTGCCACCGCAACCAAGCCATCACTGAACGCATTGATCAGACGGATCATGCTGTACGTCACGGCCTGCCCGTTCCGAGGCAGATCGTCGTTGGAATCATACGCCGTCTGGAACTTCGAGATCAGGGAGGTATCGGTCAGCCGATACTCCACGATGATCTCCGACGCACCGCCACCAGCACCCGTCAGTTCTGCGAAATCGGCTTCAGAAACAAGAAACCGCGTTGCTGACGAGAGCGACGACGCCATCTGCGCGTCGCGAACGAAACCCTGGACGCCGAAGGTCTGGTTTCCTGAATCGGTTCGGATCGTGATCTCGTCGCCGACCGCCAGGTCGAAGTCGTTCTGATAGGCCACTGGCACGTACGCCTCGCCGACCGACGGCACGGGGATCGTGCCATCGGTGCCGATCAGGAAGTCGAAGTCGTCGTTCTGAGTCACGAACAGGTTGTCGATCAGACTGGCCGACAGGTCGCCCGACTCGCCTGTCCTCGGCCGCTGCCAGGAAATGGCGGCGCCATCGAATCCGAGCATGTCTTCGATCAGCCACGACTCGATCTCGGGATGTTCAGCAGCGAAGGCGTCCAGTTCGTCGGTGTCGTACTCGCCGGCGTGCATCTGCAAGAAATGCGGCGGCTTCGCCTCGGCGAAGAGCGCGTCGACCGAGCCAACCAGACGCTCCATCACCATCGCCCCGGTCGCCATCAAGAAAGCGCTCAGAACGAGCACGACCAGGAGCACGGCGTTGACGCCCCTGTTCTTGCGCAAGTCGTTGTACCCGTAGCGAACGTACAGAGACCGATCACTCATCGTGAAGCACTCCTGACACCCGGCCCCGGAGCACAGGCGCATCCCTGATCATCGTAGGGACCGCTCCGGAGGGACAACACCGCCGAAAGTCCCAGGACCGCGGCCGGAGCCGCATTGGCTCGCGCACGGTCATCGCGTCACACTCGGCGACCAAGAACTCTCCGAACTCCTCGAATGGTTCGATCGCAAGCCGGAGTTGCTCACGTTCACCCGATCGCGGTCGAAACCAAGAGAACGATGTCCGACCGATCCACCATCGCTGCATCAACGGCACCGCTCCCCCAGGACGCACCTGGCGACTATCGCGGTCCTCTGCCTCGACTGACGACACAGGTGTTCCGGGACCTTGCGATCTGGATGGCCGGACTGGGGCTCTTGGTTGGTGCCCTGTTTCCATTCTTCGTCGTTGCCCTCGGCGTCCCGACCAGATATGCGCTGACAGCACGATTCTTTGTGGCCACGACCGTCGCCGGTCTGATCGTGGGCGCCGCAAACCAATACCTCTCTCGCTCTGTCGTCGGATCGCGTCTTCGCTTCATGAGCGCAAAGATGGCGACAGTGGAAACGCTGCTCCGCCAGTCTGCATCAGGCAACACCGACAAGGCCTGCACGCCTGAGTCGTGTGCGATCCGAGTCGACTCCGACGACGAACTCGGCACCGTGCTGACCTCATTCAATCGTCTGGTGACGGCACAGGCCGCTTCTCACCGGGCAAACGACCTCGCGGCCCGATTCGCGTCGATACTCTCATCGCACATCGAGGTGATACCCCTGCTCGATGAGGCCCTCGCCTATCTCCAGAACTCGTTGGCGATCGAGGCATCGGCGCTCTGTGTCGACAACGACGGCACGCTGGCGACCATCGCATCGAACGGAATCGCCGACCCGACACGCCTTGGAGCGAGCGAGCTGATCGGTCGAGCGTTTCGCACACTCGAGGTACTGGACGTGGACATCGCCGACGACCTTCTCCTCGACGGTGGCATCGTGAACTTCCGTCCCCGACAAGTGATCGCCCTCCCGCTCGACATCAGTCTCGTCCCGATCGGTGTGCTGCTCCTCGCGTCAGCTCAGCCGATCGCCGCCGAGGACCGAGAACTCGTCGAGCGGTTGATCCCCGGATTCGCCGTTGCCTTGCACAACGCGCTGAGTCACGAGCGTCTCCAACAGGTCGCCGCCATCGACGAGATGACGGGCCTCAGCAACCGGCGATCAGGTCTCGAGCGTCTCAATCAAGCCTTGAACAACTCACAGCAGAACCGAGAACCGCTCGGCGTGGTGCTGTTCGACATCGACAGATTCAAGGGCGTCAACGACACCTACGGGCACCAAACCGGTGACGAGGTGATCCACGCAGTTGCAACGTCGGCAAAGTCGTGCCTGCGAGAAGGGGACACCCTCATGCGATACGGCGGTGAGGAGTTTCTCGCCATCCTGCCCGGCGCAGGATACGACCGCGTCCGAGACGTTGCCGAGCGGCTCCGACAGGTCGTTGAATCGACGGCTGTCACCGTCGATCAATCCGAGATTCGTGTGACCATCAGTCTGGGCGCCGCCACGTTCAACGTAGGGAACGCCGCACGGCTCGACGATCTCATTCGCCAAGCGGACGCGGCAATGTACGAATCCAAGATGTCCGGACGCAACAAGTTCACTTTCGCAGCCGGGTGATCGACGTCAGTCGTCGTGGCGTCGGCCGCCGCCGCAGACCTGGATGGCTTGCTGGTACGACTCGGTGATCAGACCGTCGACGCCGAGCTCGATGAGCGCTCGGACGTCATCGGCGGATTCTTGCTGTGCGCTCCACGCGTTGACTCGAAGACCCAGATCCCTCGCCCGTCGCATGAACGCCTCGTCGACCATCGACACGTAGGGGTGTACCGCTCGATGTCGCTCATGTACCTCGGCGAGCAGAATCACGTCGGGCGGGCGGCGGCTCAGCAGCAGGAGTGCCGTCGGGGTGGCCGGGCTCAGCTCGACGACGCGATCGATGCAATCGAGGCCGAAGCAACTGATGATCACCTGATCCGTGGCTTCTCGTTGTTCGAGCAGACTCACGCAGAGCTCGGCGATTCGCTGCTGTGGATCGTAGGTTTCCTCGCTCGGGAGATTCTTGAGTTCGATGTTCACTTCGAGGCCCACACACAGATCGAGGGCCTCGGCCAGCAAGCTCACGCCCGCCGGCCGGTCGATCGCTGGTGTCTCGACGACGAGGCGACCATCGGGGTATCGGTCGTCGTGGATCAGCACCAGTTGATCGTCCGACGTCCGACGGACGTCGAGTTCGACACCGTCGACGCCGAGCGACGAGAGCTCGACGAACGAGGCTCGAGTGTTGATCGCGTTGCCGAGCCCACTGGTGGTTCCGTGTCCGAACACCTTCATCGAGGTAGTCCACCACACTCCGGTCCGAGACATTGCGTTCCGAACATTGCGTTCCGAGCCCGAGCCTGGGCCTTCTCGAACGGATCAGCGAGCGCCGGGAACGGGTGCCCGCAGAGCGGCGACGACATCGGCGATACGCGCCCCACGAGCTGCGACCACGATGCGGTCACCGACCTGGCAGCGGTGATGTGTTTCCGACTCGACGAGCTCGGGGGTGGCGTCTGACAGCACCGCAAGCACGACCGCTTCCCCATCGACCAGTTCCAGGTCGAGTTCGGTCTGCAACAACCCGACCGCAGGCGACCCTTCCTCCAACTCGACCACCTCGACGACGACCTCGTCGGAACTGACCCACGCCTCGTTGCTCGTGTCGATCGTGAACCGAGCGCCGAGCAGCAATGCGGCCAGAGCGACGGAGGCTTTCTGGTCCAGCACCACGTGTTCGTCGGGCTCGTCGGCGTCACTCATCAGACCCAGATCGCGCCGCCCATCACGATGTGCGATCACGAAGAGCTTGCGGCCACCGTCGACGTCGATCTCGTAACGCATCCCCACACCCGGAAGCACTCGCTCGGTGACGTTCAACTCCACAGCCCAGCTCCTCGCCATCGGTCACAGATCGATGCCTGCTCCGACCATACCCGGCCGTTTCGCTCCGCCGCCAACACGTCTTTACAAAGTAAAGTCCTGGGTACATACTTGCAGCATGACCCTTCCAACTTCACATGGACTCCGCGGTGCGCTTCGGCTCAACGCCGCCTTCTCCGCCGCCACCGGAGGCTTGCTCACCGCACTTCCGGGCACAGTCGGCGATTGGCTCGACGTCTCGATCGACGGGTGGCTCCGGCTGCTCGGTCTCACGTTGATCGGTCACGCTGCCATGCTGGGCTGGGCGAGTCTGCAACCATCGATCGGTTCTTGGGCCAAGGTGAACATTGCTGTGATCTCGCCGTACCCGCTGATCATGATCGGCCTCGTCGTGTTCGGTGCGGTCGGCAGCCCGCTCGGAGTGGTTCTGCTCCTCACCGACGGCGTCATCGTCGGCGCACTGGCCTTCGCTCAGTGGACGGGTTTGCAATCCAGAATCGATGGAGCGCATCCTTTGACGGCGTGACCACGACCGATCAACGTCTCCTCGATGCGCTCGATGCCGTCATTGCCGAGCATGGTCCCTCCGGTGTCACGCTTCGTCGGGTGGGCACACAGGCCGGGCTCTCACACACCGCAGCCGCCCATTACTTCGGCGACAAGCCCGGGCTCTTCACCGCATACATCACCCGGGCCTGGAACCTCGTCGCCGATGCAGTCGAGTCGGCCGCATCGCTCGACGACGATCGGGAGGCGCTTCTTGCTGCTGCCCACGGCTACGCAACCTTTGCCCTCGACCATCCATCGGCTTTCAGCGTGATGAGTCGACTCGAGCTGGTCGATGTCGACGCACCTGCCCTGTGGGCAGCAAGAGAGCGAGGGTTCCTCACGCTCGCAGCGCTCATCGACCGGGCGCGGGCAAACGGCTGGGCTTCGACCCATGAGACGCTCGACCTCGTCGCGATGACGTGGGGCATGGTCCACGGGATCGTCGATCTCTGGACCGGCGGCCCGCTCGCCGCTCCATACGACGGGCACGAGCTTCCGCCGACACTCGCTCGGCTGCTCGACACGTTCCTCGAGCACCTCGACACCCCAAACCCCTCGATCCCAGACGACACACTCACGAGCTGACGCGCTCGAACGGCTCCGAGTATCAGAAGCGACCGGTGGATCGTCTCGCTCCACCCGCTCAGCGGACTGCCACGTCGGCTGGGCAGTCTCCTCTGGTGATCACAGGGTTCGACGCGAGTTCGCGTCTCGTTCGCAGGAGAACGAATTCGAAGCCCGACCGGAGGACGGCACCGGCTACCCGTTGGTGGCCGAGGTGGTGACCAATCCTCGATCGACCACGGTGTCGATGTCGACGAACCCGGCAGCCTCCAGCAACGCATCGATCACGGCGGGCCGAAGCCGGAGCTTGACGTAGCTCGAGACCCGTTGCTCGAATCCGTCGGCCTCTCGGGTGTGCACGATGTCGTGCACCCGTGTGTGGTCGGGATCGATCTGTTCGAGGAAGCAGGTGAAGATCCGGTCGTGATCGCTGCGAATCGCCAGGAACCGATCGTTGCCGATCGGCTGACTCGTTCCGTCCCGGTACGTGAGAAGCATCCGCCCCCGGGCCTCGAGCGTGTCGAGAGCGATACCGAACATCGACTCGACCGCAGCGAACGACTCGAAGTGGGTCAGGGTGTCTCCCATGCAGCAGATCAACTCGGCCGATTGCGAGTCCCGATCCCCGAACGGACCGGGGGACACCTCGATCGGCAACGCACCGATGTGCGTCGCCAGGTGAGCGAGCATCGAGGGCGACGGGTCGATGGCGGTGACGGCGTAGCCCAGTTCGGCGAGAGGGATCGACTGGTAGCCGGTGCCCGCACCGATGTCGATGGCACGAGCGCCACCGACGGTGGGGGCGACGCCGAGCACCTCGAAATGCACTCGGGTTGCGTCGACTCGCTGGTCCCAACCGCCCTGCATCCAGTCGTACACCTCGGCGAGGAGGTTCTCGTAGTGATCGGTGTTCATGGCCACACCCCCATCTTGGCCGGAGGCGGAGTGGCATCCCATTCGGCCCGGTCGGCGACGAGGCCGAACAACGGCACCCACCAGGCTTCACTCGATGGAAACATCGGGGTAACCCGCGGGCAACGACGACCCGAGAACCTGGTCCGCGACACCCGACCGGAGGATCCTCATGGAATCAGACGCAACGAGCGCTCAGCTCCAACCGGAGAACGACCGACTCCACCTCTCGGGCGACTCCGACGTCCTGGCGAACACATGACCGTCGGCGATCGACTGTCGGCGTTGGCCACAGAGGCGCAGCATGATCTCGACGCGTTGAAGCACCCAACCCGTCGATGGCTGCCGGATCCCGATGGCCCCGATGGTGTGCAGATCGACGATGTGATTCTGGTCGGAGGCGGCCAGTCGGGCATCATCGCCGCGGCTGCGCTTCGACGCGAAGGAGTCGACAACGTCGTCATCTTGGAGCGATCCGCTCCTGGCAACGAGGGGCCATGGTCGACATTCGCTCGCATGGCAGAACTCCGCACGCCGAAGGAACTGGTGGGCAGCGAGCTCGGCATTCCCAGCCTGTCGGTGCGTCGTTGGTTCGAGGCGACACACGGGTCGGCTGCGTGGGAGGCGATCGAGCGCATCCCGACCGCTGATTGGAAGGCCTACCTCGATTGGTTCGCCGACACCACCGACGCCCCAATCGAACACGGCGTCGAGGTGACCGGCATCAGGCCGGCAGACGACGGACTCGTTCTGGTCGAGACCGTCTCGGCCGGCGTGCCGTCGGTTCGCCGTGCACGAGCGGTCGTGTTGACGACGGGGTTCGATGGCGCCGGAGCCTGGCGGGTTCCGGACTTCGTTTCGCAGAGTATCTCCTCCGAGCGCTACGACCATTCAAACCAGCTCATCGACTTCACTCGTCTTGCCGGCAAGCGCATCGGGGTACTCGGCCACGGAGCATCGGCGTTCGACAACGCGTCGACCGCCCTGCGAGCAGGTGCCCGATCGGCCGATGTGTGCTTCCGGCGCGATCGGCTGCCACGCACCAATCCTCATCGGCATCTCGAGACGGCGGGTCTCATGACCCACTACCCGCTCCTCGCCGACCGTCACCGCTGGGCCATCGCTCGCCACTTTCGACTGGTCGACCAACCTCCGCCCGCCCGAAGCTTCCGCGAGGCCATGCAACTGCCGGGGTTCCGTCTGCGTCCGGCGACTCCCTGGTCGTCGGTCGAGGAATCGACGACCGGGTCGATCCTCGTCGCCACACCAACGGGCCAACTCGAGTTCGACCATCTGATCCTCGCCACCGGGGTGGTGATCGACCTCGACGCTCGGCCCGAACTGTCGGTTCTCTCTCGGTGCATTGCGAGGTGGGAACACATGCTTGCATCCAGCAGGTCGGACGACCCCGCACTCAGCCGGTTGCCGTACCTCAATCCCGGCTACGGCTTCGAGCCGACGAACGAGCGGGAGAGCTGGGTCCGCCAGGTCTTCGCCTTCAACGGTCTGAGCGCCGTCAGCCACGGACCGCACTCGACATCGATCAGCGGCCACCGCCACGCACTCCCCCGACTCGTCGACGGCATCACCGAACGACTCTTCCTCGATTCCTGTGGCGATGTGGTGGCCGATCTCCGCGCCTACGACTCCGACGACCTTCCGGTGAGCGACGACTTCGAGCAACGCATCACGTTCGAGAACGCCGCCGCCACCGACAGCGCAGCGAGCGAGACCGCTGCGATCGAGATGGTCGACATCGACACGATCCACTACGAGGACGCATCATGAACTCGGCCACCGAACCACCCACGACCGTCACCGACTTGCCCGTCGGCGTGTTGACCTCCGAGTCGTTCTCACCCTTCGGAACGGTCATCGGGCCGAAGCCCGACGGCACTCCGTTTGGCGACGACGACGCTCGGCTCGATCTCGGCAATGGCACACCGCGTTTCTACACCATGACCGTTCCGGCCCGAGGGCTCGAGTTCGACCGGATCACGAGGCATCGCGATGTCACACAGGTCCTGTCTTCGGCCGGCGGAAACGAGTGGTACGTCGCCGTCGCTGCGCCGACCGGACCGGAACTCGCCGACCTCGACCCGGCCATGATTCAGGCGTTTCTTGTCCCCGGCGACACGGCGATCATGCTGGCGGTCGGCACCTGGCACGCCGGTCCACTCTTCGAGGGAGACCCGCAGAGCTTCTTCAATCTGGAACTCAGTGACACCAACGAGGTCGACCACGAGACCGAACACTTCGGAAATCGTCGGGGGGTCCGACTGCATCTCGTGCCCGCCGGTTGAGGCGTCGGAACGCGAATTCGAGGTCGGTGCGCCGTCGCTTGTGCGTTCCTGCTAGAACCGTTTGATGCCAGATTCCAGTGGATCGATCGCCATCAGTCTGGCCTCTGTGTCGAAATCCTTCCCAGGAGCCGCCTCTCCTGCGGTGACGTCACTCGACCTCGACATCCCCGAGGGGAACATCGTTGCGTTGGTCGGCCCATCGGGTTGCGGCAAGACCACGACACTCAAGATGATCAACCGCCTGATCGAACCGACGTCGGGGACGATCGAGGTACTCGGCCAGCCCCAAGATGCACGCCCCGCCTTCGAGCTGCGCCGAAGCATCGGCTACGTGATCCAGCAGGTCGGCCTGTTCCCTCATCAGACCATTCGACGAAACGTGGGAACGGTGCCGGAGCTGTTGGGGTGGGATCGGGCCGACATCGCCCAGCGAGTCGAAGAACTGGTCGAACTGGTCGGTCTCGACGCATCGACGCTCGACCGATATCCGCCGGAACTGTCGGGCGGTCAACGTCAGCGGGTCGGCGTCGCCCGGGCCCTCGCCGCCGATCCTCCGATCTTGCTGATGGACGAGCCGTACAGCGCCGTCGACCCCATCGTGCGGGAGCGGCTGCAAGACGAGTTGCTCGACCTGCAGTCCAAGGTCGGCAAGACCATCGTGCTCGTCACCCACGACGTCGACGAGGCAATCCGGCTTGCCGACCGAACGGCGATTCTCGATGTCGGCGGCATCCTCCGGCAGTACGACACACCGGAAAACCTGCTGCGCCACCCGGCATCGGAGTTCGTTGCGAGTTTCCTCGGACGCGAACGAGGACTACGACGACTCGCCCTCCGCACCGTCGACGACATCGTGCCGATGCGTGGCCCCACGCTCGGTTCCTCCGATGGGATGGAGCTCGCAGCCGCGACCATGGCCGACAACGGCACCTCGTGGGTCGCCATCGTCGACGACGCTCGACTGATCGGTTGGGTCGACGGCGCCTCGATCTCGTCTGCGTCTCCCGGCGCCGTGCTCGGCGAGTTGACCCTCGAGCCCTTCGTCAGCCTCGTCCGGCCGCAGACTCCGCTGCGGGAGGCCCTCGACACGATCATCACCTCATCGTCGCGCCTCGCTTCGGTCGTCGACGACGACGGCCGATTCGTCGGGATGATCACGATCGACCAGCTGGCCGAGGGGCTCGCATGAGGAGTGCGCTCGACCTCGACGCGCCGGCATCCATCGTCGCTTCGACCGCCGAGTCCTTCATCTGGTGGGGTTGGATCGGCGACCATCTCGATGACATCTGGCAACGAACGGTCGAACACCTCGTGTTGACCGCCATCGCCATCGCGGTCGGTTTCGTGATCTCGTCACTCCTTGCCGCCCTTGCGTTGCGGCTGCGCTGGACGTACGGCCCGATCACCGTCATCGGCTCATTGCTGTACACGATCCCGAGCCTCGCGCTTTTCGCCCTGCTCATCCCGATCACGGGCCTCGGGCTGGTCACCGCGG
>RCMY010003653.1_pt1 | contig 13533 bp, 10 predicted proteins | sample 2041341 | NCBI WGS metagenome assembly RCMY01 (sample SAMN09708234, study PRJNA481090) | Marine sediment metagenome, whole genome shotgun sequencing project. | reverse complement strand
GACCGCAACGTGGTGTCGGGAAACATCGATGACGGCATCGCCATCTACGGTTCGAACGACAACGTCGTCATCGGCAACTACATCGGGACGGACGTCACCGGCAACTTGCCGCTTCCGAATGCGTCCGACGGCGTCTGGGTCGCGTCCGGTGCTACCGACAACCGAATCGGTCAGGCCGGGGCCGGGAACGTGATCTCGGGGAACGGCGACGACGGCATCGAGATCGACGACGTCACCGGTGGAACCATCATCGAAGCGAACCTGATCGGACTCGGGGCCGACGGCGACACCGTCGTCGCCAACGGCCGCCACGGCGTCGTGCTCTACAACGGGGCCAACACGACGCAGGTCGGAAGCGCAGGAGCCGGCAATGTCATCTCGGGCAACACACAGCACGGCGTGCACATCAACGCGAACTCGAATCTGGCAACCTCGGGTAACCTGATTCGGGGCAACCTGATCGGAACCGACTCGACGGGCATGCTCGATCGGGGGAATGGCGGCATCGGTGTCGAGTTGGTCGGCAACGTCCAGATGACCACCATCGGTGGTGCGGGAGCCGGCGTCGGAAATGTCATCTCGGGCAACACCAGCAGCGGAGTCTGGGTCGCATGGGCCGATGGAGTCGAGATCGCCGGGAACACGATCGGTCTGGCTCTCGATACCGACGCGGTGGTGCGGAACAGCGCCCAGGGCGTCCGTGTCGTGTTCGGAGCCAACGTGACGATCGGTGCAGTCGGCGCCGGCAACGTGATCTCCGGCAACGGCTCGATGGGTGTTATGACCTCGGGAACCGCCGTGCTCATCCAGGGAAATCTCATCGGGACCGACGGCAGCGGACTGCTTGCTCGAGGAAATCTCACACAGGGGATTCACGCAGGCGGCACCGGGCTGGTGATCGGTGGAGCCGGCGCCGGCGAGGGCAACATCGTCAGCGGGAACGGCAGTGATGGCGTGCAGTTCTCCAGCGGCGATCGCAGCGCTTCGGTCATCGGCAACCTCATCGGTGTAGGGGCCGATGGGACGACATCGATGGGCAACTACGGACGTGGTATTGCGTTGTTCGACACGACCAATGTCATCATCGGCGGTGACAACGACGCGATGGGGAACGAGATCGCCAACAATGGTTCGCACGCCGTGATCGTCACCGGGACCGGTGACGACATCACGCTGTTGGGGAACTCGATTCACGACAACAGTGGTCTCGGCTTCGATCTGAACCTCGACTCGGTGACGCCCAACGATCCGTTCGACGTCGACACCGGTCCGAACGGACTCCTGAACCATCCGGTGATCTCGTCGGCCACCGAATCGGGCGGCATCGTCTCCCTGTCGGGAACGTTCGATGTACCTGCCGGGAGCTACCGGTTCGAGTTCTTCGTCAATCCGTCCGGTCGGGACCCATCGGGGTATGGCGAAGGTGAGACGTTGGTCGGTACGGCGCTCCTGTCTCATTCAGGGTCTGGCGAGCAGAGTTTCGGGGCAGCTTTTCCCGGTCTCGTCGGCGACGTGGTCACGGCGACGATCACCGAGGCCGCCGCCGGTCCGACCTATGGCGCCACGTCGGAATTCTCGGCCGCAGTCACCGTCGTCGCACCCAGGGGTGCGCTCGATTCGAGCGTTCGACTCAACGATCTCGTCGCTCGCGGCGGACTCGATCTGAGCTGGCCCGCATCAGGGATCGTTGGTGACGGCATCGACTTCGGCGGCTGGACCGAGCGGCTCGAGGGAAGCGGCACTGATCTTCTGTCGAACGAGGTGACCTTGTCCGCCTGGGTGCGTCCCGAGTATCTCGACACCGATCCCCGCGTGGTGGCCAAGGCGGCATCCGAAGGCAACGCCATCTACGAACTCCTCATCGATGACGCGACATCGGAAGCTGTCGCCCGCTTCGATCTGGGTGGCGGACCGGTCGAAGTCCGCGGTGGTTCGACGACCCTCGGGGCGTGGTCGCATCTGGCTGCGACCTGGGACGGCGCGTCGGTGCGACTGTTCGTCGACGGGGTCGAGGTCGACACGGTGGCCGCAACGGGCACGCTGGCGACCGATGTCTCGGTCCCGCTCGTCGTCGGCAACCTTGCTGCCGCCGACCGAGGGTTCGACGGGCTGATCGATCAGGTGCAGGTCGACCACGTAGCTCGCTCTGCCGACTGGATCGCAACGGCTCAGGCCAACGTCGCCGATCCCGGCTCGTTCGTCACCATGGGTGCGGCACAAACGTCGGCTCCGGCTGCGTGGACGGTGTCCGGAACGGTCGGGCGCACCGGTAGCCACGCAATCGAGGCCCCCGAGACCGTCGGCGGCGCCGACGCCTGGCTGACCGCCATCGGCGTCGACGAGCCAGGCGTGGAGATCTCGTCGTGGTGGCGGATCAGTGACCCTGCGGCGGTGGATGTTGCCACATCGGTCCGCACCGGAGCTGCGCCGACCGATCAGAACGAGGCCGGACTGAGCGGAATCGGCCTGGAGCTCGCGACACTCCTGGGCGGGAATCGGATCCAGGATGCCAGCGATCCAGGTTCCATTCCAGGCAACACCTGGGTACAGGTCACCATGCGAAGCGATCAGCTCGGTGTCAGTTCCGTCGTCGTCGATGGCGTGGAACGACTGGGCCCGGTGGCGCAAGCAGGTGGGCTCGCGAGCGGATCTGCCGGGTTCAGAACTGGGCTGCTGCCGCCAGGAGAGAGCTGGTTCATCGACGATGCCCGAGTGCGCCGGCTCGTCAGTGTCGAACCGACGACCTCACTTGGCCCGCTTGACAGGAACTGACCCACCCTTCGTGCGTCGTCGCACACACCGGGGTCGATCAGACGGCGTAGATGTCGTACTCGACGCCGTCGGGGGTGGTCGATCCGATGGCGACGGTGAAGAGCGCGTTGAGCCAGGCGTAGCGTTCGTCGCCGGTCTCGAAACGCGGGGCGGTGCGAATACTGGCAGTGCCGTCTTCGTTGCGAGTGCCGAAACCGGTGTAGGTGACGAAGATGTCGGCGCCGTCGTCGGTCTTGAGTGAGAAGCGGACGTCGAGTGCGAAACTGCCGTCGGGCAGAATGGTCAGCCAATCGCCGGCCGCCACGCCCTCGGCCGCGCTGGCGTTGATCTTCGGTCCGACGAGGGAACCACCGGTCACCGTGGCGACCACCTTGGTGCCGAGCGGACCGGCGACCACGGGCCTGGCAACGTCGTTCGTGCGGGCGGACAGGGTGCCGATGTATTCGGCGGGAAGTGCGTCAAGAGCCATGTCGCCAACCTAGATGAGTTGGCGGTCCATCGGTCAAACAGGGGACGAGGACGATCGCTCAGTGGGGGAGGCGGAGATCGGGGTGAACTGTTTGGCGACGAAGGGAGAGGTCATCGCACGAAGGACGGCGGTATAGCCGGGATCGAATCGCATCTCGTCGCCGGCCCGCATACGAGCGGGGGAAGACACGACGAGGTGGTCGCTGCTTGCGGCCAAGATCTCGACTCCCGGTGGGGCCTGGAGGTCGCTGGTCTCGGTGTCTTGACGGCCGATCGCGAGGATGGTCTGCCAGACCTCACCTCGGTCCACGACGTCGGGAGTCTCGCCGAACGAGTTCTGGTGGGCGCATCCCCATGGCCGACTGGGTTTTCGATTCGACTCGATGACCTCGGCGACGATCACGATCGCGTCGGTGTGGAGCCCGGGAATCGGCCGTCGATGAAGCGGTTCTCGGCCGAGAAGCATCGACTCGCCGAGACGGAGGTTGTTGACGCGGCCGAGGTCGCTCGTCTCGAAGGCCCAGTCGAGATTGGCCGAGTTGCCGCCGGACACGATGTCGATGGCGATACCGAAACCGGCCTCGACCGACTCGACGATGGTCGACAACTGTCCCATGTTCGTGTCACTCGGAGCGATCCCGTTTCGGCAGGCGAGATTCGCCCCGATCCCGGCCAAGCGAAGATTTCGACAGCCGAGCACGTGACGAACGGTGTCGTGAACCATGCGAGGCATCACGCCTTCTCGGAGATCGCCGAGTTCGACCATGAGCATGACGTCGTGGATTCGCCCTGCGTTCCGCGCCGCTGCCGACAGCGCCGAGAGCACGTCGATCTCGGTGTTCACACTCATCACGTCGGCTGCGATCACCCGCTCGACCTGGCTGGGCATGGGCGTGCGGAGCAGCAGCGCCGGAGTCGCGACCCCGGCGCTGCGAAGCTGTTCGATGTTCTCGATACGGGAGTCGGCGAAGGAGTCGACGTTCTCCAGGAGCGTCGCCAGTTCCGGAGCACCGAGCATCGCCTTGGTCACGGCCGTGACCGTGATGCCACGCTCAGCGCATCGAGTGACGAGCTCACGAGCATTGGCCGCGATCTTGTCGAGGTCGATCTCGATTCGGAGCCCCGTCACCCGATGGCGATCGCTGGCTCCGGTTCGAGTTCGGGGAAGGCGGCGAACACCATGTCGAGAAGGCGACGAGTGGGCCGGGTCAGTGCATCGGTGACCGGGATGCCCAGCTCGACCTCGTAGGCGGTGATCGCGAGCGAGACCTCGGCGTCGGTCATGTCCTCATGGTTCAGGGTGAGGCCGATCACCTTGGTGTCGGCGAAGGTCTCGATCAGATTGATCTCGCTTGCTGCGGTCGGCATGGGGAAGGCCGGATAGTCACTGATGGTCCGTCGGGCTGGGGCGTGCTGGAGAATCACTGCGGCCGGGCGGCTGCCGCGCAGGATCGCCGTCGAGCTGAGGTAGGTGGGGTGGCTGACTGCTCCCTGGCCTTCGACGATGATGACGTCGGGGTCATCGACCTCGACGGCTTCGAGCACGGCAGCTTCCAGCTCACCGGTCACGAACTGGGCGGGGACGGCATCGAGAGCGACACCGTGGCGGGCGCCCTGGATCAGGCTGGTCTGGCCGGTGCCGACGAGAACCGCCTTGATTCCGTGGGCATTCAGGGCCCTGGTGAGAATGGTGGCCGTCGTACGCTTGCCGATCGCTCCGTCCGTGCCGAGGATCGCGATACGAGGGCACGCGACATCGAGGATGCGACCGCTGAACATGCGAAGCTCGGTCTTGGCCCGTGGACGGCGGATGTCGGAGATCACGACCGAGTTGATCACGGCGGCGGCGACGAATTCTGGGTCGTCGTTCAAGAATTCGTGGAGTCCGTTGATGATGTCGAGCCCATGGCTCATCGCATCGAGCAGCACATCCCGCTCGGTGGCCGAGAGCAGGCCGCTCGTCGGCGCCACGCCGACGATGAAGAGCTCGAGCGTCCCGTCGGCCAGTTCGATGGCCTCGTCGAGGTCGGCACAGATCGGGATGCCATTCGGCGTGCCGTCGAGCACCATGCCGGCATCTTGTCCGGCCAACCGACTGTCGATCACCGAGGTGATCTCATAGCGCTCGCTGTGGCGAACCAAGCCGTTTGCCGTCTTGCCGTCGATCGCTCCGAAGTTGGCCTCGCAGTAGACCGTGGCCTTGAGCGGGCGCTCAAGGGGCGCGTCGGAATGTTTGGAATGAACGTCGTTGGACATGATTCTCCTCGGGTTTTGCTCAGAGGAGGCGAAAAGGGATTGTTCGGCCGAAACAGGCGGCCCGAATGTCAAACGAGAGGTCCCCACCAAGAGTGGAACGCAACGCAACCTTACGGCGGCCGACGCAACAACGTCGGTCGCGGCAGTCCCCATCGGTTCGATCCACGATCCCGGGCTGACGCTGGAAGAGATCGACTCGGCGCCTACAGGGCGGCGAATGCCGCATCGGCGGCGCTGATGGCGTCGTCGATGGCCTCAGCGTCGTGCGCGGCATTCAGGAACCAGTTGAGACGCGGATGGAAGATGGCGCCGTGGTGGGCCGCGATCCGCGCGAACCGCTCGCCGAGTAGCTGACCCCGGTCGTCGACGAACCGCATGCTCGGCATGGTCGGTGGACCCGACCAGCTGATCGCGTGGCCATGTCGTTCGGCCGAGGCCACGATCCCCGAGCGAAGGGACTCCCCGGCCTCGGTCATCGTCACAAGAGCGTCGTCGCGGTCGTAGATCTCGACGGTGGCCTTGGCCGCTCGCAGCGCGACTCCTTCGAAGCAGAAGGTGGCGGTGAACAGCAACTGGCCGGCACCCGCTCGGGCGGTCTCGTTCCCCAAGAGCAGCCCGATGGGATGCCCGTTCCCGAGAGGTTTGCCCAGACAGACCAGGTCGGGAAGGAGCCCGGCGGCGAACTGGGAACCCAGTGGGTGGAGTCTGAGCCCGTGACGGACGTCGTCGAGGATGACCTTTGCTCCGGTTGCGCCGGCTGCGCTCGTGATCGCCGCGGCCATCTCGGGCGACAGATCGATGGTGTCTCGGGCCGGACTCTGTTCGAGCGGATTGATCAGGATCCCGGCGAGATCGGTGCCGTGGGCAGCGACGGCCTCGGCCAGACCATCGGTGTCGTTCCAGCCGACCCACACGATCTCACTGCGGTGTGCCTCGGGCACGCCGGCGCCGCCCGAGACGACCTCGGGGCTGAAGCCGTGATAGGCGTAGCGGAACTGGATGACCTTGTTCCGACCAGTGGAGGCGCGAGCCGTTCTCAGTGCCAGCGCGACCACGTCGGATCCGTTCTTCGCCGCGACGCCCCAGGCCATGTCGGGCGTCCTGTCGACCATGAGCTCGACGAAGTCGATGAGTGCACTCGGATACAACGACGCGCTCGTCGCCTTTGCCGCCTGGGCGCGTGCTGCTTCGTCGACCTCGGGATGGTGGTAGCCGAGGAGGATCGGACCGTTGGCGCAAAGGAAGTCGACATAGGTCTTGCCGTCGGCATCGGTCACCCGCGCTCCTCGGCCAGATTCGATGAATCCTGGAAGATTGCCCCGGCCCGCGAAGTCGGCGGATCGAGTGAGGTACATGGCTCCACCCGGGAGCACACGATCAGCGCGCTGCCAGAGTGCCTGCGCGATCGGGCCATCGACGGAGTCGGCGGGATCGACGGAGTCGGAGGGTGAGCGGTGCAACGAGTTCTCGATTCGTGGAGCGGAACTCCCAGCCTGGGCGTGGGGGCCAGGGCTGGCAAGTCGAACCGTTGCGAACGAGAAGCTCCGGTGTCACCAGGTGTCGACGGTTGCCTTCATCGCATCGACGAACCGACGGATCACGTCTGGGCTCGCACCGGAACGAATCGTGACCTGGAGGCCGAGGAAGAACGAACTGAACAGATCGGTGCGCTGCTCGATGAGGCTCGGATCGGTGTCGGGGTGTGCGTTCGCGACGAGCCTGCCGATCTTCTCTTGCAGGACGCGTCGGTAGTCGGTGGCGAAGTCTTCGTAGCCGGGTGTGGTTCCCCGCAACTCGTTGGATGCCATCACCATCAGGCACCCGTCTTTGCCCGGACCCGAGACGGCATTGGCCTCGAAGAGATCGAGGAAGGTGTGGATCCCCTCGATGCCCGGGCCGGCGGTCTCGATCAACTGGGTCAGTTCGTCGGCCCGCTCGGAGAGGTAACGACGCAGCACCGTGGCGAACAGTTCGTCTTTGGTGCCGAAGGTTCGGTAGAGGCTGGGCTTGTGGACGCCGCTTGCCTCGACGATGTCGGTCATCGAGGTCTTGGAATAGCCCTGGCGCCAGAACAGCGCCGTCAGCTCGTCGAGGACCGCTTCTTCGTCGAACGACCGGGGTCGCCCGATCGTCGGATGCTCCGTCGTGCTCATCTTTCCAGCCTAGGTCGCCTATGACCTTTTGGAACTCACCGGTTGCAAAGGGATTCTCGAGATCAGGACCATGAGCTTCCCGACCATGAGCTTCCCGACCATGAGCTGCCGGACCATGAGCTTCCCGACCAGGAGCTTCCCGACCAGGAACTGATCGCAGGTGCAGTCCTCGAGAAGAGCGAGCGACCGAGAAGCGACGTGGTCCGCTTGAGGACCGTCGTGGTCGTGTTGACGGTGGTGGGGGCGAGGTTGGTGACGATCGAGGTGTCGACCGAGATGTTCAGCGACCACCAGCCGTCGTACCACGACGATGACAGGAGCGGATTGATCGACAGTGTCTCCCACCACGTGCCATCGGTGGTGAGCGCCGCCAACCAGTCTGCGTTGTCGAACGGGCCGGCAAACGTGTTCTCGCCGATCAGCGCCTGACCGTTGATGGTGACGATGTCGGTGCCGCGTGCACCGTCGAGGGTGCCGGTTCCGACCGAGCGCTCCCAGGTCTGTGTGGCGTTCGCCGGGACCGGAGTGGTCAGGGCAGCTTCCACGTCGACCATGGCATCGCTGCCCGGAACGTCGGTGCGAGCCGAGGCGATCAGGATGGCCTTGACCTCGTCGGGGGTGAGGTCGGGACGGGCTTCGAGCAGGACCGCAACCGAGCCGGAGATGGCTGCTGCAGCCTGCGACGAGCCGGTGCCACGCATGTAGCGATCGGCAACCGCACTGTTCGGGTTCTCGACGTCGACTCGGCCGCCGGGGGTGCGGAGGCTGAGGACGGTGGTGCCGGGTGCATAGATGTCCGGCTGGCGGGCGGCGGTGTCCGACGTCGTCGAGTAGCTCGCCGGCTGCCAATCCTGGGTCTCACCGACACAGTTGTCGGGCTCGGTGACCTGGGAGTTGTTCTCCGAGAGGGCGCCGACGGCGATGACCAGAGGATCACGAGCCGGGTTGGCGAGCTCACGATCGACTCCGTCGTTTCCTGCGGCGACCACGACGACGATGCCGTGATCCCAGGCGTTCTCGACCGCTCGGACCAGCGGGTCGATGCGATAGTCCTGTGTGCCGGTCGAACGGTAGGAGAGGTTGATCACTCGGATGTTCTTGCCGTCGTCGTTGCGGTGGGCGACGACCCAGTCGACGGCGGCGATGACCTGTGAGACGTCGACGGCGCCGGTGTTGTCGCCGACCTTGACGTTGACGATTCGGGCCCCGGGAGCGACGCCGGTGATGTCGGAACCGTTGTTGCCGGCGATGATGCCGGCCATGTGGGTGCCGTGTCCGTAGGTGTCGCGGAAGCGGAGGTCGTTGTAGGGGGCGTCGAAGGAGAGGTCGGGGCCGTCGAGGACCTTGTCGCCGGCGAGACCGTCGACCGGCACGGTGCCGGTGTCGATCACGGCGACGTCGATGCCCTCACCGGTGTAGCCGGCGGCGTGCGCCCGGTCGGCTCGCATGAACTCGTTGAGATTGGCCAGCGATCCGGTGGTGCCATCGGCGCTGTAGCCGGCGGTCGTCGCGCAGTCGAGGCCGACCGAGGACGGAAGCAGGGCTGCGCCTGCGGTGGCGGGCGCCACACCGACGACGGCTGTCGCCGACATCGAGACCGCAACCGCGGCTCGCTTCAGTCGTTGGAGCCGACGCGAGCTGCGTGGCGGATGGGGGAGTTCCATCGAGTGTCCTTGAGGCTTGTCCGACGCTGTGACGCCTGACTCGGCGCTCTGGAGTCCTCGTCGTCTGACCGGCCTGTCTTGACCCTGTTGAGTCACTTTACCCATGTCGAATATTCGCGATGCTTCGGCACCCAATGGCGAGAATCGGGCCTTCTGGAGCGTTCACCCGACTCGTGCAGTGGCTGACCGGTGTTTCCTTTCTACGCCAGTCTGGCGATGCGGCCGTGCCTACGCGTCGACGAGGCCGACATAGACGGTGACGACCTTGGTGACGAACCCCTCGCTGTTGCTGCCTTGGTGATCAAGCTCGGGATGTTCGTACAGATCGAGGTACGAGGTCGTTTCGAGCCGCCAGTTGTACGCCATCGTTCTTGTTTGGCTGGGTCCGGTGGTGACGGCGGTCGACCCGCCATCGGGTTCAGGGAAGGTTCGGGTGGATTGCGGCGGGACGGTTCCCGCTTCCACTTGCACGAAGTCGGTGTCGAATCCGACCTTGGTCCGCTCCTTCCACGTCATGGTGATCACCTCGGGAACCTCGACGCAGGCACAGTTGACATGAAGCGTCCCGATCCCGAAGGGGCTGAGCCACCCGTTCCTGACGGCACAGGCGAAGCACGGCTTGGCGCTCGTCGTCGAGAACCGCTTCGCTGTCTGCGTGGTTGTCGCCGGCGGCGTCTCGGACCCGTTGGCCCATTCTGTTCCTTCTTCAAGCATGGCTGGCCTCCAACTGGGCAGAGCGCCATTGCCTGCCCGTTTCGAACTCCGACAACGCCCACCCGTCACCTTGGGGAATCAGCACCGAACCGATACCGGCCCCGGAGGGAAGCTCGGCGACCGGAACCTTCGTGCCGTAGGTCCAACGAGTCAGACCGAACTGGCGGTACTGGAGGGCTTTGAGCGTGGCGTCGCCGCCGTCGATGAGCGCCACTTGGAACGCTTCGACAGCAGCCAGCTCGTCGCGATCGACGACGTCGCGATCTGAAGTAGCGGGCGGGCCGAACAGCAACACGCCGTTGCCGAATTCGTCGACAGTGAGACGACTGTCGTCGCCCGGCACGAGTGTGACGACAATGCTGAACCGGTCGTCGGGTTTGGTGGGGATGGTCTTGGGTACTGGTGTGTGGCCGGGCGCCCAGACAAACAGTTCGAGCATGCCCGGTTCGACCATCTCGAACACGACGTTGCCGGTGTCGCTGGCACCGACGTTGGGTGAGAACTCCAGTTCCCGGGTGTACGGGCGGGCGGCTTGGACCTCTGCGCCCGCGATCGGGTTCCCGTCACCGTCGCGAACCCTGACGGTGACGGTCGCAGCGCGGGCTCGGCGCGCGGCGTCGCTTTGCCAGCGCAGCACCACGGTCTCGGCCGGCTCGGCGCCATCGACCGCTGCGATCTGGGCGACCCGTCTGGCGCTGAACCATGCGAGTCGGGCGTAGCTACCGAGGCCGGCGTCGACGAGCTGGTTGGCTTGTCGGGGTGTGATGCCGGTCAGCTGCAGCATCCTGGCTTGGGGCACGAAACTGGACGTGACCTGGGCGGCGCTGATCCCCTCGATCTGCTCGAGGTCGGCGGCCACATGCACCGGGTCCATCCTCAGAAGGTCTTGGGTGTACCGGTACCCGATGGTGGCCATGTGGGCGGCGAGTGCCGGCCCGATGCCGTTGATGTCTTCGACCAGGTTCCATTGCTGCGCGGTCACCATGGCCGCCCCCGACGTCGGGTTGGCCTCAGCGGTGGCCTCGATGCTTGGACGGGGCGGGATGGTTTCACAGTGCCTTCTTTCGGATCCGGAATCTTGGGAACGGGGATGTCGGGTGTCGGTGGTGGTGAGACCCGAGTCAGGCGGCGGCGCGGGTCATCGGCGCAGCTCGAACAGAAGCGGCAAGTGATCGGATGTGCCCTTCCTTGTGACGCGGGAGAAGTTGCGCGGACGGCCTGACGGGGTGGCGACCCGACCAGAAGTGTCGAGCCGGACTGAGTCGGGGTCGAACCTGAGCCGGTCACCGGTCAGCAAACCCCGTGAGACCACGACCTGGTCGAGCATCTGATAGCGATTGACGAACGTCTCACCCGACGACGTTCCGGCGATGAAATACGATCCGGTGTCCGGTACTGCAAGGAACTTCCAGCACGGGTTGAACAAGAACGTGTCGTCCCCGCGATACCGAGACGCCGACTCGAAATGGTCGATGTCGTTTGTCGGACCGACCACCCGGTCGATCTCGCTCGAGGCCTGCAGATGATCCACCATGCTGCGACTGTGAGGTTCGTCGTTGAAATCACCGACGACGATCACGTTCGAGTCGTACGTGGCCTGAACCTTCGCGAGGTCGTCGCGAAGGCGGGCACGTTCGTAGTCACCGGCCGACAGCCGCAGCCGGTCACGAACGATGAACGCAAGGTTCTCTGCTGCAGCCAGGCGCAGCGGCTCGGTCCGGTAACGGCCCGGTTTGCGCGACGGCAGATGGCAGCCGATCACGGTGACCCTGTCACGCCGTCCGACCAGCTTGAGTACCACTTCGAAGATGTCGCGGGTCGCGTACCGCAGATGCACGACGTGCGACGTTGCCGACAGCACCTCAAACCGGGCGGGGTCGACGGCGAGGGACACATCGATGCCACGCAGATCGCTTGTCCCTGATAGGTCACGTACAACCTGGAGTCGGCCACCTGACGCCTTGTGACAAAGCGATTGGAACAGGTCGTCGTTTTCGACTTCGCACACCGCCAACATGTCCGGGCCGGCCCCGCCGAACCAGCCGCCTATGGCGTCCGCGAGGTTGGCGACTTTGGCGTCGAGAACCGCCGGGGTCCAGCCGTCCGACGCCGTGTAGTTGAACTCTTCGGCGATGGGGTCGTCGCGCGTGTCGAACAGGTTGCCCAAGTTCCACCAGCCAACGCGATAGTCCGCCACGCCCCTCCCTCAAAGGTCCCCCTAGTAGCTCGATCTCAAACGTAGTCACAGATCGTTCGCTGCGCCTCGGGGCTCCCCAATCGACACCACGAGCAGGGCTGTCACACGAGCGCATAGACGTCAACACCTTCGCCGCCAGCACCTTGAACCACGAGGAGTCGCGACACCCGATGACGAGAATCGGGCCTTGTGGAGCGTTCACCCCACTCGTGCAGCCGATCTTCAGTCGAGGACGATGCCGAACATCTCGGTCACCGCCCGGACCTCGTCCGAGATCTCGACGTTCCTCGGGTCGTAGCTCGGCGACATCGACTTCAGCGTCCCCTGCAGACTGCCGGACCGCCAGCCACGCTTCGCCGCCTGCCACTTGATCGTCCTGCTCGAGATGTCGGGGTCGACCTGGTCGCGGTAGACGACCGTGGCCATGGCAAGCAGATACCGGAGATAGTGCATCTGGGCCCAACTGCCGATGGCCAGCCGGTACGGATACTTGCCGACGACGTGGTCATAGACGTCGAACGTGACCGTTCGGTGCTCGATTTCCTCGGCGAGATGCCAACCCATCAGCTCGGTCCACTTGGACGGAGCGGCCTCGGAGGCGCCACCGCCCATGCTCGAACGGGCCAACGCGAACGTCATGGCTTCGAAGCCCTCGGCGTATGCCAGGTTGAACGCCAACGACTTCTCGGCGGTGAACCGGCGGTAGTCGGCCTCGAGGCCGTCTTCGAGCGTGCGCATCTCGGCGGCCGCAGCGTCGCCGAGTTGTCGGCGCACCACGTCGTTGATGGCGGCATGGTTCTTGTAGTGCTGGGCCTCCTGGGCGGAGAACGCCTTGATGTCGGCGGACAGGCCGGCATCGGCGACCTTTTTCGACGCCACACGCATGGTGCGGATGAGGTACGGCTCGAGATAGGGGAGCGTGAACGACAGCCCCACGGTCTCGCACGACTTCTGTGGGTCGCTGGGATCGGCAATGACCGGAAGATCCGCCGGCCACTCGAACTCCGGACGACGTACCACGATCGAGGCCACGCGCTGCTCCCTTGGTCTCGGAGGACGACTTCCTCCGAGACGCACCGTAGTCGTTGCCGGTTCTCGGCTCTGCTTGCTGGTCTCAGCCGCCGGCGCCGCTGCGGAGCGCCTTCTTGTCGATCTTGCCGAACACGGTGGTCGGGAGTTCGTCGACGATGGTGATCTGTTTCGGAACCTTGTACTTGGCGAGATCGGCTCGGCACTTGGTGACGACTCGCTCGGTCAGGGCCGCATGATCGTCTTCACCCTCTTCGGGGACGACGAAGGCCACGACGGC
>RCMY010003652.1_pt1 | contig 13533 bp, 11 predicted proteins | sample 2041341 | NCBI WGS metagenome assembly RCMY01 (sample SAMN09708234, study PRJNA481090) | Marine sediment metagenome, whole genome shotgun sequencing project. | reverse complement strand
AAGGAGGTCCAGAACGGCAGGATCACCAGCATCATCAACGTGGCGCGCCATTCATCCGGCGCCTTGGCCATGCCATATGCGATGGGATAACCAACCAATAGGGTCAACACCGTCGAGATAAAGGCAATCCGCAGCGAGCTAAGATAAGCTATCCAATAGAGATCATCTTGGGTGAGAAAGACGAAATTCTCGAAATCCAACTCGCTGATCAATGCGCCAAGGCCGTCCCTGAGATTGGGCGTATAGGGCGGGATCGCAAGCGCCGCGTCCGACAGCGAGATTTTGAAAACGATCAGGAACGGCGCCAGAAACAGGAGCAGCAGCCAGAGATACGGGACCGCGATCAGAGCGGTGCGGCCCATCCTCATTGCGCTAACATCACGCCAGCCGTCGCGCTCCATGATATCCACACCGGATCTTCCCATGTGATGTCACGACGGGCAAGACGGCGGGTGTTGGCCGTTTGGGCCTTGATGATTTGGCCGCCGGGCAATTCGACATGATAGGTGCTGAGGTTACCCAAATAGGCGATGTCCAAAACCTTGCCTTGCATCGCATTCGCTGCATCCTCGGGTTTCTCCGTCGAGATGCGAATTTTCTCGGGCCGGATTGCCAGATGGGCTTTTTGCCCTTCACTGAATGTTATCTGAGAGGCGGCTGTAATCGGGGCTTGCCCTTCGGTCCATGCCAGACTGTATTGCTCTGCGCCGGACGGGCTGGCCTTGCCTTGGATGATATTCACATCACCAATAAAATCAGCAACATAGACGGAATTGGGATACTCATAGATCGCCGCAGGCGTGGCCACCTGAATGATCCGGCCTTCGTCCATAACAGCCACACGGGACGCGACGGTCATCGCTTCCTCTTGGTCATGGGTCACAATCACAAATGTCGTGCCCGTTGTTTCCTGAATATCCATCAGTTCAAACTGGGTATCCTGCCGCAGTTTCTTGTCCAGCGCGCCGAGGGGTTCATCCAACAATAGCAGTTTTGGTGCCTTGGCAAGCGAGCGCGCCAAAGCAACCCGCTGCCGCTGACCACCGGAAATCTGATGGGGTTTGCGTTGAGCGAATTTTTCCAAACGCACCAGCTTGAGCATCTCATCAACCCGCGCTTCAATTTCGGCCTTGCTCTTGCGATCACGTTTGAGGCCAAAGGCAATGTTTTCCCAGACAGTAATATGCGGGAAAAGCGCGTATGACTGGAACATCATGTTCACCGCGCGCTCGTTTGGCGGCACATGGCCGATGTCTTTTCCGGCCAGCTCTATCGTTCCTTCGGTAAGCGATTCAAATCCGGCCAGCATCCGCATCATTGTTGTTTTGCCACAGCCCGACGGGCCCAGCAGCGCAAAGAATTCCTGCTCAAAGATGTCCAGCGTCAGATCATCAATGGCAACAAATTCACCAAACCGCTTGGTGACGTTCTGAAATCGGATCAATGGTTTTTCGTTAGGGTCTTCCCAAGGGGCAAAAACAGTCTGGCTCACGAGGCGGGCATCCCTTTGATGGTCAATGAAAGAGGGCGCAGTTGATATCAACTGCGCCCTGCTTTGTAACTTAGATACCTGATTTGATCTTGGTCCACATCCGCGTCACGACCCGTTGAACTTTGGGGGCATAGGGTGAAGTGGTATAAAGATTATCAAGCGTCGCCGCGTCTGGATAGATCGCCGTATCGCCGATCACATCTTCGGCAAGAAACTCCTGCGAGGCCTCGTTGCCGTTGGCATAATAGACATAATTCGACGCCGTCGCCATGTTCTGCGCGTCCATGATGAAGTTCAGAAACTTATGCGCAGCCGCAGGGTTGGGCGCGTCCACGGGAATCGCCATATTGTCGAACCACATCAGCGCGCCTTCTTTTGGCGCGTAATATTCAATCTCGACGCCATTGTCGGCTTCTGCTGCGCGGTCACGTGCTTGCAGAATGTCGCCGGACCAACCGATGGCCACACAGATGTCACCGTTTGCCAGCGCATTGATATATTCCGAGCTGTGGAATTTCTGCACAAACGGCGCAATCGCTGACAGAAGCGGTTCGGTCTTGGCAATCACATCAGGGTCCTGGCTGTCGGGGTCTTCTCCGATATAGGCCAGCGCCGCGGGAATGATCTCTGCTGGGGCGTCAAGGAAATGCACGCCGCAACCCGCCAGCTTCTCCATGTTGGCCGGATCAAAAACCAATGCCAATGAATCAACTGGCGCATCATCGCCCAGCGCCTCTTTGACCTTGTTGATGTTCACGCCGATGCCGGTTGTGCCCCACATATAGTTGATCGCGTATTCGTTGCCGGGGTCATATTTGCTGACCCGGTCGCTGATCACTTTCCACATGTTACCAGAGTTGCTTAGCTGGGATTTATCCAGCTTCTGAAACGCGCCTGCGGTAATTTGGCGTTGCAGGAAAGTGCCCGAAGGCACCACCACGTCATAGCCGGACCCGCCAGCAAGCAGCTTGGTTTCAAGCACTTCGTTGCTGTCAAAGACATCATAGATCAGCTCGATCCCGGTCTCTGTCTCAAATTTCTCCAACAGGCTTTCGTCGATGTAGTCGGACCAGTTATAGACCCGGACTTCTTCGGCAAACGCCGTGCCAGCCGTCAAAGCAGCCGCTGCAACGCCGCCCAGAATACGATAGAACATATAGTAACTCCCATAAGATTGCCGAATTGATACCGGCATTAACCCATTTTGATCAAATTTTGCCTCGTGCGGCAAGGTACTTTATGCTTTCATGCGGGATGCCTTGACGCAAGGCATGGCAAAATAACCGAAAGACGGGCGCACACGCATGAATTTAGATGTGATTACACCAAGCAATCCATTTCTAGCCTCTGACGGCGGCAAAATACCCGCGCATCAAGCCGTCTATGAGAAACTGCGGGTGATGATTCTGTTTGGCAATCTCGCCCCCGGTCAGGCGGTTACGATCCAAGGACTGGTAGAACAGCTTGACGCGGGCATGACACCCGTCCGCGAGGCCCTGCGCCGGTTGACCGCCGAAGGGGCTTTGACGCTTCAGGGCAATCGCCGCGTAACCGTCCCGATCCTCACACAGGTCGGCGCAAACGAGCTTGGCTTTATGCGCAAAACACTTGAGCCGGAATTGACCCGTCGCGCCGCGATGCGCATGACCAACGATATTTTTGATATGATAAAGGCCTGTGATGATGATCTGAATCGCGCCATCGAAACCGGGGATATCGGCGGCTATCTCACTCACAACTATCGCTTTCACGCCACGATTTACGATGCTGCCGAGGCACCCATTATTGCCGCCACGGTTGATCGTTTGTGGCTGCGGTTTGGCCCCTCATTGCGGGTGGTCTGTGGCCGTTTTGGAACCAGCAATCTGCCGGATAAACACAAGGATCTGCTGGACGCTCTAAGGGACGGTGACGTCGATGCCGCCGCAAACGCAATGGCCGCTGATGTCGCGCAAGGCGTGCAACAGATCAATGCAAGCCTCGGTGAAAGTGAAACGGCTCTCTGATTCGATTGACTTTGCATAATTTGATCATATTCTGCATCAGAGCATTTTTTCCGGCCAGAGGTCCATTCCAATGACGACGATAACCAACCATCTCCCGACTGCTGAACTTCAGGCGCTGGACGCCGCGCACCACATGCATCCGTTCACCACCAACGATGATCTGGCGGCCAAAGGCGCGCGCGTGATCACCCGCGCCAAGGGCATCTATTTGACTGACAGCGAAGGCAACGAAATCCTTGACGCAATGGCAGGACTTTGGTGCGTGAACCTCGGATATGGACGTCCCGAAATGGGAAAGGTCGCTGCGCGCCAGATGGATGAGCTGCCGTTCTACAACACCTTCTTTCAAACCACCCACGTGCCTGCGATTGCGCTGGCTGCCGAACTGGCCAAACTGGCACCCGGCACCCTGAACCACGTTTTCTTTGCCGGTTCTGGATCAGAGGCGAACGATACCAATCTGCGCATGGTTCGGGTCTATTGGGCCGAAAAAGGTCAACCAGAGAAAAGCCATATCATCAGCCGCAAGAACGCCTATCACGGCTCGTCGATGGGGTCCGGCTCAATGGGTGGCATGACCTATATCCATGAACAGGGCGGTATGCCGATCCCCGGAATTCACCACATCGGTCAGCCCGATTGGTGGTCCGAGGGCGGCGATCAGACACCCGAGGCTTTCGGCCTTGCCCGTGCGCAGGAACTTGAGACAAAAATTCTCGAACTTGGTGCAGATAATGTCGCGGCCTTTATCGGGGAACCTATTCAGGGTGCTGGCGGCGTAATCATTCCGCCCGCCACCTATTGGCCGGAAATCCAGCGTATCTGCAAAAAGCACAACGTGCTGTTGATTGCGGATGAGGTGATCTGTGGTTTTGGACGGACCGGCAATTGGTTTGGCTCCGAAACCATGGGCATCATGCCTGATATCATGACAATCGCCAAAGGTCTCTCTTCGGGCTACGCACCCATCGGCGGCTCCATTGTGTCTGACGAGATTGCCGAAGTGATCAACGCCTGCGAATTCAACCACGGATATACGTATTCCGGTCATCCGGTCTGTGCCGCTGTGGCGATGGAAAACCTGCGCATCATGCAAGAAGAAGACATGCTGTCCCACATCCGCAACGTGGCCATGCCCGCGTTTAAATCCGCGCTTGACGGTCTGGGCGAGCATCCTCTGGTTGGCGGCGTGAACGTATCGGGTCTGATGGCATCGCTGCCGCTCACACCTCACAAGGACAGCCGCGCGGCGTTTGCCGGTAATGCGGGCGATGTCGGGTACATGTGCCGCGAACATTGCTTTGCCAACAATCTGGTGATGCGTCATGTCGGTGACAGAATGATCATCTCTCCGCCGCTGGTGATCACCCCTGACGAGATCGATATCTTTGCCAAACGTGCCAAACAGGCTCTGGATGCGACCTATAAAACACTCAAAGACAAAGACATGCTCAAAGCAGCGTCTTGATAAAAGCGAAGGCCGGGCAACCTGTCCGGCCTACAGCGCCCGCAGCCGTTCCAAAAGCTGCAAAGACGGATAACCGTCCGGCAACTCCCCCTGCGATTGCTGAAACCTGCGCACCGCATTGATCGTCAGCGGCCCCATCTTGGCGTCAATCTTGACCGTATCAAAACCTGCCGCCGTCAACCGTTTTTGCAACTCAATGCGCTCATCTTTGCTCAACGCCCGAAACTGGCGTGGCCAACCATGTTTGATCTGCGGACCACCTTTGATCCTATCGCTCAAATGTCCTACGCCGACCACATAGGCATCGGCGGTGTTGTATTTCTCCAGTACGGCAAAGTTGGAGAAGATCATAAATGCTGCCCCCTCGGCACCACCCGGCAACAGGATCGACGCCGGCCCATGCGCATCCTCAATGCCACCTGATAGGGGCTCCACCCCCTGCGCAGCCCATGCACTCGGCAATTGCAGAATCTCCCGATCGGCAAGGGTATAATCGAACCCCTCTGGCAAATGGGCTTCAACACCCCAGGGCTGCCCCTTGATCCAGCCGAAATGCTTCAGGTACGCCCCCGTCGACGCCAATGCATCACGCGGATCATCCTCCCAGATGTTGCGTTTGCCATCCCCATCAAAATCCACCGCATGCGCCTGAAACGAAGACGGCATAAACTGCGTATGTCCCATCGCACCTGCCCAGCTGCCCTGCATCTTTGCCGCCGAAGTGTCGCCGTTTTGCAGAATGCGCAGCGCATGAACCAACTCCGCTTCAAAGAAATCCGCGCGTCGCGCATCATAAGCCAACGTCGCCAATCCGTTGATCACAAACCCACTGCCGCGAAAGGTGCCATAGGCGCTTTCCAGCCCCCAAATGGCAACGATCACCTCCTTTTCGACACCATACTCCGTTTCGATTTGCGTCAGCGTATCGCCCCATTTATCCAACGCCTTGCGACCGTTCTCAATGCGCAAATCCGATACAGCAGTGTCCAGATAATCCCAGATCGTTTTGGTAAACTCCGCCTGATTGCGGTCACGTCTGATCGCATCCGCATCATAGCGTAGACCGATCATTGCGCTGTCAAATATCTGCGGTTTGATACCCTGAGCCAACGCCCGCATACGGAAATCCGCGATCCATTCCGCCAACCCGTGATCCGTCTGCGCAAGGAGCGGAGCCGCACTTTGGGCACTGCGCTCTGTTGGTCTTATCGATGCGTCAGGTCCGGCTGCATGCGCGGCAACGGTTGTCGCGCAAAGAGCAACGACAGATGTTAAAATGGCTCGCAATTTCATGGCTTTATCCGTTTCTGAACGCTGCTTTTACTCCAGCTTAGCCTGTCGCGAGGTGCCACATAACCCCTCACCAATCCGGCGCGCGGCCTTCCGCTCTTGCCAAAGCTTCAGCGCGCAAGATCGCCGTGTAATCACGCAACATCGGCACACGACGGGGCCGAAAACTGCGCCCGGTGCGGCGCAACTCATCCATCCGGTCCAACCTGAAGGCGCGGAAATCTTTCCGCAGATGGCACCACGCCATCAACATACTGGTGTCCTGCATATAGACGATGCCCAAGGGATCTACTTCCCGTTCTGATGCTGTCCCTTTGCCATCCGTATAGGCAAATCGCACCGCTTCTTCTTCCCAAGTCGCGGCGCGCAATGCGGCCACGTCAATGCGCGGTGGCTCAGGGCGAAAGAACCGGCGCGCGTCGAGAATCGCATGTTTCAAACGGTGCGCCTGTCGCGGAGGCACGCGGGCGGTCAGTTTGGCCAGAGCAGATTGCGCCGCTTTTGACAACGAGGGATCGCCAATCACGGCCACATCACGCAACCCCAGAACCAGCGCTTCCAGTTCATCATCCTCAAACCCCAAGGGCGGCAGCGCAGCATCCTCGATCAATGTGTAGCCAAACCCGGCTTCCCCATCGATCACCGCGCCCAGCCCGCGCAGCGCGTCAATGTCGCGATAGATTGTGCGCAAAGAAGTACCCATCTCGTCAGCCAGTTGCATCGCCCGCACGGGTGCAGGTAAACGGCGCAGGCTTGTCATCATCTGGAAAAGTCGATGTGTCCGGTTCATGACATCTGCGTACACCATGCTGACAGAAATTGACAGCATGCACTGCTAGAACCTGTGTCATAGTACAGGAGAACCACTATGATCACACTCATCACTTTCGCCCCTTCTTTCGGGCAACCCGCAGCCAGCCCTTTTTGTGTCAAGGCGATTTGGCTTTTGAACCTGGCCGGCCAACAGTGGAAACGCGAGGACATCTTTGATCCGCGCAGCATGCCCAAACAGAAACTGCCTGCAATTCGCGTGGATGATCGGATCATTCCCGACAGCGACAACATCCGCAGCTATCTAGAAGGGTTGGGTGCCGATTTTGATGCCGGTCTGTCCGACATGGAAAAATCGACCTCTCGTGCGTTTATCTGCATGGCAGAGGAGCACATGTACTTTCACATCGTGATGGACCGTTGGGGTGACGATGCGGTTTGGCCCATTGTCCGTGATACATATTTTGCAAGCATTCCCAAGCTGTTGCGCGGGTTTATCACCAACAAGCTGCGCAAGACCGCCATGCAAGGGATGTACCGTCAGGGGATCGGCCGGTTCACCCCGAAAGAGCGGCTCGCACGGATCGAGCCAGACCTCAAGGCGATCACAACCCGCCTCTGGCACGGTCCATTTCTCTTTGGCGATCACCCAACAGCGGCGGATGCTTCGGTTGCCGCGATGCTGGCGAACATGCGTGCAACACCGGGTAAGACCTTGTTGAAGATGCGCATCGCGGAGGATGAAATCCTGTGTCGCTACATCGACCGCGCAAGTGACGCGATGAACCAGCAGACTAGGGCACATCATGTTAAACCTGAATCGCCTATCGCAGCTTGAAATCAAAGGTTTCAACGCGTTAGGGACGCGTCCGCGAGACTTTGCGCTTGATCTTGTCTTTCTTGCGCTTGGCATTGTTCGATTTCCGGCGGGGGTTGCGACCCGCCGGTGAATGTCGCCCCTGCACAACCTTCTGATCCTCGATCTCCAACAGTTCCAGCGCGATACCACCGGTCACCGGCGTAACCTCGGCAAGCCGTACTTTGACCCGCTGTCCCAGGCTGATTGTCATGCCGGTATCCGACCCCACCAGCGTCTGTGCCTCAGCGTCATGGTGGAAATATTCCCGCCCAAGGGCACGCATCGGCAACAGGCCGTCCGCACCGGTCTCATCCAGCTTCACAAACGCCCCAAACCGCGCGATGCCGCTGATCCGGCCGGGTAATTCCGTGCCCACCCGTTCCGACAGATAGGACGCCAGATAACGGTCCGTTGTATCGCGCTCGGCCATCATCGAGCGGCGCTCGGTGTCCGAAATATGCGCGCCTGTTTGCTCCAGCGTCTCGAAATCTTCCGGCTTTAAACCGTCTTTGCCCCAGCCATGCGCCGTGATCAATGCGCGGTGCACAATCAGGTCCGCATAGCGCCGGATCGGCGACGTGAAATGCGCGTAGGACCGAAGTGCGAGGCCAAAATGCCCGATATGCGCGGGACCGTAGTAGGCCTGTGTCATCGAGCGTAGGGTCGAGATATTGATCAACTCCGCCTCATCCGTGCCCGCTGCATCATTCAATAATTTGTTAAGGTGCGCGGTCTGCAACACCTGCCCCTTCGCCAAGGTGAACCCAGAAGCTTGAGCCGTCTCGCGCAGGCTTTCGAGCTTTGCGGGCGACGGTTCTTCATGGATGCGGAACAACAACGGGACCTTCTTTTCAAGCAGCGTTTCAGCCGCCGCTACATTGGCCAGCACCATGAATTCTTCGATCAGTTTATGCGCGTCCAACCGGTCCTTGAAATTCACCGATTTGACCGTCCCGTCGTCCTCCAACGAGATGCTCCGCTCCGGCAAGTCCAGATCAAGCGGCTGGCGTTCCACGCGTGCCAGTTTCAGGGCGGCGTAAGCAGCATAAAGCGGCTTCAAAACAGGCTCTAACAAGGGGCCTGTCCGATCATTTGGTCGCCCGTCAATCGCGTCCTGCACCTCTTCGTAATGCAACGACGCGGGTGAGCGCATCAGCCCGCGATGGAAGTCATGCGACAGCTTTTTACCCTTGGCATCCAGCACCATACGCACCGCGATACAGGCGCGCGGAACGCCCTCATGCAAGGAACACAAATCACCAGACAAACGATCCGGCAGCATTGGCACCACGCGGTCAGGGAAATACGTCGAATTGCCTCGCTTACGCGCCTCTCGGTCCAGCGCGGAACCGGGCGTGACATAGCCCGCCACATCGGCAATCGCGACCCAAACGACATGACCGCCCTTGTTCTTGGGATCATCATCGGCGTGAGCATAGCAGGCATCATCGTGATCGCGCGCATCGGATGGGTCGATAGTGATCAACGGCAGTTCGCGCAGGTCTTCGCGGCCTTTCAGGTCCAGCGGCTTGGCCGCATCGGCCTCGGCAACCACCTCATCCGGAAATTCATCGGGAATACCGTGCTGATGGATTGCAATCAACGACACGGCTTTGGGTGCCGATGGATCACCCAACCGGTCCACTATCCGCGCGCGCGGCAGGCCCATACGGTTCTTGGGCCCTGCCTGTTCGGCCTCCACCAGCTCTCCGTCCTTGGCACCGTTCACATCCGCATCCGCAACGGCCCATTCGCGGTCAGCACCCTTGTCGATGGGCATGATCCGCCCGCCTTCGGCGCGTTTGCGAAAGATGCCCAGTACCTTTTTCGGGTTCGTTCCGATGCGCCGGATCAGCCGCCCTTCGTAAGCGTGGCCTTCACCCTTCACTGCCGTCAGCCGCGCAAGGATGCGATCACCCTCGCCCAGCGCTGGATCGGATGCCTTGGTGATAAGCAGCACGTTAGGCTCACTTGCCTCGCCGTGCCATTCCATCGGCTTGGCAAAAAGATCGCCCTGATTGTCTGGTCCCGTCACCAACAATACCGACACTGGCGGTAGACGGTCGGGGTCCTGATAACTGCGTTTGCGCTTTTCAAGGTGGCCTTCGGCCTCAAGCTCTTTGAGCAGTTGTTTCAGGTCGATGCGCGCAGCACCCTTGATGCCGAACGCCTTCGCGATGTCGCGCTTGGCGGTCAGGGTCGGGTTCTGTTCAATCCATTCAAGGATTTCGGCTTTGCTTGGTATTTTGTTCATATCTAGGCAGGTAGCACGCGTTCAGACGCGCGTCATGGGCAAATCTTTGATCGTGTCCACGTCTTGCAATGTCGCGACCTCCGCAATCCGGTAGTCAGGCAGTGAGGCTTTGCTATCGGCCAGCGCATGTTCAGTCGACCAACGGACGTTTTCAAAGAAGGTCACTGGCTGACGACGCGGGTGTTTCAACCCGATCAACCAATAACCGCCATCAGGCGCAGGACCAAAGACCGCTTCGTGATTGCCAAGGGCGGTGAACGCCTGCGCGATATGAGGCCGCGTTATGGCGGGAATGTCCGCACCGATCACACAGGCGGGGCCGTTTGGTATCTGTCCCAGCATCCGCGCCATGCGCGTCCCAAGATCGCCGCGCCCTTGCGGCAAGCGGCGCAGATGCGCGGGCCAGATGCGGCTTTGCAGCCCTTCGACATCAGGGGAAACCGCCAGCACAGTCTGCCAACGCGGATCTTCGATGCGCCGGAGAAGGGCGCGCGTCTGATGACGGAACCACCATGCGGCCGTTGTCATCCCCGTATCACGACCAAGGCGGGTTTTGACCCTGCCCGGACGTGGCTCTTTGATCATCACAATCAGGGTGCGTTTCACAACGCGCGCACCATATCGCGGTGGTCAATCCCCGCATCGTCATAAACCGCGCCAATAGCGGCAAAACCCAGCGCTTCGTAAAACCCAAGCGCATGTACCTGCGCACCCAGTTTGGCCTTGGTCGCCTTGCCCTGTGCCACATCCAACGCCTTGCGGATCAGTGCCGCACCCAATCCAGTTCTGCGATAGGATTTGATCACGCAAACCCGGCCAATCTTGGCCACTCCATTCAAGATATAAACACGGGCTGTCCCCACGGGGACATTTGAATCCATTGCCAAAAGATGGAGTGACAATCCGTCCAGATCATCAAGTTCGTCCGCCTCTGACACGCCCTGTTCGTCGATAAACACAACCCGCCGAAGATGCAGGCAGGTTGCAATATCATCACTCAGGGCAATGGTAACGCTCACGCAAAATAGTCCCTCAGGATACGTCCGTAGATCGCCTTGAGCTGATGGATGTGCTCAACGCGGACATGTTCATCCACCTGATGCATGGATTGACCAACAAGGCCAAATTCGACCACCGGACAGTGCGATTTCATAAAACGCGCATCTGATGTGCCACCCGTGGTGGAAAGGACCGGCGTTACCCCGGTCTCGGCGGCAACTGCTTTGGCGACCAGCGCGGACAGATCGCCGGGCGGAGTGATAAAACTCTCGCCTGAAATCTTGATCCCGGTCTCTATCTCGACGCCAAAGGCCTCACACATTCGAGCAACTTCGTACTCGATCCATTTTGTCAGACTCTCGCCTGAATGGATGTCATTAAAGCGGATGTTCACCGCTGACGTGCAGGACGCAGGGATCACATTGGTCGCGGGGTTGCCCGTGTCGACAGTGACCACCGCCAGCGTTGAGGCGTCGAAATGGTCCGTCCCCTGATCCAACTCATGGGACGCCAACTGGTCCATCAAGCGCATCATCGCAGGCAGCGGGTTTTTTGCGCGGTGCGGATAGGCAGAATGGCCTTGCTTGCCAATCACCTTGAACCAGATCGTCATTGATCCGCGACGCCCAATCTTGATCATCTCGCCCATAGTATCCGGACAGGTCGGCTCGCCAACAAGGCAGACATCCATCCGCTCGCCTTTAAGCTCCATATGCTCCAAGAGGGCGGTTGTGCCGTCTTCGGCATCACCCTCCTCATCACCCGTAATGGTGATCACCACGGAACCGTCCGGCGGTGTTTCACGCACAAAATCCACCGCAGCGGCGGCAAAGGCAGCCACACCTGACTTCATGTCTGTGGTGCCGCGCCCGTACATGATGCCGTCTTTGATCTCGGCACCAAACGGCGGCATGGACCAGTCCGCCGCAATGCCGATGGGCACGACATCGGTGTGCCCATTAAAACCAAAGGAACGCGGGTTGCCCTTGGCCCCCCAGCGGGCAAAGAGGTTGCGGATGCCGCCACGGTTCACCCAAGCGCATTCAAACCCGGCTTCGCTCAAAAGCGCTTCCAAAATTTCCAACGCACCGTCATTTGCAGGTGTAACAGAGGCGCAGCGCACCAATCTGGCGGTCAACTCAACGGGATCAACGGGGGTCATGGACGCTCCTTTTCAGTGTAAACGCGGTGAACCCCCTCCTTTTGTGGCGAAAAAGGCGCGGTGCCAAGGGGGAGGATGCAGGAAATGCTTAACAGCAGCGCAAAGGGCTGTTAACATTATGTCAATAATATGACCCGAGGCAGGGTATCAGCAGTAACCGCAGTCCGACCGAGCACCTGAAAACAGGGCCGACATGACCTGCACCACCACACAACAGTCACAGGCGCGATGTGTCTGATACTGTGCTGATCTTTGCTATCCGGGCCCAAGGTGTGAGGCAGGACAATGGTAGCAGCAGCAGAGCTTCCGATTATCACGGTGCGCGAAGGTAGCACCGCGATGAACATGGCAAATGCCATTTTCGGCAATGGCGTGACCGTGACCGGTGCTTCATATGTCGGAGACAGGGACAGCGCCGGAATCTATTCAAGCGGTGACAGTCTTTCGCCGGGGGTCACACCCGGTGACACTGGTGTAATACTTTCAACCGGCGACGCCGAGGACTTCACCAATTCCAGCGGGCAATCAAACCAAAGCACCAATACCTCAACCAATACCTCCGGTCCGAATAACGTTGGCCTGTACAATTCGACGGCTGGCGTTCGAACCTATGACTCCTCCACTCTGAATGTCGACTTCATCCCTGACACCAGCGTGATGACGATGCAGTTTGTATTCTCTTCCGAAGAATATCCGGAGTTCCAGAATTCGATTTATCAGGACTTTGTTGGCGTCTGGATCAACGGCGTATTGGTGCCGATGGATGTGGGTGACGGCGATGTTGACCCCGGCAACGTCAACACGACAAACAACATCAACATGTACGTCGACAACCAGAATGACGAATTCAACACCGAGATGGACGGCTTTACCGTCACTTTGACGCTGACAATGAACGTCAATCCCGGCGTAGTGAATTCCATGAAGATCGCCGTCGCGGACGTGTCCGATTCCAATTACGATTCAAATCTGTTGATCGCGGGCAATTCCGTACAAACGGATGTGGTGGCGATATCGGACAACGTGAATGTCTACCCCGTTGGGGAAAAGACATTTGACGTGCTGGGCAACGACGTAAATGCGGGCCCTGGCGCATTAACCATTACGCATATCAATGGTAAAAGCGTTGTGGTCGGCGGTACAATTACTCTTCCAACTGGACAGACTGTCCGTTTGAACGCCGATGGAACCTTTACGGTCACGGGTGACGGCGACACCGAAGACTTCAACTT
>RCMY010003651.1_pt1 | contig 13533 bp, 15 predicted proteins | sample 2041341 | NCBI WGS metagenome assembly RCMY01 (sample SAMN09708234, study PRJNA481090) | Marine sediment metagenome, whole genome shotgun sequencing project. | reverse complement strand
AGCGCGCACCGGTTGCGGTCATTCCCACCGGATCCATCGCACTTGACGTCGCGCTCGGTATTGGTGGAATCCCACGTGGCCGCATCGTTGAGATTTACGGTCCTGAGTCATCGGGTAAGACGACTCTCACGCTCCACGCCATTGCGAACGCGCAGAAGGGAGGCGGTATCGCAGCCTTTATCGATGCTGAGCACGCTCTCGACCCCGAGTACGCGAAAGCGCTCGGCGTCGACATTGATGCGCTTCTCGTTTCGCAGCCGGATACCGGTGAGCAAGCGCTCGAGATTGCGGACATGCTCGTGCGAAGCGGGTCGATCGACCTCATCGTTATCGACTCTGTTGCTGCGCTCGTTCCCCGCGCCGAGATCGAAGGGGAGATGGGCGACTCGCACGTCGGACTACAGGCTCGCCTCATGTCCCAGGCGCTGCGCAAGCTCACGGGCGGACTCAGCCAGACGGGCACGACGATGATCTTCATCAACCAGCTGCGCGAGAAGATCGGCGTATTTTTCGGAAGCCCGGAGACGACCTCTGGCGGTAAGGCGCTCAAGTTTTACGCTTCGGTGCGACTGGACATTCGTCGAATCGAAACCCTCAAGGAAGGCACGGATGCCGTGGGAAACCGCACTCGCGTCAAGGTTGTCAAAAACAAGATGGCACCGCCGTTCAAACAAGCCGAATTCGACATCTTGTACGGCACGGGGATTTCGCGAGAAGGCAGCCTCATCGACTTTGGAGTCGAGCACGAGATTGTCAAGAAGTCCGGTGCTTGGTACACGTACGACGGCGACCAGCTCGGTCAGGGCAAGGAAAACTCGCGCAGGTACTTGATCGAGAACCCCAAAGTTGCTAACGAAATCGAAAGCAAGATCATGACGAAGCTCGGGCTCAGCGCGGAAGCGAAGGCAGCAGCGGTTGCCGCCGCCGCCCTCGCAGCCAACCCGGTTGTCGAAGAGATCACTCCTGGCGCGAAGGGCGCGGCGAGTGCCGGCAGCGCGGCGGCAGTCGACTCCATCGAGGGGAAGCTTGCCAGCCGCAAGGCTGTCTGAGTTTCTCGAACATAGCGAGGAAAAATGAATTCCGACGGCACGCTAGCCAAAGTCACCTACCTTCCTGGGGTTGTGCAGCACGACACTGTCGTTCACAACACTGTCGTTCACAACACTGCCGCGCACGAGCAGGCAATCGCGCAGTCGGAATCCACCGTCCTCACCGAGAACACCGTGCCCGAGAACACCCTGCCGCTCACGTCAACCCAGCGGCGTGCGGAGAATGTGAGCATGAATGCTCTCACCCGCCGCGGCAGATCGCGGTGGGAGCTGGGGGAGTTGTTGCTGGCCCGCGAGTTGGATCCGGGCGTTGTCGAAGCCGAACTTGATCGGTTGGAACGCGTTGGGCTCATTGACGACAGCAACCTTGCCGAGACAATTGTTCGCACACAACATGAACGCAAGGGGCTTGGCCGATCCGCGATCCTCAACGAATTGCGCAGGAAGCGTATTGATCAATCCGTGATCGATGTCGCGATGGAACAGCTTGGCGACGACGATGAGTTCCGACGCGCTGTGGAGCTTGCAGAGCGCCGAGCGAACCAATTGAGGGGGTTGGACCACAACACCGCTGTGCGTCGGCTGAGCGGCTACCTGCAGCGTAAGGGATACGCCTCCGACACTGTGCGCCGCGTCGTTCTCGAAGCGCTGCCGAGACGCTCATCAGGCGTGAGTTTTTCGTGACGTGGTCCGACACCTCGGTCGCATCATTCCGGAGTGAAACGTCTACCGCATAAGATCGAGGTCGTGACAAGGAACCGACCGATCTTTGCAGCGGCAATCGCACTTTCCGCGATCATCGCCCTCTCGGGATGCGGAGTCATGGAACCCATTCCCGTCGAGACGCCCACTCCAACACCCACGATCATCGACACAACGACGCACATCGGCAACGTCATCGACCCAGCGGGAACAGTGTGGTTCGGCCGCGACAGCGGCGGCGATGACACCACGCTGATACTGCACGACGACGGTACGGTGGCCGTGCAGTACGGGACCGGCTCATACGATGATCCAAATGACACGTGGCACGTCATCGACGGCGTGCTTCACCTAGAGGTTTACCTTGACGACATCAACGGTGAGGCGGAATACGTGGGAACGTGGAATCCGGAGACCTCGTCCATCGACACGGTGATATCGACGACGGTGAGCGATCGCAAACTCACCCTCACTCTCGTGCAGCAGTAGGAACTCGCTCGCAGGCTTAGGCTTGATGCACCATGAATGCGACCACGAATACGACTGCGGTCGAAGCCACGCGGCCGCGCACCTACGAAGTGCGCACCTTCGGCTGCCAAATGAATGTTCACGACTCTGAACGATTGAGTGGAACCCTCGACGCTGCGGGATTCGCTCGCGCTGACGGCGACGAAGCAGACATCATCGTGATCAACACGTGCGCTGTACGCGAAAACGCAGACAACAAGCTTTACGGGACGCTCGGCATGCTGGCCGCGGTCAAACGCGAGCATGCAGGGATGCAAATCGCCGTCGGTGGTTGCCTCGCCCAAAAAGATAAGGGCGTGATTCTCGAGAAAGCCCCGTGGGTTGATGTCGTGTTCGGAACGCACAACATGGGTTCCCTGCCAGCGCTCCTGGAGCGAGCGCGCCACAACGGGGAAGCGCAACTGGAAATTCTCGAATCTCTCGAGGTTTTTCCATCAACTCTTCCTGCCAGGCGGGAGTCCACCTACAGCGGATGGGTTTCCATCTCCGTAGGCTGCAACAACACGTGTACCTTCTGCATCGTCCCCTCGCTGCGAGGCAAGGAAAAAGATCGACGCCCCGGCGACATCCTCGCCGAAATCCAGGCCCTCGTCGACGACGGAGCCATCGAAGTGACCCTTCTCGGGCAAAACGTCAACTCGTACGGGGTCGAGTTTGGTGACCGTGGCGCGTTTGCGAAACTGCTTCGCGCTGCGGGCAACATCAAGGGGCTCGAACGCATCCGCTTCACGAGCCCGCACCCCGCAGCGTTCACTGACGACGTTATCGACGCCATGGCCGAAACGCCCACCGTCATGCCGCAGTTGCACATGCCGCTGCAGTCCGGGTCTGACAGGGTGCTGCGAGCGATGCGCCGCAGCTACCGCTCAGAAAAGTTCCTCGGCATCCTTGACCGGGTGAGAGAAAAAATCCCGGGCGCCGCCATCACAACGGACATCATTGTGGGGTTCCCCGGGGAGACGGAAGAGGACTTCGCCGACACCCTGCGCGTCGTCGAGCAGGCACGATTCGCCTCGGCATTCACCTTCCAATACTCGATCAGAGAGGGCACCCCCGCCGCCACAATGGCCGACCAGGTGCCCAAAGCGGTCGTGCAGGAGCGCTACGAGCGACTGATCGCGCTTCAAGAGCACATCTCCTGGGAAGAGAACCTCGCACTCGTCGGTACCGAAGTTGAACTGCTCGTCGCCAATGGCGAAGGGCGCAAAGACGCTGACACTCACCGGATGAGTGGTCGAGCAGCGGACGGCAGGCTTGCGCACTTCAATATCCCCGAGGGAAGCCAGGTGCCGCGGCCGGGAGACATGGTCACGGCTGTCATTTCTGCGGCTGCACCATTCCACGTGATCGCGGATGCACAGGAGGGTCAGCTCCTGACGGTGACGCGCACGGTGGCTGGCGACGCCTGGGATCGGGCTCAAGCGGCAAGTTGCGGTGTTCCGGATCCCTCCGCGCAGACTCCAGGCGCCACAAATGGTCTCGTCTCGCTTGGGCTACCGACTCTGCGCCGTTGACGCTGCCACTCATCGCCATCGTCGGTGCCACTGGCACGGGGAAAAGCGCGCTTTCTCTAGATCTGGCGGAAGCGCTCGAAGCCAAAGGCACTCCGGCAGAAATTATTAACGCTGACGCCATGCAGCTCTACCGTGGCATGGACATAGGCACAGCCAAGCTGCCCGTCGAGGATCGTCGCGGCATCCCGCACCATCTCCTGGATGTGCTCGACGTGACTCAAGAGGCAACCGTCGCGGCGTATCAGGAGGCCGCCCGTGAGGCGATAGCTGGAGTGAGGCTCCGCAGTGCAGTGCCCATCCTCGTTGGCGGTTCGGGACTCTACGTCTCATCGGTTCTTTTTGATTTCCGATTCCCCGGCTCAGACCCTGAGATCCGAGCGCAGCTCGAAAGCGAAGAGCCCGGCGCCCTCTTCGCAAAGCTCACCGAGGTTGATCCGGATGCCGCCCTCGCGATCGGTCCGCACAATATGCGGAGGATCATCCGGGCCCTCGAAGTCATCGCCATTACGGGGGAGCCCTTCGGGTCCGGGCTACCCGACGAAAGCCACACGCGTGAACCCACCACGATTGTCGGGTTGGCTGCAGAGAGGGAGCCGCTCGTTGCGCGGCTGGGCGAGCGCGTCGCCGAAATGTGGCGAAGTGGGCTCCTCGAAGAGGTGCGCGGCCTGGTAGAACAGGGCCTCGAGGAAGGCGTGACCGCGAAGCGAGCCATCGGGTACGCGCAAGCGATCGCGCAATTGCGGGGGGAAATCTCCGAAGCCGAAGCCATCGATGCGGCAATAGCGCTCACGCGGCGGTACGCTCGCCGCCAAGTGGGGTGGTTCCGTCGATACCCCTTGGCGCAATGGTTCGAATACGACGATCCAGATTTGGTGGCCAGCTCGCTTGCCATAGCATTGGCCCATGGCTGAGCTGCACTTCACCAAGGGACACGGTACCGGCAACGATTTCATTCTCTTTGCCGATCCCGACGGTCTTGTCGACCTCGCGCCCGACCGTGTTCGGGAACTGTGCGATCGGCACTTTGGAATTGGAGCGGACGGCATCATCCGGGCCGTACGCTCTCGAAGCATTCCCGAAGGCCGCGCCTCGCTTGAGGAAGACGATGCTGCCGAGTGGTTCATGGACTACCGCAACTCCGACGGCACGGCGTCGGAAATGTGCGGCAATGGAATTCGCGTGTATGCGAAGTTCCTTCTCGACAACGATCTCGCGCTGCTTCAACGCGGAGACACTCTGCCCATCGGCACTCGAGGTGGTGTTCGGGATGTGCAGGGCAACGCCTCAGGCTTCCAGGTTGACATGGGGCGTTGGTCGCTTGAGGGTGGCGAGCCGCTTGTTCGAGCGCGCAATCTGAAAGTCCCGAGGCCTGGTCTCGGAATTAACGTCGGCAACCCTCACGTCGTTGTCGCACTGTCAAGCGACGAAGAACTCGAATCAGCTGACCTCAACTGGATCCCGATCGTGGACCCCGAACCCGAGAACGGTGTCAATGTTGAGTTCGTGGTCCCTCGTGATCCGCTCGTGAAAGACGGCGTAGGCAGAATTCGCATGCGTGTCCACGAGCGAGGCAGCGGCGAAACCCTCTCGTGCGGCACAGGCGCGGTTGCTGCGGCTCTCGCAACGAGGCACTGGGCTGGAGCGTCCGCACCGAACCAGTGGCGCGTTGAGGTCCCAGGCGGCACCGTTGGCGTGCGAATGTGGCCAGCAGAAGACGGCGAACATGTTTCGCTTTCCGGTCCTGCCGTCCTCGTATTCGACGGGATGATTACGCTCTAGCGTCGGCGAACGCGCAACACGCGGTAGCCCTTGCTCGTGGCCGCACGGTTCACGGAAAAGTTCTCAGGAAGAGTGCTCTCAAGCCAACGGTGTAACGAGTCGGATCCGAGATTGCGCTGCACGACGAGCCAGGCATCCGATTCTCGATCAAGCCGCGGCAGCCAGTGCTCTAAAAGCTTGTGAAGCTCGTTCTTGCCGACTCGAATGGGCGGATTAGACCAGATTGTCGTGAAGTGAATGTCATCGGGAACATCCTCGGGTCGGCAAGCGTTGACATTGGTGAGCCCCAAAGTCTCGGCATTGCGTCGAACCAGATCAAGGGCACGCTCATTGACATCTACGGCCCAGACAACGGCGCGGGGGGAAGCGAGTGCGAGGCTCAGTGCGATGGGGCCCCATCCGCATCCAACATCGAGAAGGTTCCCGCCTGGTGGAGGCGGGGGAGTGTAGGCAAGCAGCACCTGAGTTCCCGCGTCAATGCGGTCAGGGCTGAAAATACCGTTCGCCGTCGTGAGCTCGTACGTGGTGCCCATCAGATTCACTCGGATGGGTCGCACGTGAAGGGCACTTGCCGGGGTTGACGAAAAGTAGTGATCGTCGGCCATGCAGAGAAACTTACCGAAAACTAGGAGGCTAGGGTTAACTCAATGAATGAAAGTGAAGAAGAAATCCACGAATCCGTGGATCCCGTTGACCGCGTGTTGGCTGCAGCCGACGCTCGGGCGGGAGGCTATGCCCTCTTCACGTCACGTGCTTTAGCGCTCCACAAAGATGTAGCGCACTCTGGTTCAACCGACGGAGATCAACTCGAACGGGAAGAACGCGCAGCACTTCGCAGGGTCGGAGGATTGTCGACGGAACTGGCCGACGTTTCCGAGGTGGAGTACCGACAGCTTCGACTGGAGAATGTCGTCCTCGTAGGCATTTACCCGCAAGGTGGTCAACACGAAGCAGAGAACTCGCTTCGCGAATTGGCCGCTCTCGCGGAGACTGCCGGCGCAGTGGTACTCGACGGGCTTCTGCAACGCCGCAGCCACCCCGACGCGAGTACGTTCCTCGGCAAAGGTAAGGCTGGGGAACTGCGCGACATCGTCGCCGCTCTCGGCGCCGATACCGTCATCGCAGACACGGAGTTGGCGCCGAGCCAACGACGCGCTCTCGAAGACGTGGTCAACGTGAAAGTGATTGATCGCACGGCGGTCATTCTCGATATTTTCAGTCAGCACGCCAAAAGCAGGGAAGGCAAGGCTCAAGTCGAGCTTGCGCAACTTGAGTATTTGCTCCCACGGCTTCGCGGCTGGGGTGAGTCGATGAGCCGCCAGGCCGGTGGTCAGGTTGGCGCAGGCGTTGGAATGGGCTCTCGTGGCCCGGGTGAAACGAAACTTGAACTGGATCGACGGCACATTCATACTCGAATGGCTCGATTGCGCAAACAAATCAAGGAATTTGCGCCCGCGAGAGAAACCAAGCGAGCTAACCGCACGAGGAACGCGGTGCCATCCGTCGCGATTGCCGGTTACACGAACGCGGGAAAGTCGTCTCTCCTGAACCGCGTCACGCATGCGGGCGTCCTGGTGGAGAACGCTTTGTTCGCGACCCTCGATACCGCCGTTCGACGCACCGAGACTGCGGACGGTCTCGCCTACACGCTCACCGACACCGTCGGATTCGTTCGAAACCTGCCGCACGAACTCGTGGAGGCTTTCCGATCAACGCTTGAGGAAGTCGAACGCGCGGACGTCATCCTGCACGTCGTGGATGCGAGCCATCCCGACCCAGCGAGCCAACTGGCGACGGTGCGCGATGTTTTGGGCGACCTTGGCGCGCGGGACATCCCCGAGCTCGTCGTGTTCAACAAGTCCGATCTCATCGATGACGGCGAGCGGCTTATCCTTCGCGGGCTGGAGCCGAACTCCGTGTTCACGTCGGCGCGCACGGGCGAAGGCATTGACGAAGTGCTTGCGCAGATCTCTGAACTCATTCCACGCCCCAACATCCGGATCGACATGCTTATCCCTTACGAGCGTGGCGACGTTGTATCAATGTTGCATGACGAGGGAACAGTGCTCTCCACGTCCTATGAGGAGGACGGGACTCACGTGGTCGCTCTCGTGACCGCCCAGCAAGAAGGGTTCATGCGGGAGTTTCAGACGGAGCGCAGCACCGCGACGACTTTGCCCAAAATTACGGCCTGATCTCCCACGATGGGTGCGAAGGACGTGTTCCGCGGAAGCAACCACGTGTGACCGTCTCGTCGTTGGAAGACTTTGACGGTGGCTTCTTCTTCGAGCATTGCTGCGACGATTTCGCCGTTCTCCGCGTTTTGCTGTTGGCGCACGACAACCCAGTCGCCGTCGCAAATGGCGGCATCGATCATCGACTCTCCGACAACCTTGAGCATGAACAGATCACCATTGCCCACCAACTGTCGGGGGAGGGGGAACACTTCTTCCACCTGCTGGTCGGCGGTAATGGGGACTCCTGCGGCAATGCGGCCAACGAGCGGGACCATCGCGGCATCGCCCATGGGGATCGCAGACTCTCCGCCGCTTTCCGCTGATGGCACTTCGATGAGCACCTCGAGCGCGCGCGTGCGATTGGGGTCGCGACGAAGGTAACCGCTCAGCTCAAGCTGGTTGAGCTGGTGCGTGACGCTCGACAGTGACGCCAATCCGACGGCATCGCCAATCTCTCGCATGCTCGGCGGGTACCCGAGCGTCGACACAGAGTGCTGGATGAATTCAAGGATCGCCAGTTGCTTGTCGCTCAAGCTGCGCCGGCGACGAGTGTTCGGCTTTACCGATCCGAGGTCGATCTCATCCATGTTTGCTCCGCCTACTGTCGTGTCAATGTCGGTGGGTACTGATTGCCTGTGACCAGACAATCGAAACTGTATCCCGAATGGGCCGCTTTAACAAACATTTCTTCGAGGGTGTCGCAACAAAAATCAGGAAGTTCTTCGAAAATGTGCTTGATTATTCGATCATTCGAAGATATCTTCGGAACATAGCTTCGTATCCGGCGCTCCCGGCCGAGCGCCGGATACGGAAGTTGAGAAGGAGGCACACGATGACTACCCAGCAGGCAGCACCACAGCACACGCCGCGGCTTCGCTTGACCCGGCGCGGGCGGGTCGTGATGACCACTCTGGTCGCGGGCCCACTTGTGGCACTTGCGCTTGCCACTGCGCTCAACGGTGGGATCGCGTCTGCGTCGTCGGAGCCTCCCTCCCACTCGCTCGAGTACGTCACGGTCCAGGCAGGGCAGTCCCTGTGGGGGCTTGCCGAATCCATCGCTCCTTCGTCCGACCCTCGCGACGTGATTTCCGACATCGTCCGCCTCAATCAGTTGGAGGACTCGGAGTTGCACCCTGGCCTTCGGATCGCGATCCCCGCGGAGTATTCCCGATAGTTCGGCTCCACCGCAGCCTCACCCGCCGCCACGAGGGTGCGCGTTCCCGTAGCATTGCTGCGTGATTTCCATTGCTGACTTGCCTCTTCGTGATGACCTTCGCGGTCTCTCTCCCTATGGCGCACCTCAAAAGGCCGTGCGCATTGCCTTAAACGTGAACGAGAACACGCATCCGATTCCGGAGGTGGTCGCTCTCGACATTGCCGCATCGCTTGCGGAAGCGGTGTTAAACCTCAATCGGTATCCGGACCGGGAGTTCACGCAGCTGAGGGAGAGCCTCGCTGCCTACCTCGGTGCGGGCCTTACGCGCGAGAACATGTGGGCGGCCAACGGTTCGAATGAAGTGCTCCAGCAGGTGTTTCAGGCTTTCGGGGGCTCTGGCCGCAGCGCTCTCGGGTTCGAGCCCACCTACTCGATGTACCAGATTCTTGCGCGGGGAACCGGGACGACATGGGTGGGGGCGACGCGCGACGACGAATTTGCTCTCTCGACGGAGACAGCCGTGCGCCAAGTGCGCGAGCATTCTCCCAATATTGTGCTGTTGTGCTCAGCGAATAACCCCACGGGGACGCCACTGACGCTTGAAACCATCGCCGCCGTGTATGAATCCACGCAGGGAATCGTCGTAGTGGACGAAGCGTACGCAGAGTTTGCAGGTGCAGGCACGCCCTCAGCAGTGAGTCTTCTTCCGGGTCGAGAGCGACTTCTCGTGAGCCGTTCGATGAGTAAAGCTTTCGCCTTTGCTGGCGTTCGGCTCGGGTACCTCGCGGCGGATCCCGCAGTTATTGATGCGCTTCGATTGGTTCGACTGCCGTACCACTTGTCTGCACTGACACAGGCCGCCGCACTTGCCGCGCTTCGGCACTCCGATCAGCTGCTCTACACGGTCGCTGAGATTATCGTGCAGCGGGATCGCCTCATGGAAGTGCTTCCGACGCTCGGCTTTTCGACGGTCCCGTCCGCCACGAATTTCGTGCTCTTTGGCGGGGTGGATGACCCGACCGGATTGTTTGAACGTTTGCTCGAACGCGACATCCTGATTCGGGATCCTGGAATCGCAGGACACCTCAGAGTGACAGCAGGGACCGAGTGGGAAACAAGCGAATTTCTCACGGCGCTTGCCGACATCAGCGCTGGGTAGGCTTGAGTCATGACAATCCAGCGCACAGCAGATCTCCGCAGAGAGACCAGCGAATCGAGTATCGAGATTTCTCTCGACCTCGATGGCAACGGTAACTCAGACATCGAGACGACGGTTCCGTTCTTCAACCACATGCTGACGGCGTTCTCTCGTCACTCGCTCATTGACCTCACCGTGCGGGCCTCAGGTGACACCGACATCGACGTTCACCACACGGTGGAAGACACCGCAATTCTTCTCGGAAAGGCGATCAACACGGCGCTCGGTGACAAGGTCGGTATTTCTCGGTTCGGCGACGCACTCGTACCGCTTGATGAGGCGCTCGTTCGGGCCGTCGTCGACGTTTCGGGCCGGCCGTTCCTCGTACACTCCGGCGAACCGGCTGGATTCGAATTCCACCTCATCGGTGGTCACTTCACAGGATCAATGGTTCGCCACGTTTTTGAAGCACTGACGTTCAACGCCGCACTCACCGTGCACATCAACGTGCTTGCCGGGAGAGACCCGCACCACATCGCGGAAGCAGAGTTCAAGGCGTTCGCAAGGGCTTTACGCCAGGCTGTGGCGCTGGATCCACGCGTGACGGGGATTCCATCCACGAAGGGAGCGTTGGGAGCGTGATCGGGCCATCCGTGGTCGTTCTCGACTACGGGAGCGGAAACGTACACTCCGCGGCAAAAGCGCTCGAGGCTGTGGGCGCGAGCGTGACGCTCACGGCAGATCCAGCCAGAGTTTTGAGCGCTGACGGGTTGCTCGTTCCAGGGGTTGGCGCTTTTCCAGCCGTCATGTCGGCACTGCACTCCGTGCGTGGCACCAGGCTCATCGACCAACGGCTTGCGGGCGGTCGCCCCGTTCTTGGGATTTGCGTGGGAATGCAGGTGATGTTTGAGCGCGGGATCGAGCGCGGGGTGGATGCTGAAGGCTTAGGCCAATGGCCTGGCATCGTTACCGCGTTGGAGGCGCCCGTGTTACCCCACATTGGATGGAACACCGTGGAACCGCCGGAGGGGTCTGTGCTGTTCGAGGGCATTCGCGGTGAACGCTTTTATTTCGTGCACTCGTACGCTGCCCAGCGCTGGGCGCTTGCCGATGATGGCGCCCTCGTGGCTCCTCATCTCACGTGGGCAACGCACGGTAGTCGCTTTCTTGCCGCAGTAGAGAACGGACCCCTGTCGGCCACCCAATTCCACCCGGAAAAGTCCGGGGCCGCTGGGTTGAGATTGCTCTCCAATTGGGCGGCTGCTCTCTAACGTGACTAGTATCTGAATCTTGCCCTGAAACTGGAAATGGCTGTTTAATGAGTGAATTTAATACGACCCCCAAGCTTGTTCTGCTACCCGCAGTGGATGTTTCGGGCGGCAAAGCCGTCCGGCTGACTCGCGGCGAGGCTGGAACCGAGAAAAGCTACGGCGACCCTGTCGGTGCCGCCTCCGACTGGATTAGTCAGGGCGCAGAGTGGATCCACCTCGTCGACCTTGACGCTGCGTTCGGCCGAGGTGATAACCACGCAACCATTAAGCGCGTGATCAAGCAGTCACGGGGAGTCAACATTGAACTTTCCGGCGGCATCCGGGATGACGCGAGCCTGGACGCAGCACTCGCTACCGGTGCCAAGCGCATTAACTTGGGCACCGCTGCACTCGAGAATCCCGTGTGGACGGCCCACGTGATCGCCGAATACGGCGAAGCGATCGCGGTGGGACTGGATGTGCGCGGTACGACTCTCGCGGCGCGCGGCTGGACTAAAGAGGGCGGCGATTTGTTTGACGTGCTCGAACGCCTCGAGGAAGCCGGCTGTGCACGCTACGTCGTGACGGACGTCACGAAAGATGGCACTCTGCAGGGGCCGAATCTCGAGCTACTCAAGTCGGTGATCGCGCGCACAGACAAGCCCGTAATCGCTTCGGGTGGTGTCGCGACGCTCGACGACATTGCCAATTTGCGTGAACTTGTACCACTCGGACTTGAAGGATCCATCGTTGGGAAAGCCCTGTACGCGAAAGCATTCACTCTCGTCGAAGCGCTCGACATCGCTTCCCACTGAGGAGAGTCACGGTGGTTGATCCTTCGAATCTTGCCGACTCCGCAGGGCAGCCGTGGGCGGGGCGCCGTTTCGAGCCCAACGCCAACGCGGATGATGACGGGAGTGCGCCCCCCGCTCTCATGGCGGAGATTGCTCGCTTCCGCGCCGGTGACACGGACGCGTCAAGCGTTGTACGCGTGTTTCGTGAATCTCGGCTCCTCATCCCCTTGATCGCGGTGTTGGGGGAGTCGGGAGTGAACAGCCAGGGGCGGATAGTCGACAAGAGCCAGGAGTTGTCCATTGTCACGGTGACAGGCCCCGACGGGCGCACGGTGCTTCCCGTCTTTAGTTCTGTCGCCGCGATGACTGCGTGGAATCCGGATGCCAGACCCGTACCAGCATCCGGCCCTCGCGTCGCGGTGGCGGCCGTGAGCGAAGGCACCGATGTGGTTGTTCTCGATCCGACCTCCGATTCGGAGTTCGCACTTCGCCGCCCAACGCTCTGGGCGATCGCGCAAGAACGGGAGTGGGCCCCCGGCTATCTCGACCCGGACGTCGTGCGCGCCTTCGGCGACTCCGTCGTCGACGAAGCCGCAGTGCACGAGGTCACGCTGCTACCTGGAGATCCCGACGCGAAGCTGCACGGTCCAGAGGTCATGATTCATGTGCTCTTGGCGGATGGCCTTAGCGAGGACGGTGTGAGCGAACTCGTCGCTCGACTTTCTGAGCGGTGGTCGCACAGTGAGGTCATCGCCGAACGGGTTGATTCCATCGGAGTCGCACTGCACTCCGCACACTAGTGGTCGTCGTTAGTTGACGGGACCCGTGTACTTCTCGCCCGGGCCCTTTCCTGGTGCGTCCGGGTATGCAGACGCTTCGCGGAACGCAAGCTGGACCGACCGCAAGCCATCCCGCAGCGGTGCAGCGTGGTGGTTTCCGATTTCTGGAGCTGCAGCGGTGACAAGACCCGCGAGCGCGTTGATGAGCTTTCGCGCTTCGTCGAGATCGATATCGCTTTCCGGGTCGTCAGCGAGCCCGCACTTGACCGCTGCAGCGCTGAGCAAGTGCACGGCTACTGTGTTGATGAGTTCGACGGCGGGTACCTCTGCGATATCCCGTGCTTCTTGTTCCGCTGTGGGCTCGCTCATCGATCATTCCTCTGTTAGACTCATGCGGGCTCTGGGACCAGTTTGGTTCCCAGTGCGAAAGTGGAGATTCTCCCACCCGCGACCGCTACTCAAGGTTACCGGGTTGTAGGCGCCCCGCCGACATAGCAAATTATGGCGGTAGACAAGGGTGCTGTGTTGGTGTTGCGGTGCGAAAGCACGGCGCATAACAGGTGACTTTCTTCTCTCGCCGGTCTGATGGCACGTGCCATCAGCCGAG
>RCMY010011078.1_pt1 | contig 13536 bp, 15 predicted proteins | sample 2041341 | NCBI WGS metagenome assembly RCMY01 (sample SAMN09708234, study PRJNA481090) | Marine sediment metagenome, whole genome shotgun sequencing project. | reverse complement strand
CACATTCGTAATATCAACCTGAACCAACTTCGACTCACCAACCTGCACATCACCAAACCCCACACCCGAAAAATCGGCATGCAAACCAGAAATCGCGGCGACTGCTCTGCCTGCGAGCGACACGGTGGCCGACTGTCCGTTGATCGTGAACACCATCGAGGAGCTGCCCGGTCCGGGGGCAGATGGCGCAAACGCGAAGTCGAGCTGGCACGTGGTACCGGTCGTCAAGGTGACGCCGCTACAACTGTCCGACACGGTGAAGTTTGTGCCATCGGCTCCCCCGACGACGGTGGCAACGATGGGGTCAGCACCCAGATACGTCACGTCGACCGCCTGTGACGGCGACGTCGACCCGACCAGCACCTCGCCAAAATCGAGCCCCGTTGGTGTGACCAGGAAGTCCGCCTCGTGCGCGAAGTCCCCCGCCGCGACCGGAGCGATTGCCAAAAGGCCCAACATCAGAATGCTCGCAGAAACCACACACATGGTCTTCTGAAAAACTCGTGACTCGCCCATCCGAGACCCCCTCGCCTGTTCGCTTCGACGCCAAGCGCCACCGCGAGACCCAATTGACCGGCGACATCATTGCCGGTGCACGGCGATCCAAATCGGGTCACCTTCCGCGAAGATAACACGAAGCGGGGTCAACACTGGAGAAAACTGGCTCGACGGCTACGGTGAGCGTTCGAGCTGGACCAGAGGAGAGGATTCAGCAGAGCTCGGCGTCGCCTCGGCTAGCTTCTGCCTATGCCGATTCGCCGATCGCCAGAGATCGAAGCCGTGGTTCGCCGGGCGCTACAGGCGTACAACGACGGATCGGACGCACTTGTGAACCTCATGTCGGCCGATACGGCGTTTCGGGTCATCGGGTTCGACCAGGACGAGTTCTGGACCTCTCGCGACGAGTTCATCGAGGTCAGACGCACCCAGACGACAGAGGCGCCCGTCACCAGTGTGGAACCTCACAACGTGGAGGCATTTGAAGACGGCACCATTGGTTGGGCCGTGTTCCACTCGACGTTCCGGTCGCCACAGGCCTCGACCGCGCTCCGCCATTCTGCCGTGCTGCGCCTCGAGGATGGCGTGTGGCGGATCGTGCACTGGCACAATTCGGTCCCAACCTCGAACGAGGCGGTCTATGGCGTCGAGCTGACAGTCACACTCGATGAGTTGGTCCGGTCGGTGCTCGACGCGCCCGCCCCGGCGTCGCCGACCCACGAAGGCACCATGACGCTCGTGTTCACCGACATCGTCGACTCGACCGCGTTCGCCGAATCGGTGGGCGATGCGGTGTGGGCCGAAACAGTGGCTACCCACGAGGCCACGATCCGTCGAGTGACTGAGGCCGAAGGCGGCACGGTCGTGAAGTTTCTCGGCGACGGCTCGATGCTGGCGTTCGAGTCGACCCGCGCCGCGCTGCGTGCGAGCGTTGCGATTCAACAGTCGACCGCAGACACTCCGATCTCGGTTCGGATCGGCATCCACACGGGCGAGGTCACCCGCACCGTCACCGACCTGTTCGGACTCACGGTGAACAAGGCCGCCCGCGTCGCGGCAGCGGCGGGAACCGGCGAGATCATGGTCTCGTCAACCACCTGCGAGTTGATCGGCAGGGTCGGCGACGTCGAGTTCGGCGAGAGCCGACAGGTGGCGTTGAAGGGGATCTCGGGAAACCACTACGTGCTGCCGGTGCTCTGGGAGTGAGCTTCAGCAGAGGCCGACCTGCGTGGCGCCATGAGTGGCCGCGGCGAGCGTGAACTGGTCACCGAAGTCCGATGACAGTTGATCGATGAGACCTTGCCGAGAGAACGACAGAATGCGCAAGTAGTTCTCGGCGGCGCCGGCCGGTGCCGAGCCAGCGGCTGCTTTCAGCCCGAGGTGAGTGGTTGAGCCTGTTCGGCCAATGACACATTTGGGGCTGTTCGGGTTCGTGTCGTCCGGCAGACAGCTGTCGGGCAGGGCATTCAGTATTCGGTGATGACGCCTGCGGCCTCGGCGCGTTGGATGATCTCCAACCCGAGCACGGAAAGTGCGAGGTAGATCACCGCACCTCCGAGCACCGCCCATTCCCCAGGAGTAACCGAGGAGGCCGAGGATCACCCCAACAAGCGCAACGGCGGGAGCGGCGAGTCCGCTGACGCCGAATCCGATCTTCACGAATGCTGCGATGACTTCGTTGCGGCGAAGCAGACCGAGCGTGGTGGCAAGCGCCGACGAGATGGTTGCAGCGACGGCGATCCAGCCGCTGATGCCGATCCATCGATTGAACAGCGCAAACCCCGTCGAGCTGACGAACATCAAGACGGCGAGCACGTTGAGGTCGCCTGCCGCTGCGAGCGCCCAACCGCACCCATCCGTCGTCCAGCTGTGTCTCGATCGCCACGAGGATCGCGAACACCGCTGCGACGGAGGGGGCGTAGACCGCGTGGTTCTCCATCGCATCAGCGTGGCATGCGATGGACAACGAGAGAAGAAATCAATCGATCGGTTCGCCGAAGGCGCTGCAGTCGGCGTTCTCGCGCATTTGCGGTTCGCCAGGGGTTTCGGGCGGAAGCGCGCTGACGCCGCAGAACGCGCAAATGGGTGAGGTGTCGCCGTCACCGTAGTCGTCGAACATCGACTCGACCGGAGGGTGGTCAGCCATGGTCAAACCCGTGGCTTGCGATGGCGGTCAACTACAGGCCGACGGCGCCGCGGATCGGGTCGCCGAACAGCACGAGAATGCCGAGCACGGTCATCAACACCGTCTGCACGTTGAAACCGATCGCCTGCGCCATGCTCACGTGTTCAACAGTAACAGTTGTGATTCTGGTCTCGAGCTCGAGCCGTGCCCGATCGAGCTCGGCCTGTGTGATGGCCACAGTCGCAGTTAATGAGGACCCCGTCGGCCTACGAGCGCCCCCCAAGCTGCTCGGCGATGCCGTCCCGTCCACCCACCACTGCGCCAGTGAAGTCCGAACCCAGCTGCTCGGCCAGGCCGGTCACCCATGCGAGCTCACCGGCGAGATCGGCGCCCGACTCGGGCGCCGGCACGACGAGCAGAATGTTTCGGATCGTCGAGCTGCGGAAGAGGTCGCGGAAGTCTTCGGAGTTCTCCCACTCGGCGTCGGTTTCCGACATCGAGTCGACCTCGTCCACCACGTCGACCACCCAATTCGGCACTTCGTGATCGGACGCATACGCCAGCCCCGCTCGCACCGCGGCCGGCAGGAACACGCCGAAGCCGTCGTGTGTCTGCATGAAGCGAATGTGCACCGCCTGCCAGTCGCGCTCGTGTGTCACGATGATGCGCCCCCTGGCCAGGTAAACGATGTCCTCGATATCCATTCCGGTCCCCCGCTCTTGAGCCCTCATCAGCGACGCTACCGACCAGACCTCACGTGGTCGAGGCCGGTCACGTCGGCTGGCGTCAGCTACAGGCCGAGGGCGCTTGTATCGGTTCGCCGAACAGGATCAGCACACCGAGCACGGTCATCAACACGGTCGGACGTTGAAACGAGCGTCGAGTTTTGAGTCGAGCTGGTCGATTCGACCATCGAGCCGTGCGATGTCGATCCTCACATCGGTGAACCGCCAATCCACATCGTTAAACCGGCGGTCCATGTCGGCAGTCATTGCATTGAAGCGGCGGTCGATGTCAGCAGCAAGAGTGTCGAAGCGGCGATCCATGTCGGCGGCCAGCGCGTCGGGCCGGAAGTCGATCGTGTCGAACTGCGCTTCAACACCCGTGAAACGCGCCTCGATACCAGTGAAGCGTTCACCATAGGAACCGATTGCTTGCGCCATGCTCACGTGTTCAACAGTAACAGTTGTGATCTTGGTCTCGAGCTCGAGACGGACCCGATCGAGCTCGGCTTGGGTGATGGCCATGGTGCCAAGTCCTTCTGAATTGAAGCGACGGAAGGCGGCATCTTCGAGAGGAACTTCAAGTTAGGAGGACCATGTGACATCGATCCTTCAACTACCCCCGGCCGCCATGGTTGACGGTGTAGCCGTCGGTCTCAAGCAATCGAGCGAGCTCGGGTTTGGCTCCCGCGAAGCGTGCGGGAACGAGGTCGGGGCGCCCACGAACCGCGTGTCCCCGTAACCACTCGGGGCCGACGTCACCGTCGATCATTCGCTGGGTCCGCGCCGCGGGGTCACCGACAGTCTCACCGATGCACAGGTTGGGTTTGTCGGGCGAACGTCGCTCACCCACGGCGTCGTCGAGCTCGACCACGAACGGCACCGGGGTCTTCTTCCCGCCGCGCGGTCGATGTCGGGGGCTGGGGCGCTGTCGATGAAGTGCCGGGCTGCGGGTCCGGCGGCTCCGGTGGGCATGAGGCCCCGGTCGGTCAGTTCGGTGTCGATGGCTACGACCCGGGCGACTACCCACCGTTTGCGGTCACCGTCGACATCGTCGTGTTCACCCTGAGCGACGATCGCCTGCAGTTGGTGTTGATCCAGCGGGGGCTCCCCCATTCGACAAGGCGTGGGCTCTCCCGGGCGGGTTCGTGCTTCCCGACGAAGACCTCGAGACCGCCGCCCGCCGAGAGCTGTTCGAGGAGACCGGCGTCGAGTCGAGCCCGTCACATCTCGCCCAGCTCGGCGCCTACGGTTCACCCGACCGCGACCCTCGCATGCGAGTCGTCACCGTCGCCTGGTGGGCAATCCTGCCCGACGTTCCCGACCCTTGCCGCGTCCTTCTGGGCCGATTCGTTTCGGATCAGCGACCTCCGACGGGTCTACGAAATCGTCTGGGGAACCGAGCTCGAACCTGGCAACTTCCAGCGCAAGGTTCGCAAGATCCCTGGCTGGCTCGAATCCACAGGTGAACGCTCGGCAAGTGTCGAGGGCGGGCGCCTCGAGTCGCCCCTCCGAAGAGAACGGGAAATCGATGAGCGCGATGTGTGACGTGAACCGCTGCTCGTTTGCGGCACGGACCTGCTTGGCACGAACATGTGAGTTCGATGAAGGGTGTATCCGATGCTGATTCCACAGCCATGCCAGGACTCTCATGAGATGGCACAACAAAGGCGAGCTGAGCTCGCCATTCCGCGCGAACGAGCTGCCGAGCTCGGAGAGTCGGCCGTGGCCGCGATCGACTCCGGCGAGTATGTGGCCTGGTCGGGTTCGGTCGTCGACTGGAGCCAGCACATACAAACTGCGTACCTGAACAAGGTCACGATCTCGCCCGAAGAGCAGCTGCCCGAACGTGCCTCGCCTTCGTTCCCAGAGACGCTGGTCACCGTCACGAACCAGACCACCCTCGGAGCCGCCCGGGATCTCGTGCAGGGTGGCCGGAAATCGCTTGCGCTCAACCTGGCCAACGGCATCATTCCAGGTGGCGGGTTTCTCAGGGGAGCTCGCGCTCAGGAGGAGACCCTCTGCCGATCGAGCGCACTGTACAAAACGCTGGTCGACGATCCCATGTACGGCGCGCACGCGCTGCGGCCTCTGCCAGATTCGACCGACTGGGCCATCTACTCTCCCGATGTTCCCGTCTTTCGCCGTGACGATGGCACGACGCTCGAGGAGCCATGGTTGCTTTCAGTCCTCAGTTGCGCAGCGCCGTATGCGCCACACGTCGGACAACCCGAGTCGGGGGACCTGCTCGAGAAACGAATCCATCGAGTTCTATCCATCGCTCGGGCATACGGATACTCGACGCTGGTGCTGGGGGCGTGGGGGTGCGGCGCGTTCAAGAACGACCCGGTTCGCACCGCGCAAGATTTCAAGCGTGCACTCGAGGGAGACCTCGACGGCGCATTCAACGAGGTGGTATTCGCCATCGCCGACTGGTCGCCGGATCGTCGCTTCCTGGGGCCGTTCCGTGAGGTCTTCTCGGAGTAGATCGTTCGGTCGCAATTGGAATCGACGTTGCCCGCTACGCAGCAGAGCCGTCGGCGAAGAGCGCGACCTCGTTCTCAGGGTCATGATCGTATGCCGCACCTCTGACAGCACAGAGAACGTCAATGGGTGTGGCTAGTCAGCAATGAATCGCACAGCGACACCCAGGTCTTGGGCTGCTGATTGCAACGGCGCGTTCGCATCGACCTCTGCCAAGCAGATCTCGGCCGTCAGGTGCCGGGCAGCAGCCAGGGCTTCGAGCGAGAGGAGATTCAGGCGCCGACCGCTGCCGATGAGTTGCCCCATCGGCCAACTCAGCGTCCGAAGCGACAGTAGTTGGATCGTGTCGGGTAGTTCGATGACTGCTCCAACGACGGACTCGGCAACCGTATCTTCGACGCCGCCAAGCTGCCGCGACATCGATCCGACGACGGTGTGGTCACAGAGCGCTCGACACAGTCGGTGGTACCACAGCCCTGTCGTTGCGATCGATGCGGCCTTCGGCCGAAGTGAGTCCGGCTCATCGCCGAGCAGAATTTGCAGAAGCAGGTGATCGTCAACAAGAACGATGCTCATGCAAGTTCGGGTTCTTCCTGGCTTACCTTCGCCGCCAGCGATTCATACCCACCGGATTCGGCGACGGCGGTGCCGAGTAGTGAACGAAGTCCTCCGCGTCCGGCTGGCACGATGACCAAGGCGTCTCCAAGATCGGCGATCTCCACGGTGCCGCCGTCAGCAATGTTCCAGCGACGACGGGTTTCAGCGGGGAGCGCCATTTGGCCTCGTTCGGATACTCGGTAGTCAGCTATGCCCATACCCGAGTTTACAAGGTGACCATGTATATCTACAAGGGAAGATGCACCCTTCATGGCGACAGTGTGCGCTGGTGCCCTCGAAAAGACTGGGTGCGATTCTCGCCCCATTCGGTGACTTGTGATCCGTGCCGCAGTACCTCGTTCACTGCCTGCACGAGGAGCGAGGTGAAAAGCGCAACAAGATGAGCTCTTGAGCTTTCGCTGCAAGGGCCACTGCTCCTTCGGGATACTCGGTCGATTCGGCCTTGGCGAGCAAGGCACGAACTCTGGCCTGGAGGCGATCATTGGATGTCATGTGACAACGACATCGAAGTATCTACTTGGGCTGTTACTGGTCTGGGAGGGTGTGTTCGGTGTTGCAGGGTTGCGGCTCTGACCCACGGTGTGACTGGCCCAAGTGCCTTTTGACTGATCTGTCGATCCGTGGTTCTGCAGCACTGTTCGCGCACCAGCCGGTCGGACGGACGTGACCTAATAGGAGCTTGGTCGTTCCCCATCGATGTCTTGTCCGACCGTTCCGGCCGGTGGTGCCAAACCTATTGAGCAACAGGAAGGCAAACACCATGATGCAATACAACGACGGTGATGTGGTCGGCGGAGTCGACACGCACCTCAAAGTCCATGTCGCAGCGGTGGTCGACCACATCGGCAGGATTCTCGCGACTGAATCGTTTCCGTCAACGACGGCTGGCTACCGCCAGTTGTTGATGTGGTTGCATCGTCACGGGCGTCTGGTTCGGGTCGGTGTGGAAGGGACGGGCGCGTACGGGGCAGGTCTGGCGAGGTTCCTCAACGGTCACCGTGTTGAAGTCGTTGAGGTGAATCGGCCAGATCGCCAGCGGCGCCGGCTGCGCGGCAAGTCCGACTCGGTTGATGCTGAGGCCGCAGCTCGAGCTGCGTTGAACGGTGACGCGACAGCGATCCCAAAGACCGGCGACGGCGAGATTGAAGGTCTTCGAGCACTTCGGATGGCCCGCAAGTCAGCAATCAAAGCGCGGACTCAGGCAACACTGCAGATACGTGATCTGATCCTGACCGCTCCTGATGATCTTCGGGCCCGCCTCGAGCCGCTGCCGGCTGTCGAGCGGGCACACGTGTGTGCCCGGTTCCGGCCAGGCGACCCCTCCAATCCCGCCCAGTCCATCAAGCTCGCACTGCGTCACCTTGCCCGCCGCTACCAAACGTTAACTCAAGAGATTGGTGAGCTCGACAAGGTCATCGCTGCGTCTTGCGCCCGAATCAACCCGGCTTTACTCGGAGCCAAAGGCATCGGCCCTGAGGTTGCTGCGACTCTGCTCGTTGTTGCCGGCGGCAACCCCGAACGCATGCATTCCGAAGCCGCTTTCGCTGCGCTCTGCGGCGCTTCACCAATCGAAGCCTCGTCGGGACGGATTACCAGACACCGGCTCAACCGGGGTGGGAACCGGCAAGGCAACAACGCCTTGTGGCGAATCGCGATGGTTCGCATGGCCACCGACCCGCGCACCAAAACCTACGTCGCAAACCGCACTGCGGACGGCAAAACCAAACGAGAGATCATTCGATGCCTGCAGCGCTACATCGCCCGCGAGATCCACGCGCTCCTGACCCAAGAACACGCAACCATCACCGGAACCGACCTGCGAAACCAACGCCACAACACCCGACGAAACCTCCGAGACGCCGCCAACGCACTCAACACCTGGCCAATTGAACTCTCAAGAGAGGCCTCGCCCACAACACCGACCTCGCAACCCGCTACCAACACTGGCTTCAACAAGCCGCTTGACGATTAGCGACCATAGGAGCATCAAGTAAGAACGGTCGCGCTCAGACGCGACTCGACCACGCACTGCACCCAAAACGCGTCCGCGGACGCTCGTGCCGACCCTAGGTAGCGATTGCTCCGCCGATGACGAGGTCGTTGTCGTAGAAGACGAGGCTCTGGCCCGGAGCGATGCGGTCTCGGTCGTCATGCCAGACAACCCGGTCGGCTTCGACGGTTGCTGGTAGCGCAATGCCGTGAGCGCTCGCCTGCACCAAGGCCTCACCGATGAACGGCTCGTGGGCCCACGTTGGCTGTGTGAAACCGGTCTCGCCGGCCTGCAGCGAACGACGGGGTCCAATCGTCACGATCGATTCCTGAAGGTTCACATCGACCACGAATTGTGCCTCGCCCATGCCCGAGACGTTCAAACCTTTGCGCTGGCCAATCGTCACGAGTTCAGTCGCAGGCACCGAACCGACCTCGGTTCCGTCTTCGGTCACAATGACGCCTGGGGTCAGACCCCCTCGAGCTCCGAGGAACGACTCGCGCCCGCCCTCCTTGGTGATGAAACACACGTCCTGACTGTCCGGCTTGGCCGCGGTGAGCAGGCCTCGTCGCTGCGCCTCAGCGCGTAGGTCTGGCTTGTTCCATCCGCCGATAGGGAGCACGACACGCTTGAGAACATCCTGACCAAGCATGTGCAGGACGTAGCTCTGATCCTTGAGCGGATCGATGCTGCGTTGCATGCGATACGTCCCGTCGGCCAGCTGTTTGATTCGGGCGTAGTGGCCAGTGGCGATGCGATCGAAACCCAGCACCGATGCGCGCTCGAAGAACAGATCGAACTTGATGTGGCGATTGCACTCGATGCACGGATTTGGCGTGCCACCTGTGCGATGTGTGTCGACGAAGGGGTTGACGACGTGCTCCATGAACTCGTCGCCGAAGTTGAACACGTGATGTTCGATGTCGAGTTGGTTCGCAACCCAACGGGCGTCGTCCACGTCGGACACTGAACAGCAGCCCGAGTCGGACTCGCCTCCCCAGAGCTTCATGGTCACGCCGACGACGTCATAACCCTCATCGACCAGTAGCGCTGCCGCTACAGACGAGTCGACCCCGCCGGACATCCCCACGAGGACACGTTCAGACACGGGAACCCGCCCGCAACGTCTCGACAGCCGCAGGAACAAGATCGAGCGCAATGTCGATGTCGGCATCGGTCGTCGACCAGCCGAGCGACAGTCGCAGCGGTGCCATGCTCGTCGCATCGACCCCCATTGCGTCGAGGACGTGGGATGCGCCCTGAGCTCCGCTCGCGCAGGACGAGGCCGCCGAACACGCGAAGTTCTGCTGATCGAGCAGAAAGAGAAGCGGTTCGCTCTGCACCCCGGGAATGCAGACGTGAACGATGCCTGGCACCCGAACGCTTCGCGCCACGGTTGGGCGAAGACCGTCGACCGACGCGACCAGCCCGTCGAGCAGTCGAGTGGCGAGCCGATCGATTCGGGCGAGTCGATCGGCACGATCATCGACCGACGCCTGGACGGCGGCAGCGAAGCCGACGATCCCCGCAACGTTCTGCGTGCCGGCACGCCGGTCTCGTTCTTGACCTCCGCCGATGAGAAGGGGTGGGGGCATCTTTCCGTCACGCACAACGACCGCACCGACTCCTTGCGGACCCCCGAGCTTGTGTGCGGTGATCGACAGCATGTCGGCGCCACGGGTGACCTCGGCGAGATCGAGCCACGGCAACGCCTGCACCGCATCGGAGTGCACGATCGCCGATGGCGCGCGGTCGTGGACGATGTCGGCGATCTGCGAAATCGGATTCACCGTTCCGGTTTCGTTGTTGACCGTCATCACCGAGACGACCTCGGTGTGGTCGTCGACCAGTGCACCGACCGCGGCAGCCGTGACGACACCATTTGCGTCAGCTGGTGCGATGCGAGCGTCCTGAAGTTTCGCTGGCTCGAGTACAGCCGGATGTTCGGTGGCGCCCACGACCACCACTCCACCAACCCGATTGCGACCGACGGCGAGGTTGTCCGATTCGGTCCCGCCGCCGGTGAAGACGACCTCGCCGCGTTCGAACCCCGTCGCCTCGGCGAGCACCGAACGGGCATCGTCGAGAGCCTGTCGCGCCTTGCGACCCCGACGGTGGGACGCCGTTGGATTGGCATGCCGCTCGGTGAACCACGGCATCATCGCCTCGAGCGCTTCAGGGCGAAGCGGCGACGATGCAGCATGATCGAGGTAGGCGGACATTTCTTCAGCGTACCGATCTGGCCACATGGCCAGGAGTCGTCAGCTCTTGATCGCCAACTCGGCCAAACCACCCTCGCGTAGCTGCCGAGCAGCCATCACCGCCACCAGGTACGGCTCGGGCGGTAAGGACAACCGATCGGTGTGACCGAGAGCGAGTGCGGTCGAGTCGGCGAGCCGAATTCCGAGGTCGATCCGCGCGGCATGCGAGAGCTCGCCGACACGCAGCAGAAAGGAACGAATGAGACGTTCCTGATCGGGCCGGAGCTTCGACACATCGAGGGCGGCGACGATCTCCTCGGTTCCCATCGGTGGTGTGAACGGAACAGCCGGAATGTGCGGGAGGGAACGGGGGTCACGGATCACAAACGTGCCAGCAGCGAGGTCTCCCACCCGTTGTGACCTCTTCGTGATCATGCCGCACAGCAACGCAACCGACCCGAGGCTGACGAGCAAGTCGATCAATTGGAAGAGCGACCGAATGATCGCCTCCCGGAACCCGATCGGGCCAGCCTCGAGCGTCACGACCCGCAGACCGACAGCGGCCTTGCCGATCGTGCGACCTCGAAAAAACGTTTCAGCGACCGCCGGGTACCCAAAGATTGCGACGAAACCGGTGACCAGTTGAAAGACCAATCCGACCGTGCCGCCGATCAACTCCCCAATGAACGCCAGGATGCCTACGACGACCCCGAGCACGGCAAAATCGAGGAAACGCGCCAACCCGCGGTGTCCGACGCCGGCCGTCTCGAGATCGAGAACGACACCTTGGGGTGTGACAATTCCACGACCAGCAATGACCGTCGCGGTCATGAGCGACACCTCGCCTGCGGAAGTCCAACTGTTTCGCTCACCGCCAACTACCGTAGGCGTTGTGCGCACCCTCGACAGCTACGTTCTCGAGAATTCCGCGGAATGGCAACGTCTTGAAGCGCTGGTCGAGCAAGCAAACAAGAAGAGCAAACGTCTCGAGGGCGAGGACCTCGATGAGCTGCTCATGCGTTACCAACGGTCGTCGGCCCATCTCTCCTACGTCCGAAGCACCTACGGCGACCCCCAACTGACGGCGCGGCTCACCAGGTCGGTCGCCGGTGCGCGAGCGGTGATCTATGGCTCCCAGCCACGTGTTCGTGGCGCCTTGCGCACATTCTTCGCCGCAACGTTCCCCGCTGCGGTCTGGGTGGCGCGGACACAGGTGCTCATCGCGGCGATCGCACTGCTTCTTCCTTGGGCCATCGTCACCGTCTGGATGATGAACTCTCCCGCAGCGATCGAAGCTTTTGCTCCACCTGCACTACGCGAGGCCTACATCAACGAAGACTTCGAGGCGTACTACTCCTCAGCTCCGGCGGCCGAATTTTCGAGCCAGGTTTTCATCAACAACATCCAAGTCTCGTTCCTCGCGTTCGTGACCGGAATCCTGTTCGCTGTGCCGACGATCGCACTTCTCGTGTTCAACGGCGCGAACGTGGGTGTCGCCGCAGGCCTTTTCCACGACGCTGGCGAGGCATCGAAGTTCTGGGGCCTCATCCTGCCGCACGGGCTTCTCGAGATCACCGCCATCATCGTCGCGGGCGGAGCCGGGTTACGAATGGGCTGGTCGATGATCGTGCCCGGCGATCGCACTCGTTCCCAATCGCTGATCGACGAAGCACAACGTTCGGTGTCGATCATCCTCGGTCTGATCATCGTGTTCGTGTTCGCCGGACTCATCGAAGGGTTCGTGACCCCGTCTCCACTCGAGACCTGGGCCCGCATCTCGATCGGCGTGGCGGCGTTCGTGGCGTTTTGGTCGTACATCCTGGCGTTCGGCCCGAGCGCAGCTGCACAGGGCCACACCGGATCGATCAACGATTCGATGCGTATCCGACAAGCCGACCTCGCGACGGACTGAACCGGCAGCAGCGTCCAGGCAACGTGTTGCGAGTTACAACCGTCCCCGAGCTTTGACGTCGAGATAGTGGTCCATCAAGCGAGCGGCAAGTTTCCCCGGGACGGCGTCGACCACGGTTGCGCCACTTCGTCGGAGTTCGGCGATCGTCCGTTGCCGTTCGGCGAGCGATGCCCGCGCCGCCGCGTGACGATGAGCCTCCTCGACCGTCTCGGGGCTGGTTGTCGCCCAGATCTCGACTTGGGGATCTCGCACTGCTGCGATCACCACCACGTGAGACCGCGTCAGCAACGGCAGAGCCGGAAGAAGAAACTCGCCGACCGTCTGCTCGATGAGTTCGGTGTGGATGATCAACATCGTGCGCCGAGAGAACCGCAGGAGTGTCTCGGTGAAGGCTCCGCGATAGTCGCTCTCTGCGAGTTCGGGTTCGATGTCGAACATCGCATTTGTGAGTCGGCTCAGCTGTGTCGACCGGGCCGACGCCGGAACCGACGCTCTGACCGACTTGTCGAAGACCAACAGACCCGTGCGGTCACCGAGACCGGTCGCCACCGTCGTCACGGCCATGATTGCGTCCATGGCGTGTTCTGATCTTGGAACGCCGGCCACCTGACCCGCCATCAGCCGACCGTTGTCGAGAATGTTGACCACGGTCTGATTACGTTCGGTCCGAAAGGTTTTGACGATCATCCGATCGGCCCGGGCTGTTGCCGACCAGTCGATCTTCCGGAACTCGTCGTCCACCGTGAAGTCGCGGAGTTGCTCGAATTCCGAACCACCACCACGCATTCTTGCGGAGCGAAGACCCATGTCGAGCCGGCTTCGTCGAAGCCGCAGTTCAGCCTCGGCGCGACTCGGAAACCGCGGCAGAATCCGAAGTTCGGCGGGAATCCATCGGGTTTGCTGGCGACTGGCAAAGCCGAGCGGCCCGTCGACGCGAATCACCAGCTCGCCCAGGGGGAACCGACCTCGGCGGGTTGGGTGAATGT
>RCMY010003650.1_pt1 | contig 13537 bp, 10 predicted proteins | sample 2041341 | NCBI WGS metagenome assembly RCMY01 (sample SAMN09708234, study PRJNA481090) | Marine sediment metagenome, whole genome shotgun sequencing project. | reverse complement strand
CCTACCTCCCAATACCATGGAAATAGCCCTAAATCTCTCAACAGGCATAATCGCCAGACTACTTAGTCATTTGGGGACTGTCAAGAAAATTTAATTGTTGACAAATTTTACGCCTAAAGCGCTTGTTCACTTCCTTGTTCTTTTCCAATACTTCCCTCATCACTGCTCTGAGTTAACGAAGGCACAGCTGGCGGAATCTTTTGTTTGCGTCGTGCATTATGGAAAGACAATCCGGTTCCCGCAGGAACAAGTCTTCCTACGATGACATTTTCTTTTAGGCCACGCAAGTCATCTTTTTTACCCATAATTGCTGCTTCTGTTAACACCCTTGTTGTTTCCTGGAATGAAGCTGCCGATATAAATGAATCTGTTGATAATGATGCTTTTGTGATCCCTAACAACATAAAATCATAAGTTGCTGGTAATTTCTTTTCAGCAATTAATCGCTCATTTTCCACGAGAAGATCCGCTTTCTCAACCTGTTCACCCGGAATAAAGCTTGAGTCACCGGCGCTAACGATCTGTACTCTGCGTAACATCTGACGGACAATAACTTCAATATGTTTATCATTAATCTTAACGCCTTGCAAACGATAAACATCTTGAACTTCGTCGGTAATATAACGCGCTAGCGCTTCAACGCCTTGCAAACGTAAAATATCCCGTGGATCAGCTGGGCCATCAACAATACTCTCGCCCTTATTGACTACTTGGCCATCATGAGCCATCACATGCTTATCTTTGGTTATCAGATATTCATGCGCTACACCTTCCATATCAGTAATAACTAAACGTTGTTTACCTTTGGTATCTTTACCAAATGATACCGTTCCTGTAACTTCCGCTAACAATCCAGCATCTTTTGGCGATCTTGCTTCAAACAGCTCTGCCACACGTGGCAAACCACCTGTAATATCTCGCGTTTTAGAGGTTTCCTGTGGAATTCTTGCAAGCACTTCACCCACACTAACTTGCTGGCCATCACGCACAGTAATAATCGAACCAATCTGGAACGTAATACTCACAGGCAAATCATTGCCTGCGATTTTTACTTCATTCCCCTCATCGTCAAGGAATTTAACAAGTGGACGAACGCCTTTAGATTGCGCAGTTCCTCGTCGCTTCGGATCAATAACAACTAAAGTAGACAAGCCAGTCACTTCGTCAATCTGCTTAGCTACCGTTGTACCTTCTTCCACATTTTCAAATCGGACTTTACCCGTAAACTCGGTAATAATAGGACGGGTATGTGGATCCCAGGTTGTTAATACCTGCCCTGCTTTAACACTATCACCATCGCGCACTAATAGTGTTGCGCCATATGGCGCTTTGTGACGCTCTCTTTCGCGATTATTTTCATCATAAATCACGACTTCCCCGCTACGTGAAATGGCTATTAGTTCATTTTGAGAGTTCGTTACATACCGCATGGTTGATGAGTAATGCACAATACCATTTGACTTACTTTCAACTTTATTAGCAACGGCTGTACGTGATGCCGCACCACCAATATGGAATGTACGCATTGTTAGCTGTGTGCCCGGCTCACCAATCGACTGTGCAGCTATGACACCCACTGCTTCACCTACATTTACTGGCGTTCCACGTCCCAAATCACGTCCATAGCATTTAGCACACAATCCATATCTAGTTTCACAAGTTAGCGGCGTTCGCACCTTTACTTCATCAATTCCAAGCGCCTCAATGGTATCCACAGCTTCTTCATCAAGTAAGGTGCCTGAAGGAAACAACACTTCTTGATTTTCTAGGTTAATGACATCATTGATCACAACACGCCCAAGAATTCGTTCTCGGAGTGCTTCAATGATTTCGCCACCTTCAACTAGCGCCTTCATAATGACGCCATTATCAGTATTACAATCATCTTCTATTACAACGAGATCTTGAGTCACGTCAACTAAACGGCGCGTCAGATAACCGGAGTTCGCTGTTTTAAGCGCGGTATCTGCAAGACCCTTACGAGCACCATGGGTTGAAATAAAGTACTGCAACACATTCAGCCCTTCGCGGAAGTTTGCGGTAATCGGTGTTTCAATAATTGAACCATCCGGCTTCGCCATCAACCCTCGCATACCAGACAATTGACGAATTTGTGCAGCAGAACCACGCGCGCCGGAATCAGCCATCATATAAATGGAATTGAATGATTCTTGCATCAAATCCTTTCCATTTTTATCCTTTTTAATTTCACCAGTAACTTGATCACGTATTGGCTCAACACCGAGCTGATCCATCATTGCCTTAGCAACTTGGTCACCCGCTCGCCCCCAAATATCAACTACCTTATTATAGCGTTCACCTTGCGTTACTAATCCAGATGTATATTGCATTTCGATTTCTTTAACTTCAGCTTCAGCTGCTGCAATTAAGGTGCCTTTTTGAGAAGGTGTCACCATGTCGTCCGAACAAATGGAAATACCGGCGCGGGTCGCATAAGTAAAGCCAGAATACATTAATTTATCTGCAAAAATAACCGTTTCACGAAGACCGCAACGTCTAAAGCTTGCATTTATAAGTTTTGAAATCTCTTTCTTCTTAAGTGCCTTATTAAGGAGTGTGAACGGCAGTCCTACTGGAAATATTTCAAATATTAATGCGCGACCTACAGTTGTTTCATAACGCGTAATTTTTTCAGTGCGCTTGCCTTCTTCATTCAGCTCAAACTCTTTGATCCGCGCAATGATTTTTGCATTAAGTTCAACATTGCGAGTCTCATAGGCACGTGATATCTCGCCAACATTTGGGAACATCATGCCTTCGCCTTTAGCGCCAATTTTTTCACGCGTCGCATTATATAAACCCAGAACAATATCTTGCGATGGCACAATAATCGGCTCACCATTTGCCGGTGATAAGACATTGTTCGTTGATAACATGAGCGTACGACATTCCATTTGCGCTTCTAATGAGAGCGGCACATGAACGGCCATTTGATCACCATCAAAGTCAGCATTAAAAGCGGCGCAAACTAAAGGATGCAGTTGTATTGCCTTACCTTCAATCAGCACTGGTTCAAATGCCTGAATACCCAGACGATGCAGTGTTGGTGCACGATTAAGCATTACCGGATGCTGACGAATCACATCTTCAAGAATATCCCATACAACAGGTGTTTCATTTTCTACTTCTCGCTTAGCCGCCTTAATAGTGCTTGCAATACCCATGATTTCCAGTTTATTAAAAATAAACGGCTTGAATAGCTCAAGCGCCATTTTCTTTGGCAAACCACATTGATGAAGCTTTAATTGCGGGCCAACAACAATAACCGAACGGCCAGAATAATCGACACGTTTACCCAACAAATTCTGACGGAAACGCCCACCTTTACCTTTGATCATGTCTGCCAATGATTTTAGTGCGCGTTTATTTGCGCCTGTCATGGCTTTTCCTCTACGACCATTATCTAGCAATGAATCCACAGCTTCCTGTAACATGCGCTTTTCATTGCGGACAATAATCTCTGGTGCTTTTAATTCAAGCAATCGCTTCAAACGATTGTTACGATTAATGACGCGACGATAAAGATCATTCAGATCAGATGTAGCAAACCGACCGCCATCCAATGGAACAAGTGGACGCAACTCTGGCGGCAGTACTGGCAACACTGCCAAAATCATCCATGTGGGTTTAATACCTGATTTATTAAAAGCCTCCAAAACCTTTAAGCGTTTGGAGATTTTCTTCATTTTAGTTTCAGAACCCGTGCTTTCCATCTCACGTCGTAGATTCTCAATCTCAACATTGACATCCAAATTACTGAGTAGATCTCTAACGCCTTCAGCGCCCATACAGGCACTAAATTCATCACCAAATTCTTCAGTCTTTGCCAAATAATCATCTTCAGTCAGCAATTGACCACGAATCAATGGCGTCATGCCCGGTTCTGTTACAACATAGGCTTCAAAATAAAGTACTCGCTCAATATCGCGTAGCGTCATGTCTAAGACCATACCTAATCTTGAAGGTAATGACTTTAGGAACCAGATATGTGCAACAGGTGAAGCCAGTTCGATATGGCCCATGCGCTCGCGGCGCACTTTAGACAATGTCACTTCTACACCGCATTTTTCACAAATCACACCGCGATGCTTTAAACGCTTATATTTACCACAGAGACACTCATAGTCTTTTACTGGACCAAAAATTTTGGCGCAGAAAAGACCATCTCTTTCAGGTTTAAATGTTCGATAATTAATGGTTTCTGGCTTTTTTACTTCACCATACGACCATGAACGTATTTTTTCTGGGGAAGCTAGTCCGATCTTAATTGAATCGAACTCTTCTTTATGAGTAACCTGTTTGAATAGATCTAGCAGTGCTTTCATTCATCACTCCTGTTAATCAGGGGAAAATACAATAAATTATTATTTTGGGACTATGGCTAATTGATCAATTATGATTGATCCAAATCGATATCCATACCCAACGACCGGATCTCTTTTACCAGGACATTAAACGATTCTGGCATACCAGCATCAATCTTATGATCACCTTTAACAATGCTTTCGTATACTTTCGTACGTCCATTCACATCATCAGATTTGACGGTTAGCATTTCCTGAAGTGTATAAGCAGCACCATAAGCTTCTAGCGCCCACACTTCCATCTCACCAAAACGTTGACCACCAAATTGCGCTTTACCGCCAAGTGGTTGCTGTGTCACCAAGCTATACGGTCCTGTCGAACGTGCATGCATTTTATCGTCCACCAGATGATGTAATTTCAGAACATGCATATAACCAACAGTTACGGGACGATCGAAGGGCTCACCTGTTCTTCCATCATTCAAAGTTACTTGACCTGACCTTGGCATATCTGCCAACTCAAGCATGTCTTTAATTTCATCTTCTGTTGCACCATCAAATACAGGTGTTGCAAATGGAACGCCATTAATCAGGTTCTTAGCTAGGGTTAGAATCTCTTCATCAGTGTGACCAGAGAGATCCTCTTGTTTTCCACTATTATTATAAACTTTCTCCAGGAAAGCTCTAATTTCAGAATGCTTCTTTTCTTTACGCAACATCTCATTTATTTTGATACCCAATCCTTTAGCAGCCCATCCCAAATGAACCTCTAGAATTTGGCCAACATTCATTCTTGACGGCACACCCAATGGATTAAGAACAACATCAACTGGTGTTCCATCATCCATGTAAGGCATATCTTCCAATGGCACTATTTTAGATATCACACCTTTATTGCCATGGCGTCCCGCCATCTTATCGCCTGGTTGCAAACGACGTTTAACCGCAATATAAATCTTAACCATTTTCTGCACGCCAGGCGGCAGTTCATCACCCTGAGTCAACTTTTTCTTTTTCTCATCAAATGCCGCATCAAATTCTATACGCTTCTGTGCAATACTTTCTTTAACCTGTTCAAGCTGAACACTCGCATCTTCATCGGCCAAACGAATATCAAACCAATAATGCGGATCAAAACTATCTAGATATTCTTTTGTTATAACTGTGCCTTTGGTTAACTTCTGCGGGCCACCTGTTACTTTTCTATCAATGAGTAAGCGTTCGATTCTTTCAAATGCATCAATCTCAACAATTCGCATTTGATCTGCCATATCTTTCTTATAACGCAACAACTCATCATCAACGATTTGTTGCGCACGCTTGTCACGCTCGATACCTTCACGTGTAAATACTTGTACATCAATGACTGTGCCAGCAATACCGGATGGAACTCGCAAAGAAGTGTCTTTTACATCGGAAGCCTTTTCGCCAAAAATTGCACGCAAAAGCTTCTCTTCAGGTGTCAACTGAGTCTCACCTTTCGGGGTAACCTTGCCAACTAGTACATCACCGGATTCAACTTCTGCACCAATGTAGACAATTCCTGATTCATCAAGACGACCGAGTTGTTGCTCTGATAAATTTGGAATATCACCAGTAATTTCCTCGGTCCCTAATTTCGTATCACGGCTAACCACTGACATTTCTTCGATATGAATTGAGGTAAAACGATCTTCTGCAACGACACGCTCCGAGATCAAAATTGAATCTTCAAAGTTGTATCCGTTCCATGGCATAAATGCCACCATCATATTCTGCCCTAGGGCTAATTCACCCATATCTGTAGACGCACCATCCGCGATCACATCATCACGTGCAATATGGTCTCCGATTTTAACTAATGGGTGCTGGTTAATGTTGGTGTTCTGATTTGATCGGGTATACTTAATCAGGTTATAAATATCTACACCGACTTCGCCAGCTTGCGCTTCAGCATCATGCACTCGTACAACAATCCGGCTTGCGTCCACATAATCAACAATTCCGCCACGTACCGCTCTAACTGTTGTACCTGAATGTATGGCAACAACACGCTCAATACCTGTACCAACTAATGGTTTTTCTGCACGTAAACATGGCACTGCTTGTCGCTGCATATTCGAACCCATCAGCGCTCTGTTAGCATCATCATGCTCCAAGAAGGGTATTAATGAGGCAGCAACCGATACAATTTGAGCTGGCGCCACATCGACATAATCAATGCGCTCAGGCGAAGATAAAGTAAACTCATTTTTTTGTCGACAAGACACGATATCGCTAGTAAATGCGCCCTGTTTATCCAGCTCAGCATTTGCTTGAGCAATCATAAACTGACCTTCTTCAATGGCAGACAAATAACTTACGTCATCAGTCACCTTGCCATTATTAACTTTTATATAGGGAGTCTCGATAAAACCATATTCATTAGTTCGTGCGTATAGTGCTAACGAGTTTATCAGCCCAATATTTGGGCCTTCAGGTGTTTCAATCGGACATACACGACCATAATGGGTTGGGTGTACATCGCGCACTTCGAATCCAGCGCGTTCTCTTGTTAAACCACCAGGCCCCAATGCAGAGATACGCCGTTTATGGGTTATCTCGGATAGCGGGTTCGTCTGATCCATAAACTGAGATAATTGGCTTGAACCAAAGAACTCTCTGGCTGCCGCTGAAACTGGTTTCGCATTGATCAAGTCGTGCGGCATTAGATTTTCTGATTCTGCTTGGCTTAAACGCTCTTTAACTGCTCTTTCAACGCGCACAAGTCCCGATCTAAATTGATTTTCAGCAAGCTCACCTACCGAACGAACGCGACGATTACCTAAGTGGTCAATATCATCAATTTCACCACGACCATTACGCAGCTCAACTAATATTTTAATGACTGCCAGAATGTCTGCATTTGAAAGTGTTGATGGGCCAATAAGCTCTTCTCGTCCCACGCGGCGATTGAATTTCATTCTTCCTACAACTGATAAATCATAGCGATCAGAAGAATAAAATAACCCCCCAAACAGTGACTTGACAGCCTCTTCAGTTGGCGGCTCACCTGGGCGCATCATACGGTATATGGCAACTTGCGCCGACAACTCATCAACTGTTTCATCTATTCTTAATGTCTGAGAAATAAACGCGCCATGATTCAAATCATTAACATAAAGTGTATTAATCTTATCGATACCCACTTCAAGTAGCTTCTCAAGCGTAACTTCTGTTATTTCTTCATTAACTAATGCAATGAACTCTCCCGTTTTTTTGTCTATTACATTATGAGAAAGGATTTTTCCTAATAAAAAATCTTCAGGTACTAGCAGTTTATTAACTTTTTCTTGTTGTAACTCAAGTACATGTTTTGCAGTTATCCGCTTATTTTTTTGTACAATTAACTTGCCACTTGGTGTTGCAATATCAAAAACTGCTACTTCACCACGTAAACGTTCCGGAACAAGATCAAATAGAATGCCTGTTTTAGTAAAACTAAAACAATCAACCATAAAGAATTCAGACAATATCTCTTCAGATGTCGATCCAATTGCCTTTAACAATGTAGTCACAGGCATCTTACGGCGACGATCTATTCGGAAGTAAAGACAGTCTTTTGGGTCAAATTCAAAATCAAGCCATGATCCACGGTAGGGAATAATCCGCGCAGAAAACAACAACTTGCCTGATGAATGTGTTTTACCTCTATCGTGCTCAAAAAATACGCCTGGAGAGCGGTGCAATTGCGACACAATGACGCGCTCAGTGCCATTAATAACAAACGAACCTGTATCGGTCATCAATGGAATTTCTCCCATGTAAACCTCTTGCTCTTTAACTTCTTTCACCGTCGGTTTAGAAGCTTCTTTCTCCATGATGGTTAATCTAACTTTGGCTCGTAGTGGTGACGCATAGGTCAGCCCCCGCTGCTGACATTCTTTAACATCAAAAACAGGGGTTCCAAGTGAATAACTGATAAAATCTAGGCGCGCATTCTTAGAATGGCTTTCAATAGGAAATATCGAGTTAAATGCAGCTTGTAGCCCTTGATTATTACGTTTACTGGGCACAATTTTTTGTTGTAAAAAAGCAGCGTATGATTCGAGCTGTGTGGCGAGAAGAAATGGGATTGGCAAAATACTAGCTCGTTTTGCGAAACTCTTGCGGATACGTTTTTTCTCGGTGAACGAATAGCTCATGAAATTTCTCCGGGAGAAGAATACAGAAGATTGTCGATTATTAGAAAATTAACTTCTAATTACAGCAATTATTTTTTACGATGTTTCTTATAGTAAAAACATCAAAGGCTGGCAACTTTTATAAGCTAGCCAGCCCTGTCAATAACTTTAATTACTATTTAACTTCGCAAGTAGCACCAGCTTCGGTTAATTGTTTCTGAATTGCTTCAGCATCATCTTTCGCAACGCCTTCTTTAATTGCCTTTGGCGCGCCATCAACTAGATCTTTTGCTTCTTTCAATCCTAAGCCTGTCACTGCACGTACCACTTTAATTACGCTAACTTTACTTGCGCCTGCTGCCGTTAACATGACAGTAAATTCTGTTTGTTCTGCGCCACCGTCACCGTCACCTGCTACTGGCGCAGCAACAGCAACTGCTGCTGCAGCTGCTGAAACGCCAAACTTCTCTTCCATCTCTTTAATTAATTCTGATAGTTCCAGCACAGTCATATTTGCTATCGCGTCTAATAATTCTTCTTTCGATACAGCCATTATTTTCTCCTAGTAAATTATATTCTGGTTATTAATATATTTTTAAACAGTTCATACAGTTTATTTTTGGTCACGAACAGCAGCCACACCTCGCACGAACCGAGTTGGCACTTCATTAAGCGTTTGAACAAATTTCGCAATTGGCGCCTGCATTGTTCCTAACAATTTAGACAACAACTCTTCACGACTAGGCAATACAGCAAGCGCAGCAATATCATTTATAGACATAAGCTTGCCGCCTATTGCTCCAATTTTAATTACCAACTTATCATTCGCCTTAGAAAATTCATGAAGCACTTTCGCTGCTTTTACTGGATCGGATCCAATACCGTATGCAAGCGGCCCCACCATATGCTCAGCAAGGCCTGCATAAGGTGTGTCCGCCACTGCACGGCGCACTAAAGTATTTTTCAGTACGCGAAAATATATCCCTGATTCACGTGTTTTTGCTCTTAGTTGCGTCATTTGACCAACTTCTAGCCCTCGATACTCAGCTATGATAATAGCTTCAGCTTCGGCCACTTTTGTGCCAACCTCTGCTACTACAGCTTTTTTCTGTTCCAGATTAAGACTCAAGGTACATTCTCCATCAGTTTATATTGTATTGCAGTCTACTACTCAATCCAAGACCGCAATACCACGAACCGGCGACCTTAAACCAGGAAAATAACAATCCTGTCTTGGGCACACCATCTACGTTGGGCACTATTTAACTATTTGCATTTGTAATTAGATATTTAAGCCTTATTTAGATTAGATTTCTCGGGTAGCGTAATTTTCTCACATTACTCAGAACTCCCAATCCTTTAAGTTACCCCAACGGTCTTTGACAACTCACTGAATAAAGTTACACATTCAGCGACCCAAAGTTACATCATATTTGTTTGATCAACATGCAAACCAATACCCATCGTGCTAGATACGGATATCTTCTTAAGATAAACACCCTTAGAATTCGCTGGCTTAGCTTTATTTAATGCTTCAACCAACGCCACTAAATTTTGTTTTAACGCATCAGATTCAAAAGAAGCCCGGCCTATTGTGCAGTGAATGATCCCTGCTTTATCAGCGCGAAATTGTACTTGGCCAGCTTTAGCATTTTTAACAGCACCAGCGACATCTGGTGTCACGGTTCCTACTTTCGGATTAGGCATTAGTCCACGCGGACCTAATATTTGACCTAACTGTCCTACGATTCTCATTGCATCTGGACTCGCAATCACCACATCAAAGTTCATATTTCCAGCTTTTATGTCAGCAGCCAAATCATCAAATCCGACAACATCGGCACCTGCCTCTTGCGCTTCCTTTGCCTTCTCACCTTGTGCAAATACTGCGATACGCACTGTTTTCCCGGTTCCAGACGGAAGCACAACTGAACCTCGAACTGCTTGGTCAGATTTTTTCGCGTCAATACCTAATTTAATTGCAACATCAACTGATTCGTCAAATTTTGCTGTTGCCGTTTCTTTAATAATAGCCAACGCATCGGTTATCAAATATTGCTTACTGTGATCAGCCTTCTTCTTTATCTCTTCATAACGTTTAGATATGCGAGCCATTATTATTGCCCCTCCACATCAATACCCATACTTCTTGCGCTTCCTGCTACAGTACGTACAGCCGCATCCATATCTGCTGCCGTTAGATCTGGCATTTTTATTTTAGCTATTTCTTCTGCTTGCGCCCTGGTTAGCTTCCCAACTTTATCTACGTGGGGCCTTGCGCTACCACTACTCACTCCGGCTGCCTTCTTTATTAAAACAGACGCAGGCGTTGTTTTCATTATGAAGGTAAAGCTCTTGTCAGCATAAGCCGTTATAACAACAGGTACTGGCAACCCAGCTTCCAATTTCTGAGTTGCCGCATTAAATGCCTTACAAAACTCCATGATATTCAGCTGACGCTGGCCCAATGCAGGGCCAACTGGCGGGCTAGGGTTAGCCTTGCCAGCTGGTATTTGCAACTTAATATATCCTACAATCTTTTTTGCCACTTATATTCTCCTTTTGGGTGCATACGAGCTTTCAATACACTCTCCCCAATTTGTTTTTACTTACTTAAACTTTTTCAACTTGATTAAAATCTAGCTCAACAGGTGTAGGTCGACCGAAGATGGAAACCGACACTCTGAGTTTACTTTTATCATAATTAACATCTTCTACATTGCCATGAAAGTCTGTAAATGGGCCATCTTTCACTCTTATTGCTTCACCTGCCTCAAATAAAACTTTTGGTTTTGGCTTTTCTATACCTTCTTGTATTTGATTAAGTATGTTTTGAACCTCTTTGACACTAATCGGTGTGGGCTTCATAACTGAACCCCCAACAAACCCTGTTACCTTATTGGTATTTTTTACTAGGTGCCATGATTCATCAGACATATCCATTTCAACCAAAACATATCCTGGAAAAAACTTTCTTTCACTGATGCTTTTTTGGCCAGATTTCATTTCAACAACTTCCTCGACCGGCACCAAAATCTCACCAAAGCTATCTTCCATTCCTGCACGTGCTATGCGTTCAAGCAAAGCCCGCTGGACACTTTTTTCATATCCAGAATAAGCGTGCACTACGTACCATTTTTTGCTCATCCTATCCTCGGAAGCATTGATCAGCCCTCTCTGCCCATAATTAATTGCACTGATGACATTAGCGCTGCATCCACTAGCCACAAAAATAAAGCCATTGTTACAACAAAAGCAAAAACAACACCTGAAGTTTGGAGGGTCTCTTTACGCGTTGGCCAAACAACTTTCTTTGTTTCGTCTACTGCTTCTCCACAAAAAACATAAAACTCCTTACCCTGTGTCGTAAACCATGCCGTACCTATTGCCAAGACAAAACCTAGCAATACTAAAAGCACACGAACCACCATGGCACTATCACGCATATAAATAAAGCCAGCAATACCTGCCGCAATAAATAAGAACGCCAGACCAAGTTTAATCTTGTTCACTTTAAATACTCCAACTCAACACTTTCTTGAAACTTGAACATGATGACCCTAACATTGATTGTGATGATTCGTTTATACACATAAAAACTTGCCTTTATAATACGCAAGTACACCACAAGACCTATATATCTTGTGATTTTATTCGCTTCGCAATATTTTCATATTAAAACCACGCTTTAACTTCTGTAAAGAATCAACTCCTAATATTGTTTCACCTTGCTTTTCTTTTCTTTGATTCGCCGCGTCATATCTTCAAAAATAGCAAAAAGAAATGGCAGGCCAGGAGGGCATCGAACCCCCAACCTTCGGTTTTGGAGACCGACGCTCTGCCAATTGAGCTACTGGCCTATCTTTCAACACGAACAAGGTTTATACAGCCTTCTATTTTTTATTTATACATACATCAACGCTAGATTCTTAGCGTCACACACTAGGGCACCTCTAAAAATCACCTATTTTACAAGAAAATTATCTGTAACTAATTGATTAATTGAGGTCGTCATTGCCGGGAATTGAATTTTTAGAGGTGCCCTGTGATTATTATCGATGGAGCTCACCAGCCCTCTCAGGCTGGTAAGTTATCGCTTTTATTTTAACTTTTATTAGTCCACCACCGGGCTTAGGCCATTCAATTTCATCTCCTTGAGAAAGTCCAAGTAGCGCGCTTCCAACTGGTGCAAGAATGGATATCTTATTTCCGCTTGAATCAATGTCCTTTGGATATACAAGGGTTAGTGTGAACTCGGCTTGGGTCGACTCAACAACAAATTTAACAGTTGAGTTCATTGTAACTATTGTTGGAGGAACATCCGTAGGTTCTACTATATTTGCGCGATCGAGTTCTGCCTCGAGTTCATTTCTTCCTGCAAAGTTATTTTCTGGTATTGACTCAATTAATTTATACAATCTATCGGCATCTAATGATGAGATAGTTATTTCTGGTCTTACATTCATTACATATCCTCAATAATGTTGTATTAATTTATTAGCTAGTGTGAGTTTCAAAAAAAGCGCCTCATATTTTTCTGGCATACACCTTTCTGCTATCCATTGACGTACAGTTGACTCATCAAAGTTTGCTTCTGAAAACTGCAGGAAAGGTGGTAGGTCTAACATTCCAGCATGAAGCTGATATCTCTATGTTATTTACCTGAATGTTATCTTAAGAACGATGTTTATCCGCATACAATGCAACAAACAGCATAATAACCGCAAATATTGCTAACCCTATTAATGATTCAATTGCCATTGTTTTCTCCTTTACGAAGAATGTAAGAAACAATCAAAACACGATTGCTAAGAATATCAAAGCTAATATGTCAACGATAGTTGCTTTGTCGTCGAAAAGCCACCCAATAATGCAGCAATAACTGATGCGGTGGCTACATTATCTGATACTTTGGCTAAACATTCTCGTTGATCCTTATTAAATAACACGGAGTTTCATAGCAGTAGCTTACATTAGTATTTAGGGCACCTCTAAAAATCCAGATTTCATCCCAGCTGCTGCGTTGTGGAAAAAATTTCTTGCTTACATATCAACCATATGCTGCGCTGC
>RCMY010003892.1_pt1 | contig 13538 bp, 15 predicted proteins | sample 2041341 | NCBI WGS metagenome assembly RCMY01 (sample SAMN09708234, study PRJNA481090) | Marine sediment metagenome, whole genome shotgun sequencing project. | reverse complement strand
TTATATTCTTTCTTTTCCACATAAGCAGCGATTTTTAAAGCATAAGGGTTTTTGTTAGGCTTTTCATATAGCTCAATTGCCTTATCAGACGCCGTTATTACTTTATTATAATCTTTCATTTCTATGTAGGCTTTAGCCATTCTAGTGTAGATATCAGGATCTTGTTTACACGTATACTTCATCCATTGCTCATACCACTTGATTGACTGATCATATTGTTCTTCTTGAATTGACAAGTCTGCGATTAGTTTCAAAATATCAGCTTGGTCTTTATCGTTTAAAACATTCTTACCAGCAGCCGATTTAAGCAATTTTAACGCTTCATCTTGCTGGTTGTCTTGTTGAACTAATATTTGACCCAAAAACCTATCAATTGTAGCGGAATCAAAATCTTCTTTCGCCTCAATTTCACGCAGTAACACAATCGTCTCTTTCGTTCTTGCATTTTCTTCACGCTCTTCACCTCGTAGGCTTTCTGCATTTTTTTACCAGCACGTTCACCTAACAGCTTGGTTTTTGGTGCTTGGTACCCAGGGCATGCTATCGCAGCAGTTTGTTGCGCGAATGAAACAGTTGAGTAAGAGCCAATAGCAAGGATTGAAGCTGTAATCAAAATTTTATTGAATTTTTTCATATTAGCTTTCTCCACCTAATGTAAAGTCTAGTCTTACTTTTAAACCCGGTTGTCTTTCAGCAACACCATCAGTTACTTTGGGTCTATACTTCCACTTGCGCAACGCTCGCTTAGCTTCACGGTCAAATACACGTTTAGGATCGGCATCAATCACTTCAACGTCTTCAACTCCACCTACTTCATTAATTGTAAATGACAGTTCAACCCAACCTTCTTTACCGTCGCGTGCTGCTTCAGGCGGATATTTTGGATCTATTCTTACAATAGGTGTTGCATCACCGTCACGCATCATCGCGCCCATTCCACCTATGTTTACCCCTACACTTCCGGTATCAACACCAGGGATGTTCAAACTAAAGCCATTTGCATCGGGTTTAGCTTGGTCAGGTTCAACCATTTCCACTTTCGGCGGCTCTTTAGGCGGCGGCGGTGGCGGTGGCGGTCTACGAATACGTGTATTAGTACTTTCGTCAGGCTTTGCCATAACTATGTCAATAACAGGTGCAGGCTCGATTGGATCACCGGGCTTGCCAGTATTTTCGACTAATTTAGCCATTACCACAAACAAAGCAAACGCAATTAACGCACCAAGGAATATCGAGCCAATAAATCTAACCATTATGAACTCCTTACTGCAATAGCGACTTTGTCAACACCAGCGGCTTTAACCTGGTCCATTACTTTTATAACAACGCCATGTTTGGCTTTGGTATCAGCTTGTATAAAAATGGCGTCAGTAGGCTGCTCTAACAACAATTTTTCGACAGTCGGTTTAAGTTCTTCTATTGAAATTTGTCTACGGTCTATCCAAATATTACCGTCTTCTGTCACCGCAATAAAAATATTCGCATTCTTAAACTTAACTGCTGTTTCGCCTTCAGGTTTATTAACATCAATACCTGCTTGCTTCACAAACACTGTTGTTACAATAAAGAATATAAGCATAATAAACACTATGTCGAGCATAGGTGTCATATCAATAGCTGCGTCTTCTTCTTCTTCTCTTACTTTACGTCCCATAACTACATCCTCGCTTAATGATGTGGCAAGCTATCTACTAGGGCAACCTTGAGTCTTTTAGCTTTTGCTTCTAAGCGCGAACTAAAATACAAACCCGAAAGTGCCGCAACCATTCCTGCCATTGTAGGTATGGTTGCCATAGAGATACCTGCGGCCATCAGCCTGGGATTACCGGTACCTTGGGTAGACATAGTTTCAAATACACCAATCATCCCAGTTACAGTACCTAATAACCCTATTAGAGGGCACATAGCGACTAAAGTTCTGATAACTAACAGGCGTGCTGTTAATCCATCTTCTGCTTGTGAAATCCATGCGTCACGAATTCTATGCGCATACCAAGAGGTAGTGTCAGTTCTCGCGTCCCAATCAGAAATAATCTTCTTTCTTATTTTAGGGAAAACTGACGTTAAATACCAATAGCGCTCTACCATTAACACCCACATTAACAAGAGCGCGGCAGCGACGAAATACAACACGTCACCACCGGTTGCGATGAATTCCCTGACAGATTCCCATAATCCGACTAGGGTCAACATATTATATTTTCTCCGACTCTGCGTGCGAGGCAATTACACCCGCGGTTTGTTCATCAAGTATATGAACAATCGACTTAGCGCGACCAGCAACAATGCTGTGCATTAAGATAAGTGGTAAGGCTGCAATAATACCCTGCGCCGTAGTTACAAGTGCCATAGAGATTGAACCCGCCATAATACGAGGGTCGCCCGTACCAAACAAAGTAATTTGTTGGAAAGTCATAATCATACCAAGTACAGTACCTAGTAGACCAAGTAGCGGTGCAATTGCGGCAAATATCTTAATGATATTAATGCCCGACTCTACCGCTGGTAACTCCTTAAGTATCGCTTCGTCTAGTTTTAACTCTAAGCTTTCAATATCTGCTTGTTTGTTTGCATTATACACCGTCAAGATGCGACCTAATGGGTTGCTGCTTGAAGGATTATCAATATTGTTAAGCTGGCTTCTCATTTTACCACCCACCAATGTAAGCTGGATAATTTTAAACGTACCAATTAATAGACCAATAATTAACAAACCTGTGATGATATAACCAACAATACCACCTGCGTGATAGCGTTCAGTTAATGTCGCTTTTTGCTTGAACAGATTTAAAATTGCACCGCGTGACGGATCGATATAAGTCGCGTTAACACCACTGCCACTGGCAGCGTTAAGTAAATCAACTACTGACGAAACTTGATAACTTTCAGGCTGACGGCCTAAAGGTTGAATCTTTTTGCTACTTTCGTCGTATATTAAGTAGCCTTGTTCGCCCACTAAGTTAAACGTACCTATACGCAATACTTCTTGCGTAGACGTACCGCCATTCAAATCAACTACTTCAGCAGTAAATTTATCAACTTGGCCAGACTCAGTCATTTCAGTTTGCAAAGAAATCCATAATTCTTCTAGCTCACGAATATTAGGAAGTCCTTTGGAGTCTTGCGACATTTCTTGCAAAAATGCCTCACGACCAGGGTACTGAGCGCTTACAATTGAAGTTGAAATAGTGCCGTAAGCGTCAGCTGATGCTTGACGTACAACACCAAACATTTCACCTAGCGTACCGGTTGCTTGTTCTAATTCGCCTTCTTTATCAAAGATGGTTTGTTCGTTTGCAGCAAATTGCGCTTGCAGACTGTCACCGCGTTGCTCTTCCGCTTTGAACTGTGAATTTGCACGATTCAATAAAGCCTGCTTGTCGGCACGTTCACTCGTAAACTCCGCCTCACGCTCTTTATTAACACGTGCCTCAGAAACTCTATCTTTTTTCACTTGCTCAAGTAGATCTTGCAAACTTGCTGGTGCTTGAGCGTGAGCAATGCCACTTGCCATCAAAGCTACAGCAGCAGTTGCAAAAAGTGCTTTTATTGTTGTCTTCATTAACTTTACTCCGCTGCTTTGATTGGAATTTGAATTAGGTCTTGAGGCACTAAGCCCTGCGCCATACGTACTGCTTGAATGACAGGATCGATGTATTTGCCATCTAACTGTTCCCAAGCACGAGCGTCATTATCCCAAACCCAAGCTTGCTCTTGATCCAGGCTAAGCGCAAGCAATGCGGTACGGCCTAAGTTGAAAAAGTCAACTGCTACGTCGGTACCCGAGGCGTTTATAGTCCCCTTGTAGGACTGAATACGCGTACCATATTCATTTTCAATAGAGTAAGCATCAAGAACCTGTCTGAATTGTTCTGAAACGGTCACGCTAGAATTACCCATAATGTCACGTAAGCGCTGAACGCGGTCAAGACGCTCTTGTTTGTTAATCGGAACGTCTAAAGTGATGAATTTTTCGAGACTATCTATCATGCGCCCCATTAGTGGAACGATGTTTTGCTTAGTTTCTTCGATCGAGTCGATTTGACGCTGTAGCGAGCTTATTACTCGCTGCTGGTCAGTAACTAAGCCGGCAAGATAATCGTTATATATTTTTAAGTTTTCTGTTTGATCAATTACAGCGCGATATTCAATTAGTAGTTCCTGCGACTGCTCAAAAAGACCATTAATCTTTTCTTGCGATTTAGCAGCTGCCACGTGAATCGTGCGCTCTTCTTGTTGCACTTCGTCTAGCGGACCAGCGAAGGCAAAACTTGTTGAAGCTAGTACTAAAGCACCTGCTACACAAGCCGCGATTTGAGTTCTCTTGCTCATTTTGGACATATTCCCAACCATTAAAATCTGTTGTTAAGGTCACATAGTGACCTAATAGGGTTTATAGTTATTAATAATTATGCTCAGACTTAATCCGGCACACTTATAAATAGTCACAGGATGTTACATAAATGTCAAGAAAGTAGAAGGCCTTATCTGAAAAAAGATCTTACGTAACAGCCTTTAGTATTGTTGTTGTTTACAAAATATACACAATTATGTACCTAAGATACTAAATTTTCTGAATGGCGCGCCGATAATGCTAGATATTATAACTAGGAAATTATTTCGATGAAATTAGATACCGATATTCATAATTATTATGAACAGCTCGTGTTTGAGCAAATTAATGAAATAGAATTACGAAAAAACAAAGATAGTGATTATTTAGCTGACTTGACCTGCCTAACTCTTAATCAATTACCACCAAGATACATTCGCTATGAAGTCGATATGGCTTTTTATTTGCCAAACTCAGAACGATATCAAATGCAAATGAATGTTACAAAAGCAGTACAAACCAGTATTGATTTTTTAGAAGGATATAACGATAAAAGTAATGGTGGCAAACTCCAGCCACATCTCGGCACATGAGTCCTTCAGTACGGCTGCTCCCTTCCGGGCCTGACCGAGTTCCCAAACTATCATTGCGAGAGAACCAGAGTTTACCATTGACATTGGCCAGTCGACCAAGGGTGAGCATTATGCCGAGTAAATAGTTGATGTGCAAGTTGCAATATGAATTTTGAATTTAGTTGACTAATAATTAAGCTTAAACGGAATAAAATCTTCTTTGTTAATTAAGTTTGTTTACTTTGCGTTTAACCTAAACGCGCCTCTGCAATTTTGTTAGCCACTAACTGCGTTGGTAAATTTTGCGCTTCTGCTTGATTCAGTACTGCTAAAACAGTATCACCGATGGCCCTTACTTGAGACCCTAACGCTTGGTCACTGCTAGTATCTTGGGTTTGATGATAAATATCAATTATCCCGCCAGCATTTAAGACATAATCAGGAACGTAAATAATACCTTTATCTTTCAGTTTTTGGTCAAGTTCGTTATCGGCCAATTGGTTATTTGCGGCGCCAGCAATAATTTTAGCGTTAAAGCTCTCAATATTTAATCGATTTACCGCGCCCCCTAATGCACACGGAGCAAACACCTCAACGTCTAGAGTGTGGATTTGGTTATTCTCGACTATTGTCGCGCCCAATTCTTCTTGTGCAATTAATAAGTTTTCGTCGTAAATATCTGATACATACAATCTAGCGCCCGCCTGATATAAGTGCCGTGCTAATCGCAACCCCACATTGCCCAAGCCTTGAATGGCTATGCTAACATTTGATAAGTCACTATTTAATGTGTTTTTAACGGCAACTTTGATACCACAAAAAACACCCAATGAAGTTGCCGGCGCCGGATTACCATCGGGTATACTATTTTCTACCGAATAGCGAGCATGGTTGCCAGTAGCATACTGTGTTTGCGTTGCCATTAGATGGATATCTTGGACATTAATGCCAGAATCTTCTGCAATAATATAGCGCCCGTGAAAACTATCAACAAACCGTCCCATCGCCTGCATTAACAAATTACTTTTATCTGCTCGAGGATTGCCGATAATAACGGCTTTACCGCCACCTTGAGGTAAATTGGCCATAGCAGCTTTGTAAGACATCCCTTTTGATAACCTTAAAACATCAGTCAATGCATCACCACTTGTGATATATGGCCACATTCGGCAACCACCTAAACTAGGGCCAAGATTGGTATTATGTACCGCAATAATGGCTTTTAATCCGCTTTGTTTATCGTGATGAAAAGCGACTTGTTCATGGTTATCAAAATCGGGATGTTCAAACAATGACATGTTCTTTCCTATTCCTTATTTTACTAATTCAAATTAGAGAGCTAGTGCAATAACATGTTGCGATAAGTATTTTGTGTTTATTGCCCGCTGCTTGTAATAGTATCGGAAATCATTAGGGACACGTGTTGCTAATCATGAATCTGGTGAAACCATTACTGAAATAAAATCAGAATTATCTCCCTTTTATAGGATAATCATCCTATACTTAGGGTTACTTTAAAAATCCTTGTTTTCCACATCGTTATTTTTGTTGGCAGCAGTCAACGTTGACCGAGTAACAAACGACTTTATTATGAAACTAGATAAATTTGATCGCGAAATTCTTCGTATAATGCAAAAAGATGCGACTGTATCGATGGCAGAACTCAGTCAATATGTTGGCCTGTCACATACTCCTTGTTGGCGACGTGTAAAGCGCATGGAAGCTGACGGAATTATTCGACAGAAAGTGACTCTACTAGATGCTAAAAAGCTTAATTTAGGTGTTTCGGTATTTATCTACGTCACGCTTAAAAATCATGATGGTGATTCATTAAATAAATTCGAAAGTGCCGTGCAAGAAATTGATGAAATAATGGAATGCCATACAACAAGCGGCGACAAGGATTATCTACTTAAAGTCATCGTGCAAAGTATTGAAGAATACGAACAATTGCTTAAGTCTAAACTAACCAACCTTCCGCTTGTTGATCACTTAAGCTCGACATTCGCATTAAAACAAGTAAAAAACAGTACTGCGTTACCTATTTAGCGTTGCATTAAATAGGGTTAATTAAGGACTGTTTAACTCCCATTGATTAATATCTCTTTATATTGTTACATCGCGTCGGGCTGATTTTCAGGTGCAGCTTGAATAAAAGCATCTAGCTGTTGGCAGTTGTTATACACCTTTGCAATAACGGGGTATTTAGACATGTCAACACCAAACCTAATCGCATTATATACTTGTGGGACAACACACAAATCGGCCATGCTTACTGAATAGCCGTAAGCGTATTTACCGGCTCGTGTTCGCAGCCTTTTTTCAAGTGCATCAAAGCCAGATATAATGAAATCAAGCACCCATTTTTTTGCCTCGTCTTCACTCGCACCTAGTTCATTTTTTAATTTAGTTAATACACGCAAGTTAGCGACCGGTTGGATGTCACATGCGATATCTTGACAGATCATTCTAATGCGCGCTCGGTCAAGTGTATGCTCGGGTAAAAGCTGCACATCTGAAGGATATTTTTCATCTAAATATTCAATTATAGCAAGTGATTGATTTAGCGTAATGTCTTCATCGTCATCAACAAAACTCGGCACTAACATTGCCGGGTTAAGTTTTTTGTAATCTGCACTATATTGCTCGCCACCATTTTTGACTAAATGAACAGGCACATAGTCATATTTAAGTCCTTTTAAATTTAGGGCAATACGTACCCTATAGCTTGCGGATGACCGCCAATATCCATATAGCTTTAAACTCATTCTGCTTTCCTCTTAATTTTTAAGGATAAAACGATAATCTGCGATTATTGCAATTTTACCGAGTGTTTACTTATCCCATATTCTCTTAATTTATTCGCAATTGCGGTATGACTCAAGCCTAATTTACGCGCAAGTTGGCGGGTACTTGGGTAAGAAGGATACAAACTTTTCAACATATCGCGTTCAAAACGTTTTACTTCTTGCTCTAGCGTACCGTCAAAATTTTCATCAATATAAGTAACACCGGCGCTGCACGCAGGAACTTGTATTGCGTTTTTAGTAATTTCATTACCGTCAATCAACGAAATAGCGCGATATAATGCGTTTTTCATTTGACGAATATTACCAGGCCAAGGATATGATTCCAGATACTCAATACAAGGTTTACTCAGTTTAGGCGGCTGTATACCAAGCTTTTTAGCGTGCTCCAACACTATTTTGTTAGCTAAAGGCGCAATGTCTGCTTTTCGTTCGCGTAACGCGGGTATCACTAAACTAAGTACATTTAGTCGGTAATACAAGTCTTCTCTAAATGTGCCTTGTTGCACACATTCCGCTAAATCTTTGCAAGAAGTACACATTATCCGGCAGTCAACTAAGCTGTTGCGACTATCTCCAATTTTGTGGTAAGTCCCATACTCCAACACACGCAGTAATTTAGCCTGCAATTGTACAGACATTTCTGACACTTCATCAAACAAAATTGTACCACCCGACGCCTGCGCAAATAATCCGGCGCGACCTTCTCCTACTTCCGACGACTCATTAGCGTAGCCAAACAGTTCTTTTTCAGCTATATCATTAGATAAGGAGGCGCAGTTTAAGGTAACAAATTCACCTTCGGAAAAACGGCTGTTATCGTGGCATGCTTTGGCAATTTGTTCTTTACCTGATCCTGTATCACCGGTAATTAAAATATTACCGTCAAGCTCAGACATACGCTTCGCTTCACGGATAACGCGCCTCATTGCCGTTGAATTTACATTAAAATGATCAAAGCTACTAGTCGATAACTGGCGAAGTGCATTTATTTGTGCACCTAAGCGAATTTCAGACTTCAACATAATGACTGCACCCGCTAAAATATTTTTGCCATTCTCGGGAATGTTAACAGGTAAAATCTCAGCAATATAATCTTGATGAATAAATTGCACTTTGCTTGTTTCTGGGCCAATGTTTTTACTGTGCAACCATTTATTGAAATTGAAACCAGAAATTAAATCATCAATGTCCAATTGTTTAATTTGCATATCAGTCATTTCAAGACTCGCGGCCACTGAATCATTGTAAAGTGTCACTTTGCCATTGATGTCAACTGAAAAAACGGGATCTGGGAGCGTTTGCAATAAGGCTCGCAATTGGTTTCGTTCTCGCTGAGTGGGCATGAACGGTGTCGTTCTAACATCAGCAACATTAGGCACACGTCTTAGTTTAGGCATAATATCTTGAAGATCAGAAAATTCGATATTCGGAAAATCAAGAAATATTTTTCCATCTTCATTGATTTCAATCCCACGCAAATCAATGTTGTATTCATTCAATACGTCTAACACGTCTTGAGTGATTCCCATTCTATCTTCACAGCTTATTTCCAATCGCATAACGGATAATTCCTTGCAAACATACAGCTACATTATTGTATACTCATGTTTACGTAGCCAAGCCGACACAGATCACGCTGATAAGATTAAAAAGCTAATTATTACAAATATTTAATATGCGATTTTTCGTCATAAAACAGACAGTCAAATTGGTCACTTTGCAGTCTACAAAAACAAATTAAGATAGTGACCAATTGTATTTAAACGGCAAATTGCGCTGGGAATAATCCTAATTTTTTAGCTTGCTCAACAATCGACATTAAATCCATATTGGCCATATCATCTAGGTCATCAGCCTGCGCCAACACATAATAAATAGGCTGCATTATGTCAATTCTATAAGGTGTACGCATCGCATCCAAAGGCGTTAGGGGTAAACGCTTAGGCGTTGATGATTCTAACGCATAGCGCGTTTCGCCTGGGGACGATAAAATACCGCCGCCATAAATACGTAATCCTTCAGATGTCTGCAATAATCCAAATTCTACCGTAAACCAATACAAACGCGCTAAAAACACTCTATCTTCTTTGTTTGCGGCTAATCCAAGCTTACCGTAAGTATGCGTAAAGTGCGCAAACGCGGGGTTGGTAAGAAGCGGGCAGTGACCAAATATTTCATGGAAAATATCAGGCTCTTGTAAATAATCAAACTCTGCCTCGCTGCGAATAAAGGTCGCGACAGGAAACTTTTTGTTCGCTAGCAGGGTAAAAAAATCGGTAAAATTAATTAGTGCGGGAACGGGTGCGGTTTGCCATCCAGTCGTTTGTAACAATACCGCATCTATATCTGGCAGTTGTGGAATAGATGTACTCGACATCTTTAGTAAATCAATACCGTGCATGTATTGTTTACATGCCCTACCTTCCAATAATTTTATTTGGCGCTCGTATAAACGCTGCCAGCGCTCGTTTTCGTCTTCATTCCATTGAATGAAGCCGTTACTGTCAGCTTGTTTTGATACATATTTAGACTGCTTGGCCATGTAAGTTCACTCGTTTAAAAAGACGAGCCAATGATAGTCAACTTTATCGCGCAGTGTAATTTGTCTAGACGCCATAGATCTGGTATGACCAAGATTTTTTGTAACCTTTTGTTTACAAAAAGCATTAATCCGCCTAACAATCATTCGGCGGATTAATCGGAAATTTCAAAAAAAACTACAGACGGTTAATGTCACGATTTAATTGAAACTCTTTAGAGGTTACATAACTTTCGAGTTTCTGCAACTTAGTTTCAGTTGACTCATAACGCTGTTTAATATCCATAAAAGCTTGTCTAGGTGGTACTCCCGACTGCCATACTTTTGATTTCACTTCGACTTTATGAGATCCGTCAAACGATTCATTTCTATAGCCTTTACCAGAATATCCATAGGCGCTGCCAGATGCTTTAGTGTTTTGTCCGTTAACAAAACCCTTATGCGAACTTGTACTTGACTGAGACTGCTTTGATTTATCTTCTAAAATAAACCAAAGTGCAATGTAGCCTACAAATACAAAGGGCGGCGCTAATAACAAAAAAGTGCTCACGGTCACAATCCTAACTAACCACGTTTCTACACCAAAATAGTCAGCTAAGCCCGCGCACACCCCGCCTATACGGCCTTGCGATTTGATTCGATATAATTCATGGCCTTTCATGCTCTATTCCTCCACTCTGGTGTTTCTGCATCTAGAATACTTTCTAAGGTTTTTATTCTGTCTGCCATTAGTTCTGCTTTTTCAGATAAGTTTTCTAATGAACGTAATTCTGTTTCTGATAAACCTTGGTTAACCTGCTTTTTACTTCTATAGTGCAGGATCAACCAAATTGGCGCCACAAAAATCATAAATATAACGACTGTAACGCCCGTTAAAATAAAAAATGTTTGCACAATGATTCTCCTTAAGTGTTAGCGCTTATCGCGTATTAATTTAACCGCGATAAGCGTTATTATAGCGCGATTAATTAAGCTTTTTTCGCTTTTTTCACTTCAGAAACACTGCCCGACTTCGCTTTTTCATCACTCATTTTTTGTTTGAGTGCAGCTAGTTCATCTTCAATTTTATTGTCAGCTTCAAGGTTAGCAAATTCATCTCTTAATGAACGCTTACCTACATCATAAGCTTCCACTTGTGATTCCAAGTCATTAATTTTACGCTCAAATTGTTCAAAACGTCCCATTGCGTTGTCGACCGTGCTTGAATCTAAGCGTTTCTTAACTTCTAAACGCGAACTTACCGTGTTCTGACGCATAATAATGGTTTTTTGACGACTTTTGGCATCAGCAAGTTTGTCTTGCAGTTGGCCCGTTTCACTTTGTAACTTTGATAACTCATTTTCTATCAAACTTAGTTCTTTGTTTAAGCTATCTGCCGCTTCTGCTGCTTTTTTTCTTTCTTGTAACGCTGCTCTGGCTAAGTCTTCACGATTTTTGCTAATCGCAAGCTCTGCCTTTGCTTCCCAGTCTGCTGCTTCTTGTGTGTATTTGTTTACTTGATGTACAATGTCTTTTTTATTAGCAATGGTTTTTGCAGATGCAGACCGCACCTCTACCAATGTATCTTCCATTTCTTGGATGATTAAACGTACCATTTTTTCTGGATCTTCAGCTTTATCTAATAAAGCATTGATATTCGAATTGATGATATCAGTAAAACGTGAAAAAATTCCCATGGTTAGTACCCCTTCGGTTTAATGCTATATTTAGCTATTCGTGATAATTCACAATGTTGTTTAACTGCTTACTTGCTTACATTCTATTCAATATACTTGCCAACTTTTCAAATCATGGTAAGTGTATGTTTTATAATAATTTAATCTATTTTAAATATAATTGTGAAATTCCTGCCTTTTTAAAGTAGACTAAGTTTTAGTGATTTTGACCAAAATAATTAGAGTTTATTATGAGTTCGTTTAAACAAAACGACAATTTGATAGGACAAGCAAATAGCTTTCTAGAAATTCTCGAACAAATATCCCAAGCTGCGCCACTTAATAAACCAGTCTTAGTAATAGGTGAACGTGGTACAGGTAAAGAGTTAGTCGCGGCGCGCCTACACTTTTTATCCAAGCGTTGGGATCAAAACTACGTTAAACTAAATTGCGCGGCGCTTAACGATAACTTGCTTGAATCAGAACTGTTTGGCTACGAGGCAGGCGCATTTACCGGCGCCAGTAAAAGACGCGAAGGTCGCTTTGAATATGCTGATCAAGGCACTTTGTTTTTAGACGAACTCGCCAATACTTCAGCACTTGTACAAGAAAAACTGCTGCGCGTTATTGAATATGGCGAATTTGAACGCGTGGGCGGCACCCGTTCAGTGAAAGTAGACGTTAGACTGGTGGCGGCAACCAATGAAGATTTACCTTCGTTAGCTGCGCAAGGCGATTTTAGAGCAGACCTACTTGATAGGCTTGCCTTTGATGTCATAACCATCCCTCCGCTGCGCGAACGACAGTCAGACATTATGATGTTAGCCGAACATTTTGCTATTAACATGGCGCGCGAGCTTGAACTAGAATTGTTTTCTGGCTTTACCAAAAAAGCACGAGAAATTTTAATGGAACATAGTTGGCCTGGAAATATTCGTGAACTTAAAAATGTGGTTGAACGCGCCGTTTATAGAACGCCACCCAATGTACCGGTTCATGAAATTATACTTGACCCTTTTGAGAGTAAATTTAGACCTAAGCAAGGCATTAAGACAAATAATAAGACTAATGGTTATAAAGAACACCTTGCTAACGATCAAGATACCCAATGTGAGCAAACATTGCCATCAAACGAAGTAACACCGGCAATGGTTTCTGGAGGACCTGCTAAGCCATCAGCATTTGAATTTCCAATGGATTTAAAGCAAGCTTCTCAAGACTATGAAATCAGTATGCTAAAACAAGCCCTAAAAGATTCACAATTTAATCAAAAAAAGACTGCAGAAAGATTGGCGCTGACATATCATCAACTTAGAGGTTATTTAAAAAAATATAATTTGTTGGAAAATAATGAGTCAGCCTAATGGCCATATTTAATAAAATCATTAACAGTTGTCACAAAACAGCCTGCCAGCCAATATCTATTTGGCATTTTTTGCAGACAGGAGTTCATGTTCCTAGTCGCTTTTACTTCACTTCAATAGTAGTACTGCTAAGTAGCGTGATCATAAGTGCCTGCGACGAAGCACCTCACCTACGCGACAATGCGATCACTTATTGTTCTGAAAGTAATCCCGCGTTTTTTAACCCACAACTTGATACGTCAAGCACTACCGCTGATGCCTCAGC
>RCMY010003648.1_pt1 | contig 13541 bp, 12 predicted proteins | sample 2041341 | NCBI WGS metagenome assembly RCMY01 (sample SAMN09708234, study PRJNA481090) | Marine sediment metagenome, whole genome shotgun sequencing project. | reverse complement strand
TGGTATGACTTCTAAACATTATCTTTTAATTTTGTAAAAATATTTTTTAAAATTTCAAGGTGCAAATTTAATCAAATAGTGATTACTTATATTGATATTTAAAGATTATTTAAAGAGAAGCAAAAAACATATTTATTTCTTACTTCTTTCTAAAAAATTAAACCCATTAAGCTGAAAACCAGAAATTAAGAAAACATTAAAGTGATTACATAAAAATTTATGGCAAACATCATTATATTTGCACGCATCATAAGGAAAAGAAACGCCTAGATCATAGATAGAATTCTGTTTTTAATTAAACTAAGAGGATGAATTATACACATATTGGAGAAGAAATAAGAAAAAATGTCTCGCATTTTAAAACCAAAGATGCAATACATTATAAAAATTCTACGACGAACTCATGGTCTGGAATAACTTGGACAGATTTGGGCACAAAAGTTGAAAATTTATCGCTGGCACTTTTAAATTTTGGGATAAAAGAACAACAAAATATTGGAATTTTTGCGGAGAACATGCCCGAATGGATTATTGCTGATTTAGCTATTTTAAGTATTCGTGGTGTTACAGTTCCTCTTTATGCTACTAACTCAACAAAAGAGTCGGAGTATATTGTAAATGATTCGGAAATTGCTGTTTTATTTGTTGGAGGCCAAGAAGAGTATAATAAAGCATTAGAAATTTCTGCCACTAACACCTATTTAAAATTAATTGTCGCACTCCAAAAAAACATTATACTTAAAGCCAATGAGAGTTCAATTTATTTAGATGATTTTGTACAACTTCCTGCAAAAGAAAATATCAAAATTGAATTGCAAAAAAGATATTACGAAAGCGAACTAACTGATTTAGCAAGTATTATTTATACTTCAGGAACAACGGGTGAACCTAAAGGAGTTATGCTTGATCATTCTAATTTTTCAGAATCATTGCGAGCTCATGATTCAGAGTTGCATGTTTCTGATAAAGATGTTTCCTTAAGTTTTTTGCCTTTAAGCCATATCTACGAGCGCAGTTGGGTTTTCTTTTGTTTGCATCGCGGAATAGAGGTTTATTTTAATCAAGATCCGAAAAAAATTGCTGAGGTTTTGAAAGAAGTAAAACCAACTGTAATGTGCACTGTTCCACGAATTTTTGAAAAAATATATGCTGCAATTCAAGATAAAAAGAAAGATGCATCTCCCGTAAAAGTTAAAATGATGGATTGGGCTTTAAAAGTCGGTAATTCGTATCATAACGAACATAAAAGATTGGAACGACCTATTTCAAGCATTTTAAAATTGAAATATAAAGTTGCCGATAAGCTTGTTTTAAGCAAATTGAGAGATGTTTTTGGTGGAAGGATTAAATTTATGCCTTGTGGAGGAGCACCTTTAGCTGCCGAAATGGTTGCTTATTTTCATTCATTTGGATTAAACATAAAATGTGGTTATGGTTTGACCGAAACTACCGCAACAGTTTCACTTTTTGGAGACACAAATTTCGCTTTCAATTCTGCTGGAAAAACCATCGAAGGTTCGGAAATTAAAATTGGAGAAAACGATGAAATTTTAATAAAAGGACCTGGCGTAATGCGAGGGTATTACAAAAAACCTCTTGAGACAGAACAAGTTTTTAAAGATGGCTGGTTTTGTTCCGGTGATGCCGGAATGATAGATGAAAATGGCAACTTAATTATTACAGATCGAATTAAAGATTTGATGAAAACATCAGGTGGTAAATATATTGCACCGCAAAAATTAGAAACCGCCATGATCAACGATTCATTTATTGAACAAATTGCGGTTATTGGTGATCAGCAAAAATATGTTACTGCTTTGACCGTTCCTAGTTTTGAAAACTTAAAAAACTATGCCTTAAAAAATAAAATTTCTTTCGAAACTATAGAAGATTTGATCGCGCATAATCAAATTAAAGATCTTTTTGAAAAGCGTTTTGAAGAATTACAAAAAGAATTTTCAGTATTCGAGAAAATTAAAAAATTTACACTTCTACCAAAAGAATTCAGCATAGAAGCCGGTGAAATTACAGCAACTTTAAAACTGAAACGAAAGGTTATTCAACAAAAATATAAGCATTTAATTGAAAAAATGTACTCGGATTAACCCTTATTAATTCTATTCAAAAATGAAATTATATTTGGTACCTACTCCCATTGGTAATTTAGATGACATGACTTTTAGGGCTGTTAAAGTACTAAAAAATGCAGATGTAATACTTGCTGAAGACACACGAAATTCAGGAAAATTATTAAAGCATTTTGAAATTTCTACCCCAATGCAAAGCCACCACATGCACAACGAACATAAAATGGTAGATCGAATTGTAGAACGATTAAAAAACGGAGAAACTATTGCTTTAATTTCGGATGCAGGAACGCCTGCAATTTCTGATCCCGGATTTTTATTAACTCGTGCTTGTATTCAGAATGGTATTGAAATTGAATGTTTACCAGGCGCTACCGCCTTTGTTCCTGCTTTGGTAAATTCAGGTTTACCCAATGATAAATTCGTTTTTGAAGGATTTCTTCCTTTAAAGAAAGGTCGACAAACCTTATTATTGAAACTGGTTGAAGAAACACGCACCATGATTTTTTATGAATCACCACATAAATTGATAAAAACATTACATCAATTTGCGGAATATTTTGGTGAAGAAAGAAATATTTCCGTTTCACGGGAATTATCAAAATTATACGAAGAAACCGTTCGAGGCAGTATAAAAGAAGTGATTGCAATATTTGAAAATAAAGCTCCCAGAGGGGAATTTGTTATCGTCTTGGAAGGTAAAAAATAACTGTAAAATGCAAGCAAAAGTAACCATTATTGGAGCTGGATTAACCGGACTTACCATTGCCTATTTGCTGCAAAAAAAGAATATTTCTTTTCAAATTTTAGAGGCGGATACAACAATTGGTGGTCGCATTGAAACCATCTTAGGGAAAAATGGTTCTACCATAGAAATGGGTGCGACTTGGTTTAACCGATTTCACGGTTATTTGATTTCACTTTTACACGAATTAGATGTAGAATATTTTGAACAAGATACCAAAGGGATTTCTTTTTTTGAAACCACAACTTCCGAATCACCTCAAAAATTTACTATTCCAGATTCAGAAGAACAGTCGTATCGAATTATTGGTGGAACTATCAAATTGATTCATGCTTTGGAAAAAACAATTTCGAAAAAATCTATTTTTTTGAGTAAGAAAGTGAGGGAAATTCAAGAAAAAAAGAATTCCATCGAAATACATTGTTCAGATAATACAGTTTTTTTATCTGATTTTGTTATTTCAACAATTCCGCCAAATTTGTTAGTAAACACTGTTTCATTTTCTCCGGAATTACCAACTGAACTTGTCGATATTTCTAAGAAAACACATACTTGGATGGGAGAATCAATGAAATTCGGACTTGCATATACGAATCCGTTTTGGAGAGAAAAAGGTTTTTCCGGCTGTGTTTTCAGTCAGATAAATAGCATTCAAGAGCAATATGATCATTCCGATTTTAATAATAAAACCTTTGCTTTAAAAGGCTTCTTAAAAGGTGCAACAATTGAAATGACAAAAGAAGAAAGAGAAAAAAGTGTTCTTGAACAATTGATGAATCTATTTGGAGAAGAAGCTAGTAAACCTTTGAAATATTACGAAAAAATCTGGTCAGATGATTCGTTACTTTTCTATCCCTATACAAATTTTGTTTTTCCGCATCAGAATAATGGCAATCCCATTTATGGTAATTCTTATTGCAATGGTAGGTTTTTTATTTCTGGTTCTGAAACCTCCCCCAACTACGGAGGTTATATGGAAGGTGCTATTCAAGCGGCAAAATTAGTTGTAGATAAATTGAATGCTTCAAATTAAGGCATACTAAAAACGGTTGAAATAAAAGTCTATTTGCAGTTTTTTGCATGAATATTCTTTTATTTGCTTAATTTTGAAACTTTTCAAAACTTTTCTTATGATACAACTCATTTTACGTGCTTACGATTTAAAACTAAAGCATACTTTCACGATTTCTCGTCAATCTTTTGATACCAAGCCAACTTTGGTCGTTGAACTAAAAGATGGTAATCTTTCTGGTTATGGTGAAGCATCTGCCAATCCATATTATAAAATAACCATTGAAAAAATGATGGAAGATTTAAGTAAATACAAAGATATTATTGAAAATAGTAATGACGAAAATCCGGAAGAATTTTGGTCAAAAATGTATCCATACTTTAAGAATAATATGTTCGCGTTATGTGCTTTAGATTTGGCATACCATGATTTATATGCTCGTAAAAGAAATAAAAAATTATATGATTTATGGGGTTACGATATAAGTAGAAATCCCTTGTCGGATTATACGATTGGCATTGATACTATTGAAAAAATGGTTGCGAAAATGGAAGAAACACCTTGGCCAATTTACAAAATTAAATTAGGTACTAAAGATGACTTGAAAATTGTTAGAGAGTTGCGAAAACATAGCAACGCCATTTTCAGAATTGATGCCAACTGCGCCTGGAATGCTGAAGAAACAATACAAAACGCAATCGCACTAAAAAATTTAGGTGTTGAATTTTTAGAGCAGCCATTGCCTGCAGAAGACTGGGAAGGAAGCAGAAAAGTTTTTTTGAATTCGGTGTTACCAATTATTGCCGATGAAAGTTGCCAAGTCGAGACCGATGTTGCAAAATGTTACAATCATTTCCATGGAATAAATATTAAATTAGTAAAATGTGGTGGATTAACCCCTGCAAAAAGAATGTTAAAACAAGCGAAAGAGTTTCGAATGAAAACCATGGTTGGCTCTATGACGGAATCATCTATTGCAATGTCGGCGATTGCCCATTTATTACCTTTGTTAGATTATGTTGATATGGATGGTGGCTTGCTAATATCAAATGATATTGCAACAGGTATAACAATGGATTTTGGAAAGATAAATTATTCAAGTACTTTTGGAACAGGAGTGCAAATAATCGATGAAAATCCAAAAATTATCCTAAAATGAAAAATGAAATAAAAATACAGTGGTTAGGTAATATGTTATTTAATGCAGATACTTTAGGTGGAAGTATTAAAATTGATGCGGCAGAAGATGTTGGTGGTCAGGGATTAGGAGTTCGTCCGAAAGCTTTAATGCTAACTTCTTTGGCTGGATGCAGTGGTATGGATATTGTTTCCTTATTAAAAAAAATGCGAGCTGAAGTTGACAATATTGAAATTAACGTAACGGGAGAATTAACGGAAGAACATCCGAAAATTTATAACAAAGTTCATGTAGAATATCTTTTTTACGGAAATGATTTTCAAAAAGACAAAATTGAAAAAGCAGTTTCGCTATCCTCAGAAAAATACTGTGGTGTTATGGAAATGTTTCGGCAATTTGCAGAAGTAACATCTGAAATTACATATATAAAAAAATAGGGTAAGAAAACTTACCCTATTTTTTTATTCAATTAGTTTCTGTTCGTAATAGTGACCACTAAAGTTGCTACAGAGATTAGTAATCCTAAGGAAGAAATTAAAACAGCTGTTCCTGCACCAATGTTAGATGCTTTAGCTCTAGTTTTATTTGGTTCCACATAAACCACATCATTTTGAGATAAATAATACACCGGTGATTCAAAAAGGTCATCCGATTTCAAATTAACTCGAGTATATGTTTTCTTTCCATCATAATCCTGAATAACCAAAACATTTTCTCTTTCCCCATAAATGGTCATATCTCCAGCCATACCTAAGGCTTCAATTAAGGTAATTCGCTCGTTCGTTGCTGTGTATGTTCCTGGTCGATTAACCTCACCCAATACTGTAATTTTATAATTTACGGTACGAATATTTACAATTGGATCTTTAATATAATCTTTTAATCTATCCACAATTAATTGAGTTCCTTGTGCTCTATTTAAACCTGCCAATTTAACTTTCCCTAAAACAGGAAAATCAACATTTCCCTCAGAATCAATAATATAAGTTTGTATTCTTTCTTGTCCTCTAGCCATCAATAGATCATTGGAAAAAGAAATTGCACTTTGATTGAATGGTCTTGCAGCTTCTGCATCAATAGCATTTACCACAATAACTAACTCATCATCAATATGATATGTTGGAGAATAGCTATCTAACCCAACAGAATTATCTGAACTGTTTATACCATTAAAATAAACGACGTCATCTTTCGATGCACAAGATGCCAATAATACTAAAGAGACTATAAGCGTAATAAATTTTTTCATAACGAGGGTTTTAACGTATATAAATATTAATTTCAAAATTTTGCATTAAGATATTACTTTTTAAGGATTGAATTTTTACCAATTTGATAATATTCAAAACCATTTTTTTCTAACTTCAAATTACTATATTGATTTCTACCATCAAAAATAATCGCCGTTTTCATTTGAGATTTTAATTCTTCAAAATCAGGAGAACGAAACTCTTTCCACTCGGTTAAAAGTAACATTCCATCCGCATTTTTAATGGTTTTATATTTGGAATCAAAATATGTAATTCCTTTAACGTCTTTTAAATAAAAAGATTGTGCTTCTTCCATTGCTTTCGGATCATAGGCATTAATTTTTGCTCCTCTTTGAATTAAATCCTTGATTATGTATATTGCTGGAGCTTCTCTCATGTCATCTGTTTCGGGCTTGAAAGCCAATCCCCATATGGCAAAAGTCTTTCCCGTCAAATCTTCTCCAAAACGTTTCACGACTTTATTTGCAATGACCATTTTTTGTCGATCATTTACTTCCTCGACAGAGGTAATCAAATTTGCATGATATCCTTTTTCTTGGGCAATGCGTTGCAAAGCTTTCACGTCTTTAGGAAAACAAGATCCACCATAACCGCTACCGGGATAAATAAAACTATAACCAATTCTTGAATCAGATCCAATCCCAATTCGCACTTGATTGACATCTGCATCTACTAATTCACAAATATTTGCAACCTCATTCATAAACGAAATTTTTGTTGCCAACATTGCATTTGCCACATATTTTGTCATCTCAGCAGAACGAATATCCATGCAAATAATACGATCGTGGTTATGTGTAAACGGTGCATATAATTCTTTCATTTTATCAAAAGCAGAGTCATTATCAGCACCAATTACAACTCTATCCGGTTTCATAAAATCTTGTACTGCAGCTCCTTCTTTTAAAAATTCCGGATTAGAAACCACATGAAATTCTATTTTAACTCCTCTTTTATCTAGTTCTTCTTGAATTACTTTTGCAACTTTATCTCCAGTTCCAACCGGAACAGTCGATTTATCAACCACAATCAAAGGCTTTTCCATTTCTTGTCCTAATTGCCGTGCAACTCCCAATACATATTGCAAATCTGCTGAACCATCTTCGCCCATAGGAGTTCCAACCGCAATAAAAACAACTTCAGAATTTGCAAGTCCGTCTTTTAATTGGGTACTAAAATGCAAAGAATTGTTTTCCACATTTTTCGCCACCATTCTTTCCAATCCTGGCTCATAAATAGGAATAATTCCATTTTTTAAATTTTCAATTTTTTTGACATCAACATCAATGCAGGTCACGTTATTTCCCATTTCTGAAAAACATGTACCAGTGACTAAACCAACATATCCGGTTCCGATAACTGTTAAATTCATACTCTTATTTTAAATTTTCCCAATACCATTGAATGGCTTCCTGCAAACCATCTTGCAAAGAATATTTTGGGTTATATTTTAATAATTTTTTTGCTTTATCTATAGATGCAAGTGAATGTGGAATATCACCATTTCTCACTGCTCCGTATTTTATTTCAATATTCGGAATTTCCTTATCATACGCTCCTAACAATTGCTTTAACGTTTTTACCAATTCGTTTAGTGTGGCTCTTTCACCAAAAGCAGTATTATAAACTGTATTCAATGCTTTGGAATCATCTGCTCCAAGCGCCAACAAATTCATTTGAATCACATTATCGATGTATGTAAAATCTCTTGAAAAATTGCCATTTCCGTTAATGACGGGAGATTCATGATTCATTAACTGACTCACAAATTTCGGAATAACTGCTGCATACGCCCCATTCGGATCTTGTCTGCGACCAAAAACATTAAAATAACGCAAACCGATAGTATCTAATCCGTACGTTTTTTTAAAAATGTCGGCATATAACTCATTGACGTATTTTGTAATAGCATAAGGCGATAGTGGTTTGCCGATTTTATCTTCTACTTTTGGCAGTGATTCTGAATCACCATAAGTGGAAGAGCTTGCTGCATAAACAAATCTTTTTACACCTGCGTCTCGTGATGCAACCAACATGTTTAAAAACCCTGAAATATTTACGTCATTGGTGGTTATCGGATCAGTAATCGAACGAGGTACAGATCCAAGCGCTGCTTGATGCAATACAAAATCAACATTTTCTGTAGCTTTTTTACAGTCCTTTAAATTACGGATATCACCTTCGATTAGGGTAAAGTTTGGATTCTTTAAAAAATTCTCAATATTTTCCCTTTTCCCAGTCGCAAAATTATCTAAGCAAATTACTTTGTTATGTTGACGCAATAAAATTTCGCAAAGATTTGAGCCTATAAAACCTGCGCCTCCCGTAACTAAAATGGTGTAATTCGTAATTTTATTCATCTATTCTTTTCTTTTTTTATGTATTTGTCAGATGCAATTCACTTTTAAATATTTCGGTTGGTATCGAAAATTGTTATAGCTCATTTTATAAACTCATTTTTTTTAGTTTATGGAGTTTTCTTTTGTTCCAATTTTCTCAAAAAACTCAAAGGAATATTTACGTTAAAACAACTGCCTAAGGAATCAATTTTTACAACAACTCGATGTCCAGAACTTGTTTTTTCACAGGTTGCAATCAAACCCATAAACGGTCCCTTTGTTACTTCTACTGCATCTCCTTGAATTACTCTGGTGTATTTTGAAACTTCAAAATCTTTCTCATTACTACTTAATATTTTTAAGTTTTCTATTTCGTCTTCGCGAATTTTTGCAGGTTTTCCCAGATGTTTCAAAACATTTACCGTTCCGGGAATTGGCAAGGTTTTGTACAATTCATTTTCTTCAAGGTTTACAAAAACATAGGAAGAAATTAAAGGTATTTCGACCGTTTTTTTTCTGTCGCTCCATTGTCGAACGGTTTTTATTAATGGTAAAAAGGCATCTATTTCACTTTCTAGCATTCTTTGCAGAACTTTTTTTTCTGCTCGTGGTTTTGTAAAAATTGCATACCAATTTTTTTCTTCATCAGGTTGACTCAAATTCATAAATATTTTCTTAAAATTAAAAAATAAAACATGTAATAAGAGTATTTTGGTTAGTTTAGCAAATATATAATATAATATTTTTCACCCCTTATTTTATCGCTATTTTTATCATATATTTTTCATTTTTTTGACAGCCATTTAAATATTCTTTAAATTCTATATTTTGCCACGTATTTTAATTTCGGTTACCAACGATTTATCTACTGATCAGCGAGTTAAAAAGATTTCCGAGTTTCTACATCATCATAAGTATGAAGTTGTTTTGATAGGAAGAAAACTTGCGAATAGCCATCCGATACATCGAGATTATAAAACTATTCGTTTGCAGCTGCTTTTTGACAGGGGGTTTTTGTTTTATGCTGAGTTTAATATTCGCTTGTTTTTAAAGCTTTTGACTTTAAAATCGGATCTACTTCTAGCAAACGATTTAGACACATTATTAGCCAATTTTTTAGCAAGTAAAATCACCAAAAGAAAATTGATTTATGACAGTCATGAATTATTTACAGAAGTTCCGGAACTCTCTTCTCGACCAAAAGTAAGAAAAGTATGGCTTTCTCTAGAAAACTATATTTTTCCGAAACTAAAAAATGTCTTCACTGTCAATCGAAAAATTGCCGATTTCTATCAAAACAAGTATCACATTCCTGTAAAGGTTGTGCGAAATATCGCACCCAAACTTGAAAATAAATTACCAGATCAAGATTTAGCTGCAAAAATAAAAGGAAATAAAAAAATGTTGATTCTGCAAGGTACTGGAATCAACAAAGACCGTGGCGCCGAAGAAGCCGTTTTGATGATGCAATATCTAGAAAATGCTGTTTTATACCTTGTCGGAAGTGGAGATGTAATACCTGAATTAAGAAATTTAGTTGCACAATATCACCTGAATAAAAAAGTTTTTATTGTTGATAAAATGCCCTACGAATCTCTATTAGAATATACAAAAATTGCTGATTTAGGATTGTCTTTGGATAAAGGAACCAGCCTGAATTACGAATATAGTCTGCCAAATAAAATATTTGATTATATACAGTGTTTAACCCCAATTTTTGTTTCTAATAGAGAAATCGTTGCCGAAATAGTCGTTCAAAATAACATCGGAATGGTAGTAAAAACAGCTAACCCGAAAGAACTTGCCAAGGCTGTCAACGAAATTCTTTTCGATGAAAAATTAAATCAACTTTGGAGAAAAAATCTTAAAAAAACCGCCGATATTTACACCTGGAAAAAAGAAACTGAAGTACTCGAACTAATCTTTAAAAACCTTGCATAAAAAATTACACATCGTCTCTTTTGACGTGCCTTATCCGCCGAATTATGGTGGTATTATTGATGTTTTTTATAAAATAAAATCTTTGTCAGAAATTGGTGTGGAAGTTTATTTGCACACTTTCGAATATGGCAAAGGCAAATCGGATGAATTAGAAAAATATTGTTCTAAAGTATATTATTATAAAAGATCTGATTCTTTTCAAAAGGTTATTTCAAGAAAACCATTCATTGTAAATACCCGCGAAAGTAACGAACTAATTCAAAATTTAAAATCGCTGGTCGCCCCCATATTATTTGAAGGCTTGCACACTACTTTTCCGTTGATTAAAAATGATTTTAAAGATCGAAAAGTGTTGGTAAGAACGCATAATATTGAACACAATTATTATTCGGGATTGGCAAAAAGCGAATCTAATCTTCGAAAAAAAACATTCTATTTTTTGGAACATCTTAAATTAAAAAATTTTCAAAAAATCTTGCATAAAGCGGATTATATTTTAAGTATCTCCAAATTTGAACATGCCTATTTTAAGAAGAAATTTGGCGAAAAAGTTTGCTATATTCCTGTTTTTCATCCAAATACATCTTTTGCAAATTTGTCAAAAAAAGGTTATTTCGCGATGTATCATGGTGATTTAAGTATTTCCGATAACTTGAAAGCTGCTCAATATTTAATTGATATATTTAAGAAAATTGATTATCCGCTGGTTATTGCAGGTAATCTGGGCGATTCTAACCTAAAGTCGAAAAACAAAGAAGTTAAGCATTTAACCTTTGTTGCTTTAGATAATCAAGAGCGGATTACTGATTTATTTAAACGGACCCACATCAATGTCTTGCCGACTTTTCAAAATACAGGTATCAAACTTAAATTAGTAAATGCCTTATTTCAAAGCCGTTTTTGTGTGGTAACTCCGAAAATGGTAGAAAATACCGGATTAGAAAGTTTAGTTTCTATTGGTAACAATGAAAAATCATTTCAACGGGAAATTATTAATTTAATCGATGCTGAATTTTCTGAAGAAGATACCGCTCAAAGAGAAATCATGCTAAAAGAATTTGATTGCACAATAAATGCTCATAAAATTTTAGAATTGTTAAAATCTTAATTTAAACGACTTCAAAAACCTTGTTCCCTTCACATTTTATCGTTTTATGCGGAAATTTTAAAATCAAAGCATAATCATGAGTTGCCATTAAAATGGTAATGCCACTTTTATTAATATCTTCTAAAACATTCATGATTTCTACCGAAGTTTTTGGGTCTAAATTTCCGGTTGGCTCATCGGCTAAAATCATTTCCGGATTGTTTAAAAGTGCTCTGGCAATTGCAACACGCTGTTGTTCTCCACCAGAAAGCTGAAAAGGCATTTTGAAACCTTTCGATTTCATGTCTACTTTTTCTAAAACATCGTTGATTTTTGTATCTATCTCTGATTTATCTTTCCAACCAGTGGCTTTTAACACAAAAAGCAAGTTATTATAAACCGTTCTGTCGTTCAATAATTTAAAATCTTGAAAAACAATGCCAATTTTTCTTCGTAAAAACGGAATTTCTTTTTCTTTCAATTTAATCAAATCAAAATCCACGATCGATCCGGTACCGATGGTTAAAGGTAAATCGCCATATAAAGTTTTCATCAAACTACTTTTACCACTTCCGGTTTTACCGATAATATAATTAAAATCACCCTTTTTTATATCCAAATTTACATTGGATAAAATTAAATTTTCGCGTTGAAAAATGGAAGCATCGACTAACTGAAGCATGTTTTAAACAGATAAAAAAATTACGTGCTACAAACTTACTGTTTAAATTTCAAATAATAAAGTTCACTATATTTGAATATTATTGTAAAAATCAAATTTCTAAATTCAATCGATGAATTATCTTAAAAATATTGCATTTTTTTTGTTCCTGCTTTTTTCTATATCCTGCACTAAAGAAAGAATTCCACAGGTTTTAGAACCAGGAACTTGGCGAGGACAGCTCACTACGCAAAATAATGACATTCCCTTTAATTTTGAGGTATTAAAAAGTGACGGTGCCTATAGCATAAATTTGATCAACGGAGATGAAACTATAGAAATTGATGACGTCGAAGTTAAGGGTGATTCGGTATATTTTGACCTGCATATTTTTGATATTTCGATAAGAGCCAGAATTGAAAACGCTCAATTAACTGGAACTTACACAAAAAACTACGCCGAAAATTATACTTTGCCATTTCAAGCAACCTACGGAGAACATACACGATTCGACCATAAAAACAGCTCTGCTATTTTTAATGGTACCTGGGAAACTAAATTTTATACCAAAGAAGGAAAAGAAACCGATGCTATCGGGATTTTTAAAACCGAAAAAAATATTCTGAAAGGCACTTTTTTGACCAAAACTGGAGATTATCGTTACTTAGACGGATATACCAAAAAAGATACCATGTATTTATACAGTTTTGACGGAAACCACATTTATAAATTTCGTGCTTTTAAAGAAAATGACAGCATTCTAAAAGGCGAATTTTGGTCAGGAAAAACTGGCTATTATACCTTTACCTCAAAAAGAAATGAGAATGCAAAACTACCAGATGCGAATTCGCTCACGTACTTGAAAGATGGTTATGATAAAATAGAATTTACGTTTCAAGGTTTGGATGGAAAACCCGTTTCGCTTAGCGATGAAAAATATCAAAATAAAATTATTATTATTCAAATATTGGGAACTTGGTGTCCGAATTGCATGGATGAAACTAAATTCTTGGCTCCTTGGTATGATAAAAATAAAGAGAAAGGTGTTGAAATTATCGGTTTAGCTTACGAAAATAAGAAAAACGGAAAAGTCGATTTCGAATACGCTCGCGACAGAGTTAAAAAAATGAAAGAAAAACTGCATGTAAATTATGATATCGTTATTGCAGGCACATCGAGTTCTGAGGCTGCTTCAGAATCTTTACCCATGTTGAATAAAGTGATGTCATTTCCTACTTCCATTATCATTGATAAAAAAGG
>RCMY010004364.1_pt1 | contig 13543 bp, 12 predicted proteins | sample 2041341 | NCBI WGS metagenome assembly RCMY01 (sample SAMN09708234, study PRJNA481090) | Marine sediment metagenome, whole genome shotgun sequencing project. | reverse complement strand
CCCATCTCAAAATTCTGTTGTCCGATAACTTGCTTATAGATGTCGATCGCCAACACATTATATTGGCCACCGATCACCTTGGGCAGGCCAAAATCGGTAATAACCAAGGTAAAGGTAACGAAAGCGGCAGAGATCAACCCGTATCGCGCTCCGGGAATTGTGACAGTCCAGAAAGTACGCCATCTGCTGGCGCGCAACGATTCCGCCGCTTCATATTGACGTTGATCTGCAATCGACAGCGCAGTGGAAATGATAAGCATCGCATGCGGAAAGGTGAAAAACACCGACCCGATGACAATCCCGATCGGTCCATAGATGCTGTGTCCCATCAAAACTGATTTCAACATCCCCTGATTGCCGAACAAATAGATCAGCGCAATGCCAGGCAATAGCGACGGCACCAGGATAGGCATCATCGCGACCAGTTTGAAAAACCCTTTGAAGCGCATCATGCTGCGGTTCATGGCATAGGCAAAGCCGAAAGCTGCACCTACTGTCAAAACAGTGCTTACAAGAGCGATAAACACTGAATTCTGGATTGAAGAGAACAGTGCCGGGTTCGAAAAATATTCGAAATAGTTCTGTGCTCCAACCGATTTGACAGGGCGCAGGTTGATACGACGGAAAGTATTGCTGTCATACTCTTGCCATTCTGTCGTGTTTTGCAGATCAAGCCCAACCAAATAGGGTGCGTCCGCTTCGGTGCCGCGAATGCGGTATTTCACCGAGCTGCGAAAGCTGAAATCCGGAAACAATGCCGTCGCTGAAAGCCGCCCATCAGAAGAGGATCGCAAATCTCCCTCTTTAAACACTCTCAATTGCGCATTGATGGCAGCCGCAGATTGCGTCGGGCCAAACGTGCCTGCCTCATCGCTAACCTGGAATTCATAACGATCAAGATCAAAGCTATAAGTCACAAAGCTTTTCGACAGCATCGCATAAAGCGGTAGAGCCAGCGCCACGATCAGATAGAGGGCGATCACAGCCATAAAGGCGCGTTTAATGATTCCGTCTCGGTCAAGCTTCAGCGTGACATCGGATCCGGGGGGCAAGCTTGCGTCTGACATTTTACGTCCTTTCCGCAAAAACAAGAACCCGTTCAGCAGGCAATTCCACGGCCATTTCAAGCCCTGGCTTCAAGTCCAGTCGCCGCACTGCATTGATCGAGAAATTGGCGATAAGATCTTGCCCGCCCAAAATGTCTGATTGCAAGTGACAACGCCAATACGAACCAAGGAATTCCATATCCATTAGCCGCGCAGGCAACAGGTTTGCGGCGCCCGCTCCGGCCTCTGTGGACAGATGCGGCACAACATCTTCTGGCCGCACTGCCACTGTCACGGTCGCCCCTTCCGCCACGCCTTGCATTTTGGTCGTCAGCGAAACCGAGCCAAGCGTGACACGCCCGTTCTGATATGTCGTGGAAACCTTGTTCGTTTCGCCAATGAAATCGGCAACAAAAAGGGATGCGGGGGAACGGTAGATATCAGTTGGCGTGCCAACCTGTTCGACAGTGCCGTGGTTCATCACCACGATACGATCTGCCATCGAAAGCGCCTCTTCCTGGTCATGTGTGACCATAATCGTCGTCACGCCGAGTTTACGCTGCAATTCTTTGATTTCATGCCGCAGATGCACACGAACCTTGGCATCCAATGCCGAAAGTGGTTCGTCCAGCAGCAACAGGCCCGGATTAATCGCGATCGCGCGGGCAAGGGCGATGCGCTGTTGCTGACCGCCTGAAAGTTGCGCGGGGTATTTCTCGGCCTGCTCGGGCAACCCGATCAGGGCCAGCAATTCGGCCACGCGGACCTTGATTTCCGCCTTTGGCCGTCCGGTATTTTCGAGCCCAAAGGCGATATTGCGCGCCACCGTCAGGTTGGGAAACAGCGCGTAGGATTGAAACACGATCCCATAATCGCGTTTTGACGTGGGCAGGTTCGAAATATCCTTGCCGCCTTGATGAATTTCACCGCGCGTCTGTGGGTCCAAACCGGCAACAGCGCGTAAAAGCGTAGTCTTGCCGCAGCCCGAGGGGCCAAGAAAGCAGATAAATTCACCCTTGCCGATGTCAAGATTGATGTTCTTGAGCGCCACAAAATCACCAAAGGCTTTCCACAGGCCTTTAATTTTCAGATACGTTTCGGCTTTGACTGGCATGGGGAACCTTCTTGAAAGCGCAATGGGCAGGGCGCCGCTGTGCAGCGCCCCTTTTATTTCAGGATTTGGCTAAGGAGGTCAGCCCTTGGGTTCGGATTTGGTGTCGTAGCGCTTCGACCATTCTTCGAGAATTTTGGCGCGGTTATTGGCAGCCCACTCAAAGTTGTTCTCGATCATCGCATCCTCAATGCCAGCGGGGTAGTTCTCCACCGGCTTGGCAATGCCCGGAATGGACAAAACGGCAAATCCGACGTTGTACATTTCCATCGCCGGTATCGAGATCGAAAAATCCAACAGCGTCTTTGCAGCATCTTCATAGGCAGTGCCAGCAACAATAGCAGCCGCCTCGGAATCCCAGCCCACACCTTCGGATGGAACAATAATCTCAAGCGGCGCGCCTTCGGATTTGGACTGCGCCCCACGGAAGGCAAACGACACACCGATCACCGTTTCCCCAGCTGCCGCCATCTTGCACGGCTTTGACCCGGAATGGGTATAGGCCGATATGTTCTGATGCAGGCTGTCCATATATTCCCAACCCTTGTCCTCGCCAAACATTTGCAGCCAGCCGGAAACATCAAGGAAACCCGTACCAGATGAGGCCGGATTGGGCATTACCACATGGCCCGCATATTCGGGTTTTGTCAGGTCCATCCAGCTTGTCGGCGCAGTCAGCCCCAGCTTTTCGCCCTCGATTGTATTGTAGCAAAGTGCCGCCACATAGGCATCCGCACCAACCCACGATGGCGGGTTGTCACTATCGCGGAACTTTGGCGAAAGCTTGTCCAGTCCTGCCGGCGCATAGGGCACCAGCATATCCTCGGTTTTCAGCACCAAAAGCGAGGTTGCAGACACGCCCCAAATCACATCAGCCTGCGGATTGTTCTTTTCTGCCAATAGCTTGGCGGTGATAACCCCGGTTGAATCCCGAACCCAGTTAATCTTGATATCGGGGTGCGCTTTGGTGAACCCAGCGGCATAGCGCTCAAGGTCGGTGGCCTCAAACGCGGTGTAGACAGTCAATTCCGTTTCAGCAAGCGCGGCGTTCGCGAACAAAGCCGAGGCTGCGACGGTCAGACATAGAATGGATGTTTTGGTCATGATTATTTCCCTGTTAGGTTGGATGTTATCTGTCGGCGGTACTTTGGCCGGATTCTCCGGTATCTCCACCGTGGTTGCTCAGGTCCTTTTGCAAAAGGCTGCGACAATCATTTGACGTCTGAGACAAGCTTTCGCAAAAACAAGTTTGAGAACTTAAGGGGAATAAGTAAAATCTATTTTTCTTTTATATACATAATAAAAATCGATACCCCGCATTTATCCGGCCTGCGACACCGCGATGACGCCCAAGGCAACGATCACGGCCGCCAGCATCCGCCCGCGCCACGGGCGCTCTCCAAAAACGACAACCCCGATCAGTGCGGCTATTATTACGCTGGATTCGCGCAGCGCCGAAACGGCCCCTAGGGGCGCGATGGTTTTGACATAGAGTACCAAACCATAAGCCGTTACAGCAGCCACACCCCCCAATAATCCAAGGATCAAAGTCCGAGGCGCAAATTGGCCGCGGTTGCGGCGACGGTGCAGCGCTATTACCAAAGGCACTGGCGCCTCACATAAAAACAGCCAGCCCATATAGCCCGTCGCCGTGCCAGATTGCCGTATGCCAATGCCATCCGCCACCGAGTATGTGCCGATGCAAACCCCCAGCAGCAACGCCAGCGCAATGGTGGAACCTGGTGCCTGCGCTGCCCCGCGCAGCATCGCCAAGAGGCAGATCCCCCCACTAATAGCGGCCAAGCCCAACCAGCCCAAAGGTGACAAGGTTTCGCCAATGATTAACCATGCCGATAGCGCCACAAAGGCCGGGGCGAGCCCTCGTGAAATCGGATAAACTTGGCTTAGATCGCCATGCCGGTATGCCCGAAACAAAAGCAGATAGTAGCCGTAATGCACGATTGTTGAGATGAAGATTGAGGGCCAGCTTGCGCGGTCAGGAAGGGGTGACAACGCAATCAGCAACACCCCCGCCAGTGCATGTGCTAGTGACACCGCCCCCAACACACCTGCCCGATCGTCCACCGCCTTTAACATCGCGTTCCAACTGGCATGCAGCAACGCCGAAAACAGCACCAATCCAAGGGCGAATGCGGTCATGCCTCGGCCAAAATGGCGGATTCGACGATGGTTAGGGCGCGGTCCAAATCGTCTTGCCGAATGGTCAGCGGTGGCGACAACGTCAATACGCAGCCCGCGCTAATTTTGAACGACAGCCCGGCCTCTAGGCAGCGATAATAGATGCGCTCTGCCCGGTCTCGAGCCTCGGCTTTCGTTGCTTGGTCTTCGACAATTTCCACGCCAAACATTAGCCCCCGGCCCCGTAGGTCACCGACAATCGGGCTTCGGCAGCCAAAATCCCGTAGTCGGTCCAACGCATAGGTTCCGAGCGTGGCGCTGCGTTCCACCAACCCCTCATCCTCAATGATCTGTAACGTGGTAAGGGCCGCCCTTGCGGTCACTGGGTTCTTTTCATGCGTGTAATGGCCGATCGCAAAGTCACCGCACACATCCAAACCTTGTCGCGCGATGACGGCGGCGATGGGCAATATGCCACCCCCAAGCGATTTTCCAAGGGTCACAATATCGGGAATTACCTCATCATGTTCAAAGGCAAACATGCGACCCGTTTTGCCCAATCCTGTTGGGATTTCATCCATAATCAATAACGCGCCGTGGCGATTGCAGGCGGCACGCACCGCTTGCCAAAACCCCGGTGGCGGCACAACAGGCACGGCACGCATGGGTTCTGCAATCACCGCTGCGACATCACCTTCACGGCCCAAAACATAATCGACCATGCCCGCACAAGCCAAACCGCAGCTTTGCGGGCCCGCGTGATTATAGGGGCAACGATAGCAATTGAAGGGCGCAACATGCTCAGTCCCTGTCATCAAAGGTCCTGCGATATGGGATCGAAACGTGGCTTCGCCGCCGACACTTGCGGCACCAAAGCCGGCACCGTGAAATGCATCCCAAAAACTGATGGTCTTAAACCGCCCCGTCGCTGCGCGCGCAATTTTGAGCGCGACCTCATTGGCGTCTGACCCGCCCGTGGTGAACAGCACCTTGTTCAGATCACCGGGCGCGATTGCCCCCAGCTTTTCGGCCAGTTCGACCGCCGGCTCATTGGTAAACCGGCGTGGCGCAAAAGGAAGCGCATCAAGCTGCGCTTTGATTGCGGCAATCAATCGGGGGTGACCGTAACCGATATGATGCACGGAATTCCCATGAAAGTCCATGTAGCGGCGGCCCGCAGTATCTTCGATCCAGATGCCTTCGGCCTTTGTAATCGTTGACACACAAGGGCTGGACAGCGATTGATGCAAGAACGCATTGGCATCACGGGCCAGCAGGTCGCGGGTGGCAGCATCGGGGTGTTTGACGGCCCAAGCCTTACGAGCTGCGGATTGGTTACTCTCACCTTCAGTGTGGGTGACCTTCATTCGCCAAGCCTTTGTGTTAAAGAAAAATCGCGGCCCCGCAGGGCCGCGTAAGTCACAGGGAGACTTATTGCCTTAGTTTGGCCAAGGCAGGGAATATGTTTTGACATTGGTAAAGAATTTCATCGCTTCGATGACGCCTTCTTTAACCGCATTGCCACTGTCCTTGATGCCGCCAAAGGGTGACATTTCGATCCGATATCCGGGCTGTTCCCAAATGTTGCAAGTGCCGACATCAAGCCCGTTAATATAGGCAATCGCCCGGTGCAGGTCATTGGTACAGACCCCGGAAGACAATCCGAACGGCGTCGAATTAGAGATGCGCATCACCTCGACATCATCATCGGGCACGCGCACGATGGGGATGATCGGGCCAAAGGTTTCTTCCATCACCAGCTCAGAGCCATGCGGCACCCTATCGATAACGATAGGCGGCAAAAGCGCGCCTTGACGACCCGGATGATAAAGGATCTCAGCCCCTTCCTTCTCGGCCATGAACACACGTTTTTCAAAAAGTTCCGCCGCTTGGGCATGGATCACGCAGCCCAGTTCTGTCGCCGGATCTTGTGGGTCACCAAATTTGATAGCCTTTGCTTTGGCCAGCACCATCGGCACAAAGCGATCCGCCACGCTTTCTTGCACCAAAATGCGCTTGATTGCGGTGCAGCGCTGCCCCGAATTGCCTGTGGCCCCGGCCACGGCGATGGTTGCAGCCTTTTCCAGATCCGCATCGGACAAATCATTGCAGATTATCAACGGGTCGTTGCCGCCCAGTTCCAGCGCTTGGCGTTTGTACCCAGCCTTTGCGGCGATCAACTTGCCGACCGGAACACCGCCGGTAAAAGTGATGATGTCGATGTGTTCGTTTACCATCATTTCTTCGCCGATGTCTTTCGGCCAACCAGTCACGATCTGGAACATCTCATGCGGCAACCCCGCCTCATACAGAATATCGGCCAGCGCAATGGCGGTCAGCGGCGTCAGTTCCGTAGGCTTGCACACCATACAGTTGTTGGTGGCAATCGACGGCGCAATTTTATGACTGACCATGTTCAGCGGGTGGTTGAACGGCGTGATCGCCGAGATAGCACGCACCGGTTCGCGTTTGGTAAAAATTTTGCGCTCTTTGCCATTATGGGTCAGATCGCAGGAAAAAATTTCTCCATCATCGTTCAGAGCCTGCTGTGAGGCGAATTGGTAGACATCTTGCGCGCGCTTTGTCTCATAAATAGCGTGCTGGTGGCAGATACCCAACTCCAACACCAACCATTTCGCCAGGTATTCGCGGCGCTCGCCAATCAATTCCCCCGCGCGGCGCAGGATCTGGCTGCGCTCATAACGGCTGAGTTTAGATTTGTAATTAGCGGCAATCTCAAAGGCGCGTTTGGCGTGTTCGGCCTTGCCCGCAGGCACGGTGCCGATCACCTCATCCGTATAGGGATAGCGCACTTCGATCACCTCATCGGTGAAGACAATTTCCCCACCGATGCGCATGCCTTCATGTCTAATCTCTGTTTTATCTTTCATTTGCGGCTTTCCAGTTCAAAGTGCTGCGGCAGTGGTCGCATAAAAGAACGCATCAAAGTTGCGCAGAACCGGCTGACTTGGCAGGTCGATGACACGGTTAACGATGAAGGGCACCACTTGTTCGGTTAAGCCGCCATGGCTACGCAGCGGTTCATTTAACGCGGCCAAATCATGGCGATGCGCCGAAGTGCCGATGGTCATATTTTCGGTGGAAATCATTACAATATCGCCAATCCGGTCCGCAGGCAGCTCAAAGCGCTTTACCGCTTCGGCTCGGTCCATCACCTCCAGAATTTCCGGACGTGAGGCAAGGCGCGCGATAATATCAGCCTGATTGGCCCCTTTGGGCAGATAGGCTGTGCCAAAACCGCCCAAAGCGCCATGATGCACAACATAGGGGTCGGTGATCGGCAATATCACGCGGGCAGCAGCTTCGCCCAACCATTCATCCAGCAGGTCTTGCACATAAATCACCTGCGGGTCGCCATTGGCATCATGCTTGGGCTTCATGCCATGGTCGGCCGTTACCACAATTGCCGCCCCCATCGCATCCAACTGCGCAAGGTAGCGATCAAACATTTCATAAAACGCCTGAGCTTCTGGCTGATGCGGGGCGTATTTATGCTGAACGTAATCGGTGGTCGTCAAATACATCACATCCGGCTTCCATTCGGCCAGCAATTTGACCCCGGCGGCAAAGACAAATTCTGATAGCTCTGCCGAATAAACCTCCGGCTGCGCCATTCCAAGCCATTTTGAAGCCGCTTCTTGCCCATGTTCTGCTTGCGTTGAGCTATCAGATTTCTCAGCCGAGAAACATTTCGCGCGGTCATCCCCGAATTGCAAGCCTGCACCCAGCAATGCGCGCAACTTGTCCTTGGCGGTCACAATCGCCACGCGTGCCCCGGCATCATAGAATTGCTTGAACACGGTTGGCGCGCGCAAAAACCGCACGTCATTCATCATCACCTCTTCGCCGGTTTCTGGCTCGTATAGGTAATTGCCGCAAATGCCATGCACTGCAGGCGGACGGCCTGTAGCGATGGACAGATTGTTGGGGTTGGTAAAGGACGGGATCACCGAATGCGCCAACCGATCGGTGCCGGTTTCGCGCATTTTCTTCAGCGTGGGCATCAGGCCTTTGGCGATGGCCTGAGTCAGGTATTCTGGTTCACATCCATCAAGGCAAATCGCAATCGCGGTCACTTTAGGCCAAGGATAGCTGCGCTCATTGGCAATAACGGGGTTTTTTTGGGTCATGGTCAGTCCTTTAGTTAATCTCTGTGTGCCGGGTCAGGCGGCAAGTTTTGCGCGTTCGGCAAGCGCTTCGGCAGGAGGGGCAGCCGAAGCGACCCCCATTTCCGACAGCGCCTCGGCGGCGGCTTTTACAACTCGGGTCATGATCGCGGAATCCATCCGACCAATGCAGCCGACACGAAAGCTTTCCACCACGGTCAACTTCCCGGGATAGATAATGAAACCCTTGTCTTTCATCCGCTCATAAAACTCGGTGAACACGAATTTCGGATCGGCGGGGCAAAAGAAGGTTACGATGATCGGTGATAACCATCTATCTTTCAGCAAGGTTTCAAAGCCAAGGGCCCGCATCCCCGCAACCATCACATCGCGGTTTTTAGCATAACGCGCCCCGCGCCCTGCCACGCCGCCCTCAAGCGCATGGAGGCGCAACGCTTCAAGGAAGGCGGCAACAACATGGGTGGGCGGCGTATAGCGCCACTGGCCCGATTTCACCATATTCGCCCATTGCGCGTGCAGATCTAGCACGAGGGAGTGAGAGTTGCCTTTGCAACCCTCAAGTTCCGCCTTGCGGGCAATTGCAAAACCAAAGCCAGGAACTCCTTCGATACATTTGTTGGCCGAACTGACCATCGCCTCATATCTGATCTGCGTAACATCAAGCTCTATCGCACCAAAGGCCGACATAGAGTCGATCAACAGTTTGCGGCCAGCGGCATAGGTCGCTTCGGAAATCTCGGCCACTGGGTTCAGAATGCCCGAAGACGTCTCGCAATGGCACACAATCACATGCGTAATTGCAGCGTCAGCGGCCAGCGCCTCGGCCACTTCGGCTCCACGCGGCGGCATGTAATCGCCCTTGTCAATCAGCGTATAGGCCCGCCCCAGATAGCGCATGGTTTCCGCCGCACGCAGACCGTAAGCGCCATTGGCAAGCACCAAAACCTTGCCATCTCGTGGCACAAATGTCCCCAACATCGCCTCGACGCAATAGCTGCCTGAACCTTGCATCGGCACGCAAACATACGCATCATCCGGATCACCTGCCAGCCCAAGCAGTTGATCGCAAACCGATTTGGTCATGGCACGGAAATCGCCATCCCAAGACCCCCAATCGCGCAGCATCGCCTCTTTCACCGACAGCGCTGTGGTCAGCGGCCCGGGCGTTAGCAGGAAGGGTTCGCCTTTTGCTGGATTGGGAAATGCGTCGTTTGGGAGGGAAGACATATGCGCGGCCTCATTTTTGAAAATGGCGGTATAAAAGGAGTTTTCCCATAGGTCTCTGTATATGTAAAATCGTTATTTTGTATTAGATCATCGTTCTAAACGATATATATCGGGCCGGTTGTGACAAACGGCTTTCCAACAAGTGCCCGCTTTCCGTCAAAATTGGATAAGCAACGGTAACCAACAGCGAATTGATTTCCTTAAACGACCGCACCGTCTCGAGATGGATGTCAGATGTGTCTATGCTGTCGACATGGGCGTTTCGCAGCCGCTCAAGATGGCGGTCATTACTTTCGCGCCCCAGCTTGCGCATCTCCTCTTTTTCCTTGACCAACTGCCGCGCGCTCTCGACATCACCTGACACCAAAACATTCAAAGCAAGCTGCATATTAGCGCCTACCCTGTTGTGCAGATTGCAATCCTCTGCCCAGCCTTCTGGCGAAAACCGAAGCTTTTTTTGCCCTCTCTTCGGCCAATGATACGAGACTTTTAGCAATGATGTCGCCGATATACTCTAGATTGATAGAAAAGTTGGTCAGATCGCTGCCCAGCTTTGACTCACGCTCGGTCAGCTTGCCGCGGTGCACTTCAGCGATGAACAGCTTGATATCAGTGTATTTCCGGTTCACCTCATCATCCAGCGCACGAACACGAGCGATCTTGTCCAGATTGCCGCCATCCATCAATTCCATCACCGGATGGTAAATGGCGGCCACGGTTTCGCCCATGCGCAACAGCTCGCGCTTGGTGCTAGCCAATGCCACCGTCGGGTTCTCGACCAAGGCACGGTCAAGCATGCTGGCAACCGGCTCAATCGCCTCAGCACTCGCATCAACCACTGGATCAGGCAAAATTAGAGGGGCAAGCCTCTCCATAGGGCGCACAAGAGGCAGGGTAAGTAGGACCAGCACAAGGTTGAAAGCAAGGCTAAAATTGACTTACTACACCGCCTTAGTCGCGCCCAAATAGTGGACCGGCAGGTCACCGACTTGCAGCAACATCAGGACCAATAGTGCCGCGACGCCGCGAAAGATCAGGCTCCCAACGGGGATTCGCCGCGCCTCGATCTCGATCCCGAGGTCAATCCAAACGGCAATTATTCCTCCGCCAAGATTGGCGCCGAGCACCATCGGCAGGGCCACCTCAAGCGGCAACATGCCCCCGCTGGCAAAAGTCACGAACAAAAGGACTGTGGCCACCGACGAATGCACGACCCACGCAATCACCGCCGCCGCCAAAAACGCTGTCAAAGGGCCGCCACGCAAATAACCCACCAGGGCCGGCAACAAGGCGCTGTCGCGCAGCAGTTCCGTTGCCTGCCCGACCATCTGCAGCGAGAGCAAAATAAACGCGATGCCAGTTGATGCAGTCAAAATGCCACTGGTCACACATCCAACCGCCAAAATTCCGACTGCGGTCGAGCTTTGCAAAACCACGACCAGCACCATGCCCACCACCGCCATTAGTGCCGTACCACCCTTTGCTCAGCGGAGCGCCGATTCAGTCGCGTACCATGAGCGCGCTCAACCCTAGTGCGAACCATGCGAACAGCCCACAAAAGCAGCATTACTGCACCGGCAAGATGGATCAGAAAAGCAACTGGTAGCATTTTGGCCTCCTCAATTCAGGCCCCAAACCGTGCCGACCCGTCTGTGTCAGCACGCCACACAACACAGTTGATATGCATAAAGCAAATCGTTAGATTCAATGAACCTATAAACCACTTCTATAGAAAGAGCCCCCTATGCGTTATGTACAGCTTCGCGCATTCCACTATGTCGCTATTTGTGGCGGCTTTTCCCGCGCTGCCAATGAGCTTTTTCTTACCCAGCCCGCGATTTCCGATCAGGTCCGCAAGCTGGAAGAGGAATACGATATCCTTTTGTTCAACCGCCACAAAAAACAAGTCGAGATAACACCAGCAGGCGAAAAGCTTTTGGAAATCACACGGCGAATGTTCGGCAGCGAAGAACAGGCGCAGGAGCTATTGACCGAAAGTCGAGCCACGCGCACAGGTACCTTGCACATCATGGCCGACAGCGCGGTACATGTGCTTAAGATACTCGCAAGGTTTCGTGAAAAGTACCCCGGCGTCGTGGTAAAGATCAGCCAAGGCAACACAGAAACCGTAACCGAAAGTCTGTTCCGCTATGAGGCCGATATTGGGATTCTCGGCGAACTTCCCCCAGCACGCGATTTCGAAACCATAGCCTTGAACTCCAGCCCCATTTCCGCCTTTGTCGCGCTCGACCATCCGCTCGCCAACCGCAAATCTTTGGGCTTTCCGGACCTTTTTGGTCTGCCTTTAGTTATGCGTGAAGCCGGATCCAAAACGCGCAAGAAGTTTGAAGACGCGGCGGAGGCAAAGGGTTTTGCTTTTACGCCCACCATCACAGCAGAGGGCCGCGAAGCCGTGCGAGAGATTGTCGCTTCGGGTGCTGGCGTGGGGTTTGTGTCGGCTGCCGAATTTGGCGATGATCCCCGACTTGTTCCGCTAGAGGATGAAGGCCAGATGATGATGGACGAAACCTTGATTTGTCTACGCGAGCGCCGTGGCGGCAAACTCGTCAGCGCTTTTCTATCAATCGCGCAAGATCACGCAAACGACATCGTTGCTGACGCTTAAACACCGGCCCTGTGGCGCTGCCGGGCTGTTATATCGGCGGTTTCGCGTGCCATGTCGCCGCAAACCTGACCCCTGCAAGATCAATCTCGAACGCGCCTTCGGACAGATAGGCACGGTCGATGGCATGCGCAGGCTCCTCAATTCGACATAGGGTTACGGGCCGCCCAATGCTGTGGCCATGAGCCGCCGACATCACTTTGCCCACGGGCACACCGTCCCGCAGCAACAACTCCCCTCCCCAAAGCTGTGGCATTGTGTCAGTCAAGCTGAACTGTGCAATACGCTGATGCAGTGGTTGGCCCTTCAACGCCAACAATGCGTCACGTCCAATAAAGCCGCCGGGCTTATCAAAATCGACGGCAAAGCTAAGCCCTGCTTCAAAAGGCGTAATATCTGGGGTCAGTTCACGCCCCCAAGCCCGATAGCCTTTCTCAATCCGCAAACTGTCCAGCGCGTAATAACCTGCGTGAACCAGCGCTCCGGCTCGCAGCAACGCCTCATAAACCCCAAGGGTGAATTCCACCGGGACAAACAACTCGAACCCTGCCTCACCGACATAACTCATCCGGTTCGCCAAAACCGTGGCATAGCCCAGATCGATCTCACGAACCGTGGAGAAGGGATGCGCGTTGTCGGACAAATCGCTGCGCGAAAGGCTTTGCAGAAGTGCGGGCGCACTCGGTCCCATTACCGCCAACACTGACCACGCGTTGGTCACATCCGACACCCAGACATGCGCATCCTCGGGGGTGTTTTGCCGAATCCAATTGGCATCATGCACTGCCTGCGCCGACCCGGTAACGACCATAAAACGTGCCTCGCCCAACCGGAACACAGTCAAGTCGCTTTCATAGCCGCCACGGGTGTTCAACATGCCGGTATAGACCGAGCTTCCGACTGGGCGGTCGAGATTGGCGGCACATATCCGGTTTAGGACAGTCAAAGCATCGCGTCCTTCGACCATCAGCTTCGAGAAAGATGTAAGATCAAACAGTGCGGCCCCGGTGCGGGTTGCAACATGTTCCGCGGCAGCAGCATCGTGCCAATTTTGCCGACCGAAGGAATACGCGATGGTGGCTTCGGGCTTGTTGCGAGCAAAGTAGTTCACCCGTTCCCACCCCATCTTGCTGCCCCACACGGCGCCCTTAGCATTGAACCGGTCATAAAGTGCGGACCGGCGGAAGGGCCGCGCGCTGTCTTGTTCAAGGTTCGGCCAGGGCATGGTATAATGCATCCCAAGCGTTTC
>RCMY010003647.1_pt1 | contig 13544 bp, 11 predicted proteins | sample 2041341 | NCBI WGS metagenome assembly RCMY01 (sample SAMN09708234, study PRJNA481090) | Marine sediment metagenome, whole genome shotgun sequencing project. | reverse complement strand
ACGACCGCGCTCTGCCGGAGACCGTCGTGTCCGCCCGGCACTTCGAGAAGTGGTGGAAGAAGGCGATCGGTGCCAGTCCTGGGCTCCTGGACCTGTCCGTGGCCGACGTCTTGCCGGGCGACGTTGATGCAACCTCGTTCCCCGATGCTTGGCCCGGTAGAGACTTAGCGATCGGCTATACCTTCGACCCGGGGTCGCCTGTAGATGGGATCACGATCTCGATTCCGTTCGAAGTGCTCAATCGGCTTGAGCCCGCGGAGTTTTCCTGGCTGGTGCCGGGCTACCGGTCGGAATTGATCCTCGAACTCCTCCGGACGTTGCCAAAGGACGTTCGGACCCAATTCATCCCTCTGCCTGATACCGCTGCCGGGATCGTGGCAGCACTCGATGATCTGCTCCCCGACCGGTTGCCGATAGAGGAAGTCGTTCGCCAGCACCTGCTGATTCGGGGGGTTGCAATCGAGCGCGGTCTCATGCGCCCGGAGCAGATTCCCGAGCACCTTAAACCAACCTTCCAGATCGTCGACTCCGACGGCGAGATGCTGGCTGCCGGTAAAGACCTGGAGCGCCTCCGGGACCGTCTACGGGCGCGCGTGCGCCAGGAACTGGATAGCGGCCGCCACCCTCTTGAACGTTCGGGTCTCACCCACTGGCCCGGTGGCGATATTCCCGCCAAAGCATCGAGTACCCAGTTGGGAGTGACAGTGGAGGTCTTCCCCGCGCTGATCGACCGGGGCCGGGCGGTGGACCTTGTGGTTCTCCCCAGCGCAGAAGAGCAGGCCGAGGCGCATTGGTCAGGCGTTCGACGACTGCTTCGCCTGACCCTCAATCGACCGCTGCGACAGGCAGCGGACTACGTGGATGGTCCCACTGCCCTCGCCCTCGCAGGTCTCAGCGGCTCCGGCCGGGTATCGATCACGGCCGCGACCGTGATCGATGACATGGTGGACTGCGCCTTGGATGTGGTCATCAGCGCGGCAGGCGGGCCGCCCCTCCTCGAGCGTTCTATGAGTGCGCTCACCAAGTTCGCCGCTTCCCGGTTTGCCGAAGCGCTGTCCGAAGTCGGTGTAGCTGCCGGAAACGTCGTTCGCGAGGCAGCAGCCTGTGAGGTCCTCCTGGATGACCTTGAGGATCGACCCGTGGTCCTGGACGCTTCGTTGGCCGATGCCTCGGCACAGCTCAGGTCCCTCGTCTTCGCCGGGGCTTGCACCGCTCAAGGCGCCGGCCGCCTTCCCGCCGTGCACCGCTATCTACAGGGTTTGAAACACCGCCTCGGCCAACTCCCAGCCGGCCTGGACGCAGACGTTGCTCACATGGGCACCTTGGCACCCCTGGAACAGGCCGCGACCAGGTCGACCGATCCTGAGATCTCCTGGATGCTGCAGGAACTGCGAGTCAGCCTGTGGGCCCAGCACCTAGGCACTGACGGCGCCATCAGCCCCAAACGGGTCCGGACCCGCTTGGCGGCTAACACGAGCTGACACAGCGAGCGCCCGATATCGCTGGACTATCTGAGAAGCGCTCCCCCCGGGCCTGGTGGCGGGAATGCTCGTTGCCGCCATCAGCTAACTCGGGGTCCTGCTGGTCGCGATGATGGCAATCTCGGCGTCTCCCAAAGTGTCACCTCCGAGTAGTAGCGTTGAACACTGTGGATCTCGACTACTCAGACCTTGCGCCTGGCGTTCAACCGGGTGAGGACCCTACGGGCTTCAAACAGGTGGCCCGTATTGCCCTGGGTGTGATCCTGGTCATTGCCGGGATCGGGATGCTGATCCTTCCTGGCCAGGGGATTCTCACCATCATTGTTGGCCTCAACCTAATCAAGCCCGACAATGCGCTCGTGCGTTGGATTCGCGCCCGTACCCCTGGGATCCCCGAGGACGGCCCAATTCCGAAGAGCGCTATCGCTATCGGCATCGTCCTTTTCATCGCTCTCGGCGTCGTCTCATTCCTCTACGGAAGCGACATCGTCGACTGGGCACGTGATCTGACGGGCATCTAGCGCAACACCCGGGGACGGGCTCCATCGTTGCAGGTTTAGTCGGTACCGCGTCGACCCTCGACCGGGGAGTCGCTGATAGCGAACGTGTCGGTGTAGTCCGCCATGCTGGCGCCGACGACCTTGCGGGCATGATCCACGCCGTAGGTCCCCACCACCTCAATCGGGTTGTAGCCAGCGTCCTCAGAGAACTGCATCTTGTAAGTGCCGAAGTAGTGGAGGATCCGCTCGACGACAGCGTTAGGCAGGTGCTTGAGGTCCGTGGCGTAGTCGAAGACGGGATCGCTCTGAAGAACGGCGATTATTTTGTCGTCCGCCTCACCGCCATCCAGTAGCGCAATGCCGCCCACGACTCTGGTCGGCACGATAATTTCGGCCCGCTCGATTCGTTGCTGGGACAGCACGCATATGTCCAGCGGGTCCTTGTCTCCAACCTCCGCTGACGGTGTCAGGGCCGCCACCTTGTCGCCGCAGTAGGTGCGCGGAATGAACCCGTAGAGCGTAGGCGGGAGGGCAGAAGATCCCTGGGGACGGTCGACGCGAAGGTAGCCCGTGCGTTTGTCGATCTCGTACTTGACTGCGTCGTTCGGGGTAATCTCGATATAGGCGTCGACGTTGTTTGGCGGCGCATCACCGGTGGACAGACCATGCCACGGGTGGGCACGGAAGCGGTCGTGGGTCTGGCTCATGGAAAGAGTGTGCCGGATTCTTTGGGTGCTGCCTTGGACTCGCCGTAATAGAATCGACACCCATGAGTTTCCTCGTGGCGGTGTGTGGTGGTAGCTGTTCGGGAAAGAGCACGCTGGCAGCCAAGGTCTTGCGCCACCTAGGGCCCGAAATGGCCTCACTTCTTGCCTTTGACGCCTACTACTGCGACCAATCGACCCTCAGCCCCGACGAGCGGGCCGACGTCAACTACGACCATCCCTCGAGCCTGGATGTCGACCTGTTCGCCGAACACCTCGGAATGCTCTCGGCCGGCGCTCCAGTCGACTGCCCGATCTATGATTTCGCGACCCACACCCGGCTGCCAGAAACCCGACGGATCGAGCCTGCACCCGTGGTGATTGTTGATGGAATCCTGCTCCTCGCTGACGAGCGACTAGTTCCTCAATTCGACATGCGGGTTTTTCGCCAGTGCCCCGAGGACGTTCGGCTTGACCGGCGAATCGAACGAGATGTTCTGGAACGGGGCCGCACGGAGTCCTCGGTGCGCAAGCAGTTTGCGTCGACAGTCAAGCCAATGCACGATTCCTTCGTTGCGCCGTCATCGGCCCATGCCGATGTCGTGTTCGAGCACGACAGGATCGAGGTCGGGCAGGCTGCGGACCTCGTGGTCCGGCGGATCCATCATGCGATCAGCTGAGAGAGGCTGCTTGCTGGGAGTATGCCTCTCCTAGAGGCGACCAGCTGCTTTCGCCGCCTCCTCTGCGGCGTTGAGTTGACCCTCCACGATGTCCAGTCCGGCGTCCCAGAAGCCTGGGTCGCTGAGATCGCACTGCACGATCTTGCCAAGTTCTTCCGGGCTCTTGGAGCCGCCGGCACGCAGCAGGTCGAGATAGGCCGGGACGAACGCATCGCCCTGACTGGCGTAACGGGCATACACGCTGAGGGCCAGCAACTGGCCATAGGCATAGGCGTATACGTAGCCGGGCGTGCCCATGAAATGAGGAATGTAGCTCCACCAATCCCGGTACCCGTTGGTGATCTCGACCGAATCACCCAATACTGCGGTCTGGGTTTCCGTCCAGACGTCGCCGAAGCGCTCCACCGACAGCTCTCCTTCATCCCGACGAATTGTGTGGCAGCGGTCCTCAAAGCGATTCATCGCCACCTGGCGGAAGACCGTGGCGATGGAGTCCTCCAGCGTGCTGGACAGCAGGCTGAAGCGTTCTGCCGGATCGTCGATCAGGCTGAGCAGCCGGTTGTTGGTGACGGTTTCGCCAAAAACCGATGCCGTTTCGGCAAGCGTGAGCGGGGTCGTCTGGTGGTAAATGCCCTGCTCCCGGGCGAGGTAGCCGTGCACCCCGTGGCCCAACTCATGGGCAAGGGTGAGCACATCGCGGGTGCGACCGGTCCAGTTCAGCATCACATAGGGGTGGTGCGCAGGCACGGTGTAGGCACAGAAGGCCCCACCGCGCTTTCCTGGCCGGGTCGGCGCATCGATCCAGTCCTCGTTGATAAAACGACCGACAACGCCAGCCAATTCCTCGGAGAAGGAGCCATACGCGTCGGTCACAATGCTGGTGGCCTCGTCCCAACCGATCGTTTCGTCGGAGTCGGCGACGGAGGCAGCGCGGTCATAATCGGCGAGCTTGTCCAGACCGAGCACCTTGGCCTTAAGGCCGTACCAGCGGTGGGGAATGTCATAGCGTCCAACGACGGCCTCGATCAGCGCCTGGACCGAAGCATCAGATGCCTCGTTGCTCATGTTGCGGGCACTGATCCAGGTATCGAATCCTCGCATGCGATCATCGATTGACTTGTCGAGCAGAAGCGTGTTGTATACGAAGGCCCTGGTCCGGAGACCAGGCTTGATTCCCTCCGAAACAGCCTCGGCAGCCTTGCGACGCACCTCGCGGTCGGGATGCTGGAGCTGGGACAGGCCCCCATCGAGGGGCAGCGTCTCGCCGTCCAACTCGATCTCGATGGAACTGGTCAGTTCGTCGAAGAGTCGTACCCAGGCCGACGCACCGGTGGGTGAGGTTTGGCTAAGTGCAGTCTCGGCGTCCTCAGACAGGAGGTAGGGCCGCATCTGGCGCATGTTCTCGAGGTGGTGCGTAACGAAGGCCAGGGTGGGGTCATCGATCAACTTCCCGGCTTGCTCGTCTGACACCGCCGCCCACTCAAGATCAACGAAGATGAGACGGGTACCGATGCGCGTGGACCGTTCTTGCATCGAGGCCATGGCGGCGCCGAGTTCGGGGTTCTGGGTGTCGACGCTGAACTGCAGCATCACGTAGTGCCCGGCCCGACTGATAAGAGCGTTCAGCTCCCCCAGCTGAGTGAACATGTCGGCCAGACCTGCCGCGTCCTGGGCGCCAACGTTTCCCTTGAACTGCGCCTCGATCGCCTGGGACTGTTTATCGGCTGCATCGAGCATCTCGTCGGGCGTCTGGCCCTCCAGCAGGGAGTCGAGCTGCCAGGAAACATCAGCAGCGGTGAGATCGGCGTCTTGGGTGTCAGTCACACCCATATTCTACGACCTCCACCGCCACCCCCTTGACACCAGCGGGACGCAAACTCTGTCACTCGCCACCACTTCAGCTGGCGCTGAGGGATCTTGGCTAGCGCAGTTCTGCTTTGTGGCGCTTGGTGACTTCGTTGATCATCTTGTTCCGCGTCGATTGGACGTCGTCGTCGCTCAGCGTGCGGTCCGGGGCCTGGAGGCGAACGGTGAAGGCCAGTGAACGCCGATCCTCCCCCATCGCATCGGACCGGAAGACGTCGAAGAGCTCGGCAGACTGGACCAACGGCCGGCCCACTTTCATCAGCGAATCACGGACGGACGATGCTTCCACCGATGAGGGCACGATGAAGGCGAGATCCACATCACTGCTGGGGAAACGGCTGACCGCTTTGGCCTTCGGTACGGTCGCAAGGCCGGCCGCTAGCGCTGCGACGTCAAGGCGGATCCAGCCGACCCGTCCAGCGACTTCGAAAGCCTCCGAGACCCCAGGATCGATCTCGCCGACCTCACCGATGGTCTTGCCTCGGAAGATCACCTCGGCGGAGCGGGTGGGATGAAGCCCTGGGCGCTCTGCATTCCGGATACGCAGGTCAACGCCGAGGGTTGCTCCCGCGGCAGTCAGCATGGTTACAGCGGCGCTGGCGTCGGCCTGGCCCAGGATCGCGGCAACCTGCTCCGGCTCCTCGGGCAATTGGCCGATTTCGGTGGGGTGGTAGACCGACCCCAGTTCGAACAGTCGAACATCTCCACGCCGGTGGGATGCGTTGTAGGCCAGGGCCTTCAGTAGGCCCGGCAGGAGTGAGGTCCGCAGTACGGACTCCTCTGACACCAGCGGGTTGTTCAGGGTTAGCCCGTCTGCGCCCAGACCGGCCGCCGCAAGGTCACCTGGTGCGAGGAACGGCATCGGCATCGCTTCAGAACAACCCACCGCGGCAAAGGCCCGGCGGATACGACGACGCGCCTTCTGTAGCGCAGATAGTTCACCGATCTCCACCGAGATGGGAACCTGATTCTTGATATTGGCGAAGCCGAGGTGGCGGCCAATCTCCTCGGCAATATCGGCCTCGATCGTGGTGTCGGGCCGCCACGGCGGAACCGCAACATCGAACTGCTCGACCCCATCAACCATCGCAGGCACGGTGCATTCGAACTCGATTGCGGTTAGGAACCCGATCATGGCTGCCGCATCGAGATCTGTCCCCAGCAGAAGGTTCACCCGCTCGGTGCGCGTCGGCACGACAACCGGAGCGATCGCTGGGGCGGCCGCGAACACTTGGCCGGGGGCAATCTCGGCTCCCGCAATGTCAGCGGCCAGTTCGCAGAAGCGGTCCAGCGCACGTTCTAACCCAGCATGGTCGACACCACGCTCGAACCGGGTGGACGCCTCGCTTCGCAGGTTTAACCGTCGGGATGTGTGAGCGATACTCATACGGTCCCAGACGGCTGCTTCCAATAATACGTTCTGTGTGCTGTCGCTGATTTCGGTCGTGAAGCCACCCATAACACCGGCTAGTGAGATGGCAGTATCGGACTCGTTGGCGATTACTCCGTCGCCAAGGCCACGTCCGATTCCAGAACCGTCGGGCGCCACAAGTGTTCGCGTGGATCCGTCGAGCGTTTTCAGAGTTTCCTGAGCGTGGGCCCGACGGACCCGCAACACACCCGACGGAATGGTGGCGAGGTCGAATGTGTGGTTGGGTTGTCCGGTCTCCAGCATGACGTAGTTCGAAATGTCGACGATGGTGCTTATCGGCCGCATGCCGGCGGCGCTCAGGCGGGCCTGCATCCATGCCGGCGACTGGCCATTGGTGATGTTCCGCAGGACCCGAAGACCGAAGCGCGGGCAGAGATCGCCATCGACGATCACGGCAGAGCAGGCTCCTGCAGCCGGCTCGCCTGCTTCGGGGACGACCGGCATGGGCAGCGTGAACGGCACACCCTGCTTGGCGGCCAGATCGCGGGTGATCCCGATGATGCTGAGGCCGTCGGGTCGGTTGCCTTCGACGTCGATCTCGAACACGATGTCGCTGGTCGCGCCCAGCGCATCACTCAACGGCGTCCCGATCGGAGCATCGGTCTCCAGAACCAGGATCCCACCGTTATCGGGGGCATCGATCTTCAGCTCCGACGACGAGCAGATCATGCCGTTGGACCATTCGCCCCGCAGTTTGCGGCGGGCAATCTCGAGTCCGTCCGGCATTGTCATCCCCAATGTCGCAAGTGCTACTTTGTCGTCCACGGCCATGTTGAATGCGCCACAGCAGATCTGCAGCGGTTCGCCGTCGCCAATGTCGACATCGACCAATTGGATCTTGTCCGCTTCCGGGTGGGGGCGGAGGTCCAGGACTCTGGCCACGATGATGCCGTCCCAGTCGGCGCCGACCGTTTGCACTTCCTCGACCACGAGGCCGAGGCTGGTTAGCTGGTCCGCAATTTCATCGGGTTCGCCAATGATCGGTGCGAATTCCTGCATCCATGAAAGTACTGCTCGCATAACTGATGGCCTCCGGGCTCAAAACTGCTCGAGGAATCGAATGTCGTTGGTGAATGCTTCCCGAAGGTCGGTGACGCCGTGCTTGATCTGGAGGAAGCGGTCTATGCCGAATCCAAAGGCGAAGCCGCTCCACTCCTCGGGATCGATCCCTCCGGCGCGTAGGACGTTGGGATGGACCACGCCGCTCCCGCCCAGTTCCAGCCACGACCCATCGGGTCGTTGGATGTCGAACTCGGCCGAGGGTTCGGTGAAGGGGAAATAGTTCGGGCGCAGGCGCGATTTGAAGCCATCCCCAAAGAAGGCCTTGGTGAACTTCTCAATCGTTCCTGCCAGGTGGGCAAGGCCAATTCGCCGGTCGACAACCAGCCCCTCGATCTGATGGAAGACGGGAAGGTGGGTGGCGTCAGCGGTGTCGCGCCGGAAGACCCGGCCCGGGGCCACGATGTAGATCGGCGGATCTTCGTTTTGCATTGTGCGAATCTGTACCGGCGACGTGTGGGTCCGCAGAACAGTGCTGCCCTCCTCGCCATTGTTCACGTACAAGGAATCGAAGCCGTCCCGGGCCGGATGACCCTTGGGGATGTTCAAGGCGTCGAAGTTGTACCAGTCGGTTTCCACATGGGGGCCTTCAGCCACGGAGAACCCCATTCCGATGAACGTGTCCTCCAACTCCTCCCAGGCCAGCGTGAGCGGGTGGAGACGACCGACCGGGGTGTGCCCCACGACCTCGGTGAGATCCATCCGTTCGGCCTCGATTGTGGCATCGCGTTCGACCGACCCAAGCGCATCCCTACGTTCCGCAAGTGCTCCCTCGATCCTGAGCTTGGCGTCCTGCACCAACATGCCGACGGCCTTTCGCTCGGTCGGAGCCACGCCGCTAATGGCCTTGCGGGCCGAAATGATCGGGCCGGACTTGCCCAAGGTGTTGGTCTCGATCGTGGCCAGTTCGTCACCTGAACCGGCGGTGCTGATCTCCGCCACGATCGCCACAACAGCGGCGCTCAAAGAGGAAACCTCTGGCGGCGTTTCGGGCATGTCGGGCATCGGGCCTCGTACTTTCATTGGGTCGGCACGTTCGGGTCAGCGACGTCAGCTAGGGAGAGTAGTGGTTGGTCGCTGGCTGAGAGCGGAAAAAGCCAGCACCGCCGCGGCAGCCGCTACGTTCAGTGACTCGGTTGGCCCTGCGAGCGGGATCGTGACGGCTATATCGCACCGTGCTACGAACGATGCTGACAGACCGTGGGCCTCGTTTCCGACACAGATGACTGCACTGCTGAGATCGGTGGCGGCGAAGTTCTCACCGTTGTTCACGACAGTGGCGACCACTGGATGGCGTTCACCAGCGAAAAGCTCATTGGAGCTAAGCCGGACCACTGGCAGTCGCAGTACAGCCCCGGCGGAGGCTCGAACAAGCTTCGGATTCCATGTATCGACGCAATCCCCCACCAGCGCAACCCCGGCCATGCCAGCGGCCTCGGCGGTGCGGATCATCGTGCCCGCATTGCCCGGATCTGTGATTTCCACCAAGGCAAGTACCGCGCCGCTCTGCAAATTGCCAAGCGTCGACGGTTCGGGCTGTTGCGCCACAGCCACCAGCGCCTGGGGATTCTTGGCATTCATCGCGTCGGCCAAACGTTCGCCAACCGCGGCGTACACCGGAGCCTTGGTCGCCGGCAGGTCAGAGAGCAGTTCCACAGTGCCGACCACATACCGAACTGGCAGGCCACTGGACAGCAACTCCGCCACCAGCACGGGTCCTTCTACGCAGAAGAGGCCGGTCTGATGGCGGTGCGGTGCGCTGCGGGACAGCTTTCGTATCTCGCTGAACTGGGCCTTCGTGGCCACCGTAGGGTTACCAGATGCCACAGCTAGGCGGCGTCGGTAGTAACTCCTGAAGCGGTGACAAGGGCGGCAAACGCCTCCGGTTCCGCAACGGCGAGGTCGGCCAGCATCTTACGATCGACCTCGATCTCCTGAGTCTTCAACCCGGCAATAAACTTGCTGTAGGTAGTGCCATTGAGGCGGCACGCAGCATTGATGCGCTGGATCCAAAGACGACGCATCTCGCCCTTGCGGGCCCGCCGATCACGGTAGGCGTAGTTGCCCGAGTGCATGACCTGCTCATTGGCGGCCCGGACGCTGCGACTCTTGTTCCCGTAGTACCCCTTGGCCTTGCCAAGGATTTCCTTGCGGCGCTTCTTGGAGTGAACGGCTCTTTTTACTCGTGCCATGACACTTCTCCCAAACTCTTCGTAACTCGATTAATGACTAGTGAATGATGACTGCGGGGCTGGTGTCAGCCACCGGTGGTAGATGACTGGCTCAGGAGGAGAGCATGCGATTGACGCGGCTCTCATCAGCGGTGGACACCAGTTCAGGAGAACCGAGGCGGCGCTTCACGCGACCGCTCATCTTTTCGTTGAAGTGGTTGAGGCCAGCCTGGCGGCGCCTGATCTTGCCGGTTCCGGTCTTCTTGAAGCGCTTCTTTGCGCCCTTATGCGTTTTTTGTTTGTTACCCATTGTCTGTCTCGCTTTCGGCAGGTGGTTCTGCTGCTGCTGTTCCTGGTGTTTCTGCTGCTGGTGTTTCTGCTGCTGGTGTTTCTGCTGCTGCTGATGCTTCAGCGGCGGCGGCTCTTTGGGCCCTCACAGCTTCCACTTGCTCTGGCGTTGGCGGTGCGGGTCGGCTGCCTGCGCCGGGGTCACTCCCGGCGGCGGATTTCGCAGCTGCTGCCTTTTCCTCGGCCTTCTGATTCTTTGCTTTCTTGGTGTCCGGCCCGAGCACCATGGTCATGTTCCGACTCTCCAAACGAGGCATGGCTTCGACCTTGGCGTAGTCCTCGGTGCGTTCGGCGATGCGGTCAAGGATGTCTCGCCCCAACTGCGGATGCGTGACCTCACGACCCCGGAACATGATGGTGATCTTCACCTTGTGACCGTCGTGGAGAAACTTCTCCACTTTCTTGGTCTTTGTCTCGAAATCGCCCCCGCCGATCTTCGGCCGGTATTTCATTTCCTTGACCACCACTCTCGTGGACTTCTTCCTCGATTCCTTCGCTCGCTGTGCGTCCTCGTATTTCCACTTCCCGTAGTCCATGATTCGACAGACTGGGGGGCGGGCTTCGGGGGCGACCTCAACGAGATCCAACTCGAGGTTGCGGGCCAGCGTGAGGGCATCAGGCAAAGCCTTGATACCCAGCTGGGATCCTTCAGGGGAAATGACCCGGACTTCTCGAGCGCGGATGCGATCGTTGATTCGGGGCTCCCGAACTTGTTCAGCTATGGCGATATCTATTCATCTAGGCGCAGTCTCCTTTGACGCTACGTACGGACAGGGAGCAAAAACGAGACTGCGGATGGTCCACCAGAATTGGCGGAATCCGGTAACCGATCGCAGCGAAACACTGGAACGGTGGGGCGTAACCCTCTTGCTACCAGCGGCAAGTATACCGCAGGAAAGTGTCAGAGGTGGTGGTGAGAACCCAATCCACTCTGGGCCCTACCTACTGGGCTTCGGACTCGCTACGCCGCTGGACGAAGCCCATTTGGAGGCTGGATAACGCCTCGATGAGCATTGACTCGCCCTCGCCAAGACGGTCCTTCAGGCTCACTACTAGGGCTTTTAACGCATCGATCGCCAGGCGTGTCTCGTCGAAGTTCGGCTTTTCTGCCGTTAGGTGGATGGCGGCCAGTTCATAGAGTCCGATGGCGTGGTTGACCACGACGTCGGCCACGCTGGCCTCCAATAGCCGCTCCCGCGCATCGCTGAGCTCCTTGGCGATCGCTTCGGCCTGGGCCGGATCGATTTCCGGATCACCCTCTGCGCCATCGGCAAAAGCAGCAGCTAAATCGATTGCGGAAGGATCAAAGTCATCGCTCACGGCGCCGATTGTATCGGTCGTGCTGTTTGAACGACCCCGGTTGGAGTGACCGGTTGGAATGACCGGTTGGAATGACGCAGAGCTACCGCAGCTGGTCGGCGAGGAGGGACTGCTGGGCGGCGTTGCCCCATGGAAGGGCGAACGGCGTCTGCAGTACGGCGAGAATGTCTGCCGCATCGCTGGGACGATGGAAGAAGAAGCCCTGAATAGCGTCAACACCCTGTTCGCGGATTCGCGTGGCCTGATCGGCGTCCTCAACGCCCTCGGCCACCGTCACCATGCCCACACTTTTGGCCAACGCAACGATGGCAGTCAGTATCTTCTGGTCGATGTCGTTGGTAGCGATATTCTCCACGAAGGCCCGGTCCACCTTCAGCGTGTCGACCATGTCAAGATGCCGCAGCTGAGAGAGCGAAGCGCGACCCGTTCCGAAGTCGTCGATTGCCAGATGCACGCCCATACGGGACAACTGGCGGAGGACGGTGAGGCGGCGGTCAAGGTGTTCGATGATTAGCTCCTCAGTGATCTCGAGCTCCAACTGATTGGAGTTAAGCCCGGTTTCGTTGAGAATCGTTCGCACCGTTCTGATCAGCGCGGGATCAATCAATTGACGTTCGGCAACGTTCACGCTGATGGTGATGGATCGACCACATTTGGCGCTCCAGTAGGCGGCCTGCCGGCAGGCTTCCCGGAGGACGTGTTCGCCCACCTCGACGATCAGGCCGGTTTCCTCGGCGACGGTCAGGAATTGGCCCGGCGGGATGAGCCCTCGGATCGGGTGCTTCCAGCGAACCAACGCTTCGAGCTTGTTGACGGTGCCGTCGGTCGTGTCCACGATCGGCTGGTAATGGACGACCAGTTGTCCCTCGGTGATCGCCCGGCGTAGCTCCCGTTCCACTTCGAGGCGGTGCAGTGCTTGCTCTCGGAGGTCTGAATCGAACACGACCCAGCTGTTTCCGCCAGAGTCCTTGGCCCGGTACATGGCCACATCAGCGTCGCGTAGCATGCTTTCGGCGGAGCCTTCGCCGTCGGCGATCCAGGAGATCCCGATGCTGGCGGAGATCATCTGGAGGGAAGTGTCGCTGAGGATGCACGGTTCGGCGAGCGCCTCAATAATGGCGTCGGCGATCCGAGTCAGGTCACGAACGGCGCGAGCCTCGGCGGGCACAATCACAAACTCGTCACCACCGAATCGACCGATCACATCCTCTGGTTCTGTTACCGAGCGAAGGCGCTTGGCAACAACGGCCAACACTTCGTCGCCCGCTGTATGGCCTATGGAATCATTGATGATCTTCAGGCGGTCGAGATCAAGGAAGAGCACGCCCACCAGTTCCGGGGGTCGACGATTTTCTACTCGCCGGGAAAGGCCGATCGTCAGACCGGCCCGGTTGAGGAGCCCGGTAAGGACGTCGTGGCGGGCGTCGTGCTCGCTTCGCTCAAGGCGGCCCAGAGTCAGCGCATGCTCACGGGTGGCCCGGCCGATCCACGCCAGTACGAAGGAAAGGGCGAACCCGCCAGTGAGGACGGCGCTGCTCTGGTTGCGCGGGATCTGGTAATCCGTTCGATAGCCCTGCACGGTGAAGGTCGTGATGTCATCTTGGCTGAACTTGGCGGGCTCGCCAAGAACTGAGCCCCGCTCCTCGGCGCTCACCGTCGAGGCGAGCGGACGGTCATTGAGCATTATTTCCAGGCCGACCCGTTGGTCGTTCGTCTGGACGCCGGCCAGGACCTCGCCCAGGTCGAGGCGGGTGATAAGAGCGCCTCGAACTATGGGATCCTCGCCGGTCGTAAAGACCGGCGTCACCGTCACCAAACCGTTGATTGATTGGAAGCCATCCTCGGCCCCGGCTTCGGGATCGACGACCGGAAAGAGATTGGGGGCCTTGGTGTCGACCCGGAACACGGTGGTCCTGAGCTCGGTTGCCTCGATGACTGCGCCCGCCATGGCATTTTCCAACAGGTCGCCGAGGCGGGCTTCAC
>RCMY010003641.1_pt1 | contig 13557 bp, 10 predicted proteins | sample 2041341 | NCBI WGS metagenome assembly RCMY01 (sample SAMN09708234, study PRJNA481090) | Marine sediment metagenome, whole genome shotgun sequencing project. | reverse complement strand
GTATTTACTGAATTTATTTTCAGTCAGTAATCTTTGGCGGATTTTTCTAAAGAATTTTATCATGTGAAGAGGTTGGCGGTTTCCTTGTTAAGGTATATAAATATTTAATTCAAGATTTTATACTATTCAATAACGAGTATGATTTCATACAAAGGATTTGTGTCCTGTTGCTCTAGCTTCTATGTTGTGTGCTTTAAAGTTTCACATTCGGGTGTATCGTAGAAGCTATCCAATACAGAAGTTTAGATAGAGAAGGTTGGTTAGGGTAGATTTAGGAGGAGACCAACAAAATTCTATCCATGACATTTACTGAATTTACTTTTGGGCAAAAATCTTTGTCCGGTATTAAGGAAGAATTTAACCATTTTAAGAACTTTTTTTTAGCTACAATCTTCATTTTAATTATTGATTTGGTAATGCAAATACGATTTCTCCAAAAACATATTTTGAATACTTGCCTGTCCTATTTTTATATAGTATTTGCTGATGTATTGTCTGGAAACAATATAATCATGTAAAGTAATGATTCGTAGTTGTCTAAACAAGTCAATAAATTATTGATTACGTAGATAAGTAATTGATAAACAATGTTTTAATTTAGTTTTATATATAGATAGACGTTGTGTTGGTTAAGTGGAGTTTAGCCCCTCGCTTTTAGCGCTTATAATAGTGAGTAACAAGGACAATATGATTTTTTATAACATGCCCACAATATTGCTTGTTTTCAATCATCAGCTGAACAATCATAGAGGTATGAAATAGATGTTTCACGCAAGTTAAACCCATTTAATATCAGATTTATACTGATTTGTGGTAGGGTTTTTTCTGTACTAATTGTTTTAGAATATATAAGAATTAATCTTAAATCATATTTATAGATAAAACCCCTATGAAACAAAAATTTAATTACCCCAAATGAAAAATAAATTTAATCTATTAAACAATTTAAAAATGAAAACCATTCAAAAAATGGCACTAGTTGCTTTAAGTGTTTTAACTGTTGTGTCTTGCAGCAAAAATAATGAGGATACTCTAAATGATTTACCCGTCGGTATCGCCTTAAAGGCAGATGCAAAAGTTAGAGTTGGTGATTTGCCCGTGGAAATTTTAGATTTTGTGGCAAGTGAATATCCTGATCTAACCATAGATGAGGCAGAAGAAGAAGATAATGGTAATTTTGAGGTAGAATTAAGTGATGGCACAGAACTTATTTTTGATGCCAATGGAACCTTTTTAGGCATTGATGATGACAGCCAAGAAAATGGTGACTTCGATGACTCTGAAGTTGCTAAAGAAGACTTATTGCAAGTTATTTTGGATTATATCGAGCTAAATTATCCTGGAGTGGGGATAGATGAAGCAGAACTAGAACATAATGATCAATACGAAGTGGAACTGAATGACGATACCATTTTGATTTTTAATATCAATGGTGATTTCCAGGGTGTTGGTGTCGATGAAAACGACCGAGATGATGATGGAGATTATGACTGGGAAGAAGAAGATGGGAACGATGATGGAGACACTATAGACCCCGCTCAATTACCAGAGATGGCACTGTCGTATTTGGAAGAGACCTACCCAAATCTTACCATTGTACATGCGGAAATTGAAGATGAAGGAGATTTTGAAGTAACAATGAGCAATGGGTTGGAAGTTTATTTCGATGCCGAAGGAAATTTCCTTTATGTGGATGAAGATTAAGATAATTTATATTGTTAAAAAGGGGGTATAGTTCCAAACCTTAGCAAAATCACCCTGTTGCCTAACTGTTTTTTAGAGTTAGGCAACAGGGTTTTTAATTTGTATTTTGAAGAGTTATAGAAGACTTAGTGGTTGGTCTTTGGTAATGAAGGCATGGGGCAGTAGTTAGGCTTCTATTAGTTATACACTTCTTAATTTTGATTTGCCTTAAGTAATTTTAGCATTTGTATTTATCCATATAATCGGATTATTGCAGGGAGTAATTGTTCCTCAGCAATAAAAGGTAGTAGAAAAGTATCTTGGGCGATTTTATTTTTTATTTGATTGATTATCTCGATCTCTGCTTGAGCTCTTTGAACCAAAATGGGGTCACTTAAATTTTCCAATATTGAAAGCGACTGGTTGATTACCCATGAATAAGGTTCAATTCCAGCTCTTTTTAGATCATTTTGAAGATCTTCAGCCTCTCTCATTGGAGTCGTTTCAGGTAGAGCAACTAATATAATTTTCGCAAAATCTTCATCTTGTAAACTCATATAAGGAGTGGTAATTCTACTTGGATCCAAATTAGTAGTCTTCATCACTTCTTTATGATAACTCCCCGTAGTGTCAAGAAGTAAAAGGGTATGTCCCGTTGGGGCAGTATCCATAACCACATATTGGTGTTTTGCTTTATGTATAGCTTTTGAAAATGCGTTAAACACCGCAACTTCTTCACTGCAAGGAGATTTTAAATCTTCAATTAACAAATTACGTTCTTCGGGGTCTAGGTTTTTACCTTTCTGCTGTAATATTTTTTCTGTATAAATTTTAGTTTCAGCCTTTGGGTCAATTCTTTCTACTACCAGGTTTTTAGGGATTTGGTCCAATTGATTGATGAAATCACTCACGTGGGCTGCAGGGTCTGTGGTGGTTAATAAAACTTTATGACCTCTTTTAGCAAGAAGTGTTGCGATAGATGCAGCCACAATGGTTTTCCCAACTCCACCTTTCCCCATAGTCATAATCAACCCTTTGCCTTTGGATTTTTCTATTTCATTAACCAATGATTTCAATGTTTTGTTTAAAGAGGATGTAAGTTTACTCGATTGTGTTTCAGACTTAATGATATCTTCTTGTTTTTGTTTATCAAAGATTGACTTAAGCTTGTCTATGCCGAGAATATTGTATGGGAGTAAGGGGTAATTTGTCCTTTCCATAGTTTGAAGAATAGTTGGTAAATTCTTCAAATTGTGCTGTGCAATAGCCTGCATTTTTATGGCAAGAGAGTCGGTTTCATCCAAAGCCGAAAACACACCATTAATTGATAGTCTTTGGTTTAAAAAGCCAAGGTCTTTTAGTTCCTTACTCGTTCTAGCCGCTTCTTTTAACGAAGCTTTATCACTCCGAGCAACTAAATGGAATACTGTCTTCCTGGGGTCTCGTAAACTCTCAATAACTCTCTTATACCTTGCTTTACTGTTTTTAAGTGCTGATGAAGGTCCTATGCAAGATGCACCTTGAGGATTTTTCTCAAGAAATGTATCCCAGGCGGCTGGCAATTCAAGCAATCGAATTGTATGTCCTGTTGGTGCAGTATCAAAAATAACAATATCAATATTTTCTAAGTCACCTTCTCCTGTTATAAATCTTGCGAATTCATCAAAGGATGCTATTTCTGTTGTGCATGCGCCAGACAATCCTTCTTCAATCTTATTTAATTCTTGTTTGTTGGTAGTTTCTCTCAATGGTTCAAGAACTCTTTTTCTATATTCCTGAGCAGATTTTTCTGGATTAATATTCACCATAAAGAGATTGGGAACCTTAATATGTTGTTTTATTACATCTCCAATTTTTGAGTCGAGAACATCTTTTAAATTTGATGCAGGGTCAGTACTAATCAATAAGACTTTATTTCCTTCTTCTGCTAGTTTTACAGCCATTGCACAAGCCAAGGTTGTTTTCCCAACACCACCTTTGCCTGTATAAAAGAGAAATTTTTGTTTTGTATTTTGAACCATGAATTTACCTTATCATTAGACGGGAAGGTCTATTAAAATGAATTTGATTCAAATGACTAATATCATATTTGTACTATAGAAAGTAAGTTTAATGAATGCTTATGTCTAGCTAATATGAGTATGCGACCCCAGTTGTTAGACTGCATAAGTTTCCGGTGCTCCGTAATTCCACAATTGTACCTTTTTCTAGATTATAGTGAGTCCATCCAAGCTTCTTACTCAACTCTAAATTTTCAATTATTTTTGCAGTCTCAGTGTTTCGATACGCACTAAGATTTTGAATAGTAAATAGGTAATTTGTTGTACTTCTTTTTTCATTTGCAAAATTTATAACGGAGGAGATTTGTGTGGTGTCCTTTTTTAAATCTCCCTATAATCGATAAAGATATATTTCTTCATTTTTACTTTCAATTTTAGAAGTATTCCAGTTGTTTATTTGCAATGCAATTAAAATCCCAATTACCACAAGGACAATTTCTCCAATAGCATAAAGCAGATATTTACTGAACTTATTTTCAGTCAGTAATTTTTGGCGAATTTTTCGAAAGAATTTAATCATGTAAAGTAGTGGTTGGCGGTTTCCTTATCAATATAAGGAAATATTTAGTTGCTGATTTTGAAGTGATTAAAATAGCGTACGATTTCATTCCAATTAATAAGCTTATTGACTTATGCTCCATGTTATAAACTAGCATTTTGCATTTAGTTCTTCGGAGGAGCCCATCTATTTTGTAATTTTAGACAAAGCCTTTTATATGCCAACCACAGAACAGTGTAAAAACTGCGAACAAACATTTGATTCATGTTTTGAATACTGTCCTCACTGCGGCATGGAAGCTACGGACAACCTTACCGTTGGTGTCTTGTTTAGTAATACTATAGAAAATTATTTTTCCATAGATGCTAGATTCTTTAGGAGTTTTCTTACCCTTATGATGAAGCCAGGGGTACTTGCACGGCGATTTGTTGATGGAAAACGATTGAAGTACCTGCATCCCGCGCAGTTTTACCTCTTTATCTCAGTTGTCTTTTTTTTTATTTTTTCCTTTACCGTTCGTAAAGCGGATAATGAGGTTTCTGAGGTAATAAAAAAAGGGTTGGAGCAGGAAATAAATTTAGATTCTATTGCGGTCAATTCAGATTCATTGGATATTACAGAAGCCAGAAAGACCCTTAAAAAAAATCAAAAGATTATAGGCTTATCTGACGAAGAGCTAGTAGAATTAGATTCGGTAATGACTTCAGATTCGGGGGTGTCAAACATATCATTTGGCTTTGAACGCAAGTTGTTAGATTCACTTATCGCAGTAGGTGCGCCATTAAATCAAAAATTGGAGGCTATGGGAATGAAGGAGGATAAAAATGCCTTCGGACGTAAGTTCTATACCCAAATGCTGAGGTTTTATGAACAACAGGGTGGAGGTATTATTCAGGTATTATACGATACAATACCTATTGCAATGTTTCTTCTTTTACCACTTTTTGCCGTATTTCTTAAAATATTTTATTGGAAACCGGCCACCTTTGCGCATCATTTAGTATTTAGCTTTTATTTCTTCACCTTTATGTTCACAACGTTCTGCGTTATACTTTTAGTTAATAAAGTGTGGGAGATTCCCATTTGGATCGAAGTGCTTTTTTGTCTTTCTTTTATTGTTTATCTAATGATCGCACTACGAAATTTTTATAGGAGTTCATGGTTGAGTGCTTTTTTTAAGGCCAATATCATTTCATTTTTCTATATGCTTATCATTGTGCCAGTAGCTGCAATAGGTATAATTATGGTGGCCTTTATGCTATATTGAGTTTTTACAAAATACCAAAGGGATATAAGATGTTCACTATTCTTTAATGCCTATTTAGTATTGGTTACGTACTTTATTTCTCTAATAGCATATGGAAGATATTTACTCAACTTATTTTCAGTGAGTAGACGATGACGAATTTTACGAAAGAATTTGATCATATAAAATTGTCGTTGGTTGTTACCACAAATAATGTGCGGAAATATTTAAAGCATTGATTTTATAGTGAATATTTCATATTTGACTACTTGAAAAGGATTGGAGTGGTTTTACCATTAATTACAGACTTCAGATACCTTCGTTTATGTAAATTTCTAATGTATTACAACACTGTTTTTTCCATCAAGAAAATCGGTTGTTTTAAAATTCTACGAACCTCTTATTTTATTGGTTTAAAGGTATATCCGAATTTAAGGGATCCCATGATTGGTGCGGTATTGGTTTGTGCCCAATCTTTCCCTACTAAATTTGGACCAATGTCAATTTGAAGTGAAAATCCTTTTTTAGCAATGTATTCAAACCCTATTGGAAGGTAAATACCACCTTGAGATTCTCTTTTGTTCGAAGTTGAAGATGATCCCATACTGCCAAAAGTATTTCCAATCGAAAATTGAAATTCTCGTATTAAATATAGTTGAAGACCACCATAACAAGCAAAATGTTTTAGATTTCGATCAGTGAGATAGGCGTTTGTACCGATATGAATACCCAAATCTGCTCCTAGACCTATATTCAAAGAAATTCTATTCGTTGAATTATGGTTGATATGAACGCCTAAAACCTCTGGTCCTAAAAATTGGAGCATTAGGGTTGTGCTTCCTTTTATATCACTATTAACTTGCTGAGCTATTAAGAAGGTTTGTGTTGCAGATATAGTTAAAAGCGTAAGTAATGCAACGAAATTTCGCGAGGGAACTAACCTTCGATAAAACACTTGAAAAGAGTTTATCATGGCAGTTTATATTTAAATTGAATACCCTTAAGATAATAAATTAATTACTTATTCGAGGTTAAACGCGCTTGTTTAAATAGCTGAATAGAGCTAAATAATGAAAATGTAAGAAGCAGACTCTATTGTGTTATTTTTTATTTATGAGTAGTGTATACTGGTGTATACCTTAAGTTATTAAATAAACTAGGTTAGTTAGAGAAGGGTGGTTGGGGTAATGTATTTATCTTGTTTTTATTTTTTATAAAGCGGAATTAAACTAGCCTAGTCGAATTTTTTAATCAGTTGATAACTAAATTCTATAATTTCCTTATAGTTTTCTTTATTTATTTTTTCATCTATACCATGAAAACGTGTTAAAGAATTAGGACTTAACCGAATAGGGTAAAAACGATATACATCGTCTGAGATTTCATAAAAATAACGTCCATCAGTGCCGCCACCTACAAGACCGGGAACAACTACAGACTCAGGAAAAACAGAACGTATTGTTTTTTCGAGTGTTTTATATGCATCTGAATCAATTCTCGATACAGGTGATGGATTCGTCAAAAAGCCTACTTTTTCAACCCTTATTTTATTGCTAATTGTATTTTCGATATGTTCTTTTACAGACTCAATATTTTCGCCTGGAAGAATTCTGAAATTGATAGTGGCTTCGGCAACCGTTGGTATAACATTATTTTTAATACCACCATCTATAATCGTTGCAGCAGTAGTTGTATGTGCATTCAATGCTTCAAGAATTGGTTTCTTGAATAACCATGGATTGGCGAATGCAACTTTTTTTATAAAAGGTAATTCTGATCCCATATATTCTAATTGATAATTGATAGGCTCAACTAATTTATAGGGTAATTGATTGTTTTCAAGATCTACTATTGCTTTGGCAAGCATACCAATGGTATTTTCTTTTGGAGGTGCCGAACTATGCCCACCTTTGGTTTCGACAATAAGTCTAAAGGATGCAAAACCCTTTTCCGCTAAATTGACCATGGCTACTGTGTTATCAATACCAGGTACTAGACCATCTGCTAAAAAACCACCTTCATCTATGGTCATAGATGCATCAACTCCTCGTTCTTTCAATAAAGCTGCAATTTTTGCTGCGCCTTTCGAACCACCTACTTCTTCATCATGACCGAAAGCTAAGTAAATTGTTTGAGAAGGAGTGAAAGATTCTTTCAACAAAAGCTCTACAGATTCCATTAGTGCCATTAAAGAACTTTTATCGTCAAGTGTTCCTCTTCCTATGATATCCGTGGCAGTAATTTTCCCTTCAAAAGGAGCTGCTTCCCAATCCTTTAAAGTGGGCTCATCTACAGGTACCACATCTTGATGAGACATTAGTATAATCGGCTTCTTATTTTGGTCACTTCCTTTCCATGTATATAATAAACTGTATTCATTGACTTTTTCTAATGTCAAGTTTTTATGAATTAATGGATATGTGTCTTGAAGAAATTGGTGAAAACCATTAAATGCAGTTGAATCTGGAATGGCATCTTCACTAAAGGATATTGTGGGGTATTGAATGGCTTTTGATAGATTTTGGTAAACATCGTCAGAAATCACTAATTTTTCTAATGGGTCAGACTTTACTTGTTTTGAAGTTAATGTTAGCGTATTAAATAAAAGTATGCAAAGAATGAGCACAACAACCGCTAAAAGGCTGTATATGATTTTTTTCATAATGGTTTGTTTGTTGAAGGTCTTTATTAAGCTGAATTCTACATCAATTTAATCAAAAAAATCATGAGGTTAACATAATTCTACATTATTATGAGCTTCAAAATTTTCCTAATTAAAAACTGCTGAATTCTAAAATACAAGTCATGTTTTTTATCAACTTAAGTGTAGGTGTGTTTTGATTTAAAAGGTCAACCTAATTATATGCTCAATTCTGTTTATTTAGGTACCGATAATTGGTTTACTATTTTAATTTAAGTTTAAAACAAGTACTTAAATTAATAGAAGTCTTTTTATCTATTAGGATTTTTTGGTTTTACCTTTTTTAATGTCAAAAGTGCATGCGTTTTTACCAGGGTATTAGATGTTCTTTTTATGTCATTACTTTTCTAAGTGCCTTATCAAAAAGTTTCACATCTTCCATAGTGCCTGTACTTATTCTTGCCCAATCGTTAAATGGTGGAAAGGGCCTACCTATAAGAACATTTTCTTTTTCCATGGCAGCCATTATTTCGTGTATGGGCCTTCCTGTTTTGAAAAAAATAAAATTGGTATGAGATTTTTGATGTTCTAAGTTCAAATCATTTAATGTCTTATAGATTTGAGTTTTTGCTTCCACATTTTTAGTGACACTAAATTTGTAAAACTCATCATCTTTTAATGCTTCTTTGGCAGCTTCAATCGCTAAAACATTTGACATAGCCATGATATTTTTTTTCAGTCTGGTAGCAATATCTGGTCGAGCGATTAAGTATCCAATTCGTAGACCGGCAAGGCCATAAACTTTTGAGAATGTTTTTGAAACGATTACATTCATATTTTCCTTAACCAATTCAATCATTGAAGGGTAATCGGGTTCGGTAATAAAATCATAATATGCTTCATCACTGAATATCATGGTTCTCTTACTAACGGAAGAGCAAAAATCTCTTAATGTATTCTTATCAAGTAGCGTACCTGTAGGGTTGTTGGGGTTGCAAATAAAAATTAAACCTGTTTTAGCGGTTATTCGTCTCTCCATTTCATTTAAATCATGCCCCATGTTTTTATCTACGGGAACTCGATGTACGGTAGCACCAAAATTCTCTGCATAGGTCATAAGAGACTGAAAAGTTGGGTCAGCAGCAATAATTTCACCTCCGTTAATTCCGTAGGTTAAGCCAGCAGCTTTTAAACCTTCTGTAGAACCGCCAGTAATAACAATGTGATCCTTAGTTACACCTTCTTTCTGGGCTATTTGTTCTACTAACGGGTGAAGAACCATTGAGGGGTATCTACAAGCGATATCCAATGAATTTTTAATTACTTCTCGTACTGCTTTTGATGGCCCGTACGGATTTTCATTAGAATTTAATTTGGCAATACTTGATTTTTCGAAATAATCAGATTTTTCTGTTGTTAAGGCGAAAGCTCCAAATCCACCTAAAAAAGTAAAACCACTAGTAAGTCCGGCAGTTTTAAGCCATTGTCGTCTGTCAAAAGTATTCATACGTGTACCCCTTTGGGTAAAAGATACGAAAATTGCCTACAAAAATTTTAATGTGAGGAACAGATGATCACTTCTAATTAGGAATATAACTCCTCATTATTAACATCATCTTCTTGTTTCTTAGGGGCTGTAAAAATATCTTTTAGAATAAAACTTGTTACTATAGTTAGACCTATAGTTAATATAGGAATCGAATAATCCCAATTTAATAAGTGCATAATGCCACCAGAAATAATAGTGATTACTCCTATGACCATTACAAAGTTCCAAATTATTTCAGTAATGCTATTACTTGGTTTACCTTCTTTGTCCATAAAGTAAGCAGTACCTTCCATGGCAAACCATGCAATAAATGTAATTGCAGTACCGACTTGGAAAATTACGGTGTATGGAAAAGCTAGAATGGTTAATATACCATTGGTGGTCCAAAAAAGAACTAAAGCCATTTTTATAAGGTCTATCGCAAGTTTTTCTGACTTCCTAAAAAAACGAATTGTGTATAATACGAGTATTGTAGTAAAAGAAATAAATACAATACCTGCTGAGTATGGCCATTGAAGAACCTGCATTAGCATTCCTATTAAAAGGGTGGCTAAGGCTGCCCGAATCGGATTTTTAAATGCTTTTTTAGATTTTTCCATGTCATTGTTTTTAATTAATTACTTTGATATTGGCTTTTAGGCCTTCCATAATTCCAATGATATTATTTACGGTTTCGTTTAAATAGTACCGCACTATAATATGAGGAATACGAATGGTTGTAAAGCCATTCTTAAAAGAGTGCATAGCCTCTTCTAGATTGTTGATAGCTTCATGTTCTGTCAGTTTATCATATTCAGAATCAATTTCAATATTCAGTTTTGCACGTGATATGGCTATATCTATTGATTTCTTACCATCCCACCATTCTAGCATCGAGTTTACACCAGCTTCTTTAAGAGCGTAGTAAAGCTGAATTGCTTCTAATGGAGTATCATTTTTTTTGATTAATTGCTCAATACGTTTATGATGTTGGTTACAGAGTTCTACACCAGCACTTTCCATGGCATTTTTGTGATCTAAATAACCGAGTTCTTTCTTACATTCTAAACAAATCATTAATAGGTTAAGTTTAAGGTTTGGGGAAATTAATAACCTCAATATTTTAAGATTAGTATGTAACCTCGTTGAATGACCTCCAACTTTTAGACGAACTACAGTTTTTTAGATTAACGGCACTTTAAAATGTTAAAATTGTGGTGAAATTGATTCTGTCGATGGTGAGCCAATTCATATTTTGAGTTTATATTTACAAGAATGATAATTTTAATCCATGTTTAAAAAATTGGGACCAGGTGTTCTCGTAGCAGCAGCATTTATTGGTCCGGGAACAGTTACCGCATGTACTCTTGCAGGGGTAAATTTTGGTTTTAGTTTGCTGTGGGCCATGTTGTTATCGATAATTGCGACCTATGTTCTTCAAGAAATGTCGGCAAGGTTGGGTATCATAACACAAAAAGGACTAGCCGATGTAATAAAACAAGAGCTTAATAATCCTTGGATAAGAAATAGTGTAATTACTCTTATATTTTCTGCTATTATTGTTGGTAATGCTTCATATGAAGCCGGTAATATTGGTGGTGCTACCTTAGGGATGGAGGCTCTTTTCGGACTTAGCTATAGTAGTTTATACCCTTCTATATTGGGATTAGCAGCTTTTTCACTTCTCTTTTTCGGAAATTACAAAGCCTTAGAGAAGGTATTTATATTTCTTGTATTAATAATGAGCCTGTCTTTTGTAATGACAGCCGTATTGACACAGCCCAATCTTTGGGATTTAGTAAAGGGATTATTTGTGCCATCAATCCCTGAAGATGGTATTTTGACTATTATAGCTTTGGTAGGTACTACGGTGGTACCATATAATCTTTTTTTACATGCCGCTTTGGTAAGTGAGAAGTGGAAATCAGAAAAAGATTTGAAACTGGCTAAAAGAGATACGTTGGTATCTATAATATTAGGTGGACTCGTATCTATAAGTATAATTATATCTGCGGCAGCTATTAAAAGTACAGAAGTTAATAATGTATTAGATATGGCAAAAGCTCTAGAGCCACTATACGGTTCTGCAGCGCTTTATTTTATGGGAATTGGTTTATTGGCGGCAGGTATAACTTCTGCTATTACAGCTCCTTTAGCCGCTGCGTATGTTGCGAATAGTTGTTTTGGATGGAAGGCTGAATTTAAGGATGCCAAGTTTCGGGCTATATGGATAATGATTTTGGTCTTAGGGGTGGTTTTTCTATCCTTTGGTATTAAACCTATAGAAATTATAAAATTTGCCCAAATCACAAATGGATTACTATTACCTATCATAGCCATATTTTTACTTTGGGTGGTTAATAGGGTAGGTGTTATGGGGAAATATAAAAATACCTTGTTGCAAAATTGTATAGGGTTGGCTATTATTCTCCTTTCAATTTTATTGGGTGCTAAAAGTATTTTAACTGTTTTAGGTTTGTTTTAAATGGATAATAGGATAATTGATATCAATTGTGATGTTGGTGAAGGTATCGGAAATGAAGCGGATTTGTTTCCAATGATAAGTTCTTGCAATATAGCTTGTGGCGGTCATGCAGGTTCTAAAGAATCGATAAAAAAATCATTAGAATTAGCGCAAAAATTTAATGTTAGGGTTGGGGCACATCCCTCTTATCCTGATAGAAGAAATTTTGGGCGGGTTTCTATGTGCATAACCGATGCTGATTTAATTAAGAGTCTAAATAATCAATTAAAATTATTCATGACAGAGTGCAATGAATTGGGCCTAACCCTTCATCATATTAAACCTCATGGCGCACTTTATAATGATATTGCCAAAAACGAACATATAGCCAATGTTTTTCTAACTGCCATTTTACCTTTTAAGAATAAGGCCATTTTGTATGTTCCCTACGGAAGTGTAATTGAAGCATTGGCAAAAGCTAATAATTTCAATATTATGAGAGAAGCTTTCGCCGATAGAAACTACAATAAAGATTTAAGTTTGGTTTCTAGGAAACATGAGAATGCACTAATATCAAACGGTGAAGAGGTTTTAGCCCATTTAGTGTTTATGCGTAATGAAAATCAAGTTAGAACGGTCAACGGAGAAAAAATTCCGATTCAGGCAGATACCTTTTGTATTCATGGCGATACCCCATCAGCTTTTCAAATTTTAACGTATATTACAGAGCATTTGCCAGAATATAATCTACAAGCGAAACCGTGAATTCCCCAGAAATAAATATAAAATCCTTCGGTGTACATGCTCTTCTTATTGAATGGCCCAATGAGGTAAGTGAACTTATTTTAGAAACCATATTACGTTTTCAAACTTATATTAAGTTAAACATGTTAACCGATACCGATTGGGAAATGGTACCTTCCTATAACTCCCTTTTACTTATAAATAGAACAAAGACTATTGATTTTGCGAAAATTTCAAAGGATATAAATGTTGCGTATTCTCGGTTAAAAGAGTCTAAAATACCAGATCGATATTTATGGAGATTGCCTGTATCATACGATTTAGAATTTGGCTTAGACCTTGAAGAGGTTGCAAAAAAACTTAATAAATCTATTCCTGAGATTATAGCGATACACACAAGTTCAACATATACGGTATATGGGATAGGTTTTTTACCTGGCTTCATGTATCTCGGCGGTTTGTTGAAAGACTTAGAAGTACCACGAAAAGCAACACCAAGATCAAAGGTGGTTAAGGGTGCGGTTGGTATTGCAGGAAAACAAGCTGGTATTTACCCACAAGAATCACCTGGAGGATGGAATATAATCGGTAATTGTTCTGTTCCTATTTTCGATGCTACAAAAGAAAATCCTTGTTTTGTTAATGTGGGTGATAAAATAGAGTTTTATCAAATATCTAGGGCAGAGTATGAT
>RCMY010003640.1_pt1 | contig 13558 bp, 12 predicted proteins | sample 2041341 | NCBI WGS metagenome assembly RCMY01 (sample SAMN09708234, study PRJNA481090) | Marine sediment metagenome, whole genome shotgun sequencing project. | reverse complement strand
ATGAAAAACCTGATTAGTAACTCGGAACGTGCGCTGACGCGGGCGGAATTTCAACAGCTCGCCGACGTGCCGCCCGAGCTCGAATGGTTCGCCAACATCACCAATCCAAATACGCGGCGCGCGTATCAAACCGATGTGAAGGAATTTATTGGCTTTGTTGGCATTGAAGAACCGACTGAATTGCGCACCGTGGTGCGTGCACATGTGATTGCCTGGCGCAAGGATCTGGAAAGCCGCACATTGGCGGCCAGTACGGTGCGACGCAAACTGTCGGCCTTGTCGGCGCTGTTTGATTATTTGTGCGAAAAAAACGCCATGCCGGACAATCCGGTGCACGGCGTCAAGCGCCCATCCGAAGGCGCCAATGAAGGCAAGACGCCGGCCTTGGGCGACGCTCAGGTGCGTGCACTTTTAACCGCGCCGCCGGAGGACACGCTGATCGGTCAGCGCGACCGGGCCATCCTGGCTGTGCTGCTGTTTCATGGGCTGCGGCGCGATGAGTTATGCAAGCTGCGGATCAAGGACCGGCAGACCCGCGAAGGTGTGCCGCATCTCGTGATCCAGGGCAAAGGCAACAAGATCCGCTATGTGGCGATGCACCCCTTGGCCGCGCGCATGATCGATGCGTATCTGGACGCCAGCCACGCGCCGGAAGATCGCGAAACTCCCCTCTTTCGACCCACGCGTCAACACGGTATCAAAGCACTGACGCCGGATAACATTTATAAGCGTGTTCTAAAATACGGTCGGGCCACCGGCATTACCCTTGACGTTGACGGGTTGTCGCCGCATTCCATGCGTACCACGGCAGCGACCAATGCCCTGTTGCACAATGCCGATATTGCGATGGTGCAAGCCTGGTTGGGACATAGTAGTATTGCCACGACACGCTTGTATGACCGGCGAAAAATGCGGCCCGAGGATAGTCCGACATTTCGGGTAAAATATTAGAATCTGAGATTTGAAGACTGTGACGATGCCGCGTAGCGACATCGCTGTCCTTCTCCTGTTTTTTCACCGCATTCGGACTAACGCTTAAGGAAGAATAAGTAACTCGGCGCTAGAATGAGAAGTACGTTCATCATAGTAAGATTTCTGCTTATTATGCCTGCATAGGAACGCTTTGCCCCAGCCGATTTGCCAATTTTGATACGTTTTATGGCTGTGTTATGGAGAGTATAAAAATCCTGACTCACCACGTAGTGAACAGGTTGTATCAAAAGTAATAAGGTGGGAATCATGAAGGCCAAGTACACAAATGGCTGTTCTACTTTGTATAAAGCGATCACAACACCAATAAAAACGCTAATTGTTGTTGGTAAGATTCCCATTACTATGACGGCAGAACGTGCTATCTGGGATAACACTTTTTCTTTTACATCAACTTTGACAGCAACTATAGAACACTGCTTCTGAATGACCTTGTCACCAAGGCTTCCTGTCAAGAAAATATACAAGATCGATATTGCAGGACCTACGATGCTTAGTAGGTAAGTTTCGAGGTTCACTTCTTTACTGAGATCGCGATCGAAAGAGGATGCTTTTCCGGAAGCGCGTGATCAACTCCAGCTGTGTGATCGTAATAAGATAGAATTCCCGCATGTATTCTTTCCATTCCTTCATGCGTGCATGAGTATTTGATCGTTTCTTTCTCGGATCCAACTTCCCTCGGTCTCAACATGAGAATGATCTTTTCCCACTCATACGCTTTAGGTTCGAACATAATTCCCGTGCTTTTCTGCGGAATTAAACCACCAACAGTCAAATTAGCCGGAAAGTGAGTCAAATTCTCAACTGTTACCCAGTGGCTTGCCTGTGAAGTAGCATCAATTTTCTTCGTGGCTCGGTTTTTGTCTCTAATTTCAGTTTCGACCCAAAAATTGTCAATTACACACTTTTTGTTCTTATTCTTTGTCATGCGTAATCCCCCTGAGTCTTATTAAAGTAAGCTACTATGGTTCTGAGCATTTCTTTGGTACTTGCAAAATCAAGTTCCGTCACGTTCGTGGACACGATGGCTTCGCTGATGTGATTTCCTAGCAGATCTATTATAGGAAGTTTAGCTGCTGCGCCAACAGTACCATTTGGCACTGTTATTGCTTCGTTGACGGAAACATCGGTGCGACCCCACAAATTCAATTCAATTCTTTCCATTGAATTAATCTCACTGCCAGACAAATCAACGCTTAGGTAAGAGGGCGATTCGGAATCTTGATTTGTCTGCTGTTGCTTAATCATACTTTCTAATTCGTTGCTGACTGAAAAAAGTGAAAGACAGTCTTTTTCTGCAACGATCTTTTCTTTTCCATAGCTTGAAAGATTTAATCGCCAACAATTGACAGATTGATCAAAGGGCGCAAAGCTTTCAATGACAGTTTTCAATGTTTCAACATACCAGTGCTCATCGGTCTTTCCTGGCCATCCTAGTACAATGTCTTTAAAACCGTCTGAGCTATGAGGCGAAAATGCAGTGAGTGCGCGGAACTCCCTTGCAAATACAAGCCAACTTCCATCTTTGTCAGTATGTTCCGATATGTCCATTTTCACTCATCTTTTTACTTTTGAATTTTAAGACGCATTATTAATTTTATCCGACTCCATCAATCCTGCTCTAACATAGTTCTGCGTTGCTTCTTCTGCAAGTCTCAGCCTTCTCGTTTTTACCAGTCAAAAAATCCCACTGATTCCGGGGATATACACGACTAGAAAAGATAGAAGGAAGACTATGGGCTGAAAATTTTTACATTGTTTTCATATTTATCAAATATTTGTGGACTTATATACAACCATATTCTGCTGCTCATATTCTAACTCAGAACGTGACAGATACAGTAAATTTAGAAGGGTTTTTTGGATAAAAAATTGTACTGCTCGTCTGATTTCGATGATTGGCCTAGGGTATATGAAACGTGCGGAAAGTCCCGCTGAGGAAACGTTTAGTGGTCAAACCGTAAGTTTCTGTTCAGATACCCGTAAACCCAACTTACGCAATGTATGGATAATTTATTATCCATCTACCTGTGAATGATTTCGGATTGCCGCCGTTGATACGGTTGCAGCCCAACGGTACGACGATGTACTTTGAGCGATTTCATTGTCACCAAGACTGGCCTCTATCTCTTGCAATGATCTAGGCTGAGATGTCAGCAACAGAATATCGTATTAATGATCAAACGTGGAATTAAACCGATAGCCTGGCTTCCTATTGAATGGATTGAGCTCAAAGACCTTCTCAAAGCGATTGAGGTCTGTAATCTTGGCAAAGGCCTCTGCCATACGCTCGATCAGTCATTTCAACGGCAACTTTTTCTGCCGCTTCTCCATCCTGGTCTGGATGCGCTCGTGAGCGCGCCTGATTAAATCCGTTTGCATATTGTCATTTAACATCTTCAGGCAATGATCATGGGAACAGGGTATTTTAACGTTCATCGTTGACCCTGCCTAAGCCGTGTCTATTGCGTGGGTGAAGTCATAGCAACTGCATAGACATTATAGATATCGCTGATACTCCATTGATTTAATGGAGCACCATGAGAATGATAATGCCGTCAATGGTGGGCTTGAAGAAGATGACGTGGGAGACCACCCGGTAAGACAACAGGTCTGGGCGAACACTGTGATCATCGCGGCCCAGCGTCGGTTCCTCCGCCAGTGTATGAAAGGCAGTGTCCAGATCTCTGATGTATTGGGCAGCCCTTGTCCTTCCAAATTCCTGAAGACTATATTGATAGATACTTTCTAAATCACGATCTGCTTTTGGCCGCAGGCGGAAATTTTTATTGTTGGGCAGGCTAACGCTTAGGCTTTGGGGTGCTCATTCGACGCAAAAATTCATCGACATCCCACCTGACCGGTTCACCGCTGTTTATGCCCTCGTCAATCAGTTGTTGCAGCGTTTCGAGTTGTGACGCCGCCTGCTGTTCCTGGAGCAGGCGCAAGCCTTCGCAAATTACGTCGCTATGGGTTTTATAGCGGCCTGACTGCACCAGGCTTTCAACAAAGCCCTGCAATTCCTCGCCGACATCAATGATCATGGTACGCGTCATAATGCGCCTCTATTAATGCAAGCTATATTCTTGCCGACAGCATATGAGACAGCGTTTCAGGTTTCAATATGGTGATTCGTTGACTTTATTTATTTCTATTTATCAGCTTACTATTTGATTTTATTACAGTGAACTATACGATATTTTTTCTTGATAAAGCACGCTCATCACACCCGAATAATAGCGCCCTTCCCTGTCGGTGTTGCCCTTGATATTCCTTTAGTTGATCTGTGCTGCCACGCGTAGTCCTCTGGCTGAGTGGCTTAGAGTGCACAGTCAACACGCCGCCGCACCGGGTTCAAGGCCGCGTCCTGCGGGTGTGGGCGGCACCCGTGTTGTCGCGGTACTCCGGCCCGCGCCGGTTTGCCCACAGTCTTGATCCGGGCGCTTATCGCGCCGCGTGGTTCGTCTGGCACACCCACTCAGCCAGAGGACCCCTCATGGGCACATCAGAGCACGCAACAATCAGTATCCGCGACCAGGACGGTGTTTACCGGTGCATTGCCAAAGACGATTTAATCGAAGGAGCCCGGCAGGCCATCATTCATTCGTTTCCTACTATGCAACATTGCATGGATTCTCCCAGGCAGGTGCGTGATTATTTGCAAACGCTGTTAGCCGGATTGGAACACGAGGTGTTTGCGGTCTTGCTGCTGGATGCACAGCATTATCTGATTTACTATGAGGAACTGTTTCGCGGGACGCTTGATGGTGCCAGTGTGTATCCGCGTGAAGTAGTGAAGCTGGTGTTACAGCATAATGCGGCGGCGGTGATTTTTGCCCATCCGCATCCCAGTAGCGTGTCGGAACCCAGTCAGGCAGATCGTCGTATTACCGAACGGCTCAAGCAGGCATTGGCTTTAATTGACGTGAGAGTACTGGATTGTTGTTGTCGGTAAAACTGCTACCTCATTTGCAGAACACGGGTGGCTGTAGCCACTCGTGTTTAATTGGCAACCTTAGCGAGAGGAAATATCATCGCGGGGCTGGTTTATAAACTGCTTGTGTCAAAATTATATTAAACTGATTTATAGATTATCTATATAATTACTTAATATATAAATAATTATTAGTTGATATTTTGTAGTTTTGTGAGTGCCACAATATTTTCTCTGCGGTTGCCAATGCGTTCATTTTTTTGATAGTGGGCGTCCAGCCGCGTAGCGGCTGCGCGGATGTTCACGGTGTCGCTAGCCGCTCATCCCTGCCGGGACCGCCAGCGGCGGCCGTTACCAACGCTGACGCAACATGCCTTAACGCCATTCAGTTCAGACATGAGTCTGCCCTCTGCAGCGACCCTGTCAAGGAGCTTCCTGCGTCCCTTAGGACTCCTCCTGGACAGCGCCTGGCTGCGCCGGGTCGTGGGGTTGGTTATGCATTGAATGGCGGCGTATGCCGTTACAGCAGCGCTGTGGCAGGAAACCCTGCCACGCGGTCGATTGAAATAATAGAAATCATCTTGTACACTTTGAATGTGTACAATATTGAGAGTACTACCATGCCGCAAAACCCGGTAGAAGATAATGATCGCCTGTCGCTGCGTATTGCAGCGGCGGAAAAATCGCTGTTACTGCGAGCAGCGGCCTTGCAACATATCAATTTGACGGAGTTTGTCGTGCGTACGGTCGTTGGTGCGGCGCGTGATGTGATCGAGCAAAACGAGCGGGTGGAACTTAGCGAGCGCGACAGCTTACAGGTGTTGCATCTGTTGGAAGATCCGCCTGCACCGAATAAGAAGCTTATGGCTGCCGCCTTCGCTTTGCCCAAACTGTCATGACGTTGCCCGCCTGGCATGAGGAGCCAATTGCCAGGCACCATGATCGCGCCGCCTTCGATTGCGGTGATGAGGCGTTGAACGGATTCTTGAGGCGCCATGCCCGACAGAGCCACGAGCGCGGTGGGGCGAAGACATTTCTTGCCATCGACGATGGCGATGATAAAACGATTCTTGGATTTTATAGCCTCAATCCAGCTTCCGTGGCTTATGAACGCACGCCGGATCTTGTCAAGCGTGGCCTGGCACGTCATGAAATTCCGGTTTTTCGACTGGCCCGGTTAGCCGTCGCCCAATCGGTTCAAGGCTATGGTCTTGGTGGCCAGCTTTTACTGGCTGCGGGCCGGCGTTGTCTGTTTGTCGCAACGCAAGCTGGAGGTGTCGCGCTCTTGATCGACGCCAAGAACGAACAAGTGGCTCAGTGGTATGCCAGCTATGGGGCCGTACCCTTGCTCGATACCCCGTTGTCTCTGCTCTTGCCGTTCAAAACAATCCATGCCGCACTCGCGGCAGCGGGCAAGCTGGAATAATACTGCGGACCGTCAGCCAGCAAGGCCAATGGTGGCACTCTGTCCCTGGCCAATGTGCAAGGCTTCTGACAGACCGGCCGGTCTTTAATATCACCGCTTATTCTTAAATAATCTGGTCGCCGCATGGGTCAAATTGACTCATTAGAAAATTTCTTCGGCTTCAGAAGCCCGTGTGTTAGAAACGGAACCATGTCGTATTTACGCAACTGGATTTAAGCGCTGCATTGAGCGTCCCAAGGCAAAAAGCGCACGCTCTGCGTGCATCCGGTGTGCGTAGCAAGGCGAAGCACATTAGGGCAGGATGCCCGAAACCCGACAACGCAGGGATGCGCCTATCCAGTGGCACTGCCCTTCCCGCCTGGTGTGAATTTCGATAAAAAGCAATTAGCCATTTTAATTACTGCTTTTCGGGTGGGTGCCTAGCGGCGGAGGGGTTTACCCCTCCAAGAGCGAATAAATAATTTGTGCGCTTTAGCGCGACCTTAAAAGCACCCATGGATGGGTGCGATAAGGCCACGCGCAGCGTGGAGCGACTACAGGGAGGTAGGAGGGTTGGTGTTTTTACCCTTGTAAGGACTTCAGATTGGCGGCCTATCCACGGGCTGTGGTGTTAAATACAGTGTTAATAAGTGTTAATAGAAGTGTTAAGGGACCGAAAATAGGTCTTAACCATTTGATTATTAACGATAATAAATAGCCTCCGGTTCCTAAAACCCCGAATCTCGGTTCCTAAAACCCCGAATTATGGTTCCTAAAATCCCGTTTTGGGTTCCTAAAACCCCGAATTAAATATTAAGTTATCCACACTGATTTCTGATGACGAGGTTCCTGAAACCCCGAAGTTTGACTTGGTTCCTAAAACCCCGAATAATGTACGTGGTTCCTGAAACCCCGAAAGTTTCAACATGGTAGACAATCAGCTCTTACCCGAGAAATACCCGCAGCATGACTTGTTTATCTGCGATGTCGCGGATGCCGTATTAAAAGACATCATGCCGCAAATGGAACACCCATTTTACTCCCTATCCAAGAAGCCGGAAACATCTATCAGGCGCTATGAGCATAACGGCAATTGGCTGGAAGTCACGCCCAGCGTCAAAGGATTGGCCACGATCTATGACAAGGATGTATTGATTTACGCTATTTCGCAGATCATGGCGAAGCTCAATCGGAACGAGAAAGTTGATCGGCACATTCGCATTAATTGCCATGAACTGTTGATGTTTACCAACCGCGGCACATCGGGCAAAGATTATAAGGCGTTGTGCGAAGCGATAGACCGGCTGGCAGGCACGCGCATCAGCACCAATATCGTGACCGGTGAGTATGAAGAATACGAGAATATCGGCTTGATCGATCAGGGCTCCATCAGGCGGAAAAATGGCCTCAATGGCCGTATTTTGTGGGTTGAATTGAAGATTTCAGATTGGGTGTTTGATGCCATCAGAAATAATGCGGTACTCACCTTAAACCGGGATTATTTCAGGCTGAGAAAACCGATCGAACGCCGTGTCTATGAAATCGCCCGCAAGCATTGTGGCCAGCAAAAGGAGTGGACGCTCAGTCTGGAGTTACTGCACAAAAAAAGCGGTTCGCAAAGCCCTATCAAAAAATTCAGGATGAACGTCAAACACATTGCAGTACATAATCATTTACCGGATTACACGCTGGAGTATCACGAAGACACCGACAACGTCACCTTTAAAAACCGCACCGAGTGGTGGAAAGATAAAAAGCCGCCGGAAAAACGGCCTTTTATTCAACACGCAGACACCTACGAAAAAGCCAGGGCTTATATTCCGCCCGGTGAAGATGTGCATGCTTGGGAAAGTGACTGGGTTAACTTCTGGATCGATACCGGCTGCCCTCCCCTAAAGGATGCAGATGCGGCTTTTTTAGGGTTTTGTAAAGGCCGCCACGGTAACAAGCATCAGAAGAGCTTGTTCTAAAAACGACTCATTGGGCATCCAGACAATTGCGAAACGATCCATTGGTGATCTGTGACCGTTGTCATCTGTTTCCACCAAGGGGTCGGCACTGCGCTATCCACTACGGCCAAGGGTCAACGCACGTTGCTGCAATAAATTGATTGCTGCTTCGATGCATTTGGTCTGCAATTCGGTGCCCTGCGGCATTAGCGTGTCAGCCATCCAGGCCAACATGTCGGACACGCGGTACTGAAAGTCATTCATCGCCAAAAGCTCAGCGCGATCAGCCTCGCCCACGCTGGCATGATCCAAGTCTGCGAGCGCCGCATCAAGCTTCTCGTGCTCCTGTTTCCAGTGCTTGATATGAGCTGTCCGGTCTAGCGCGCGTGAGATGGGCACATCACCTACCCTCAAGGGAACCACCTTGCGCATAAATGCCTCGCGCTCACCCAGGCTGGTGTTAAACAGATACAACAGCTCACGCATGCAATACACCGAACGCAGGTACTTCTCGCTCAACACCACCAGCACCAGATCCGCTCGGCCGATCTCTGCCATGAAGCGTGAGATCCAGTCGCCCGGTCGCATTTCTCTCTTATCGCGGACCAGCTGGAAGTTGCCAGGCAATCGCCGCTCGAACGCATCCACCAGGGCGTCACTCTCGCCGCCCCACGCGTAGGACACATAAACCGGTTGCGCCTCGTCCGCCAAACGCGGCGGCTGGGCGGGATGCACCGAGGCAAATGCTGGTTCATTCGCACTGGTTGTCTCAAGCGCTGCGTGCACGTCGTGGCTTGCATGGCCCAATTCCCAGGTCACTTGCGGCGGTTGGCCAATGTTCAGGCGTTGGATTGACGCTACAAGATGCGCTGCCAGTGGTGCGGCACCTGGCCCTGCGGCCTCAACTGTAATGCGACCACCCATTGCGCCACCGGCCACGTTGGGCAAATCGGATTCGATGCGCACGGTGGACTTGTGCTCCGTGTCATAGAAACAAACCCCGTAGGCCCAATAGACCGCATGAACGCCCGCTTGACGGCCAATGCCGCACAACATGGCCCTCAATACGCCTTCATGTAAAAAAACGTAGTCCAGACGCGCGACAGCGTTGGGCGCGGCTTCCCGCCACACCTGTTGAATGTCGTTTTTCATTGCGGCCTGCTCCGGCAACCGAGCGGGCGCGATAAATACATCCTTCGCCACGTTGAAGCAGATTTCGCATTGTTGCATTAGGGTGAGGAAGAGCTCGCGCTCAGCCTCTGTGTAGTCCTTCCACACGAGCACGCCCAAAAGTTGCGGGCTAAATCGCCCTGCCTGACGACGAATTTCCGGCAAGGCTATCTTGCGCTCCAATACGGCGTATACCCCATCAAGCGCCCAAGCCAAATCTAGCACCACCTGGTTGCCAAAAACCCCCTCGCGCCAGAACACTTGACCGCTGCGGTGCAGGTATTCCAGTACCACGTCGGGAACGGCAGTGCTGTGTTCGGCACGACAGAGCTTATCAAATTCGACTCTGGGCAAGGTCTTCTCGCCGATACGAGCACGTAACACCTCACCCAGCGCCACCCAACTTGCCGGCAATCGCACCTTACCGTAACGTTCCAGCTGGAAGCGCGCGGCACTTTTTAATTCCAATTGCAGCCGCTCTATGCCGTCGTCTTGCTTGGCGCTGGACGAGCTGAAGCGCAGCCGTTCAAACCCATGCTCGGGCGGCACAGGGACGGGCCGCACATCCAACTCCCGGTCACACTGTGACTGCACCACGATCACGGGTACTTGCGGCCCAGCCAACGAGCGCACGTAATCCAGCCAGTAGGCCAATGGCCTGTTGCGCATGAGTACTTCGTCCTGCTCAGACTCCTTAGAGTTCTCGTGCTGAGGTGTCCACGCTATGACGTATATTGCTCGCTCGTCCAGAAACAGCGCATGCGTGCCCAGGAAAACGTCTTGACCGCCGAAGTCCCAGAAGTGCGCATCCACGGCGGGCAATTCTCCATTGGCCTCTGCCACCGGCAGCTGACCCAGGCTGATGCCGTGAGTAGAGGGGATGGAGGGATCAAAGCCGTCACCGCACAAGCGCCGGCAGATCTGCGTCTTGCCGACACCACCGTTGCCGAGCACAAACAGCTTGACAGTGCTGTTGGGGGCTTCGCCAGCGGCCAAGTCTCTCTGCCACTCTCTGAGTCTAGGCAGCACATTTTCGGATTCCGGTTGTGTGGAGCCAAGTTCCGGCGGAGCACCCATCAGACTATTAGCGTTCAGTCTCTCTAGCTCATTCCAGCACGCAAAGGGCTGAGAATTCGGGGAGCAGTCCAGCTCGCTTGTACTGAATAAGTTGGCATCCTTTAACCTCGTTAGCGTAGCGAGCGGTTTTAGGTCTTGTATTTGTCGGCAATAGCGTAGGTCGAGGTGTCGCAAGGCTGTTAATTTGGCCAGCGGTTTTAAATCCTGTATTAGTGGGCAATGGCCTAGATCGAGGTGTCGAAGCATCGTCAGTTCGGCCAGCGGTTGCAAGTCTTGAATCAGGCGGCAAAAACTCATGTTGAGGTGTTGTAAGGCTGCTGTTCTGGCCAGCGGTTCCAAATTCTGGATTAGCGGGCAATTCTCCAAATCGAGGTATTGCAGCTTTTTCAACTTAATTAGAGCTTGCAGGTCTTGCAGCTGCGTGCATCCGCTCAGATAAAGTTTTTCTAAGACTTTCAAATCGGCTAGAGGTTGTAGATCTTGAAGCAGATTGCATCCGCGCAGGTCGAGATACTGCAATTCCGACAGTACGGCTAACGTCTGTAAATTAGAGACTTTGTCGCAATTACTCAAAGTTAAATATACAAGCCCAGTTAAGTCAGATAGGGCTTCGATATCAGTGAGAGCACTCCACTGCTCGCGGCCCTGCACAGATATATAAACTACGCCCGGGTAAGGAACACCGAGATGCAAACTGCGCAATGTAAGCATCCCTCGCAGCGGGCTCAGGTCTGCAACCTTTGGGCAATTTATTAGTTCAAGCTCCGTTAGGCTGTGGCAATGCTGGAGACTGGAAATATCTGTTAGTTCATAGCATCCGTTGACACGAAGTGTGGTTAGCGCCTCCAACTCACCCAGCTCCTCTGGCAGACGCTCGAGTGCTAAACCAGCCAGGGACAACTCGCTCGCATCGTTTTTTTGAGCTAGCTGGATGCGCTTCAGCGCTTTAATGTGGGCGTCGTGGCGCTTGTAATCCATGTTAACGATCCCCTACCCTCAATGCTATTATTGGGAGCAGACTAAATCAGCGGGCGACCGCACCCGAAACACTCTGGTTGGTTGCCTTCTGGAACAAGATTGAGATTCGTAAGGTTGTCTCGTCCACATCCAACACACGGTATCCACCGTTCCTCCATGAACTCTTTGATTGGGGTCGCGCGATGAATTAACCGAGTCATAGCTGGGTCGATGATGCAGTAGAAATTCACAGGGCGCTTTGCGTCCGGAGTAGACACAGATCCGATTTGCCTCACTACACCAGTGTTTTGCCAGGCGGTAACCCGGTTACGACTTGTGTTCACGTGCGTCGTCTTGAAGACGTCGTTTGCTAGAAAATTGATTGTAAAAAGTTCACGCCCTACCTTCTGCAGATCCTTCGGAATCTGAGCTTCGTAGACTTCGTTGACGACCTGATCGCAATAGAGGTCGATACCGCGCTCGACAGCTTGGTCGGATATTGTATTAGATGATGGGCCCAGCTCCGCTTGAACAGCAAATATCTTCTCGCATATTCGAACTACGTTTCGCGGCGAGCGGTTCGCAATCATGCAAATAGCAGTGTCCACCGGGTAACCAGGATCTTCGCTCATGAGGTCGACAAACTTATTGACGGTGCCTTTACTGAAAGCGGAAAGCCGTTTTGATAGTGCTGTTTCGAGGGCTGTTCTGGACCACGCGAGTTCATGCTGTGGAACCCGATCAGGTCGCGCGTGTTCGCGGAAAAATGGGGTTATCTGGTCCCAGAGGAAGAACTTGAAGGCGAACCCAGATGTACTCAGTAGCTCAAGATCCTGCATGAGTGGCTGAATCAGTCGATAGGTGGCTTCCGGACTATTGCCCGTCTTCTCCGACTCGTCGGGTTTGTCGATAAGGATATAGATTGATCTGAAGCCGATGCGGCTAACAAGATCCCACAAGAGCCCCAGCTGGTTCTTATAAGACTCGGATAGTTTCTTCTCTTCCTGACGAAGATCTGGCGTATCAAAGCTCGGTAGATCGTATGTCCGCATCAGGAAATTGACCACAGAATCAAGAATTCCGACGTTCTCGGTCCAGAAGTCTCTGAGACGTTGGGGGAGACTCTTCAGCTCTTTAAGAAGGTCTCTCAACTGGAGACCGGTCGCGTCACCAAGGTAGCTATGGACAAAAACCGCAAGCGTATTTTTTTCGTTTTTGGATAGAGTGCGAATGGTATCAGGGTAGTCAGCCAAATAGGACAGGTAGGTGACTAGAGTCAGAGTTATCACGTTGCGAAGGTGGTACGGGAGACCGATGCTCTCAAGGCTTTGACCAGCACCGAACTCAAACCTATCGTAGGTGACAGCAAGAACCCTGTTCTGCTCGGCCCAAAGTTCTAGTTGGCGTCGCTGCGCACTCTTTCCGCTTCCGCGAGGTGCAAGCACGACTACAGACGTTGGATGATCTGGATCCCCTTTTACACCCTCGAAGAATGGCGGTGGGACGAAGTACTGCTCTAGGTAGGGTTCCTCATCCGCATTCGTGTGGACAAACGGGTGGTTGCTGAACCCTAGATTCTCAAAGAACTCCATCGTCTCGTCCCTGCTACCTTACGTTTATATATAGCGCACGCTCGCTTCGCGACTAATCAACATGCGTGATAATTTTCCAGTCGACTGATTTTCTTACATTTTCGGTCATTAGTGTAGCGATGCAGTAGCAGATAACGAATTTTTCCTCCTGCCTCTTCGTTGTGAATGATCTTACCTCTTTACTTTTCGAATACTTTGGTAAATTCGTCGCCACAAAGTGAGCAAGTATTGGCGGAAAATTGATCTAACTTGTGCGTTTAAAGATCGGTTTCTATGCGAAAGCGCGATTAAGTTCCGATGGAATCTACCAGTATCTGCCCTTACAGAACCCGACCCTTACAATCAAAGCAACCTACCCTTTCCCCACTTCACGCTTAAGCGCCGCCAGAGCCCGCTCAAACGCATAACCTAACGGCCATTTGGGCTCCTGCGCATCACACAGCGCCTTGAATTCATCAATCGCACTGACTTTGGTGCGAATATT
>RCMY010003639.1_pt1 | contig 13558 bp, 9 predicted proteins | sample 2041341 | NCBI WGS metagenome assembly RCMY01 (sample SAMN09708234, study PRJNA481090) | Marine sediment metagenome, whole genome shotgun sequencing project. | reverse complement strand
CAAGCGCGAATGCCAATGGGGCACGAATATTTTCTACTACGAGGCCGGCTTGCGGTCACTTCATCCCACCTATGTGCAGCAAATGCTGAGCGCAAAGCAGTATGAGCCTATCGACATTCTCGTGATGATAGAAGCGCTGTCAAATCTGGAGACGCCCACCTCCTATAACGGGGCAAATATCGACCGTGCTCTGGCGCGACTGATGAGCCACCCGGAAGGCGCTGATACACTCAACCTTGACTGGTCGGGCCGGCCCGTCCTGCTGTTGGCGTCGGGGCCAAATGCGCGGCGCCATTCGACCGCCATCATGGCCCACGCCGCCAAAGTCAATGCGGTCTGCCTAGCTGTCAATCATCTGGATTATCTTGACCCCGCCTTGTTGGATGGGGTGGTTTGCATCCATCCCGCCCGCACCATGCAGGTTCTCGAAGACACAAGTTGGAACGCCATACCGCTATTCACGTCGCGGGCCTCACAACCTAAAAATGTGCAATCTCAGCTGAGAAAGCGTGAGAATGTTACCGATTATGGCGTTGAGGTTGACGAAACCGCCGGTTTCCGGGTCGAACCGCGAGGCTGCACCATTCCGGCGCCGCAGGTTCTAGCCTACGCGTGGGCCATCGCCGGCGCGCGCGGTGCCTCAGAAATCCTGCTGGCCGGTTTTGACGGCTATGATGGGGTATCGCGGTCGTTTCAGCAGTCGGCGCATGTAATCAACGTCGTTCGAGAAGCTGCAGGACTTCCCACAACAACACTGACAAAAACAAACTTCGACATTCCGGCAAGGTCGATCTATTTCACCTAGGAAATCCAAATGACAGACTACGTTGTAATTATTCCTGCACGCATTGGATCTTCAAGGCTTCAGCAAAAACCGCTTGTAGATATTTGTGGCCAACCAATGATCGCACATACCTACCAGCGTGCGCTGGAAGCAGTGCCGCAGGATAAAATATATATCGCGACCGATGATCAGAAGATTGTCGACGTCTGCGAACGTTTCGGCGCGAAGGCTGTTATGACATCGCCGGACTGTCTGACCGGAACCGACAGGGTTGCGGAATTTGCACGCAAGATAAAAGCGGATGTCTATATCAACCTTCAAGGTGACGAGCCGCTTATGGAACCTGAAAGCATTAAAAAGGTTCTGGAGTGCAGTCTTGCTGCTCCGGACCGGATTATCAATGGCTGGGCCTGGATCGAAAACGAGGAGCAATATCGCTCGCGCAGCATTCCCAAAGTGGTCCTGCGCGAGGACGGTCGGATGATGTATATGAGTCGGTCGCCAATTCCGGGCAGTAAAACAGACCATTTCCAATTTTCGCGCAAACAGATTTGTGTGTATGGCTTTCCAGCCGCCGCCCTCGAAGCATTCGCTGCACGGAACGAGAAAACGGCACATGAAAACGTCGAGGATATCGAGATCTTGCGCTTCGCAGAGATGGGCTGGGATGTGCAAATGGTCGAGCTGTCAGGCAAATCTATCGCGGTTGACACTCCAGAGGATCTGGATCTGGTGCGCCGGATGATGGCCGAACGCGCATGAAATCTCCGCTTGCGGATTGCGATACGGTCATCTTTGATTGTGACGGTGTGATTTTGCAGTCAAATCACCTGAAAAGTGGCTCGTTTGGCGCTGTATTGGAGGGTCATGACCCGGAATTGGTCGCCGAATTCGTCGCTTGGCACAAGCGTACTGGTGGTGTGTCGCGTTTTGAGAAATTCGTGATCTTCTTTCGCGATATGCTGGGCGTCGACGATTGGCCGTTACAGACCGATGCTGCCTGCAAAGCTTTCGGGCTTCGCGTGTCCGAAGGGTTGCTCCACTGTCCGTATGTTCCGGGATTCGAGGGCCTTCTTGCGGTGCTGACAGCAGCCGACATACCTTTGGCAGTGAACACTGGCGGCGCCGAGGACGAAGTCCGGGAGATCTTCCGCAAGCGTGGGCTGGCAGACTCTTTTCAGATCATTCTGGGTTCGCCCACCACAAAACGTGACAACATGATCATGCTTCGCGAGCAGGGGCTGATCGGTAAAAATAGTGTCTATTTGAGGGATTCGAGCTTGGATTTAGATCTGGCTAAGGAATTTTCCATGCGCTTCGTCTTTGTGGCTCATGAGAGCGAATGGCCACAAGGCGCAGAAGCAACGCGCGCCTCGGCCGGCACCGTGATCGCCGATCATACCGATCTGCTGGGGTGATCGACGCTTAACCCGCCTCCAGCGCCTTTTATCATGTCCAGAAAATTTTCCCGCATTTTGGCCACGGCTTGGGGTGCGGCGACGCGGTTTGAAATCTCGAAGGTGTGGCGCGCGGTGCTGTATTCCTTCGGGATCCCCGGCCAGTTGCCCGTATCGATCCGGTCAACGAAAGCCAGGCAAATGGACGCGGCCAAAAATGGTTTGGAGAACTCGAAGAAATGAACGGGATTATCAGGCAAGGTGGTAAATTTTTCGCGGTAATAGCGATATGAGGACATCAGCAGATCACGCCCTGCGTCTGTCCTACCCTGCGCCAGCATAAGGTACCCTTGCATCAGGGCCGCCGGCAGGAAATTGACGCATGCTATGGAGGGGATATCCTTGTCAGCCAAGACCTCATCAACGTAACGGGTAAGCGTATCGTTGAACTTGCTCCTGTCGTTCGAGGCCAGATAAAGATGACGCAAGATCGTGAACAGCGAACTTCGTAGCAAAGAACGCCCACGCCGGGGGTGCTCGCTCTCTTCCAGAGTAGGGGTTTGTATTAGAAGGTCTTCGGCGAAAGTGACAGCCCTCGCTTGCGCGCATTCATCGTCAAATTCGATTGCACGATATCCGTAAATCACTGCCGCAACGCAGCGATGTGACAAATCCAGTCGGTAGTACTCCAGAACCTGACCGGTCAGAAAAAGCTTCGTATGATCCGATTTGGGACGATAAATATTGAGAAACAAGAATTTTTCAAATTCCTGTTTGTTTACCGGAAACAGTTTGTCCAGATCCCAGAATTTGGAAAATGTCAAATTGGCCTCTTTGGCCGTCACATCCACCCGCCGAAGCGGCGTGTTTCGGGGAAAGTCCTCCATCGGCAGGACCAAGGCAATCTGCCAGTTCTCTGGCGCATCACCGGCCCAGGGTGCCGTGATAGTGAAATCGTCGGGATAGGTCGCGGTTTTGCCTAGTGTGCTGTCATCCGCGAAAGTAAAAACGATCTTCAGCAGGGTGCTTTTCGACGTTTCCGAGGCCGCATTCAGACCAATGATGATCTCATCGGCCCGCACCTCACCACGTAAATCCAACTCTACCAAAGTCCTACCTCTCTTCTGTTTATAAAAGCAAAATGGGACCTGCCGTCCACAGATGGAATTTTTATACCATTTTTCTGTTATGGAACAGCGGAGGTTTGCCACACAATCACGACGCCCTCTTGGGCCGCCATTCCCCAAGTGATCGGCCGTTCGAGGGTATGGTCGCCGGATTATGCCTAGTGTTTTTTATTTTTCCACCTATTAGAGATAAATCACCGGCTTTCTAGCCAGTCCGCTTCAGCGAAGCATGCGTTGTTCGCCATCCGAGCACGCGCAATTTTTACCATAGGCTCCACGTCGAGTGGGTTAAAAAATACCGCTAACAGCTGCTCAAGGGGCCGATGCGGGAGCGGATGCGCGAGATCATCCCGCAGACCTGCGAGCGGATGGGTGTCGACATCGTGCGCGGTGTGCTCGCGAGGGACCATATCCACATGTTCTTGTCGATCCCGCCGAAACTGTCGCTGTCCGATGGCATGCAGCGCATCAAGGGTTGCTCGTCACGTCGCATCCAGGTGGAGTTTCCTGAACTACACAAGCGCTGCTGGGGTAGGCAGCCTGCGTGCGTGGATGCTTCTCAATCATACCTCTACGCGGGATCGAGTCGCTTAGGTGCGGGGGTAGATGTCCTCGTATCGGATGATGCCGTCCTCGCCTGGATAGCTTCCGGTCTGCACCTCAATCAGAACTATAAGTACCTGCACGCCGACATCAGCATCTCGGATGCCCGCGCCGCGATCGGGCGATATCCCGGCTTCAACAACTCCCGGAGGCCCCATTCATCGCTTGACGGGAAAAACCCAGATCAGGCCTACGTCAACCTATCGGTGGCGGCGTAAACAAGGCGGAAAACCACTTACGAAACATTTGGAACCTGTTCAGGTATACCGAACCACCTCTGTGAGGCGGCATTTCCCAAATGGCGCACCTTGCAAGGGTCAAATATCCTGAACCGGCGCCGTGATTAAGCCCCTTCACCGCCAGATGGCGTGTCGTCTGCGCCCAAGCGGATATTGGTGCGCAGATTGGGTGCAACCGTGCCTTTTAGTTGCCCGTTCGACACATTTTCCAGCGCATCAGGCAGACCCTCCAGCCGTTTTTTCGTTCGGTTTAGGAAACTTTTTAGTTCAAGTGGAGGTAGTGCCCAGCAGCGTCGTACTTAAATCTTGAGTCTAGCCTGAATTTCCTTCTTGCATTGTTGCGGAGCTGTAAGAAATAACGCATTTATGGCCTCTGTCTCAGCATTTGATTGGCTTCCGGTAACAGGCCGCTAAACTACATTTTTTTGCTATTATATCAAACAAGGTACTGGAATGAAACGAAAAAAAAAGTTATTGTCTCTTAATTTTTTCCCCAACTTCCTGCCTTCACGCACAGGCGGAGAGCAACGCAGCTTCTTCGTCCTGAAGGCGCTTGCGGAAAAGTTTGACATCATTTCTGTTGTGCCGACATACGATAACATGCGCATGGAGATTGTGACGCTGGCGCCTGGCCTGACTGAGGTGCGTATCCCCAAAAGTCGGATGTTCTCCGAAGTCAGTGCGGAACTGAGGCGCAAAAACATCCCCATTCACCAGACCGCGATGGCCTACGCGTTGGCAGGAGCGAGCCAGCCCGAGATGCTTGACTACCTGCGCAAATTGTGGCCGCAAATCGACGGTGTCATTCTTCAGCACGCGTCTGCAGTCGCCGTCGCCGACGCCGTCAACCTGGAGCGCAAGCCCACTTTCTATATAAGTCACAATTGCGAATTCGAACTAGCCGCGAATGCCCATATCGACAGCCAAGATCACGAATACGCTATCTTGATGCACCAGCTCGAGTATCGCGCCTGCTTAGGTGCTGATCTGGTGGTGCCCGTCACCAACGAGGATCGTGAGAAGTTCATCCATCTTTTTGGCACTAATCGCGCCCGCGTTCATGTGGCGGGCAATGGTAGCGTGTGCCGGTTCGACGATGAGACAGCTTTCGAGGCGCAGGTCGATGCCGCCAGTGCGCTGTTTTTGGGGAGCAAATGGGGCCCCAATCTGACCGCAGGAAAATTCATCTGCTCCACTTTGGCAGCTGACTGTCCCGACATCACCTTCCACATCTGCGGAAACGTCTGCGACGATTTGGCCAATGATAATCCGCCAGAAAATGTAACTCTGCACGGCGTCTTGTCGGACGAACAACTGAAAAAACTGATGGCGAAGACCCATATCGGCCTCAATCCGATCCTGGATGGGGCCGGATCCAACGTGAAACTGGCCGATTATCTGGCGCATGGGCTGCGTGTTGTGACCACGCCGAAGGGCGTGCGCGGCTTCGAGGGCGATCTGGAGAACCTGCATTGCTGTGCGCCGGAAGATTTGCCGACGATGTTGCAGACGCTTTGCAACGATGGCGCGCCGGATGCCGCAACGCGCCGTTCTTGGCAGGGCGCGGCCGCCCTACTCTGGTCGTGGGATAAGATCGGCGCAGACTTGGCTGATCGAATGGAGGCCGTGCTGTCGGGCGCGCAGGAGACGACCAAACCCGTTCGACGTATACTCGTGCTGAACGAATTTCCCATCACCGGACGCGAATCGGGCGGTGAGGCGCGTATCGGAGGGCTTCTAAGCGAGGTGCCGCCGAATACAGAAGTGGTCGTCGCCAGTTTCGGGCGCGGCAATTTCGCCTTGCATCAGCTGTTTGATCGGGTGTCATGCATTGAACTACCATCAACGACCAAGCAGAAAACTGAGGTCGCGCGGGCAAATCGCTACAATTACACATCGGTCGATGATGTGGTCTATCCGCAGACCGTGCATTGGAATCCAATGTTTTTGGCAGCCCTCGAGACGATGGTCGCGCATTGCGATGCCGTTGTGTTGGAACACCCGTTCATGTGGGAGGTCTACCGCCAGTTGCGTTCGCGCGCGCCGGTGATTTTCGGATCCCATAACGTCGAGGCCGACATGAAATTGGTGACGCTGGATTCCCATCAGCGCAAACACGAGTTCTGCGGCGTCATCCGTAAATGGGAACAGGAATTGACGCTGCATGCAGAAACGATCCTAGCCTGCTCTGAGCAGGATGCCGAAGTCTACCGGCAATGGGGGGCAAAGAAGGTTGAGGTGCTGGAAAACGGCGTGACGCCTCTTGATGCTCAGATCTCGCAGGGCGGGTTCGAGTCCGTACGCAAGCTTTACATGCGATCTGAATTTGATGACCTGACAGCTGACAACGCGGCGTCGGTCCATCAGCGTCTGTTGGGCCGCGTGTCTTCGAAAACAGAATTGGCGGCTTGCGCCAGCGCAATTCGCGCAGGTGGCCCGGCGCTGGATGATTTTCTTCTGGGCATTGTGCGGAGCCCTGAAAACCTGAATGGCCCGCGCGTCTACGTAACCGGCCTTATGACCGACCGGAAGGATCGACCATTCTCGGCCGTGTTCCTGGGTACGTCTCATCGGCCCAACCTGTCGGCCGCCGAGCTTTTGATCAGCTATGTGGCCCCGGCCTGCCCGGACACGGACTTCTTGATCGTGGGCAAAGTTGGAAGGTCGCTTCAGTCCAAGGCATTGCCGCCCAACGTATTCGTGTCGGGTTTCGTATCCGATGCGTTGAAGACAGCGGCGATGCTCGATTGCGATCTTGGTCTCAATCCAATGACAGAAGGGGGGGGATCCAATCTAAAGATCCCGGATTATCTGGTGCATGGCTTGGACGTCATCTCGACTTATTTCGGTGGGCGTGGATTCCGGTTTTCGCCCGAAGAGGGCCTACATCTGGCCGACATTTGCGATTTCTCAGAAAAGATTAACGAGCTTTGGGAAGCGCGCAAGCCGCGCAGTGCCGAGTGTCGTCGCGTGCGTGGGACGACGATTGAGGATTATTACTGGTCCGCCCTGTCACAGCGGTATTACGCGCGGATTGCCGAGGCTGCCGGGTTTGAAAAAAAGCGCGACGTCGTATTGTTGAAATCTGAACTCAGTATTGATCCGTCGGTTCTGTCTTATGAAAAGGCGCCTCTGCGTATGTTGGGGGGACAGCCGGGTGTCCACATTGCCACACAGTGCCGTCCCCTGCCGCCGCCCGGAGAAGCGCCGCATTACCACGATCTGAGCCTGCGGCGCCTAAGTTGCTTCGAGGAACGTCGGGAGGTCTACAGCAATCTCGTATGTCTTGGCCGCTTTGGTATGTTCCGCAAGCGACTGATGTCTAAGGGGGTATCCATGCCGGTTGCCGCCCTCCTGCCGCAACGCCCACAAGATGCGGTCGTCTTTTCCAGAGGCTTCAGTGCCCCGCTTTATAACGGCGTGCGCGTCCACAGGTTTCTGATTGATGGCGCGCAGCTGACCCTTCCGATCGGGTGCGAGAAGATTGTCATGCGGGGCTACGCTACCTCCGCCATGACGATCAGGATACGTGCCGAAGATCGGACCGTGTTCAGTGGCCGTGTCGACCGAAAATTCTCCCTGAACATTCCACTCGACGGGGCGTTGGTGCTGGACTTCGAGGTTACTGGACAGGGCGGCCCGGCGAGCTATTCGATTTCTCTGGAAGATATGACAATTGACCATGGCGGTCTGCAGCATAAGCTTGCGATGCTACAGCCGGATTTTCTACCGCGGCGGCGTATCCTCGACAGCGTGCCGCAGCCTCTCCCGCTACAGGAGGACAGCGCATTGCATACCCTGAAGGATTGGGCGCAGGGAGCAGCGCAGTTAGGCGGCAGTGTTCAGGCTTGTGGTGACGCATCGTTTATGAACGCACTGAAAGACCAGGTTCCCCAGATTTCCCGCTATGAGAATGTCGGCGCCGTGGCCGAAGATTGGGCGATCGGCTTGATGTCAAATCAACGAAACCGCATTGGCTATCGCAACAAGCTCAACCTAGGTTATGCACCCTTCGTGATTGTGGCCGAGGAGCTAACCAGCGAGCTGGTCGCCCTGATCGAAACCAGCGCCGCCAGGCTGCGAACCCGTTTTCCAGAGACCAAAGTCGTCCTTTTCCTGCCGGGCAGCGTGACGAAAACCAACTCTGCGAAAGCATTTTCCAGTTATTTCGCCAAAAAGGAGCTGCCTGTGACATGCATGGCGTCTGAGTCCGAAGGCGAGGCCATGGCGGTCATGGCCGAGGCTGGTGCCGTGCTGGGCCATCGCCTGCAAAGCACCCAGTTGGAGCGGATTTCGCGCCTGGCAGATATCTTCGATTTCAATCTCCTTCTTTGGGGCGGGCATAGCAATTTTGACGGACGTGATCGGGCGGTGCGCACAATCGATGAGATCATCAACGCCTATTGGCGCCGCGCCAGTGAACAGGGCTGGCAGCCCAGCAGCAGGATCGACCTGATCAAGCAGGACAAAGCGGGTCAGTCCGCGCGTTCGGCCCAAGAATCCGGTCGAGTGAAGGTGACACAATGACGGATGCCTTGAATTTCAAAACGAATGCCCTGACGGCCGATCAAATCCGCCCGCTTCGCATTCTGATCGCCATTCCGACAGAGGCGCATGGAGGATGCGAATACAACGCGATCACCTTTGGCGCCGACCTGGCGAAGAATTTCATATGCGATGTGTGGGTCAGTTTCCCACTGACCGACACGTTGGAATACATGGCCCGGATCGTGACTGAGAACGGAATGAACTACGTGCCGCTTGACTGCGATTTTCGAAATTCGGACAAGGCCGCAGACATGCCGATGCAGCATCAGGGCATGTGGTCCGTTCTCGATATCGTACAGCCTGATGCAGTCTTCATTCCTTTACCATGGCCCAAACGTGGGCAAGGGCTGATTTCAGCCTGCTCGGCGATCGGCATTCCAGCGCTGGTGAAGTTCGCCTTAGTTCCCGAAGACTGGGGCGAAAAGGATTTTGTTAATCCCGCGACGAAGGCGGCCTTGAATCAAGGCCAGATATGGTTCGCGAATTCGGCCTATTCAGCAGAATTGTTGGAAAAGCATTACAAGCTGCCCGCGCGGACTGTCGATCACTTCCATGTCGGCCCGATCGGTCTGAATCGCTTGCGCGAGCCGGGCAGCACCAACATATCTGACGAGGCGCAGGCGCCCCGGCCCCCAAAGTCGCGCGCCGAGTTGTTGGGCCTGGCCGATCTGAACGAAACCGATTTTGTTATCACTTCCATCGCGCGCCTTTCGGAGCAAAAAGGCTATTCCTACCTGCTCAACGCTGCGATCCAACTGATCGGTCGGCACCCACAATTGCGCTTTGTCTGGGTCGGCGAGGGCGGATTGCGCGCCGAGCTGGAGGATGAAATTGCCGCCAAGGGTCTGCAAAAGCATTTCTCTCTATTGGGGTTTCGCAAAGACGTGCGCGAGATTTTGCGCGAAAGTAATCTTTTCGTCCTGCCGACTGTCTACGAGGGGGGCTGCTCGCAGGCGCTGCTGGAGGCGATGGAGGAACAGGTGCCGGTCATCGTCAGCAATACCAGTGCTGTCGGTGAAGTTATCAAACACGGCCAAAATGGCCTGCTGGCCGAATGTCGTAGCGCGGAAGATCTAGAGAGGCAGATCGAACATGCGATCTCGGATGCCGGGCTGTGCGCGAATATGGTCGACCAGGCAACCGAGACCGTTCGTGAATTTTCCGCCGAAATCATGTTTGCCAATACCCGTATCCGCCTAGAAAAGCTGTTGCATCGCAGCTTTGTTTCGCAAGACGCCCCTTCGGATCAGGAAGGCGGCACACTTCCGACTGTCAGCCTGACAATCAACGATTCCGAATTATTGGTCGACTTGGCCAGATCAAATTACCTGCCTGGTATGCAGCTGGTGCGCGGTAGCGATCTGTCCCATAATCGATTGCTAATGCACAAGTCGGGAGCTTTTCACATTGCCGATGCGATCATGGGCAAGGTCACGAACATCTTCATCACCGGTGAGGCGTCTGTGACGCCTGAAGCGTTGTCGCAGCTTGGTCTGACGTTGTCGGGACGCGCCTTGCAGGTTGCCATCAGCATCAGCGGAAGCAGGTTCAAGCTCAAGGCAATTATTCCTTCCGATCTTTTAAATAATCCAGAGAGCGGCCTGACCTTTGAGATAAATCTTCCCGAAAAGGACCAGGTCGCCGACAAAAGGAAATCAGCTGGAACATTGCAAATTCGCAAGATCGCCTTTCGGCTAAAACCCAGTGGGTAGGAAACATAAAAATAGGAATGGTCAAAATCTATCTGATGAGGTGTTGACGTGGTGCCATAATATGGAGACTGTGTTCATTTATGGTTGCGCGCGTTCCGGAACGTCGATGGCGCTTCGAACCTTGGCCCGGCACAGTGACTTCTGGTAGACTGAAGGCGTTCGTGAAACATTTGTATGCTCCAGAACAGAGAAACTGAAAACCACGTTAAACTACTCTCAAAGAAAGTTCATCGGAGGCGATAGTGGAAAAGCGCATTTTAATTCGCTTATTTCGCAACTATTAAGAGGCACTGACAGTACCCCGTCACCATCTCAAATCTACTTTTATGCGACCAGCCAATGACTTAAAGCGCAGCTTCGACTTCTGGAAAAAACGCCGAACCATGTCTATCACATAGACAGAATCCTGACTGAATTTCTCAAGGCGCGTATTATCTTGTACAGCAGAGGTCCTTTTGATTTGATGGCTTGCTTATCGCAAGCGTTTGGCCAAGGAGCGCGCACAGGGCATACCGGAAGACAAGATTGCGTGGCTAAGCATCGGCCCTGGAGGTCTGCCGAACAAGTTTAATGTCGTGGCCAAGCGTATCCATCAAGCCCTGGACAGTCATGGTAAACGTGTCTTTTGGGCGTGTAGCGCGACAATCAGGATGATAATCCTTGGCAACGACAGGTTGAGATTGGCTGATCATTTTATCGTAACCGCGCGATTGATACCGCAGCTTATGCGGCTTGACTGCCGGCCTCGGTGGGCATCGGCACCCAATGCCAAGGCAACAACTCATCCGACCGGTTGATCTTGTGATCATGGATACGGCCGAGGATGTCGGCGAAATAAGCCTGCGGATCGAGACCGTTTAGCTTGGCGGTCTCGATGACGGTCATGGCGCGGGCCAAGGTTTCGGCACCGGTGTCAGCGCCTGCAAATAGCCAGTACTTGCGGCTTATTCCGATCGGGCGCAGGGCGCGCTCGGCGGGGTTGTTATCGATTGCGACCCGACCATCGGTCAGGAACAGGCTGAAGGCATCCTGTCGGCTGAGACCTTAACGAAACGCCTTGGCCAGATCGCTCTTGCCTGGAATGCGCAGGAGCTGCTGTTCGGACCAGGCGAAGAAGGCCGTGACCTTTGGCTGGCTCAGCCTTTGGCGCGCCGCATGGCGAACGTCAGCGGGCTGGCCGCTGAGGTCGCGCTCGATGTCATGAAGCTTGCCGATCCGATCAAGCGCATCGCGGGCAATCTCGGATTTTGTCGACGTCCAAAAATCATGGAAGTCCCGCCGCAGGTGCGCCCAACAGGCCGCTTCGCGCAAACGCGGCGCACCACCGGGATCGGGGGCGTATAATTTGGCGTAACCCTTGTAGCCGTCGGCCTGCAGAATGCCGCGCATCTGGGCCAGATGCTTTTGCACATGTTCCTGCTTCCAGTCGGGTGCAAACCGATAGACAGTACCGGGTGGCGACGCCCCCGCCCAGGGCCGTTGATCGCGCACATAGGCCCAGATCCGGCCCTGTTTCACGCCTTTGCCAAGCCCCTTGTCGCGTAAGGAGCGATCCAGCACCCGGATCGGCGTGTCATCTGCATGCAGCAGGTCGCTGGTCATGATATCGGCCTCGATCCGCTCGACCAATGGCGCGAGGGTCTTCATCGCCCGCCCGTACCAACCGACGAGCGTGCTTTCGGGGATATTCGCGCCCATGCGAGCGAAGATTTCGTGCTGTCGGTAGAGGGGAAGATGATCGTCGAATTTCGAGACTAGTATATGTGCCAGCAGGTTCGGGCCGGCCATGCTGCCCGGGATCGGACGGCTGGGTGCCGGTTCCTGCACCATCCGCTCGCAACGGCGGCAGGACTTCTTGATCCGGGCGATCTGCCCTCTCATCGATTGCAGGCAATCGACTGCCGGGTAACAGATGACCTTCATTTGGGCCGCGATCATGTCGAGGAGTTCGCTGACATCCTCGCCGACCACACGCAGATCGCCGCCACAGTCGGGACAACAGGTGCCAGGGTCAAGCTCGCGGCGCTCGCGCGGGGGCGCCTCCGAGACACGCGGACGGCGGCGCGAAGAAGGCGCATCGGCAGCCTTTGGCGCGGGCTCATTCTGCCCCTCGTCGATGGGCGCATCATCGCCCTCGGCCACCGCCACCGGCAAGTCTTCGAGCGCCAATTCCAGCTGCTCGATCTCCCGCTCGACCTTCTCAGAAGACTTGCCAAAAGCCAGCTTTTGCAGCTTGGCGATCCGCAAACGCAACGCCATGACCAACTGGTCATGGACCCGCAGCGTGGCCGACATCTTGGCGTTCTCGGACTGCAAAGCCGCGATTATTGCCCTTAATTCGGCGGGATCATTTGGCAGATTTTCGGCAGGTTTCGACATGCGTCTGACGACCAAAAGCCAGGCTCTAACACCATATGAATAACGCAAATCAGAGCGCAAAATCACCCCACACGCGCAGGCGGAGCTCCCCAGTTGGGACGTCGCCAGTCAATCCCTTCCCATAGCATTGCCAACTGGGCTGAGGTCAGGCGCGCCGACCCGGAGGCCGTATTGGGCCACAGAAAGCGCCCGCGCTCAAGCACCTTGTAATAGCGGCAAAATCCCTGACCGTCCCAGTAAAGAAGCTTCAATCGATCGCCCCTGCGCCCGCGGAAAGCAAACACTGCGCCGCTGGTCGGCTTCTGGCGCAAGACATCCTGCGTCAGCGCAGACAGGCCCGCGATGCCCTTCCTCATGTCAGTAACACCGCATGCAAGATACACCCGAACGCCAGTCCCAGGACCGATCATGCCGCTTCCACCGCCCGGATCAGCTGCGTCAGCGCGACCGGATCCAATGTGCTGTCAAAGTGCAAACAGCAGCCACCCCGCAGACGCAACTCGATTACCGTTGGGCGCGACGGCTCTTAGCCCATTACGCCGAAATCAGGCAGGCGGTAGCAACGGAGCGGTTACATTCCAGGCAAGAGCGATCTGGCCAAGGCGTTCCGTTATGGTCTCAGCCGATAGGATGCCTTCAGCCTGTTCCTGACCGATGGTCGGGTCGCAATCGATAACAACCTGGTCTTGGCACGGTTTAGTTCCGGTCTCTTTCGAGCAATGTTTGCTATGAAGGAGATTAAGAATGGCAACGAGATACACAGACGAGT
>RCMY010007595.1_pt1 | contig 13561 bp, 12 predicted proteins | sample 2041341 | NCBI WGS metagenome assembly RCMY01 (sample SAMN09708234, study PRJNA481090) | Marine sediment metagenome, whole genome shotgun sequencing project. | reverse complement strand
GGAAGGCGTGGGATTCGAACCCACGGAAGCCTGAAAGACTTCAACGGCTTTCGAGGCCGTCCCATTCGTCCGCTCTGGCAGCCTTCCGTCGACAAGGGTAGCGTGAAAAGCGCACGCCACTCCTGCGACCCGGGCAAGACCTGGCCAATTGAATGCTGCGGCGCGCCCCGCCGTGACGTGAAAACTTGCGTGAAGATCTTCGACTTGCATTCGAGGTCGCATTCAAGGTGGAGACGAAATCGACCGATATCAACGTATGGAAGCGGTCAAGATGATGAACAAAGGAGGTGCTGTCGACATGAACCAGCGAATCCCGATGGTGCCAGTGGCGCCGGCTGCTGGCGGCGCAAGCGCCCCGATCAGTTCGCCGCTTGCGCCGCCGCCTTCTGCGACACCGACGTCTGTGCCGGCCACCACGCCGCCCCTCGCTCTCGTTCTCGATGAACTCGTCGCCTCGGTCGACGGCGTCCACGGAGCGCTGCTCGCATCGGTCGACGGCTTTGCCGTGGCCCGGAATTCGACCATGCCGAACTCGGCAGCGCACGCTGCAATCCTTGCTGCAGGCATGGGCCTCGCCCATCAGCTTGCGGCGATGGGCGGTGGAACCGAACTTCGTCAGCTCGTCATCGATCACGACCAAGGCCTGCTGCTGCTCTGGCCACTCGGTACGCAGCGCGTCCTCGCACTGCTGACCACTCGACGCGTCGACCAGCAGGCGATGCGCCAATTCGTCCAGGCCAAGGCGCACTGGCTCGCAGGCGACCGATGATGTCGGATCACACGTTCAAGATCCTGGTCACCGGCCCGTACGCGGCCGGAAAGACATCGCTGATCCAGTCGGTGTCCCAGACCCAGGTGATCTCCACGGACGTGGTCACGAGCGGCGACGAAGCCGAGGTCAAAGCGCACACCACGGTCGCGATGGACTTCGGTACGTATGCCCTCGATGGCGACGACGTTCGACTGCTCCTGTTCGGGACGCCTGGGCAGCCCAGGTTCCGCTTCATGACCAACATCTTGAAGGGCGACGTCGACATCGTCGCCTTCGTCCTCGATGCCCAGGCGCCGGCGACTCACGCTCCGGCAGGAGTCGAACTCCGCTCGCTGCTCGCCGATCTGCAGGTTCCGGCCGTCATCGGCGTGAATCGCTGCGACGACCTCGACGAAGCACGCCGGATCGCCCGGTCGCTCGGGGCCTCAGAGGACCACCCGGTCGTCGCCTGCCAGCTCAACGATCCGGAATCCGGCCGACAGGTCGTCGTCGAGATCCTGATCTCCCTGCTCGCACACATCGAAACCAGCACGACAACCAGCACGACAACCAGCACGCTCAGTGCGAGCGGGGCCGGTGTGGTTTGACATGACCTCCGACACCGACTCACAGACCGACACCAATCTCGACACGGGCCCCAACGCCGACATGACGCACACATCAGCAACCTTGCAGACACTCGCCGCCAGCGGCGATCAAACCGGCTGGCGCGTCCTCGACACTGCCCGGGCAGATCGGTTCACCGGTGAGATCACGTTCCAGGTCCAGCCGTCGATCAGCGTCTATTTCGACGAAGGAGTCGCCTACCACGCAGTCCGTGCCGGTGACCCGTCACTGTGTGCTCGCCTTGTCGAAGGCGGCGTCCTCGAACCTGCTCAAGTCGAACGCGGCGTGATCCGGGTCGGCAATGTGGAGAATCTCGGTCGGCTGTTCGATCGTGATCCATCGGTCGATCGCGATGCGGTCATGGTCGTTCTCGAACTGGCCACCGAGGATGTCGTCACCACCATCGCGAACACCGTGTCGGGCCCCTTCGCCCTCACGGCGTATCGCCACCACGTCTCCGGAGTCCATCGCTGGTTCGTGTCCCCCAGCGGATCCGGCGAGCAGCCGGCTCAGCTGACCCCGGTCGGCGAGGTCGCACAGATCGACGGATCGGTCACCGGTGACCTGCCCAGCCTCGCGGCGGCACCTGCCGACGACGGTGTGCAGATCGAGTGGGACCAACCGCTGGCGACCGACATCGACTCCGTCACGCCGATCCACACCGTCGACGACGATCTACTCACCCAACTCTTCGGCGAGAGCGACGCATCCGCGTCGCTGCACGCACCAGTTGCCGAGACGGCTCCGCCCGTCGACCTGGCTCCACCAGCCGAGATCGCTCTGCCTGCTGACCCGACGTCGGCCAACGCCGCGGCTCCGGATCTGGCGCCCTCCACCGAGATGGGCCCCCCGCTGATCACCGATGCCGCACCGGCCGTCGAGTCCCTCCCCGCTGCGGCAGCAACTTCGGACCTGGGTCCGCCTGTGGACGCCCCTCTGGTGTCTGACTTGTCGCCCATGGAACTCGCTCTGGTCCCTGATCCTTCCTTCGACTCGGCTCCGGCGATCGATGCAATGCCGGACATCTCAGCCAGTGGTGACGTCGACGACGACTTCCAGATTCTGTGGCCGGACGGCAGCGAACAGCACCTGACGGACATCCAGGTCGAGCCGGCCAGCCACGACGACATGACAGCGGTCGCGACAGCACCGGAATCCGTCGAAAACGCAGCGACGGCTCACATCGCCGTCCCCGAAGCCGAAGCCGTCGTTGAAGCCGTCGAGCCCGACGAAACCGACGCGCCGACCGGCTTCAGCTTTGACATGCCGAGCCTCGCGGTCAGTGCCGGCAACGTGCCCGAGGAGCAGCAGTCGGAGGATGTCGTCCACGCCGTTCGCCGTGCGCTCGAGGCAATCGAAGCAGCCTCCGCCTCCCCGGCCCGACTGCAGATGGTCGATGTCGGTTCGCTGCCGGCTTTCCGGCCGAGCACGCCACTCCAGTTCGACGTCGTCGATCCCTTGGCGCACGATGCCGGCGATCTTCCGGTCGACACGGCAGCCTCGATCGCAACCCCGACCGACATCACCGCCTCGACGGCGACCGACCAGGCCGGCACCGACTCGCGCCCGGCCGCAGCGTCGGGCGTCTCTGCACTCGAGTCGGCCCTGCCATTCGACGACGCTCCGAGCATCGCTGCGTCGCCACCCTCCGCGCCGGCAGGACTGGGCGGCTTCGCCCCGCCGACGATGAACGACAGCGCCGAAGCGGTGTACGCCCGAGCCGCGGCCTCAGAACAACCGTCGACCGGGCCGGCGTCGGGCGTTGCGTCAGTGGTGTTCGTCGACGAAGCGCCGGATGAGTCGAACGACCGGTCGGGCGCACTGAAGCGTCTGATCGACAGCCTTCGTCGGAAGTGAGCTGATCTGCCCCGGCTCGCGCACTGTGAGTCGCAGACTCGGCGTCGGGCTGCAGACGCGTCAGGAACGCCGGGCGCGGAAAAACGTTCGGAGTAGATCGCCGCAACGGGCTGCATCGGTGTCGGCCACCACGTCGACTCGATGATTCAGCACGCTGCCGTCCAAGAGTCGGAAATGGCTGTGGACGGCGCCGGCTTTCGGGTCCGCCGTTCCGTAGACCACCCGTCCGAGCCGAGCGTTGACCATTGCTCCGGCACACATCGCGCAGGGCTCGAGGGTCACGTAGAGCGTGCACTCGTCGAGTCGCCACGACCCCAGGTGGGCAGCGGCATCGCGGAGCGCGAGGACCTCGGCGTGGGCACACGGGTCGCTGGTCAGCTCACGCTCGTTGTGGCGTGCAGCGATGACCGCCGTCCCGTGGACGACGACGGCGCCGACCGGCACGTCGTCATGGCGGAGGGCCTCTTCGGCCTGCTCGACGGCACGGTCCATGAAGTGCTGATCGGACACGCTCTGGTCGAACAGGTCCTGCTCAGACAGGTCCGACATGGCGGAGGGAGAGGGATTCGAACCCTCGGAAGGTTGCCCTTCACACGCTTTCCAAGCGTGCCGATTCGGCCGCTCTCGCACCCCTCCTGGGTGGGAAGACCTCAGGTGAGATCAACCGGCGTGAAGGTTATCCGGACCAGCTATGATTGCGGGCACGGCGATCTCGCCGAGTGAGGTGGTGATCGGGTCCTGTGCAACGGACGCCCGTGAACCAGGTCAGGACCGGAAGGTAGCAGCCTTCATCGGCATCGTCTGTGTGCCGCAGATCGCCTGGTCATCACCTCACTCGGCGAGATCTCGTCGTTTTCGGTCTGGTGGATCTTTGTCGCCGGTCAGCCGGCCAGTCGCTCGGCGTATTCGACCAGTTCGGGGCTGCCCATCTCTTCGCAGACTGCAGCGAAGTCGGTCGTCGGACCCGCCCAGCGCCAGTCGTCGACGGCGCCGACGGGGACGTCGTAGTCGATCGTCGCGATCTTGCGGAACAACAGCGCGTCGTCGTACTGGGCTTGGAGCGTCGCTGCGAGCTTCGCGGCGCCCCGCAACCCAGGTACGTCCCACTGGCCGGCCGCAGCGGGGATCTGTTCGATGTGGACATATCGAGCCAGTACCGCGCTCGCGCTCTTGGCTCCCCAGCCGGGGAGGCCGGGAAACCCGTCGGCGCTGTCGCCGACGAGGCCGAGATAGTCGGGAATCGACTCGGGCCCGACGCCGAACTTCTCCGTCACGCCTGCCTCGTCGATGATCAGACGGTTGCGGCGATCGAACTGGACGATGCGTTCACCGACCACGCACTGGCCGAGATCCTTGTCCGCAGTGACGATCAACACCTGTTCGACGCGTTCGTCGTCGCCGGCGATTCGAGCCGCGGCACCGAGCGCATCGTCGGCCTCCCACTCGACCATGGGCCACACCGTGAAACCTGCTGCGGCGAGCGCCCGCTCGACCACCGGAATCTGTGCCGTGATGGCCGGGTCCATTCCTTCGCCGGTCTTGTAGCCGGCGTACAAGTCGTTGCGAAAGCTCTCGATGACGTGATCCGATGCCACCCCGACGTGCGTCGCGCCGTCCTCGATCAACGCGAGTGTCGAGCCGACCACACCGGCGGCTGCCGCATTCGGATTGCTGTCCCGGTGCCGGGACGCCGAGCCGAAGTGTTGACGGAACAGTTCGTAGGTGCCATCGACCAGGTGCACGCGCATGCGGTGAGCCTACGGGAACACCGGTTTGCGTCATGTCCGCTGCAACGCCGCGTCAAGTCCTGCCCAAGTGGGACCGAGGTTCGGTGGTCCAGGGCGCCCTCGGACGGCGAGGAATCTCGTTTCGATGACCAGATGAATCGAGATCGTGCCTGGTCAGCGGGCAGATCCGAACTGGTCACCTCTCCGTCAGTAAATCCTCAAGATGTGCCAGATCGGAGTCGATACATCTCTTGAGGCCAATTTGACCAATGGCCCATCCGGACACCCGACTTTCCGCCAGACGACCAGAACAGGAGGCAGCAATGACTGACGAGCTCAACAACATGAAGCAGCAGATCGTTGCTGCGGTCCAGCAACAGCTGACCCAGTACAGCGAACAGGTGCGCAGCACGGTGCAAGCCTTGCGCGACGACATCGCCGAAGAACGCGCCGCCCGCGTCCAGACCGATGAGCAAGTACGTGCTCTGGCCTCGGGACTCGAACGCTCGCAGCAGACCAACTCAGGCTTCCAAACCGAACTTCAGCGAGTCCTCGAAGAGCGGCTCACCGAGTTCGGGACGAGCACCAAGCGCCGTCACGAAGAACTGAACGTCCGCCTGGACAAGGTCGTCGATGAAGCGAACACCGGTCTGGCAGCGGCCGTCGAATCGGCGACTCGCCCGATCCTGCGTGACGTCGAACATCGCCAGACCAAGCTCGAGGGCGACCTCGTGCAGCTCGATGGCAGCATTCGCAAGTTCGACGGCCAGGCCGCCCGCATGGTTGCCCACATCAACGAGGTCACCGGCAACGTCGACGGTCGCATCGAGCAGCTCGCTGCCGGCGTCGCTGCTGACGTCGAGACGCGGATGGGCGGGCTCTCCGCTCGCCTCGACGAAGTGTCGGCCCAAGCCGCACGTCAACAGTCCGAAGTGTCCAACATCGTCGGGCAGCGCGTCGACGACGCGGAGAGCCGGATGAACGACAAGATCGCGACCGCCGAGTCCCGGATCAACGAAGACGTCGGTACTCGAATCGCCGAGATCGACGCCTACGTCGGTCGAGTCGGCGTCGGCCTCGACGAGGGCATCGTGATGCTGAACGATCGCTTCTCAGAAGTGAACGTTCGGTTCGAAGACACCGCGACCAAGATCGCTGCGATCGAACAGGCGATCCAGGACGTCGACTCCGAAGCCATCGACGAGATGAAGGAACGAGTTCGCAGCGCCGCCGGCGAAGTCGAACTCATCCGCATCGAGATGGACCGCTTCAAGGAATCGATGGGCGACACGATGGACAAGACCTCCATCCGCTTGACCGAAGTCGAGACGCAGATGCAGGACCAGGCACTCGACACCGAGACTGCTGTCCAGCTCGAACGTCTCGAGGAAGTCGAACGAGCGCTCATCGCTCTCGACCCGGCGCAGTTCGTGCGGGTCGACGACATCAAGAACACCAACCAGAGCACAGCCGTCTCTGCTGCCAGTGACGGCAACGATTTCGAGGCCGGCTTCTCGATGGAGCCGCTCGACGACAACTCCGACGCATCTGACCCGCTCGCATCCTTCGCCCCTCCTGCGGGCTCCTGAACCGCAACCCTGATCTCTGACGACTCGACTGGAACGACATGGCTCTCCGCAAAGCAAAGCACGAAGAATCCGCCGGCGGCGTCGCCGTCGCTGAGCCACCACCGCAGCACGGCACCGTCGTCGGAGAGTCGGCAGATCAGTGCATGGCCACCGGCCAGGCACTCGTCCAGGCCGGTCAGCTCGAAGCGGAGCAGCTCGCCTCGGCACTGCAGGAAGCCAACGGCGACCTCCTCTTCTTCAGCAATGCGCTGCTCACCAAGCACGGTGTCGGTCGCGCTGAACTGTCGAATGCCATCGGTGCTGTCTGCCAGGTGCCCGTCGGCGACAGCAACCCGGGCGAGATCGACGTCGAACTCGTCGCCAAGTTCGCCGAGGACGTCGCACGGAGCCACAAGGTGATGCCGGTCACCGAGGAGAACGGCTCGATCGTCCTCTACGCCGCCGACCCATCGCCCGCACGCCGCCAACTCGTCGAAGCTGCCACCGGACAGAAGTTCGTCTGGAAGGCATCCGACTACAACACGGTCACCGCGATGATCGAGCAGATGTACCGCTCGACCGCGGATCTCGATCAGATCCTCGGCACGTTCGCAGCCGAAGACGTCCAGCGTCAGGAAGCCGAGACCATTGCCTCGGTCAGCCTCGACGATCAGGCGCCGGTCGTGCAGCTCGTGGCTCGCATCGTCAGCCAGGCGCTCCGCGACCGTACGTCGGACATCCACATCGAGCCGCTCGACGATCGACTCCGCATCCGGTTCCGAGTCGACGGCCACCTGATCGAGGCGTTCAGCCTGCCGCTGTCCGCTCACAACGCCCTCATCTCCCGCCTCAAGATCATGTCGGAGATGAACATCGTCGAGAAGCGTGCGCCGCAGGACGGCCAGTTCTCGACCAAGGTCGACAATCGTGAGATCGATGTCCGTGTCGCCTCCGTGGCGACCGTCTTCGGCGAGAAGATCGTCATGCGTATTCTCGACAAGTCGAAGTCGATGGTCGGCCTCGGAGAACTCGGCATGCCGAAGGAGACGTACAAGGAGTACGCCAAGCTGGCCCACGCGCCGTTCGGCATGGTCATCTGCGCCGGTCCGACCGGTGCCGGCAAGACGACGACGCTGTACGCCACGCTGCTCGAGATCAACGACACCGGCAAGAACGTCACGACGGTGGAGGACCCCGTCGAGTACGTGTTCCCCGGCATCAACCAGGTGCAGACCAACCCCAAGGCAGGCCTGACCTTCGCAACGGCGCTGAAAGCCCTCTTGCGTCAGGACCCCGACGTCATCCTCGTGGGTGAGATTCGTGATGCGGACACCGCTCGCATCGCGATCCAGTCGGCCCTCACCGGTCACTTCGTGCTCTCGTCACTTCACGGCACCGACGCCGTCGCCGCGCTGCACCGTCTGCTCGACATGGGCATCGAGGCCTTCCTCGTCGCGTCGTCGATCGTCGGAGTCGTCAGCCAGCGACTGCTCCGCAAGATGTGCGACAACTGTCGCGAGCCGTACACCCCAGGTGCCGACGAGCTCGCCGTGTTCCGCCAGCACTCAGGCGGCAGCGAGAAGACGACCTTCTACCACGGCGCCGGTTGCAGCTACTGCTCTGGTACCGGCTACCGAGACCGTGTCGGCATCTACGAACTCCTCAAGATCACCCCGGAGATCCGCCGCCTCATCGTCGGTTGGGCCACCACCGAAGAGCTCCGCCGTCTGGCAGTTGCTCAAGGTATGAGGACAATGCTCCGAGAAGCAATGCAGAACGTCGAAGACGACGTGACCACGATCCAAGAAGTCATCCGAACCCTGTTCGCCCACTGATGCCCATTCGCACCACCACCCGCACCGCCCCCACCTCGCAGCAAAGAGACTGACATGCCCAAGTTCGCCTACGCCGCAATCGACGCAACAGGCACTCCCGTCGAGGGGGTCACCAAGGCCGACACCATCGGTGCTGCGCGCTCGATTCTCGTCGACCAGAATCTGTTCCCGACCAAGATCGAGGAACGGCGTGGAATGCTCGACTTCGAGCTCACTGCGGAGAAGGTCAAGAAGAAGGAGTTGATGCACTTCACGCGTCAGCTCGCCGTCTTCGTCAAAGCGGGCATTCCGCTGACGGACGCGCTCGTGACCATCGGTGACGAGACCGAGGACGTCGCACTGCGTCGTGCCCTCGGTGGCATGATCGACGACCTCCGCAACGGCGGTCTGCTCTCGGTCAGTGCAGCAAACCATCCCGAAGCGTTCCCCGAGTACTACGTCGGCATCCTCCAGGCTGCTGAACTGACCGGTCGACTCGACGACTCGCTCGAAAGCCTTGCCGGCTACCTCGAACGAGAGATCGACACCCGCGCCAAGGTCGTGTCAGCGCTGTCGTACCCGATGGTCGTCATGGTGATGGCCTTCGGCACGGTGCTCGTGCTCGCCGGCTACGTGCTTCCCCAGTTCAAGCCGCTGTTCGAGGAACTCGGTGCGGAGCTCCCGCTGCCGACCCGGATGATGCTCTACTTCTCGAGGTTCTTCACCGATCTGTGGTTCGTCACCGTCGGATTCTTCCTCGTGCTCTTTGCTGTCCTGATGTTCCTCGTGAAGACGGCGAAGGGAAAACTCGTTCGTGACCGTCTGTCGCTGAAGATCCCGATCGTGTCGGGCATCATCGACTACTCGATCCTGGAACGGTTCTGCCGCATCCTCGGTGCCATGGTGAGCGCTGGCGTGCCGCTCCCGGAGGGCCTCAAGACCACGACGGACTCGACCAGCAACCACGTCTACAAGGAACGCCTCGAAGTCGCACGGGCTGCAATGCTCGAGGGCAAGGGCTTTGCCCAACCGTTGATCGACACCGAGCTGTTTCCCGGCGCCGCGAAGCAGATGTTCAAGGTCGGCGAAGAGACCGGCACCTTGGACGAGCAGTTGCACGTCGCATCGATCTACTTCGACCGCGAGCTCGAGAGCCGCATCAAGAAGTTCACGACCATGTTCGAACCGGTCATGATCGTGTTCGTCGGAGTGATCGTCGGATTCGTGGCCATCGCCCTCGTGTCGGCCATGTACGGAGTCCTCGGCGGCATCAAGGAGAACAACTGATCATGCGGTCAGCGACCCGTGATGCTTCAGCGACCTCTGTTGCTTCAGCGACCCATGACGAAGTCGACGAAGTCTTGGCCGACGAACACCGCAATGACGGTGCCGAGCGCCAGGAACGGTCCGAACGGCAGTGCCGTCTTGCGACCGTTGTCGGTCAGTGCGAGCATCGCGATGCCCGCAACCGCACCGAAGAAGAAGCCGAAGAACAGACCCGGCGCGACGATCCCCGGATTCAGCCAGCCGAGAAACAGGCCGAGCAGCGGCGCGAAGATCACGTCGCCGAAGCCCATTCCCTGCGGCGAGCCGTAGTACAGCGCGCTGCCCTTGTAAATGCCGCCGATGATCGCGAAGGCGATCACGGCACCGAGCGCAGCCATCCAGATCCGTTCGGGCTCGTCGTCGACGATCGCAGCGATCGCCAGGGCGACGCCACCGAGGCCCGCTCCCCAGAACGTGATCTCGCGCGGCAGTCGCTGCGTCTGCAGGTCGATCCAGGTCTGCACGACGAGCGTCGCTGCAAGAATGCAGAACGCCGGCAGCACGGCGTCGTCGCGGAACTTCAACGCAAAGACGACGAACAGCGCAGCACTGGCCAACTCCAGGACGAGCGGCTCGATGCCGATCTCCTGGCCGCATCGACGGCACTTGCCGCGCAGCACGAGCCAACTCACGACGGGGAACAGGTCGAGCGGGCCGAGCCGCAACCCGCAGTTTCCGCAACGGCTCGGCGGTGCCACCACCGAGCCGCCCTGCGGAACCCGTTCCGCGACAACCGTCAGGAACGAACCGATCAACAAACCCATGACCACGACGATCGGAATCAACAGTCCGAGACTCATGCACACCTTTCAACCAACTCGTCAACCAAGTCGTCAACACATTCGATGCACACCACCGCGACGTCATCGTCGATGCGGATGCAGATCCAGAACCAGAAACGGCCAGTGATGGCCCCAGCGGGAGAATAGCGAACCATGTCCGAAACAGATCCGATGCTCGTGTCGTTGCTCCAGGCAACGGTCAACTCAGGCTCGTCCGACCTCCACCTCACCGTGGGCCGGCCGGCCACCGTCCGCCGCGACGGCACCCTGGTCGCGTTCGAGAACGTGCCAGTGCTCACCACTGAAGAGATCGATCGCATGATCTTCTCACTGCTCAGTGAGAAGCAGCTGGCTGAACTCCACAGAGTGAAGCAGGTCGACTTCTCGTTCGGTGTTCCTTCCCTCGGGCGTTTTCGCGCCAACGCGTTCAGCCAGCGTGGTTCGTTCGCCCTCGCACTGCGTGTCGTGCCCTTCCGTGTCCGCACGCTGGAAGAACTCGGTGCTCCACCGGCCTGCACCACCTTGCTCAACAAGCCCTACGGCATCGTCCTCGTCGTGGGCCCGACCGGTTCGGGCAAGTCGACGACGCTCGCTGCCATGATCGACCGAATCAACGAGACGCGCCCGCTGCACATCCTCACCATCGAGGATCCGGTCGAGTACCTCCACCATCACAAGATGGCGATGATCAACCAGCGTGAAGTCGGCACCGATGTCGAGACGTTCCAGGACGGTCTTCGAAGCGGTCTTCGTCAAGACCCCGACGTCGTGCTGCTCGGCGAGATGCGCGACCTCGAGTCGATGGAGATCTCCCTGTCGCTCGCCGAGACCGGCCACCTCGTGTTCGCCACCCTGCACACCAACGACGCCGCCCAGGCGCTCGACCGCATCATCGACGTGTTCCCGGCCGAGCGCCGAGACCAGATCCAGATCATGCTCGCCGGTGCACTGATGGGCGTCATCTCCCAGCGTCTGCTTCCCGCGATCGGCGGCGGCCGTGTCGCCGGCTACGAGATCATGATCGCCAACGAAGCCATTCGGAACCTCGTTCGCGAAGGCAAGTCGCGTCAGATGCGCAACATGATCGCCACGGGTGGCGAACAGGGCATGCAGACCATCGAGATGGACCTGGCCCGACTCGTCGCAGCCGGTCTCATCACCATGGAGACGGCGACCGAGTCGAGCCAGTACCCCAAGGAAGTCCAAGCCCAACTCGCCACTGCCCGTGCCCAACTGCAGGCACAGTCGACGATGTCGACCGGCCAGTCCGGCTCGTCCGGCTCTGCAAGCTTCACCAGCGAGCACGCCGCCGAAGTCCCGGCCTGATCGGCCGCTCTTCGTCGTCACCGTCCTCCGCAGCAGCACGAATCGAGTTCATCCATGGTCGTCAAGGCACTCCCGTACAAGAACCTGGCCGGTGTCACCACCTGTCCCGGTGGCTGGCTGGTGCTTCCCGCGCGTCTCGCCGGCATCACGGTGTCGTGCGAGGAGGCGTTCGTCGTCAAGAATCTCTTCGACGTGCTCGACTATCGACCACGCTTCGACTCCGCTGCGATCAACATTCCCATCGGTCTGAACGAGACGCCCAACGGGCGCTTCCGTCCGTGTGAGCTCGAAGCCCGGCAGTTCGTCGGCTGGCCACGCATGGTCGGTGTCAACGGTGTCCCGAGTCGCGCAGCGCTCCGTGAGGACCCGAACACCGCCATGGAGATGGAGCCGTGGATGACGCGGCACGACCGCCGTCGGTTGCGTTGGCTCAGGGAAGCGGAGAAGGAGATCCAGCCCTTCCATGCACGCAGCTGGTTCTCGGCGCACCCCGATGTCTCGTTCACCGCGATGAACGGTGATGAGCCGCTGAGCACGTCGCCGTACCACGAAGACGGACGCCTCGAGCGGCTCGAACTGATTCGCATGCAGCTCCCGGGCGTCGACACCGTGATCACACGTGTGCCGCCCGCCGGCGCTGCCCCGGTCCACGTGATGGCGGCTGCCGCCATGTTGTGGACCGCACGCCGAGGCTCCGGCCGGGCGATCTCCCGCATGCCGCTCGACCCGTTCTGGGACAACGAGGGCATGCGCATGGAAATCGTTCGCTGAGGCCGGTTCGTCCGATCTCTCTGCGTTGCGAGACCTCCTGATTGAGCAAGCTCAACTTCGTCGCCTCGCGCCTTGACCTCGAACGAACCGATCCTCAGCGAACCCTGAAAAGGGAGAAGAGGATGGGCAGCGGCTGCCTGGCTGACTGGGGTTGGTGCGCTGGTGGCTGCTCTCTGAAAACGTTGAAGGCCCCTGCACCGGTGGTGCGGGGGCCTGCTCGGTGCAGCAACGGGTGCTGCGCGATCGTGGTGATCAGCCGAGGGACAGGTCGCCGATCGGGCCGGCGGTGTTCGGCGGCGGGAGCACAGCGGCCGGACCTGTTGCCGGCTGGAAGAGCGATGTGATTGCGTCGGCGAGCGCCTTCTGCCGGGAGAGGCAGTCGCTGATGCCGACCTTGATGTCTTCCACTGCTGCTTCGAGCGCGTCCAGGCGACGTTCGACGGCAGTCGCCGCGTCGGGGTCGATGCCGGGGGTCGGCATGCCGAGCCGCTCGCCGCGTTCACGTTCGATGAGCTGGATGACGCGTCCCTCGGTGCGTTCGTTCTCCGCTCGCGACTCGGCGCGGGCGAGCTCGATCTGCTCCTGGGCGATCTGGGCGTAGGCCGCCATCGAGGTGAACTGGCTGTCGACCTGCTGCAGCCGACTGCGGAGCTCATCGAACTGGGCTTCGTGGTCAGCTGCTTCTTCGTCGCCGAAGATGCCAGCGAACTCGCCGTCGATGTCGTCTTTCGTCTTTCCGAACATGTGGTAATCCTGAGCAATGTTGTCGTGGCACGCCCGCTGCGTGCTCATGTAGATGTATCGGCACAAAGAGCGGTGTTCTTGAGGAGTCGGTTGCTTCGGTTTGTGAGCTCGATCGACCCTTGCGTGGAGGTTGCACACGTGCGCACGCCTTCTGTCTCCTCCGTCCTCCGTCGTTCGAGGTTGAACAACTGTGCAGGCGAGTGGCGCGTGCGTCAGGGCATCCCTGAGTGGGTCTTCGGTGTTCTGAGTCGGCGATCTGCGACTCGCC
>RCMY010009362.1_pt1 | contig 13562 bp, 14 predicted proteins | sample 2041341 | NCBI WGS metagenome assembly RCMY01 (sample SAMN09708234, study PRJNA481090) | Marine sediment metagenome, whole genome shotgun sequencing project. | reverse complement strand
GCCTGTTGGCAATCGCGTCGAGATCATGGCCCGCCGCGATCAGGCCTTCGCGATTGGAGATTTTTATCCCTTCGACCCAGTCGAGCGTCAAAACCCGGCCCGAAGTGCGCTCCCAGTCGATCGCTGGAATCTCATATTGATCGACCTGGGCCATATGCTCGCCCAGTTCCGAAGCGCTGGCTGCCTCGCGGCGCAGATCCAGCTCGCGCATCGTCCAGCGGCGGAAATTGGCAATCACTAGTGCTGGGCGGAGACGTTTGGCCTCGCCGCCCAGAGCCTCGAGATGGGCTGCTGCCCATTCGTAGGTTTCAATATCCTGGCTAAATTTCTTGATGATGCCGGGGCGCAGCACTTTTACCGCGACATCCTTGCCTTCCAAAGTGGTCGCGCGGTGGACTTGCGCTATTGAGGCAGCCCCGACCGGATCGGGATCAATATGACTGTAAAGTTCGTCCAGCGACTTTCCGAGGCTGAGCTCGATCTCGTCGCGAATCTGGTCAAACGGAACGGGCGGGAGGCTGTCCTGCAATTGCAGCAGATCGCGCGCGGCCGCTTCGCCGATCACATCGGGTCTGGTAGCCAGTGTCTGGCCGAGTTTGATCGCAGCCGGGCCAATAGCTTGCAGGGCAGCTGAGTAATTCGGTTCCTTCGGCTGCAATGTACCGATCCGAGCAATGCGAAACAGGCGGCGGACTTGTGGCGGTGTCGCCTTGTGCTTTTCAAGATCACGTAGCGCGCCATGCTTGGCGAGCGTGCGGCCCCATTTGAGCAGACGAAATATATGGGTGCGGGAGCTGGTCATCGGTTGTTGGTGCTCAGGCCTTCCAGCCGCTGTGGATCGCGACAAGTCCGCCCATCATTGGTTCGACTTTGGTCTGGCTGAATCCGGCGTCGGCGATCATCGCACGAAACTTTTCCATCGGCGGGAATTTTGCGATCGACTCGGCAAGATAGCGATAGCTGGCTTCGTCATTAGCCACAGCCTTGCCAACCTTGGGCAGGATCTTGTGGGAATAGGTTTCGTAAACCTTGTCAAAGCCGGGCCATTTGGTTTGCGAAAATTCCATACAATAGAAACGCCCGCCATATTTCAGCACGCGATGGGCTTCGGCCAAGGCTTTGTCGATGTGGGTGACATTACGGATACCAAAAACGATCGTATAGGCATCGAAATGGGCATCTGGAAAGTTCAGCTCCTCAGCATTCTGCTCGCTCCACACAAGGCGCGTTTCGTCCTTATCGAGCGCCCGTTTTACGCCTTCGGCCAACATCTCGGCGTTGATATCGGCGACCGTTATATCGGCACCGCTGTCGACCATGCGAAAAGCAATGTCTCCGGTGCCGCCGGCCATATCGAGAATAGTCTCGCCAGCGCGCGGCTTGACGCGGCGGACGAAGCGGTCTTTCCACAATCGATGGGTTCCGGCGCTCATCGCGTCGTTCATCACGTCATATTTGGAAGCAACGCTGGAGAAAACCGCGCCTACCTTACCGACCTTTTCGCTCTCTTCGACTTCTTCGTAACCGAAAGAGACGGTTTTGCTTTCGATAGCCATTTTTTGCCTGTGCTGTTTTTCTTTGAAATCCCGAGTAGACGAGCCTTGGCAGCACTGCAATCACTCTATAGCTGCCCGTTGGACCGTAACCTATAAGGAACGCCATGCCAGAGTTACCCGAAGTGGAAACGACCGTCGCCGGATTGCGGCCCGTGCTCGAAGGGCAACGTCTGTCGCTGGTGGAGCCGCGCCGCGCTGATCTGCGCCGGCCGTTCCCGGTAGATTTGCGGCAGCGGATGACCGGTGCGGTGGTGACTTCGCTTGGCAGGCGCGCAAAATACGGGTTGATCGAAACCGATCGCGGCGACGTGATGATCTTCCACCTCGGGATGTCGGGCCGCTGGAGAATTGATCCGCGGGAAATCGAGAAACACGATCATCTGCTGCTCGAGACAGAGTCGGGCCACCGGCTGGTACTCAACGACCCGCGCCGATTCGGCTCGTTGGATATCGTCCGCGCTGAGGAGTTGGACAGCTATAAACCATTCATATTGATGGGCCCCGAACCTCTGGGCGAAGAATTTACTCCTGCTTATTTGAAGGCGGTGACCAAGGATCGCAAAGCGCCGATCAAGCAGTTGTTGCTCGATCAGCGTACGGTTGCGGGTCTCGGCAATATTTACGTTTGTGAAGCGCTTCATATGGCGGGTATCTCGCCGAGCTTGAAGGGCGGAGCAATTTCCAAGCCGCGCTATGAACGGCTTGTTCCGGCGATAAAGCAGGTATTGACCGCCGCCATAGCCGCCGGTGGGTCATCGCTCCGCGACTTCGTTCGGCCCGACGGGGAACTGGGTTATTTCGCCAAGGACTGGCTGGTATATGGGCGCGAAGGGGAAGCCTGTCATTGCGGTGCGTCGGTGCTGCGTCGAGTCGATAATGGCCGGTCGACCTTTTACTGTTCGCAATGCCAGAAATAAGCGGTTCACTAAGCTATTGACGGGAATCGGCTCTCACGCTATTGCCCGCCGTCTTGAGCCGGAAGCCATACGTAGCCTCCCGGCATTTAATTTCAGATTTTGAGGGTTTTTCATGGCTAATACGCCGCAAGCAAAAAAACGTATCCGTCGCAACACGCGCCGCACCGTGATCAATAAAAATCGCCTGAGCCAGATCCGTACCAAGATCAAGGCCGTCGATGCAGCTGTTGAAGCTGGCGACAAAACCATAGCAGCAGCGGCACTCAAGGCCGTACAGCCTGAACTGGCGCGTGGTGTGAGCAAAGGTTTGTATCACAAGAATACAGCTTCGCGGAAGTTTAGCCGTCTGACAAAACGGGTTGCTGCGCTGCAAACAGCCTAATCAACCTCGTAAATTTAAAAAGAATAACCCGCCCGATTGTGGCGGGTTTTCTTTTGCGCGAATCATTATCCGATTCGGCCCTGTCGAGTGTTCGAAGTTTCGATTCGTCGGACTCTAGGCCTGCTGAGGTGCGCGCCACCCTGTTTTTCCTTGTGCAGTTGATCCGAAAGGGTCCAAGTTGGGGCAGGGCACCAATCTGCCGCCGTTCAACGTCGGTTCAGCCCTGATTATTTATCGTGCGGCTCGTGATCGTGGGCAATCTAAAGGGAAAAATATGACTATTTTCGTCAAACAAGTCTCCAACCGCAAAGCGCTATCGCTGCTTGCGCCGCTTGCCCTCCTCACTTTGAGCGCTTGTGCCACGCCATTTCGTGCCGATGTGCAGCGTTTTGTCGCGCTGCCCGATACGACTGGCCAGAGCTTCGCTGTTGTTGCAGCTGATCCGGAAATGTCCGGTGGGCTCGAGTTTGGTCAATATGCCGCACTTGTCGAACAGCGGATGCTTGATCTCGGTTACCGGCTCAGTACCGACCCTGCAGCGGCTCAATTGATTGTCAGCATGGATTATGACATCGACAAGGGGCGGGACAAAATCGTTGCCGATTATGATCCCTTTTATCCTTCCAGTCGATTCGGCGGATATTACGGACGCCACCGTTATCTTTATGGCTTTAATGACCCGTTTCTCTACGGCGGATACGGCTTTTCCGGCTTTAATGGCGCTCGCAGCTTTACCGTTTACACCTCAGAACTCGATCTGAAGATCGAGCGCTCGGTCGATGGCGAGCGTCTTTTCGAAGGCAAGGCCGAAGCCTTGTCCCGTTCGAAAAACCTTACTTATCTTGTGCCCAATCTGGTCGAAGCCATGTTCACCGATTTTCCCGGAAATAGCGGCGAGCGAGTCCGGATATCGGTCGCTCCCGAGAAAGAATAGTCCCGGCGGCTTCTAGCTCTCCAGCTGGCGGAGGAGCATCCGGACGTCATTGTCCATTTCGCTGTCTTCGCCGCGTAGATGTTCTACTAGTTTGACGGCATGGATAACCGTGCTGTGGTCACGGCCGCCGAACTTGCGGCCGATTTCCGGATAGCTGCGTGGCGTCATTACCTTTGCCAGATACATCGCAACCTGCCGTGGCCGAGCAACCGCCCGCGCTCGGCGTTTCGACGACATTTCGTTGCGATCGAGTCGATAATATTCGCACACCGTACGCTGGATTTCGTCGATCGTGATCCGGCGACGGCAAGCGCTTAATATATCGGACAACTGCTCTTCGGCCAGTTCACGACTGATTTCGCGTCCCGTGAGCTGGGAATATGCGAGCAGCTTGTTCAGGCCGCCTTCCAGCTCGCGCAAATTGCGGCTGATCGTACGGGCAAGAAATTCTACCACTTCTTCCGACACGTGCTGGTGCGGCATGGTGGCAAGGCGGTGCTTGAGAATGTCCCGGCGCAACTCGAGGCCAGCGGACTGGATATCCGCCACCAGACCCATCGACAGGCGGGACAGCAAGCGCTGGTCGACACCATCGAGCGCCTGCGGCGGACGATCTGCGGCCACGACAACACGTTTCCCCTGGCTGATCAGTGAATCGACCGTGTGTAGAAATTCTTCCTGAGTGGAATTTTTGCCGACGATGAACTGTATGTCATCAATCATCAGCAAGTCGGCTTCGCGCAGGGACGCCTTGAATTCCATGCCCTCGTTGCGACGCATCGCAGATACAAATTCGATCATGAACCGCTCGGCGGACATATAGATGATGGTCGACGATGGAAATTCTTCCCTAAACGCATGGCCGATGGCGTGCATCAAGTGGGTCTTGCCCTGACCGGTCGAGGACTGGAGATAAAGCGGACAGAAAAGCGGTTTCTCGGCCGCGGCGGTGCGCTGGGCAGCATTGAGAGCGAGAACGTTCGAATTTCCAGCGATAAACAGGTCAAAAGTCATGCGCGGATCGAGGTCCAGGCGAAACTTGCTTTCTGGAACAGCATTATATTGGCTATTCGCCGCAGCAATATTGGCGCCGTGGGGATTCGAGATCTGGGCGATTTTTGCGGAGCCTGACTGGGCCTGAAAAACAAGTTCGCCGACCGCAGGGTGATGGGCTTTCCAAGCCAGCAACAGGCGCTCGGAATAGCGATCACGGACCCAATTCGCGGAAAATTCCGACGGGAGCACCAGTAACATTGTCCCGCTATTCGAATCAAAGACAGATAATTTGATCGGCTTGATCCACTGGCCGAAAATCTGTGCTCCTAGGTCACGGCGCAGGCCCGCACAGATCTTTTGCCAAATTGTTTCGAGGTCAGCTGAGATGGTGTTCTCGGTTGCCACAGACTCAGTTTCAGACAGGCTGCTAACCCGTCCAGATACGATTTCGTTCACGAACATCCCCCGACATTATCCCTCTGGCCCGCAAGATAGCAGGGCCAATATATCTGATCGCAGGAGTTATGCGTCTGACCATCAACTACCCCCAGCCATGGGAATCAATCAGACGCAAAAAACCTATGTTGAAAACACGTTTTCAACGATCAGTTTTATTTTCATATTGAGGCCCGGAAATTCCATCCTTAGCCACCAGCCGAGTTTCATTAGTAAGCCGGTCACTCCGAGTCGATCAATAGCAAGACGGTAAAAAAAGTGAAATAATTCTATTGACAGCGGCAAGCCTTGGAATTTCCTAATTATCTTTACAAGCCATTGAAATATATAAATTATATCCTGTGGATAACAAGGGATAAGAGGCGAATCGCGGAGTCAGCTTGGGTTCTGGTAATCGGCGAATTAAGGTTGTCAAAATGGCAACAGAAAACGCCCTCAGGAAATCTTGTTAACAAACCAGCGCAAATAGGCTTGCCAAAGCGGTCATGATTTGGCAGTGGCGCTCGCCTGACCCCGTCTTGTCATGGGGGCGATTAGCTCAGTTGGTAGAGCGCTTCGTTTACACCGAAGATGTCGGCGGTTCGAGCCCGTCATCGCCCACCATTATTCCTGATCGGAATTGATGCGGGTCAGCCGAAATTCAATATGACCATTACACAGGCAAGCGACAGGATGGCGGCGACTATCATCGGAATCGGCCGCAACCGGTTTTCAGGCAATTGTTCGGCCGAAAAGTCGGAACGGGATCGAAAGCCGGTGACCATCGGTCGGACGAGTTTTTCTTTCAGAGCGAAATGATAGATGGCGATTGCCGTTATGTGCAGGCCGATCAGCGTCGCCAGAAGATTGAAATTCAATTCGTGGACCTCAGCGAACTGCCGACCAGTCTCGAACGACACCAGTATCGCTAGTGGTCCTGATTCGAGGCCGTCGATATCGACGGAAAATAATCCGGTTGCGACCTGAGTGGCGAGCGAGGCCAGCAAGGCGAACACGCCGAACACGGCCAGCGGACTGTGGCCAAAGGTTGCACCATGTTCCCGGACCCGCAATTTCGCGATATAGGATTTTAGCGATCCGACTTGCTTTAGCATCGGGACAAAGCGCGCCGTCCATGTCCCGATTAAGCCCCATATAAGCCGAAAGAGAACTAGGCTGAACATCGTCAGCCCCAGGCTTTTATGCCAGTCCATATAGCCCTCCTCTGCTGTCCACCAGAGGAGCGGCACCAGGATCACCATGAGCCAATGCACCAGCCTTACGGCCCAGTCCCAGACCAGGATGCGTGCCGAATCTGCTGACATGGCGTGCTAGTCGTCCATGCGGTATTTATCATGACAGGCCTTGCACGTGCCCCCGGTGGTCTGGAATGCGGCACCAATGGCGGCGACATCGCCCGTTTGTGCGGCTTTATCAAGCAGTGCGGCTGCATCCTGCATAGCCGCGACCTTGTCATTGAAGTCTGCTTTATTCTCCCAGATGATCGGCAGGGCTTTTGTTTTCACACCGGCTTCGGGGCCAGTCCCTTCCGGGAACCAATCGACCATTGTGACGGATTCTTTCGGTACTACCGCTGCAGCAGCCTGGATCTGCGCGAGGTCGGGACTAGCGGCCTTCAGCTGGTCGCTGATAGCTTTGAACGCTTCGCCCATCTTCTTGAGCTGGCCCTGCCGCGTCTCGATCTGTTCTTTCACTGTCAGGCCGCCAGGAAGCTCGACGCTGGCTGCCTCGGAGGTCTGAGCTGTTTCGGCATTCTGTTCGCAAGCGGTGAGCAGCGTCAAGCCAGCAAGCGCCGGCAGGATGATTTGTATTTTACAGCGTTTCATCAAATTCTCCAAATGACCAATAGTGCCCGAGGATAGCGAAACTCGGTAGAAATACAATCCGGGCCGGTTGTCGAAAATGATTATGTCTGCCGATTGCTAGCGGTTTTGCGAAAACCGCGAATTAACCTTCGGCCAGCGTTTCTTCCAAAAGGGCTGCAGCCTTGGCTCCATCCCAGTCCATAGCGCCGACCACCCGCCAAACCTCTTTGCCTTGCGAATCGTAAAGCACTGTGGTGGGCATCAAACCCGAACCAAAGCCGAAGCTCAGGCCGTTTTCCGGATCGATATAGGGCTCAAGTGCCCTGAAATCATTGCGAGCAAAAAACGGATCGACCTTTTCGGCGCCCTGGATATCCTGCGAGACGACCAGTATCTTGAGTCGGTCTTTCTCTCGCACGGCCAGTTCGTCGAGCATCGGCATTTCAATGATGCAGGGCGCGCACCATGTAGCCCAGATGTTGACCAGCACAGGTTTTCCAATGAAATTGCTCAATTGTACGGTAGTTCCGTCGGGCGACTGGAATGATGTTCCGACCATTGCGGCGCCCCTTTGGGATATGTCCAGTTTACCGACCAGTCCCTGGCCACTCTCGATAATCTCGCCTTCTTCCTCGGTCTCGTCGCCAGCAAATTCTTGCTCCGCTTCGCTGGAGCCTCTATCGCAAGCGGCTAGACCCACAAGCATGATCAAGAACAGGACATTACGCATCACAACAGGCACGAAAAATTCCAATAAAATGTGGGGCGGCAGGTTTGCCGATGGCCCTTCGTCTATCATGCGCGAGATAAACGCGTCGATCCCGTTCGACAAGAAGTTATGGCGTCATGACATTCGCGCGAGTCTGGCTCATGTAGCCATGCTGGCGGATCAGAAGATCGTCGAAGCGGAGGACGCAACCCAGATCATCAACGGGCTGAATCAGATCGCCCAGGAATATGAAGCCGATGGTGTTACCGAAGATCTCGATCTTGAAGACATTCACATGCACGTCGAAGCGCGGCTCTCGGAGATTGTAGGCCCGGTAGCCGGGCGGCTGCACACCGCGCGCTCCCGCAATGATCAGGTGGCGACCGATTTTCGGCTGTGGGTGCGCGAGGCCATGGAAATGGTCGATGACGCACTGGATGGCTTGCAAAAGGCTCTGGTGGATCGCGCCGCAGAACATGCCGACACAATCATGCCAGGCTTTACCCATTTGCAATCGGCACAACCGGTGAGCCTTGGCCACCATCTGATGGCTTATTATGAAATGGTCCGGCGAGATCGCTCGCGGTTCTCCGATGCGCGGAAGCGGATGAACGAATCGCCGCTTGGTGCCGCCGCGCTGGCAGGCACGGGCTTCCCGATTGATCGTGAACAAACAGCGTCGATGCTGGGCTTTGACAATCCGACAGCCAATAGTCTCGATTCGGTTTCGGACCGGGATTTTGCTCTCGATTATTTGATGGCAGCGACCCAGTGCAGCCTGCATCTATCCCGACTCGCTGAAGAATTTGTGATCTGGGCAAGCCAGCCTTTTGGTTTCATCAAATTGCCCGATAGTTTTTCGACCGGCTCCTCGATCATGCCGCAGAAACGCAATCCGGATGCTGCAGAACTGGTGCGTGGCCATTCCGGGCGGATTGCCGGTGCGATGACCGCGCTGGTGATGACGATGAAGGGGCTGCCGCTCGCCTATTCTAAGGATATGCAGGACGATAAGCCACCGGTGTTCGAAGCCCATGATCTGTTAGGCCTGTCGATTGCCGCGATGACCGGCATGATTGCGGAGGTGGAATTTAACGGCAACCGGATGCGGGCGCTGGCTGAATCGGGTTTCTCGACCGCAACCGATTTCGCCGACTGGCTGGTACGAGAAGCCAAGTTGCCATTTCGCGAGGCGCATCATGTTACCGGAGCGGTGGTTTCTCTTGCCGAAGAGCAAGACGGTGGCTTGGCTGATCTCACGCTCGAACAATTTCAAGCGATCGATAGCAGGATCGACGCCAGCGTATTCAGCGTTCTGAGTGTCGATGCTTCGGTTGCCAGCCGTTCCAGCTATGGTGGGACGGCTCCGGATCAAGTAAAGTTTCAGGTTGCGAAGGCCAGAAAAGCTATGGGACTGGAGAGTTGAAATGAACAAATTCCATTCGATTCTATTGCTGGCTGGCGCGACCGTCATTCTGTCCGCCTGCGGCAATCGCGGTGCCCTGCAACCGGCTAAGGGCGAAGCCTTGCCCGCCGCCATTTACGGGGAGGCGAAAGCTCCGAGCGGCGAAGAGCTGCTGGTTCCCTCGACCCAGGCATTGCCGGAACGGAGCGACGAATTGCTCCGCAGGTCGGAAGAACGTCAAGACGACGAATTCGACCTGCCGCCACCCGGCTAATCCCGTTCCACACGTTTGAAAGTATAAGATATTGGACCATTTCCAGCTCAAAAATGGCATATTGCACGCGGAAGACATTCCGTTGTCGAGGATTGCGGAGGAAGTCGGGACCCCGGTCTATGTCTATTCGCGGGCGACACTCGAACGCCATGCGCTGGTCTTTCGCGAAGGCCTGAAAAATGCGGGCAAAATCCATCTCGCCTTTGCAGTGAAAGCGAATCCCAATCTAGCGGTTCTCCGGATTTTAGCGAATCAGGGCTATGGTGCGGACGTGGTCTCAGGCGGCGAATTGCAGCGCGCTTTGGCGGCGGGAATGAAAGCGGAAGACATCGTTTTCTCCGGGGTTGGCAAGAGCCGCGAAGAATTGACGCTTGGCCTCGACAAGGGAATCGGCCAGTTTAATCTGGAATCGGAAGAAGAAGGCGAGATGCTGGCGGCAATAGCCGCTTCCCGCGGCGAAAGGGCATCGGCGACCTTGCGCGTCAATCCCGATGTTGATGCGGGAACCCATGCCAAGATTTCGACCGGCAAGAAGGAAAATAAATTCGGCGTCGGGATTGACGTAGCTCCTGATATTTATGCTCGGCTTTCCAAGCTCGAAGGACTGGATTTGCGCGGCGTTGCCGTGCACATTGGCAGTCAGCTGCAGAGTCTTGCTCCGCTCGAGCAATGCTATGCCCGAATGGGTGAGCTGGTTGAGCAGTTGCGGGGTGCGGGCCACGTCATCACTCATGTCGATCTGGGTGGCGGACTGGGCGTGCCTTACAAGCCCGAAGACAATCCGCCGAGTCCGGCGGAATATGGCGCTATGGTGGCGCGGGTCACCCGAGATTGGGATGTCACGTTGATGTTCGAACCCGGACGGGTCATCGCAGGAAATAGCGGCGTCATGATCACCAAGGTCATCCGGATCAAACCCGGCGTAAACAGCGATTTCGTGATCGTCGATGCGGCGATGAACGATCTGATGCGGCCAGCCATTTATGATGCCTGGCATGATTTTGAAGCGGTTGAACCGAGCGGCGAGACGATGGTTGCCTCGATTGTCGGGCCGATCTGCGAAAGCAGCGACATTTTTGCCAAGGAACGGCTCGTCGACCGAGTCGAGACCGACGATCTGGGGATATTTCGCACAGCAGGTGCCTATGGCGCTACGATGGCGAACACCTATAACAGCCGGCCTCTGGTGCCCGAAGTTCTGGTCGATGGCGACCGATATGCCGTGGTTGCCGAACGGATCGAACCGGCGACGATCATGGCTGCCGAACATGTGCCTGACTGGCTGAAGTAACTCGTCAAGCCGGTTGCTCCCGGGATGACCAACTCTATTGGTGGATGCGATGAACCAATTGCCCATTTTTCTCAATTTGAAGGACCGCAAGATTCTTCTCTTGGGCAATGGTGAGATGGCCGACGCCAAACGGCGGCTCTATGAGCGTGCTGGCGCGGTCATCACCGATGATGAATATGCCAGCGGCCTCACGCTAGCGGTTGTCGCACTGGAAGATGATGATGAGGCAGTGGCGGCGGTAGAGCGGCTGAAGTCGAAGGGCCTGCTGGTCAATGCGGTCGATCGGTCTGCGCTATGCGACTATACTACACCGGCCATCATCGACCGGGATCCGGTGCTCATTGCTATCGGTACGGGCGGGGCCTCCGCGGGGCTTGCCAAAGCGCTAAGGCAGCGGCTGGAGCAATTGTTGCCTGCCGGGTTGGGATCGCTGTCGGTTGCTTTGTTTTGGGCGCGGGAGCGGATCCAAGGAATCTGGCCGGAAGGCGCTGCGCGGCGGAAAGCCATTGATGAAGCGCTTGATCCCCACGGCCCGCTTGATGTCCTGGCCGATCATGGGATGGAAGACTTGGAAGCATGGCTCGACCAGCCACACGGGCAAGCGCGTTCGCAAGTCATTGATCTGGAACTGGCCAGCGCCGACCCAGACGATCTGACCCTCCGCCAGGCGCGTTGGCTGGGGCAGGCCGACCAGATTTTTGCCAGCGATGATGTCCCGGAAGAGGTGCTGGTTCGTGCGCGTGCCGATGCCGAGCGTTTCACTCTTTCGTTCTGGGACGAGCAGCCTACGACGGGATTGACCCTACGGATCAGGATGAAAACATGAACGGATTATCTGAAATCGCGAGTGCCGATATTGTAACTGTGTTGCAGACTGCTCTGGCTCCGGCATTTCTGCTGGTCGGTATCGGGGCGATGCTTAACTTGTTCGCAGGGCGTCTGGCACGGATTATCGATCGGTCGCGCGATCTTCAGGAGCTTTTCAAGACTACTACGGGCGCCGACCATGACATTGTGATTCTGGAACTCGGAGATCTGCAGCTACGTATCAGGATCGTCAATAGTGCGATATTTCTCAGCGTAATCAGCGCCATCATCGCTTGTGGGTTGATCGGCTTGCTGTTCATCATGGAGATGACCGGAGTCGAACTTTCCCTGGTCATTGCTGGCGCGTTTGTGGTCGCAATCAGCTTGCTTTCTCTCGCTCTCGTCCAATTTCTGCGGGAAGTCCGGGTCGGTGTTCGCGATTTTATGATCCGCGAGGAATATCTTGAGAGAACTGACAGGGTGAAATGAAAAGAGGCTGCCGGTCCATTTGGACCGACAGCCTCTGAACATGGGTCAGCGGTTGGAAGTGCCGCTGCCGGATTGCCTGATATCTAGATCAGATTTGCCCTCCGAACGGATTTTTCCGACCCCTGTGCTGAACCATGAGACATCGGACCACCTCCTTTCGCTTGTGAATAAAATACGAACTGTTGCATTGAATCATTCTCCGCTGTTCGACCCGGTAAATGTGAATCAAATCGGAACTTTGAACAAGTCTTGAAATTTTTTATTTTGCTGTCACAATTGCGCGTTCCGGCCTGATCACAAGCGGATCAGTTACGGCAATCCTCCACCACACGACTGAACTCGGGCCAGACCGGGATAGCGAGCGATTGCAGGCCAGTGGTTTCGACCGCAAAGCGGCCGCGGCTATAGGCAATGCGGTCCATCATCATATCGCGCGGCGACACCGAAATGGCAGCATAGTTCGGCGTACCACCGCTGTTGCTGGCAGGATAGGATTGCAGGCCGGCGCTTGCACGCAGAACCATGTTGGCCTGTTCACCAATCGAGCCGGAGCGAGACAGGAACAATTGCCGGCCTGATTGATCACAGCGAATGATGAAGATGGCGTCTCGATCGGATTGGCCGAATAAAGCCAGCGAGCCGCGACCGTCCTTGCGATATACCCATTCTCCTGGTGTGATCGGCCAGTCGATCCAGTCTCCCGTTGGTTGCACGGGTTCCGTGGCCGGAGCAGCTGTCGCAACGGGCTTGGTCGGTTGCGGAGCCGGCGCTGGTTCGGGCGGCGCGGGCGAGCAGGCCGCGAGCGCAAGCAAAAGCAGAGGAAAGGCCGACAGAAAGCGGCGCGAATTAGAAATGATTCTCATAGCAAAGGAATATGGCCAAAAGCACGGTGCTACGCTAGTCCTCATTTCCGATGGCCCAGTCTGAACCCAAAATTGTGAAACAGCGTGTAGACCAGATATTGGCAGATCGTGGTCTTGCCGATAGTCGCGCCAAGGCGCAAGCCTATATTATGGCGGGCCTCGTAACCGTTGCTGGCAAGAAAATCGACAAGCCGGGCCACAAGATTGCGAGTGATGCAGAAATCGAGCTCAAGGGCAAAGATCATCCGTGGGTGTCACGGGGGGGCATCAAGCTCGATCACGGTCTACAATATTTCGATATTGACGTTAGCGATATGATTGCGATGGACGTCGGTAGCAGCACCGGCGGGTTCACCGATGTGCTCCTGACCGGAGGGGCCGAAAAAGTATATGCGGTGGATAGCGGCACCAATCAGCTCGCCTGGAAGCTGCGGCAGGATGACCGGGTCGTAGTACATGAGCAGACCAGTGCCAGAATCCTCACCGACGAGCATATTCCCGAAAAAGTCGACATTATTGTCTGCGATGCAAGTTTCATCTCATTGGTCAAAGTACTGGAGCGACCGCTCGAATTTGCCAAGGACAGGGCGATACTGGTTGCGCTGGTCAAGCCGCAATTCGAGGCTGAACGCAATGACGTCGGCAAGGGGGGTGTTGTGCGGGACGGCGCGGTTCGCG